>Ga0316628_100003378_pt1 | contig 12295 bp, 12 predicted proteins | sample OWC_Aug_M2_C1_D5_FD_207648 | JGI IMG/M metagenome (GOLD analysis project Ga0316628, IMG submission 207648) | Wetland soil microbial communities from Old Woman Creek delta, Ohio, United States - OWC_Aug_M2_C1_D5_C | ecosystem: Environmental > Terrestrial > Soil > Wetlands | place: USA: Ohio...
ATCCCCGACACCCAGTCGCAGGAGAAGAAGGACATGCTGCGGCTGTGCGGCGCCGACCTGCGCGAGGTGCCGGCGGTGCCCTACGCCAACCCGGGCAATTACGTGCACGTGTCGGGTCGCCTCGCCGCCGAGCTGGCCAAGACCGAGCCCAACGGCGTCATTTGGGCCATGCAGTTCGATAACACCGCCAACCGCGACGGCCACTACCGCACCACGGGGCCGGAAATCTGGGAGCAGACCCAGGGCAAGGTCGACGGGTTCGTATGCTCGGTCGGCACCGGCGGCACGCTCGCCGGCTGCGCCATGGCGCTCAAGGAGCGCAACAAGACCGTCAAGATCGCGCTGGCCGATCCGATGGGCGCGGCGCTCTACAACTACTACAAGAACGGCACGCTCAAGTCGGAGGGCAGCTCGATCACCGAGGGCATCGGCCAGGGCCGCGTCACCAAAAACCTCGAGGGCGCCCCGATCGACATCCCCTATCAAATTCCCGATACCGAGGCGTTGCCGATCATCTTCGATCTCTTGAAGCACGAAGGGCTGTGCATGGGCGGGTCCACCGGCATCAACGTCGCCGGCGCGATCCGTCTGGCCAAGGAGCTCGGGCCCGGCCATACCATCGTGACCATCCTTGCCGACTACGGAACGCGCTACGCGTCCAAGATGTTCAACCCTACCTTCTTGCGTTCCAAGAATCTGCCGGTTCCCGATTGGCTGGAGAGCGGACGATGAGCTACGCACGCCCCGAAGCACTCGTCTCCACCTCCTGGCTTGCCGACCACCTCGGCGATCCGGGGTTGGTGGTTCTCGATGCAACCTGGTTCCTGCCCGGGCAAGGCGATGGTCGCACGGAATACGACAAGGCACATATTCCCGGCGCAGTGTTTTTCGACATCGACGCCGTTGCAGACCATGCCACTTCCCTGCCCCACATGCTGCCGACGGCCGAGGCGTTCGGCGCCGCGGTCGGCGCGCTCGGCATCGGCAACGACAGCCATGTCGTCATCTACGATCGCGCGGCTCTCTCGAGCGCGGCGCGGGTGTGGTGGGAGTTTCGCGCCATGGGGCATGCGCGCGTCTCGGTGCTCGACGGCGGCTTGCGGAAATGGATCGCCGAAGGACGCAAGACCGATACCGCGGTGCCGAAGCCCGCGACGAAGCGCTACACGGCGTTGCCGAACCCGGCGATCGTGCGCAGCGTGGAGCAGATCCGCGCCAATATCTCCACCAAGCGAGAGCAGGTGCTCGACGCGCGCTCGCCCGGCCGCTTCAAGGGCGCCGAGGCGGAGCCCCGCCCCGGACTGCGCGCCGGCCACATTCCCGGCAGCCTCAACCTGCCGTCGACCGACATCGTCGATGCCAAGAGCTCGACCATGATCGACGCTGACGCGCTCAAGGCTCGTTTCACGGGCGCCGGCATCGATCTCGATAAACCCATCGCGACGAGCTGCGGCTCGGGCGTCACCGCCTCGCTGCTCGCGCTCGGGCTCTACCTCATCGGCAAGGACGCCGCGGTCTACGACGGCTCATGGTCGGAATGGGGCGCGCGCCAAGATCTGCCGATCGAAAAATAACGAGCTTCACAGGAAGGGAACGCGTCATGGCCGACCTCAAGATCAACCTCGCATGCTGGGCCTATGACCGAACCCGCGCGCTGATGGACGGCAGCGTCAAGCCGGAAGGCATCGAGCTGACCTATCACAACCTGTTCCCCGCCGTGACCTTCGAACGGCTGCTGCGCAACAAGGAGTTCGAGGTTTCCGAGCTCGGACTCACCTTCTACATCGGCACGCTCGACCTGCCGGAACCGCCGTTCATCGCTCTGCCGATCTTCCCGCTGCGCTTCTTCCGCCACTCGGCGATCTTCATCAACACCAACAAGGGCATCAAATCGCCCAAGGACCTAATCGGGAAAAGCGTGGGCGAGTTCTTCTTTTTCGGTCACGACGCGGGGCTATGGGCCAAGGGCATCTTGGCCGAGCACTACGGCGTGCCGACGGACAGCGTCACCTACCAGGTCGGCGGCGTCGATCATCCGACTGCGGAATGCACCTGGCTGCCGTTCAAGCCGCCGGCGAGCCACAAGATCGCCCATGTCGGCAACAGGCTGCTCGGCGACATGCTGGAGACGGGCGAGATCGACGCGCTCTATTCCGCCATCACCCCGCCCTCGATGCTCAGGGGCTCGAAGAACATCGCGCGGCTGTTCCCCGAATACGAGGTGGAGGAGCGCGGCTACTACAAGAAGACCGGCATCTTTCCGATCATGCACACGCTCGTCATGCGCCGCGACGTCTACAAGGCGAACCCGTGGGTCGCGAAGTCGATCTACGACGCGTTCCAGAAATCCAAGATGAACGCCTGGGGCATGTACAAGGCGGGCGACGCGGTGATGCACGGGCTGTTCATGCTGCCGTGGTTCACCCATCACCGCGACGAGGTGCGCGAGACCTTGGGCGAGGACACCTACCCCTACGGGCTCGAAGCCAACCGCAAGGTGCTCGACACGTTCTGCGCGTACCACCACGCGCACGGGCTGTCGAAGAAGCGCTACCAGCCCGAGGAGCTGTTCGTGCCGGAGCTGATCAGCGCTGCTTGAGCGCGCGGAACGCCCAACGGATCGCCACGATCGGCAGCACGATTGCGGCGCCGATCGCGACCCATTCCAGCGCATGGCCGCCGAGCTCGACCGCATGGTCCCATACCCAGGTGAGCGCGTCGCGGATGCGGAGCCAGAACTCGACGGGGCCGAAGCCCAGCGCCTTGACGATGAATCCCACCACCAGGCAGATCACCAGGATGCGCAGGACATCGCCGAGGGTGAAGGGTGCGCGCATGGGCTTCCGGCTCGCTTTCCGTTGGGCAGGGTGGTAACTAACCGCTGCCTCGCATTTCGGGACTAAAAGTGGCCCCCAAGGACCGCCGCTTCAAGGAAGATACCGTGATCGCGCACGCGGGGTCGGACCCGCGCGCCAACCACGGCGTCGTCAACCCGCCCGTTTACCACGCCTCGACGATCCTTTCCCCTACCCTGGAAGCGCTGCACTCCCGCGGCGCGCGGCGCTTCAACAAGGGCGTCTATACCTACGGCCGCCACGGCACCCCGACGCAAGGGGCGCTGGAAGAGGCGGTCGCCGCGCTGGAAGGCGCCGACCGGGCCGTGGTGCTCGCCTCGGGCGTCGCCGCCATCAACGCCGCCATCCTCGCCTTCGTGAAGGCCGGCGACCACCTGCTGATGGTCGATTGCGTCTATGGCCCGGCGCGGCGCTTCTGCGACGCGTTCCTCAAGCGCTTCGGCGTCGAGACGACCTATTACGATCCGGCGATCGGCGCCGGCATCGAAGCGCTGTTCCGCGACAACACACGCCTCGTCTACACCGAGGCGCCCGGATCGCAGACCTTCGAGATGCAGGACATCCCCGCTATCGCCGCCGTCGCGCATGCGCGCGGCGCGGTGGTGATCATGGACAACACCTGGTCGGCCGGCGTGTTCTTCAAGCCGTTCGCGCACGGCGTCGACGTGTCGGTGCAGTCTGCGACCAAATATATCGGCGGCCATTCCGACCTGATGATGGGCTCGATCGCCACCACGGAGGCGCTGTGGATGAAGGTGCGCCAGTCGGCGGCCGACCTTGGCGCGCCGTCAGGGCCGGACGATGCCTATCTCGCGCTGCGCGGGCTGCGCTCGATCAAGCTGCGCATGGCGCGCCATCACGAAACAGGGCTCACCCTCGCACGCTGGCTGCAATCGCGGCCCGAGGTCGCGCGCGTGATCCACCCCGCCCTGCCCGGAGATGCCGGTCACGCGTTGTGGAAGCGCGACTTCACCGGTGCCTGCGGGCTCTTCGCCTTCGTGCTCAAGCCCGCACGCGAGGCCGCGCTCGCCGCCATGCTGGACGGGCTCGAGCTCTACGGCATGGGCGCGAGCTGGGGCGGCTTCGAGAGCCTGATCCTGCCTTCCGACCCGATCCGCACCGCGAAGCCGTGGACGGAAAAGGGGCAGCTCATCCGCGTCCACGCCGGGCTCGAGGATCCCGACGACCTGATCGCCGATCTGGCGCGCGGCTTCGATAGGCTCAACGCCGGTGGCTGACGCCAAGACCGTGTCCGCCGTTCTCGACGCGCTCAAATTCGACGAGCGCGGGCTCGTCGCCGCCATCGCCCAACAGCACGACACCGGCGAGGTGCTGATGCTCGCCTGGATGGATCGCCAGGCGGTGACGAAAACCTTGGAGACCGGACAGGTCCACTATTGGTCGCGGTCGCGCCAGGCGCTGTGGCGCAAGGGCGAAACCTCCGGCCACACCCAGGCGCTGATCGAGTTCCGCATCGACTGCGACGCCGATGCGGTGTTGGTGCGTGTGGACCAGACCGCGGTTGCCTGCCACACCGGACGGCGAAGCTGCTTTTTCACGACCGTCCGAGAAGGCAAATTGGAAGTCATCGGCTGATCGGGTGGGCGGGCTTCGTACCGGGGTAGCCCAACGCTATATTTTATTGTATATAACGCCCTCCCTCAGGGAGTGCCGGGAATGATGCGCATTTTGCGTTGGGCCCTCGCGGCGTTCGTGCTGATGACCGCGCCCGCGTTCGCGCAGGGCGGAGATCCGATCGTATTCGCCGCGGCGAGCTTGAAAAGCGCCCTACACGAGGCGGCAGCGCAATGGTCAAGGGAAACCGGGAAAAAGGTTGTGATCTCCTACGGTGCAAGCTCGGCACTAGCTAAACAAATCGAGGCCGGCGCGCCGGCGCAGATGTTCATCTCGGCCGATCTCGACTGGATGAGCTATGTCGCCGGAAAGAAGCTCATCAAACCCGATACGCGCTCAAATTTCCTCGCCAACCGCATCGTGCTGGTGGCACCGAAGGATGCCGACCTGTCGATCAAGATCGGGCCCAGCTTCCCCCTCGCCGACGCGTTGCATGGCGGAAAGCTCGCGATGGCCAACACCGACTCGGTGCCAGCGGGCAAATACGGCAAGGCGGCTCTTCAAAAGCTCGGCGTGTGGAACTCGGTCCAAGCGAATATCGCCCAGGCGATGGACGTGCGCGCCGCTCTGACGCTCGTCGCGCGCAAGGAAGCGCCGCTTGGTATCGTCTACGCGAGCGACGCGGCGGCGGAACCAAGCGTCAAAATCGTCGGCGCCTTCCCGGACGACTCACACCCGCCGATCGTCTACCCGATTGCCCTGACCGCGAACGCCTCGAACCCCGATATCGTCTCATTTCTCGCCTTCCTGAAATCGCCGGCGGCGCGGCCTATATTTGAAAAACAGGGCTTCACCGTGCTGCGCACCGTCGGCCAGTCCTAGTCTAGGATCGCGGCGTGCAAGACTGGTTTTCCCTTTCGCCCGCGGAGTGGACCGCAGTGAAGTTGTCGCTGCGCGTCGCATTCTGGGCGACGCTCGTGAGCCTTCCATTCGGTGTGACCGTCGGGATGCTTCTTGCGCGTAAACGCTTTTGGGGCAAATCCGTTGTGAACGCCCTGGTGCACCTGCCGCTGATCTTGCCGCCGGTTGTGACAGGGTTCGCCCTTCTCCTTCTATTCGGCCGCAATGGCGCGCTAGGCAAACCGCTCGAGGAGATCGGCATCGTCTTCGCGTTCCGTTGGACCGGCGCAGCTTTGGCCTGCGGCATCATGGGCTTCCCCTTGATGGCGCGCGCCATTCGCCTGTCGATCGAGGCGATCGACCGCCGCCTGGAGGATGCAGCCGCGACCTTAGGCGCCAACCCCGCCTGGGTCTTCGTTACGGTGAGTCTGCCCTTGATGCTGCCCGGTATCCTCGCTGGATCGATCCTATCCTTCGCGCGATCCATGGGCGAGTTCGGCGCCACCATTACGTTCGTCTCCAATATCCCCGGCGAAACCGAAACACTGTCGGTGGCGATCTTCACACTCCTCCAGGTACCGGGCGGTGATGCGGCCGCGTTACGCCTCACACTGGTCTCGGTGGTGATTTCGCTCGCCGCATTGCTCGCCTCCGAATTCATGGCTTGGCGCACCGGGCGCGGCGTGACGAGCGCTGTATGAGCTTGACCGTCGACATCGCGCACCGACAGGGAGGCTTCGCGCTCGAGGCCAGCTTCGCAAGTGAGGGCCGTGTCACCGCCTTGTTCGGACGCTCTGGCGCGGGCAAGACGACACTCGTCAACGCCATCGCAGGGCTTGTCCTGCCCGCTCGCGGCCACGTCACGGTCGACGGCGACACACTGCTTGATACCGCGCGCGGCATTTCGGTGCCGCCCCATCGCCGCCGTATCGGCTATGTCTTCCAGGAAGGGCGGCTGTTCCCGCATCTTTCAGTGCGCCGCAACCTCGGCTACGGCTCATACTTCGCGCCGCACAAGGCCCGCTATGTCGACTTCGACAGCGTGGTCGAAACACTCGGCATCGCCGCTCTGTTGGAACGCAAGCCGGACAAGTTGTCCGGCGGTGAGCGTCAGCGTGTGGCTATCGGCCGTGCGCTACTTGCGCATCCGCGGCTTCTCCTGATGGACGAGCCCCTCGTCTCGCTCGACGCCGCGCGACGCCACGAGGTGCTGGTCTTCATCGAGCGGTTGCGCGACGCCTTCGCGATCCCGATCATCTACGTGAGCCACGCGATGGACGAGGTGATCCGCCTCGCCGACACGTTGGTACTGATCGACGGCGGAAAGGTCGCGGCCGTCGGACCGGTGGAGGATCTGCTGAGCCGCCTCGATCTGCGACCCCTCACCGGGCGCTACGAAGCGGGCGCGGTGATCTCCGCGCGCGTCGGGACCACGGACGCGGCCTACGCCCTCACCAATCTCGAATTTCCCGGCGGAACGCTCCGCGTGTCCAGCCTCGACGCCGTACCCGGCACCACGGTACGACTACGCATCCGCGCACGTGACGTCTCACTCGCCCTGACCCGACCGACCGACATCAGCGTGCTCAACATCTTCGAAGGAACCGTCATGGAGGTCGCGGCCGATCCGGACGATCCGACCGGCGCGCAACTCGATGTGCGCCTCGACATAGGCGTGCCGCTCTGGGCCCGCATCACGCGTCGCTCGGCCGACGAGCTCGGCATCGCGCCGGGGCGGCGCGTGCACGCTCTCGTCAAATCGGTCGCGATCGACAGGCCGATCTAGGCTGCCTTCGGTAGCCGATCACGATTGTGCTTCTGGTCGTAGTTCACTTCCGGGCCGATCGGCACAATGCCCGACGGGTTCACAAAGCTCTGGCCGCCGTAATAGCCCTCCTGGAACTTCCGGATGTCCAACGTCTCACGAATGTCCGGGTTCTGGTAGAGCTCCAGCATATAATTGAACAGGTTCGGATAATCGCGCAGCTGGCGCAGGTTGCACTTGAAGTGCCCATTGTATATCGGGTCGAAGCGCACCAACGTGACGAAGGCCCGCCAATCGGCCTCCGTGATCCGGTCGCCGCACAGGTAGCGTTGTTTCGCGAGGATGCCCTCGAGCCGATCGAAGCCGACGAACACCTTGCGCGCTGCTTCCTCGTAGGCCTCCTGCTTGCGCGCGAAACCGGCGCGGTAAACGCCGTTGTTGATGTGCGAATAGACGAACTCGTTGATCTCATCGATCTGCGGGCGCAGTGCTGCCGGGTAGTAGTCCGTCGTGTCATTGGTAAAGGCGTTGAACGCCGAGTTGAACATTCGGATGATCTCGGAGGATTCGTTGTTCACCACCTTGCGGGTCTTCTTGTCCCACAGTGTCGGTACGGTGACGCGGCTGGTCGCGTGTACGTCGTGCACTGTGTAGACCTGGTGCAGGCGATACCAGCCGTCGATCGGCGTGAGTCCGTCGACTCCGATATCCGGAAATGCCCAGCCCTGATCGCGCGGGCCGTCCGAGTAGGCGATGGAGATGACGCTATCGAGCTTTTTCAGCTTGCGGAAAATGGCGGTGCGGTGCGCCCACGGGCAGGACCACGCCATCAACAGGTGATAGCGCCCAGGTTCGGCCTTGAAACCGGAAGCGCCATCGGCGGTCACCCAATCACGGTACTTTGATTCGACGCGTTGGAATGCGCCGCCTTGGGAAAACCTTTGCCTCTCGTCGTCGTTCGTCCACTTGCCGTCAACCAACATGCCCATGGCTCTGCGACTCCCTTTATTCTTCCCAATGCTAGCGTACCGTATCTGCCTTCACAATTTCGCCATCAACCGGTCAAGGAAATGACGCGGAGCGCAGTTAGTTTGCGCTCGTTCTGGGAACGGCAGGGGGATCTGCAATGGGTTGGCTTTTCCGCAGTGACGTGGCACGAACGGCGACCGTGCTTGCTATCGGTATCTTGGGTACCGCTTACGCTTTCAGCAAAGCTTTGTTCTAGTCAGCAGTCGTAGGTGCCGACCGGCGGCGGGCGCCGAGCTTCCGCCCAACCGCGCAATAGCGTGTGGAACCGGTCCGACGACGCGTCGGTGCCGACGCGCGTCGTGACCTTACTGCCCCCCGACGCGGGCTCTATCTCGGCACCCCACAGCGCCAAGCCGCCGTTCGCGAAGTAGATCCTACCATGCTGGCGATCTGCATCCATTCCACCCACTATATCGGCCGGATCGAGGATGTTGTGCACGGCGCGGCAATTATCCATGCGCCCGTAAACGCGCTGGTAGACGACGCTCGGCGCCACGGCAACCTTGAACTCCTGCACCGATGCGACCGGTGAATACTTTACCGGCTTTCCCGTCGTGCAGCCGGCAAGCCCCTCAATGAGCAAGCAGCCGATTAACGCGCTCCAACGCATAGCAGAACTTCTCATTGGTAGCCGTATCAAGGACGCTTCCTGTGTTCGTTCGACCAGTAAGGGCAAGAAATTCGCGCGGACTTGGAACACCCCTCCGCGTGAATCACAAACCCTTCGAGATGATCCTTCGCTCGGAACGTCGGATAGAGGGTGTGCATTTGTAGCAATCCCAAGAATCTGAAAAGTTTTCGCTTCCTCAACCAAAAGCTTACCAGGAGAAGGGTTCTAAGAAAAAGCCAACCCGCAAACCGCGCATCGATATCGTCATCGGCAAGCGTGCGACGCCGGAGCAACTCACCACGATCATTTTCCCGTTTAATGCCACGAGAAACTCCATCGGCACCCTATTAAAGGGCAAGGCGCAGATAGCGTGTTGACGTGCGGGCATACCGGGAACCTCACGCGGGCAAGTCCCACACAACATACATGAAACCCATTCGTAGCCTTCATATCACCGGCGAATGCGTGTTTTGCCGCTTTCTATTTTCCTGAATACCTCATTAAACCCAAAGATAAGGGCTCACTGGAAAGGGACCCAAATTCATTTGCCGTCGGCGGCATTGCCGGCGATGGCGGCTTGATCTGCATCAAGGTGCGAGTGCCCATACTACGCTTAGGGTTTGCCAAACATTGCGGGTATCGAGATGCCGCTGGCAAAGCTCAACGAAATAATTCGCAAGCCGCAGAGCCCGGGCCGGGATTCACCAAATCTCGCGGACTACGAGGTCATGCGACGCACATTCTCCTGGGAGCAATCACAGGCCGAGCTCGACGGCCTCCCGGGCGGGCGCGGGCTCAACATGGCGCACGAGGCTATAGACCGGCATGCCGTCGGTTCACGTGAATCGCTGGTCGCTTGGCGTTGGCTGGGCAAAGACGGCGCGGTTCGCGACTTTACCTACGGCGAGCTCCGCATCCTTACCAACCGTTTCGCGAACGTGCTGACCGGCCTCGGCGTGGGCAAGGGCGACCGCATCTTCGTGCTCGCCGGCCGCATTCCCGAGCTCTACATCGCCGCGCTTGGCACGCTGAAGAATCGCAGCGTGTTCTGCCCGTTGTTTTCGGCCTTCGGCCCGGAACCGATCCGCGCGCGACTTGAGATCGGCGAAGGCGTGGTCCTGGTTACGACGGAGGCGCTCTACAAGCGCAAGGTCGCCTCCATTCGCGACGCGCTGCCGAAACTCAAGCACGTGCTGCTCGCTGGCGAGGTCAGCCGGGAACCGCCACCGGGCACGCTGTGTCTCGACCAGTTGATGGCCGAGGCGTCCGCGGAATTCGAGATCGGACCGACCGATCCGGAAGACATGGCGTTGCTCCATTTCACCAGCGGCACGACGGGACGCCCGAAAGGGGCGGTCCACGTTCATGGTGCCGTGGTGGCGCATCACGTCACCGGGCGCCTCGCCCTCGACTTCAAGCCCGGCGATATTTTCTGGTGCACCTCGGATCCCGGGTGGGTGACAGGTACCTCGTACGGGATCCTCTCGCCGCTCACCAACGGCATCACCAGCCTGATCGACGAGGCCGAATTCGACGCCGAGCGTTGGTACCGCACAATTCAGGACCAACGGGTCACGGTCTGGTACACCGCACCGACCGCGATCCGGATGATGATGAAAATCGGAACCGAGATCATTCGCAAATACGATCTGTCATCCCTAAGATTCCTGTCGAGTGTGGGCGAGCCGCTTAACCCGGAGGCCGTGATATGGAGCGCCGCGGCGTTTGGCCGCCCGTTTCACGACAACTGGTGGCAGACCGAAACGGGCGGCATCATGATCGCCAACTACGCCGCGATGGACATCAGGCCCGGCTCGATGGGCAAGCCTTTGCCCGGAATCGAGGCTGCCATCGTCGACCGGCAGCCGGATGGCGGCATTGCGGTCGTGGAGGCGCCCGATGTTCAGGGAGAGCTTGCGCTCAGGCCCGGCTGGCCCTCGATGATGCGCGGCTATCTGCATGAGGACGAGCGTTACCGTAAATGCTTCGTCGGGGGCTGGTATCTCACCGGCGATCTCGCGCGGCGCGACGCCGATGGGTACTTCTGGTTCGTCGGCCGGGCCGACGACGTCATCAAAACCTCCGGCCACCTGGTCGGCCCGTTTGAGGTCGAGAGCTGCCTAATGGAGCACCAGGCCGTCGCCGAGGCCGGCGTGATCGGCAAGCCCGATCCGGTCGCGGGCGAGATCATCAAAGCCTTCGTCGCGCTCAAGGACGGCTTCGAACCCAATGAGGCGCTTCGCCGTGACCTGCTGGCGCATGCGCGCCGGCGCCTCGGCGCCGTCGTGGCGCCGAAGGAGATCGATTTCCGTTCCAACCTTCCCAAGACACGCAGCGGCAAGATCATGCGCCGCCTGCTGAAGGCGCGCGAGCTGGGCCTACCGGAAGGCGATCTGTCCACCTTGGAAAGCGAGGAGCGAAAATGACGGCGCGCGTGAAGCCCCATCTGACGCGCCCACATCTGCTCGACACGCTGAAGCAGATGAAACTGATCCGACGCTTCGAGGAGAAGTGCGCGGAGCTTTATACCCAGGAGAAGATCCGAGGCTTCCTGCATCTTTACGTGGGCGAGGAAGCCGTCGCGGTTGGTGTCATGCGCGCGCTCGTACCCGAGGATGCGGTCGTCGCCACTTACCGCGAGCACGGCCACGCCATCGCCCGCGGCATCTCGCCCGACCGCATCATGGCCGAGATGTACGGCAAGGCCGAAGGCTGCTGCCGCGGACGCGGCGGTTCGATGCACATTTTCGATGCGGCCACGCGATTCTACGGCGGCAATGCGATCGTCGGAGGCGGGCTGCCGCTCGCCGTCGGGTTCGCGCTGGCCGACAAGATGTCGGGCCGCAATCGCGTTACGGCCTGCTTCTTCGGCGAAGGCGCAGTCGCCGAGGGCGCATTCCACGAATCCATGAACCTCGCCGCGCTGTGGAAGCTTCCCGTCCTATTCGTGTGCGAGAACAACCTCTATGCCATGGGCACCGCCCTGCCCCGGTCCGAGTCCCAAACCGACATTCACCTCAAGGCGGAAGCGTACAAGGTGGATTCGCGCACCGTCGACGGGATGGACGTGGTGGCGGTCGAGGCCGCGGCACTCGATGCCGCGGACAAGGTGCGCGGCGGCGCGGGCCCCGTCTTCCTGGAATGCCGCACCTACCGTTTCCGCGCCCATTCCATGTTCGACGCCCAGCTTTATCGCGACAAGTCGGAAGTCGAAGAGTGGATGAAGCGGGATCCGATCGACCGGCTGGCCAATTGGATGCGCGACGCCGGCACGCTCCACGAGGCCGATCGAACACGCATCGAGTCCGAAGTCGCCCGCGAGGTCGACGCCTCCGTCGCCTACGCCGAGGCGGGTACCTGGGAGCCCGTCGACCGGTTGGAGAGCTTCGTACTGATGGACAAGGTGCCGTCATGAGCACGGTACTCGCCACCGATACGATCGAAACCACGTACCGCGAAGCGATGCGCGAGGCGATCCGCGATGCGCTCCAGCGCGATCCCCGCGTGTTCGTGATGGGCGAGGACGTCGGGCGCTACGGCGGCTGCTACGCGGTCACCAAG
>Ga0316628_100003379_pt1 | contig 12288 bp, 11 predicted proteins | sample OWC_Aug_M2_C1_D5_FD_207648 | JGI IMG/M metagenome (GOLD analysis project Ga0316628, IMG submission 207648) | Wetland soil microbial communities from Old Woman Creek delta, Ohio, United States - OWC_Aug_M2_C1_D5_C | ecosystem: Environmental > Terrestrial > Soil > Wetlands | place: USA: Ohio...
CCGGCACTCGTTCGCCACACATCTGCTCGAGGGGGGAGCGGACCTGCGCGCCGTCCAGGAGATGCTCGGACACGCGGACATCTCCACCACCCAGATCTACACCCACGTGGACCGGGAGTACCTCAGACAGGTGCATAAGCAGTATCATCCCCGAGGATGAGGGCGCGGCCGCATCGCACCGCGCCCATTCGCCACGGTCACCGCCCCCTGCCGCCTCGCGCTCCATGATCCTCGTCATCGACAATTACGACTCGTTCACCTACAACCTCGTCCAGTACCTCGGGGAGCTCGGCGCCGAGGTGGTCGTGCGACGCAACGACGCGGTGGGCGTGGACGAGGTGGGAGCGCTTTCCCCAAAGGGGATCGTGCTGTCACCGGGACCGTGCACCCCCAAGGAGGCGGGCGTCACCGTGGACGTGATTCGCCGGTGGGGAAGCCAGATCCCAACGCTCGGCGTGTGCCTCGGACACCAGGCCATCGGGGAGGCGTACGGCGGCGAGGTCGTCCGGGCGGTCCGGGTGATGCATGGGAAGACGTCCCAGATCCAACACAGCGGCTCCGGCGTGTTCACCGGGCTGCCGTCACCAATGGAAGTGATGCGGTACCACTCGCTCATCGTGGAACGTCGCGCCCTGCCAGAGTGCCTCGACATCGTGGCCGTGGCGCAGGATGATCCGCTGGAAGTGCACGCGGTAAAGCACCGCGAGCACCCGGTTTACGGCGTGCAGTTTCATCCGGAGTCCGTGATGACGCCGCACGGCAAGGCGCTCCTGCGGAACTTCCTGGAGCTCACGCGGTGATGCATCGCTCGGCGACGCTCGCCCTACTCTTGTGGGGCGGGCTCGCGCGTGCGCAGACGCCCACGGTTCGCGCGGCCGACCTCGGCCCGGGCAAGGGCCCGCGCATTCTCGCCGGGGCACTGGCGCATCCGTACGTCGTGGTTCCGCCTGGCGTCGGCGAGGCCATGCTGCCGCGCGACAGCACCTACGCGGCCACGGTGCTCGTGCTGGGCCGAACGGCGGTGGTCGAGGGGACCGTGCACGGCGACATCATCGTTGTCGGCGGCGATCTCCACCTCCATCCGCGGGCGATCGTCTCCGGGCGAGCCATCGCCATCGGCGGCGGGGTCTACGAGTCCACGATGTCCCGCGTGGGCGGGGGAACGCTCGCGTTCCGCGACTTCACCTACGACGTGACCACTGGCGCCGACGGCTACGACCTCCGATACCGGTCGCTTCTCGACCAGCCGCGGACCCTCCTGACCTGGCCCGGCGCGTACGGTCTTCGCGTGCCGACCTACGATCGCGCGAGCGGACTCTCGGTTCCCGTGGCGCCGGCGATTGCCCCCGGTACGCGGCTCCGCATCGAACCGCGGATCACGTATCGATCGCAACTCGGCGAGATCGATCCCTCGGGCGAGATCCGGTACCGTCTGAACAGTCGGACCGCGCTCACCGCGTCGGGGGGACGCGCCACGTTCACGAACGATGCGTGGATCTGGCCCGACCTCGTGAACAGCCTTGCGACTCTCGCGGCGGGACACGATACGCGCAACTACTACCGCGCCACGCGATTCGACGCGGCGGTGTCGCGTAGCGCGGAGTGGGGCGACGGAACGATGGGCGGATACTTCGGCGGGCGGTGGGAGCGAGCCGAAAGCGTTCGCCCTGGCCCGGAGGTCAATGGCGGCCCGTGGACCATCATCGGGCGTCATGATCGGGACGACATTCTGCGGCCGAATCCGGCCGTGGACCGGAGTACGATCATCTCGGGGTTGCTCGGCGCGAGCTTGGAGCAGGAGACGCAGGGCATCGTCGCGCGCGCGCGCGTCGACGTGGAGGGCGGGGGGGTTGCCTTGGCCGACGCGGGTGACAACGCCTTCCTGCAATCCACGCTCGATGGCGTGATCACCTTTCCAACGTTCGGGGCACAGTCACTCCGGTTCCATGGCCATGCGGTCGCCACCGCGTCGGGCTCCATCGCCGCCGACAAGGTCACCGTCCCGGCCCTCGGTGCTACGGGGCAGGGCGCGCCTCTTCTCGTGCGCGAGACGAAGACGCCGCGCCAACGGTTCGTCTACGTCGGCGGAGCGGGGAGCGTTCCGAGTCTGGGGTTGCTCGAGCGGGGCGGGGATCAGCTCATCTACCTCGACAGTCGCTACAACTTTCCGCTGACGGCCGTGCCGCTGCCGTTTGGAGCGTTCCCGGTGCTCTCGCTCCGAGAGGTGCTGGGCGGCGCCGATATCCGACGCTGGCCGACGCTGGCGCAGGCCACCGGCGTGCGGCTCTCCGTGAGCGTCGCCTACGTGGAATTTCTCGTCGATCCCGACCGGCGGACATCACATTTCGGCGTTGGACTATCGACGGCGCGCTGACCCGCGGAACGGTTTGCGCCTCCCCAGGGCGCGGGCTAACTTTCAGAACGTGAATTTTGCGGCCGTGCGTGCGCTCGAGTGGCCCCCCCTCACCGAGCGCCCCGTATGAGGACGCTCGCCGTCATCCCAGCTCGGCTGGGCGCGACGCGCCTCCCCCGCAAACCCCTTCGACTTCTCGCCGGCCTTCCCCTCGTCGTCCGCGTCTGGCAGCGCGTCGCCGAAATGGGCGTCGCCGAGCGCGTCGTGGTCGCCACGGACGAGCCGGAAGTCGCGGACGTCGTCACGAACCAGGGGGGAGAGGCCGTGCTGACGAGCGCGGATCACCCATCCGGCACGCACCGCGTGGCGGAGGTCGCCCGGCGCCCCGAATACGCCGGGTTCGACGTGATCGTGAACGTCCAGGGCGACGAGCCGTTCGTCTCGCCGCGCGCCGTGCTCGGCGCGGCGCGCATGGTGACCGGCGCGAAGTTCCCGCTGGGCACGGCGGCCGTGCTGGCTCCACTCGGCGTGTTGCAGGATCCCAACGTGGTCAAGGTGGTCACGGCCGGCGATGGCCGAGCGATGTATTTTTCGCGGGCCGCGATTCCGTTCCTGCGTGACTCGGCGGACGCCGAGCTCCAGAGAATGCGCACCTGGCAGCACGTCGGCGTCTACGCGTACGAATGGTCCGCGCTCATGGATTGGGTGGAGCTGCCCGAGAGTCCCCTGGAACGGATCGAGCGTCTGGAACAGCTCCGGCCGCTCGCGGCTGGCCTTTCGATGGGCGTGGCACTGATTGACGAACCCGCGCGACCCGGGATCGACACCGAGCAGGATCTCGAGCGCGCCAACCGAGACTGGACCGTACTCACCACAGGATGACTCCGATGCAGCCCGTTCCCGCGACACGGCCTTCCACGACCAAGTACATCTTCGTCACCGGCGGCGTCGTCTCCTCGCTCGGCAAGGGGATCGCGGCGGCGTCCCTCGGACGCCTGCTCGTGGAGCGCGGGCTGCGCGTCTCCATGCTCAAGTTCGACCCGTACATCAACGTCGATCCCGGCACGATGTCGCCGTTCCAACACGGCGAGGTGTTCGTGACCGACGACGGCGCGGAGACGGACCTGGACCTGGGGCATTATGAGCGATTCATCGATCGCGCGCTCTCGCAGGCGAACAACATCACCACGGGCCGCATCTACCTGAACGTGATCACCAAGGAGCGGCGCGGCGAATTCCTCGGCGCCACGGTCCAGGTCATTCCGCATATCACCGACGAGATCAAGGCCGCCATTCGCCGCGTGTCGCCGGAGACGGACGTGGTGATCGTCGAGGTGGGCGGCACCGTGGGCGACATCGAATCGCTGCCGTTTCTCGAGGCCATCCGCCAGTTCCGTCACGACGTGGGGCGCGAGAACGCGATCTTCGTCCACCTCACGCTGCTGCCGTTCATCGCCGCCGCGGGAGAGCTCAAGACCAAGCCGACGCAGCACTCCGTGCGCGAGCTGATGCAGATCGGAATCCAGCCGGACATCCTCATCGTGCGCACCGACCGGCCGATCTCCGACGACATCAAGCGGAAGATCGCGCTGTTCTGCAACGTGGAGTTCGGCGCGGTCATCGAAAGCCCCGACGTGCGCACCATCTACGAGATCCCCCTCCGCTTTCACGAGCAGGGCTTCGACGAGAAGGTGCTCCAGAAGTTCGGCCTCGAGCGGCCCGCTCCGCAGCTCGGCGCGTGGCGCGAACTGGTGCAGCGCGTGCTGGAGCCGCACGAGCGCGTGCGCATCGCCGTCGTCGGCAAGTACACCGACTACGCCGACAGCTACAAGAGCGTCCAGGAAGCGCTGATCCACGGCGGCATCGCGAACGACGTGGGCGTGGACATCGAGTGGATGTCGAGCGAGCAGGTGTCCGGCGCCGATCGCGCCGCGCACCTCCTGCGCTCGGTGGACGGGGTGCTCGTGCCGGGCGGATTCGGCGTGCGCGGCGTGGAGGGAATGGTCGAGGCGACCCGTCACGCCCGCGAGCACGAGCTGCCATTCTTCGGCATCTGCCTCGGCATGCAGACGGCGATCATCGAGTTCGCCCGCAACGTCTGCGGCCTCGACGACAGCGACTCATCGGAGTTCGCGCCGGAGTGCGACAACCCGGTGATCTCGCTCATGGAGGCGCAACAGCACGTGACCGACATGGGCGGCACCATGCGCCTCGGCGCGTATCCGTGCCGGTTGTCGCGCGGCTCGCTCGCGCTCGAGGTCTACGGCCAGTCGGAGGTGAGCGAGCGGCACCGCCACCGGTACGAGGTCTCGAACCGGTACCGCGACCTGTTCGTGCAGAACGGGATGAAGCTGAGCGGCCTGTCGCCCGACGGATCGCTCGTCGAGATCGTGGAGTTGACGAACCATCCCTGGTTCATCGGTTGCCAGTTCCACCCCGAGCTCCAGTCGCGGCCCACGCGCCCGCACCCGTTGTTCGCGGGCTTCATCGCCGCGGCCACAAAGGCGAAGCGCCGTCGCGCGGGCATGCGCGGCGCGGCGCCGCTCGTCGAAGCCGCGGACTGACGTGGCCTCGCCGTTTCGCCGCGATGCGCTCTTCCTGATCGCCGGTCCGTGCGTGCTCGAGAGCGACGCGCTCAATCTCCGCGTCGCCGAGCACCTGGCCCGCCTCGCCGAACGCGTGCCCGGCGGAATCGTGTTCAAGGCCAGCTTCGACAAGGCGAACCGCTCGAACGCGGGCGCGCATCGCGGCCCGGGACTCGACGACGGCCTCGCGGCGCTCGATCGCGTTCGCTCCGCCACCGGTCTGCCGATCCTGACCGACGTGCACCTGCCCGACCAGTGCGCGCCGGCGGCGCGCGTCGTGGACGTGCTCCAGATTCCCGCGTTCCTCTGCCGGCAGACGGATCTGTTGCTCGCCGCCGGCGCCACCGGCCGCCCCGTGAACGTCAAGAAGGGGCAGTGGATGCATCCGGAGGGAATGCGCGGCGCGGTCGACAAGGTGCGCTCGGCGAGACCGCCCGCGTTCGCGGCGGACGACGTCGCCGTCACGGAGCGCGGGTCGTTCTTCGGCTACGGGGATCTCGTCGTGGACATGCGCGGCTTTCGCCGCATGCGCGACGCCTGCGACGCGCCGGTGATCTTCGACGCCACGCACAGCGTGCAGCGGCCGGGGCAGGGCGCCGGCGGCGCGAGCGGCGGGGCGCGCGAGTTCATTCCGCCGCTCGCGCTCGCGGCCGTGGCCGCCGGGGCGAACGGCCTGTTCATGGAAACGCATCCCGACCCCGACAACGCGCCGAGCGATGGTCCCAACATGATCCCGCTGCACCAACTGGACGCCCTGGTCGGCCGCGCCGTGGACATCTGGGACCGGGTGACGCGGTGATCGACGCGCCGCTGGCCAGAACCATTCGGCTCGTCGCGCTCGACGTGGACGGCGTGATGACCGACGGCGGCGTCTACCTTGGCGACGTGGACGGCCGGCGCCTGGAGTTCAAGCGCTACGAGATCCAGGACGGGCTGGGCATCTCCATGCTCCGCCTCGTGGGCATCCCCGTGGCGATCGTCACGGGCCGCGTGTCGGAGAGCGTGCGCCTGCGCGCCGCCGAGCTGGGCGTGGAGGACGTGGCCCAGGACCCCGACGGCCACAAGCTCGACGGCTTCATGAGAATTCTCGAACGACGCGGGGTGACCCCCGCCGAGGTGGCGTTCGTCGGCGACGACTTTCCGGACATGTCGCTGCTGCGCATCGTCGGGCTGCCGGTGGCCGTGGGGAACGCGGTGCCCGAGGTGCGCGCGATCTGCCGCCACCAGCTCACGCGGCTGGGCGGCCGTGGCGCCATCCGCGAATTCGCCGAGGATCTGCTCAAGGCGCGCGGCGAATGGGAGACCGCGTGGGGCCGCTACGTGGACGCGCGCTCGCGCCCCCTGCCTCGGGCGGCACGATGAGCGGCGGCGACGTCGTCGAGCGCGGTCGCCGCGTCGTGCGACTGGAGCGTGAGGCCCTGGCCGAGGTCGAGGGCCGGCTCGGCCAGAGCTTCGCCCAGGCGGTTCGGCTCATCGCCGCGTCGAGCGGGCGGGTCATCGTGGCTGGAGTCGGAAAATCCGGCCTCATTGGCCGAAAGATCGCCGCCACGCTCACCTCCACCGGTACCCCCGCGACGTTTCTGCATCCCGTCGACAGCGTCCACGGCGACCTGGGCATCGTCGGCCGCGACGACGTGGCCATCCTGATCTCCAAGAGCGGGGAATCGGACGAGTTGATCGCCCTGCTGGCCCATTTGAAAGGCTTCGGTGTACGAACCATCGCCATCACCGGGGATCCGCGGTCGGCGCTGGCGAGGAACTGCGACGTGGCACTCGACGCCGGCGTGCGCGAGGAAGCCTGCCCGCACGATCTCGCGCCCACCACGAGCACGACGGCGGCACTCGCGGTTGGGGATGCCCTGGCGGTGGTGCTGCTGCAGGAAAAGGGATTCCAGCGCGAGGACTTCGCCCGGCTGCATCCAGGCGGCGCCCTCGGGCGCAAGCTCGTGACCCGGGTCGAGGAGATCATGTTGCGCGACAACCTGCCGGTGCTCCAGGAGGCCGACACGATGCGCCAGGCGATCGTCATGATCGCCGAGCGACGGGGCATCGCCGTCGTGGTCGACGAGCGCCGCCGGGTGGAGGGCGTGCTGACGGCGGGCGATCTCAGCCGTCTTGTCGAGCGGGGGGGCGACATCATGCCCATCCCGGCACGAAGCGTCATGACTCGAACACCGAAGATCGCGCGCGCCGGCGAGCTGGCGAGCGCCGTCGCATATCGAATGGAACAGCACGGCATCATGGCGGTACCGGTCGTGGACGAGGCGGACGCGCTGGTCGGCGTCGTTCACCTCCACGACCTCCTGCGCGCGCGCGTCATATGAGGCGCATCGCGTTGTTTCTCGGGGCCTGCGTGGTCGTCGCGCTCGGCGGCGCCTGCCGCGACTCCAAGCCGCCGGTGGTGTCCGGCCCGAGCGTTGCCGACAGCGCCGACCAGATGCTCATCGGCGTGCACTACGTGCTCACCACGAACGGCGTCGCGCGCGGCCAGCTCAACGCCGACACGGCGTACGTGCTCGACGACCAGACGCGCTTCGATCTCCGCCACACACACGTCACGTTCACGACGGAGACCGGAGCGCCGCAGGGGACCATGGACGGCAATCGCGGCATGTACAGCCAGCGCACCCAGATCCTCGAGGGTTGGGGCGACGTGGTCGTGCGGCTGGTGGACGGACGCATGCTCAAGTCGCCGCACGTCACCTACAACCAGATCACGCATCGGATCTCGAGCGACACGTCGTACACGCTCGTGCGAGGTGCCGACAGCCAGTACGGAATCGGATTCGAGTCCAACCAGACGTTCACGAGCTTCCGATGTCTGCGCCAATGCGGCGGAAAGACCTCGGTCCTGATCCCGGAGCGATGACGGCCTCGCGCGCGGCCCTGGTCGCCGCCATCGGGCTGTGCGTCTCCACCGTCGCGGCCGCGCAGCGCCCGACACGGTGCAGCTTCCAGAGCGATCGTTTCTCTACGGACAGCCTTCCCGGCATCGGCCAGGTCACGTACCTCGCCGGCAGCGTCGTGATTCGCTGTCCCGCGCGCGGCATCGTTCTGCGCGGCGATAGCGCGGAACAGCGCGCCGACGGCGATCACGTCATCGGACACGCCGTGTACGACGAACCCCGGTTCCACGTCACATCCGACTTCCTGAATTACTTCGAGACGGACGAGCGGATCGTGGCCGTCGGCAACGTGCACGCTCGCTTGCCGAACGGCTCGACGCTCGTCGGACCGGTTGCCGAGTATCGCCGGCCCGTCGCCAGGAAGCGATCCGTGGACACGGTGTTCGCGCGCGCGCGCCCCACGATCACCATCATTCAGAAGGACTCCACCGGCAAGCCGATGGATCCCATGACCGTCGTGGCCGAGAACGTATTCATGGCCGCCGACAGTCTGGTCAACGGATGGGGGCAGGTCGTCATCACGCGGACCGACATCAGCGCGACCGCCGACTCGGTCGCGCTCGACGAGGGCAAGGAGACGGTCCGGCTGATGAAGAAGCCCGAGCTCAGAGGGAAGAAGGACCGCCCCTTCAGCCTGAAAGGCGAGCTCATTGACCTCTATTCCAAGAACAGGAAGCTCGAGCGCGTCATCGCGCGATCGAAGGCCGTGGCGGTCAGCGACTCGATGACCCTCACATCGGACACCATCGACCTGCGGGTCAGGAACGACCTGCTCGACCACGCCTACGCCTGGGGTGCGACGAGCCGCGCGCGCGCCGTGTCGCCGAGCGAGACTCTGCTCGCCGACTCGCTCGACATCACCATGCCCGCCCAGCGCATCCAGCTCATGCGGGCGCTCACGAATGCCGTGGCCCATAGCAGGGTGGACACCCTGCGCTTTCACCTCGAGCCCCCGGACACCACCGACTGGCTCCGGGGCGACACGATCACGGCGCACTTCGACACGGCAGCCACCAAGGATACCTCACGCACGCCGAACATTCGGCAGTTGCTCGCCAACGGGCACGCGGCCGCCTGGTACCACATCCCGGCCAGCGATTCGAGCGAGCGGCGGCCGGCGATCAATCAGGTCACCGCCCGACTGATCACCATCAGCTTCGAGAAGCAGAAGGTGGCGACCGTCACCGCCATTGATTCGGTGGTTGGGGTGTACGTCGAGCCGCGCGCCGACAGCACCGCTCGCGGCGACAGCACTCGAAAGGGCGCTCCGCCAAAGGGCGCTCCGCCAAAGGGCGCCCCCGCCAACGGTGCCCCACGCAACGGCACTCCGCCCAAGACTCCCGCCAAGCCTCCCGCCAAGCCTCCCGCCAAGCCTCCCGCCAGCCCTCCGGCGAAGCCGGCGGCCGCTTCCCCTATCGCCCCCAAGAAGCCGTGACCGAACCCTCTGACCGCTCGCGAGTCCGGTCGCTCGTCGAGCAGCTCGCCCGCGGCGACCGCTCGACGGCGCTGGCGCTCCATGCGCTGATCAGCGTCGCCGATGCGAACGGCGTCGCGGACTTCGACCGCTCGGCCATCGTCTATCGCGACGACTATCTCGCCACGCTCCGGATCAGCGGTCGCGACGCCGAACGCGAGGCCGGCCGGCTGAGTCTCGACGAGGTCCGCCACCATCTCGCGCAATCGGTCTTCCCGAGGCTCGCCGCCGACGGTGTGCTCATGCCGCCCGCCGACGCGATGTCGCCGTGGGCGTCGATTCGATTCACGGAGCGTGTCTGGCGCGACATCGCGTCCGCGCGCGACGAGCTGGCGACCGCGTTTCGCGAAACGGGCGAGCATCAGCGGGCCCCGGGCGTCGCCGACGGCCTTGGCCATCGGACGCCCGCCGCGGCCGGGCCCATCCCCGGCGGAAGCGTCCTCGAGGCCAGGGGGCTTGTCAAGGCCTATCGCCGTCGCCGGGTCGTCAACGACGTGGCCCTCCGATTGCAACAGGGAGAGATCGTGGGACTGCTGGGCCCGAACGGCGCCGGAAAGACGACGACGTTTTACATGATCGTCGGCCTCATCGACCCGCTGGCGGGGAATATTCTGCTGGATGGGGTGGACATCACGAAGATGCCGATGTACAAGCGGGCTCGCCGGGGGATCGGCTACCTTTCCCAGGAGCCCTCGATCTTCCGGAAGCTGTCGGTGGAGGACAACATCCGCGCGATTCTCGAGACGTTGGATGTCCCGGCGAGCGAACGCCGCGCGCGGTTGGAGACTCTGCTCGACGAACTCAGCATCAAGCACCTGCGCCACAGCAAAGCCTTCATGCTCTCGGGCGGCGAACGCCGCCGCCTCGAGATCACGCGGGCCCTCGTGACTCAACCGAAGTTCATGATGTTGGACGAGCCGTTCGCGGGCGTCGATCCCATCGCCGTCCACGACATCCAGCAGATCGTCGCGGATCTCCGGCATCGCGGCATCGGCGTGTTGATCAGCGACCACAACGTCGAACAGACGCTGGATATCGTGGACCGCGCCTATATCATGTTCGATGGGCAGGTCAAAGTGTCGGGAACCGTGCGAGAGCTCGTGTTCGACGACACGGTAGCGGACATCTACCTCGGCCCCACGCTCACGGCGCGCCTCCGCGCCCGATTCGCGGCGGCCGACGAAGGAGCACCAGTCGTCACATGAAAGCTGGTCTTTCCCAGAGCACGCAGCTACGGCAGGAACTCAAGATCAATCCTCGCCTGTACCAGGCGATGGACCTGCTTTATATGCCGCTCCTGGACCTCCAGCAGCATCTGAAGCAGGAGCTGTTGAACAATCCCTTCCTCGACATGGTCGAGCCGGAGGAGGAGGAAGAGGAGGGCGAGGAGGAAGCTCCCGAGGCGGAGGCGGCCACCGAACCCGAAGAGAAGGCCGCCGCCGACGAGATCGACTGGGAGGAGATTCTCCTCGACGGGTTCGACGCCGGCGGCCGCCGCGAGGAGCACGAGGAGCGTGAGTACTACGAGCCCGTGACCGTCGACAGCCGCAACCTCTCCGACCACCTGATCGATCAGATCACGCTGCTCGACCTCACGCCGCGCCAGCAGTTCCTCGCCGACGAGTTCGTCGGCAACATCAACGAGGACGGCTACCTCTCCTGTCCCGTCGAACAGATCCTTCGCGGGGTCAATGACGAAGTGACCCGCGCCGCCGAAGCCGCCGAACGCGACATCGACGATCTGCCGCTGTACACCGAGGACGAAGCCGTCGAGATGCTGGAGATCATCCAGAATCTGGACCCGCCCGGCGTGGGCGCGCGCGACCTGCGCGAGTGCCTCCTGCTCCAGCTCCGTGAAGCGGGGCTCGAGCAGTCCGTGCCGTACCGCCTCGTGCGCGACTGCTTCGACGAGTTGATCAACCACCGCTGGAGCGAGATCTCCAAGCGCTTCGGGATCAGCCCGATCGACGTGCAGAAGGCCGCCGACGAGATCAAGAAGCTGGACCCCAAGCCGGGGTTGATGTACTCCGACGCCAACGACAACTACATCATTCCCGACCTCATCGTCGAGAAGATCGACGGCCGCTACCACGTCTTCTTGAACGACGCCAACCTCCCGCGCCTCAAGCTGAGCCGCGCCTACCAGGAGATCGCGCGCGACAAGAAGAAGTTCGAGGGCGAGAACAAGGAGTTCATCTCCAGCAAGCTCAACTCCGCGAACTGGATGATCCAGGCCATCGAGCAGCGCCGCCAGACGATGCTCAAGGTCATGAACTACATCGTCGACCGGCAGCGCGAGTTCTTCGAGAAGGGCGTGCAGTACCTCAAGCCCCTCACGCTTCGTGAGGTGGCCGAGGTGATCAACATGCACGAGTCCACCGTGAGTCGCGTGACGAACGAGAAGTTCGTGCAGACGCCGCGCGGCGTGCTCCCGCTCAAGTTCTTCTTCTCCTCCGGCCTCTCGACCACGGCCGGCGAGGACGTGTCGGCGCGCGGCATCAAGGCCCAGATCGAGAAGCTCGTCTCCGAGGAAGACCCCAAGCATCCGCTCACCGACCAGGCCATCGTCAACATTCTGAAAGAGGGCGGGGTGCAGATCGCCCGGCGCACGGTGGCCAAGTACCGCGACCAGCTCGGCGTGCTGTCGGCGCGAATGCGCAAACGCGTATGACCCCTTCGCCCGGAGCGAGTCCCCTGGCGTCCACGCTCTCCCCTCCACCCGTTCGGCCCCCGACCCGCTCCGTCGACGTCTCCGTGCTCGTGCCGGCCAAGGACGAAGCGGAGAACCTGCCATTGTTCATGGAGCTTGCCGCCGCGGCGTTCGCCGGGTCGCCGTACACGTACGAGGTCGTCGTCGTCGACGACGGAAGCGTCGACCGAACGTGGGCGGTGCTGGAGCAGCTCGCCGAGCAGTACTCGTTTCTCCGCCTCGCGCGCCACCGGTCGCGGCGGGGCATCGCCGACGCGCTC
>Ga0316628_100003380_pt1 | contig 12286 bp, 13 predicted proteins | sample OWC_Aug_M2_C1_D5_FD_207648 | JGI IMG/M metagenome (GOLD analysis project Ga0316628, IMG submission 207648) | Wetland soil microbial communities from Old Woman Creek delta, Ohio, United States - OWC_Aug_M2_C1_D5_C | ecosystem: Environmental > Terrestrial > Soil > Wetlands | place: USA: Ohio...
CAATACGGGGACATCAACGAATATAGCTTTCCCTATTCTTATCGCACGGCAAGGAGAAGAAAATGGCTCATATCGTCGTTTTAGGCGCGGGCACGGGCGGCATGCCGGCAGCTTATGAAATCAGGCTGGAGCTTGGCAGCGAGCATCAGGTTACCCTGATCAATGCCTCGGAAACCTTCCAGTTCGTCCCTTCCAATCCTTGGCTGGCCGTAGGCTGGCGCAGGCCGGGAGAGACCAGCTTCCCCATCAGGCCCTACGTCGAGAAGCGCGGCATCAAATTCATCGGCCAGGCCGTCACCAAGATTGACGCGGAGGGCAGCAGCCTGGCACTGGCCAACGGTGAGACGGTGAAATATGACTATCTGGTGATTACCACCGGACCAAAACTGGCCTTCGAAGAAATTCCCGGCTCCGGACCAGAGGGCGGCCACACCCACTCCGTCTGCACCATGGAGCATGCCGCAACGGCCTATCAGGCGTACCAGAACTTCCTGGCCGACCCGGGCCCGGTGGTGATCGGCGCAATGCCCTTCGCCAGTTGCTTCGGGCCGGCCTATGAATTCGCGTTCATCCTGGATGCCGATCTGCGCAAGCGTAAGCTGCGCCACAAGGTGCCCATGACCTATGTCACTTCCGAGCCGTACATCGGCCATCTGGGGCTGGCGGGCGTGGGCGATTCCAAGGGGCTGCTGGAATCGGAACTGCGCAGCCACGACATCAAGTGGATCACCAATGCCAAGACCACGCGCGTCGAGGCGGGCAAGCTGTTCGCCACCGAAGTCAACGACAAGGGCGAGACCATCAAGGAACACGAGGTTCCCTTCAAGTTTTCCATGATGCTCCCCGCCTTCAAGGGTGTGGATGCGGTGGCGGCCGTGGAAGGTTTGTGCAATCCGCGCGGCTTCGTGATCGTGGACGACCATCAGCGCAGCAAGAAGTACAAGAACATTTTCTCGGCGGGCGTGTGCATCGCCATTCCCCCGGTGGAAGCGACCCCGGTTCCGACCGGCGCGCCCAAGACCGGCTACATGATAGAGACCATGGTCACCGCCATCGCGCATAACATCCGCGACGAACTGGCCGGCCAGCCCACCCATGCCGTCGGCAGCTGGGGCGCCATTTGCCTGGCCGACATGGGCACCACGGGAGCGGCCTTCGTTGCGCTACCGCAGATCGGACCGCGCAACGTAAGCTGGTTCAAGAAGGGACGCTGGGTGCACTGGTCCAAGGTGCTCTTCGAGAAATACTTCATCAGGAAGATGAAGCGGGGCAACTCGGAGCCGATTTATGAAAAATTCGTGCTGAGCAAGTTTGGCATAAACAGACTGAAGTAGGACCTCTTCGGCGCATATATCCACTCATACGCGCGCAGGCCCACCGCTATTCCTGCGCGCGATAGCTTTCCACTTCAGCTTCGACCGCTTCGAGCAACGACCCCTGGAACAGGCACAGCCGGATGGTGCGCAGGATGGACTCCGGATAGAGCTCGAAATACTCGGCTACCGCGTGCAGATATGCGCGTGCGCACTTATCGTGAGGTACGGCGAAGATTCCGGAACTGATGCCCGGAAACGCGAGCGATGTCCACTCCCGCTCGTGGGCTTTCAGGAATGCCAGCACCAGCGTCCGCGCGAGCTTGCGCTCCTCGTCGCCCTCCCCCATGCGCGGGCCGACCGCATGGATCACGCCTTTGAACGGCAAATTACCGGCGGTCGTCACCACCGATTTTGTCACCGGAATCCGGCCCTGTGCCCGGATGATGCTTGCGCACTCCTCCTCCAGTTTCGGGCCCGCCGCTTCAGAAATGGCCGCGGCCACGCCGCCGCCGTGGGAGAGCCCGCCGTTTGCCGCATTCACGATGCAGTCAACCGGCTCCTGCAGCAGGTCGCCTACGACAATCAGAAATCTTTTGCCGTCAGGAAAGCCGAGCTCGGCGATAGGCGTGTCTGTCATGGTCATTGGGTATCCATGCACTTCATCGTTAGTCCGGTCCGGCGAATTTTAATTCCGTGACCGGACCGGTTCCTTCAGGGCTCGAGCGGCTTGGGCCGCTCGATGCCGAATCCCTGTGCCAGGTCGACCCCGATTTCCCTCAGCTTCACGATCATTTCTTCGCTCTCCACATACTCGGCGATGCTCTTGACGCCGATCTTCTTTGCCACGTTGTGTATGGCGACCGCCTTGGCCAGAGCGACCGGGTCATGGAGTATATTGAGCACGATGCTGGCGTCTATTTTCAGGAACGAGATGCGGAAGCCGCGGATCAGGTCGAACATGACCTTGTCCCGCCCAAAGCCGCTGAGTGCGACGTGGAATCCGCGCTGATTGAGGGACTGCGCAAAGCTTGCAACTTTCGCGCTTTGCCTTGCGAGCTCATTGCTCGGTATTTCGAAGCACAACGCCGCGCCGGGGATGCCGTATTCCAGCTGGATCACCCCTGCGTAATCCGCGAATCCCGGGTCCTCAATGGCAGCATCCGACAGGTTGATGAACAGGATGGAGCCTTCCCGCCACGTCTTTTTGCGGATTCTGGTGGCAATCAGTTCAGCCACATGCTGCACCACCCATCGATCCAGGTGCGCCATCACGCCCAGCTTTTCGGCAAGCGGGAAGAAAGCGCCGGGCGGCATCATGCCCTCTTCCTCTTCCGCCATCCGGATCAATACCTCGCTGTATTCCGCAGGACCGCTCTTCGCGCCGAGCGGAACAATTTGCTGGCAAAACAGGCGGAAGTCATTTTTCTCGATCGCCGTGGCGATCTGTTTGGCCGCATCCTTCTGATCCTTGATGTGATCGGAAAATGAATCGAGAAACAGATCCTGGTCCTCTGTTCCTCCCGCTGGCGCCGCTGCAGGGGCATGAGCATGGGCCGCGACGTCCGCCGGTTTGGTGATGTCGTTCGCCAGCAGGAAGAAACCTTCGATTTTCCCGCCATCCGCGAATTGCGGCAGGTGCTCCACAGCCAGCCTGTAGATCGAGCCGTCCGCCATCTTCTGCGTCCGTTCGTAACTCACCGTATGCCCATCCATGGCCTGGCGCACAAAGGAGGCAATTTCCTGGTACACCTGGTAGCCGATCACCTCGCGGATGTGCCGGCCGTCAATCTGATTGGGGCGAAGGTGGAGCCACTCGCGGAATGCCCGGTTGTGGTAACGGCAATGCCCTTCGACATCGACGAACGCGACCATCGTGGGAATGACTTCGTCGAGCAGGTGCAAGCGCGGCTTGCTTGCGGCAATCTTCGCCTCGGCAGCCTTGAGCGCCGTGGCGTCGCGCTCGGACTTATTCTTGAGGTCCGAGGCCTGCGCGGTGCGCCGCGCGAGCAGCCATTCAGTGCGCGACACGCGTGTCGCCTCCGCAAGCACCGCTGCGACCAGAACCCCGGCAAGAAATGCGACCCACTCGACACTGAGAATGGTAAAGAAGATGGTGAAAACAAGCGCTGCGGCTATCCCAATGACGGCAATCGCCGAGATATAGGGCCTGATGGGATTTGTCAGCCTCCGGTTAACCATTGCTCTCGCCCGCCCCATGGGTTGACTTGCGAAGGATCCATACCTGATCAGGTTATCCAAAAACCCGGGCGTCATGCAATCAATCACGCGACGGCTATGCTTGCCCGGACATCACGCAACGCCAGACGATCCGTTATCGCGCTGCGGCGGGGTGGCTGCGGGCCGTGGGTTTGCCGGCGGGAGGCGCGCCGGCCGGAAACCCCGCTATTTTCCGGCTTGGGGAGGACCGCTCTGCAGGCGCGCGTCGTAAGTGTGCTGGCAATCCACGTAAGCCGCTTCAAGCATCTTGACCGCATCGTCCATCACAGCCTTGGGCGCGGGGATGACTTGGCCGGGCTTGCCGCGCACCGGGCGTTCATGCTGCCCGATGTAATCGTGGTTCGCCTTTTTTGCAGCGTCCCTGCAACTGGCCAGCTCGTTAAAGATTTCGGATTCGTATCGCCCCTTCGCAACCGCCCTGGCGCGCGCCTTTTCCATATCCTTGCGCATTTCTTCGGCCGCCACCTGTTCCTGCTTGTTCAGGTAATCAAGATAGACCCACGCCCCGCCCGTAAGCGCAATGAGCAAGAGACCGGCAATAATTCTTGGCATTTCCTTCCCCTTTGTAATTATGGGTTAAGGATAGAGCATTTCAAATCGCACTGACAAGTAAAATTTTCCGTCTCGAAACTCCACCACCCGAGGCTCCCGGCCGCGGTTCGCCACCTTTTGCGCAGACCACCGCACTTGGGTATAGAATGTCGCCATCTCCTACGGTTTTGGATAGGGCTGGCATGGCTCTCTTGGAACTCAGGAACGTTACCCGCCGCTTCGGCGATTTTGTCGCCGTGGATAATGTCAGCCTGGGTATCGAGTCTGGAGAGTTCTTCACCCTGCTTGGCCCCTCCGGCTGCGGCAAAACCACCATCCTGCGCATGATCGCCGGTTTCGACCTGCCGGACGCGGGACAAATCTTTCTCAACGGAACAGACCTGGCCGACACGCCGCCCGAGAAACGCCCGGTGCGCACGGTGTTCCAGAACTATGCGCTGTTCCCCCACATGACGGTGGCGCAGAACGTTGCTTTCCCCCTGAAGATGGCGCGCATACCCGGCGGCGATGCGGAAAAAATGCTGCGCGAGGGGCTGGAGCTGGTGCACCTCAGCGACAAGGCCTGGGCCTACCCGCACGAGCTTTCCGGCGGGCAGAAACAGCGCGTGGCGCTGGCGCGCGGCCTGGTGAACCGCCCCAGCGTGCTGCTGCTGGACGAGCCGCTCGGCGCGCTGGATGCCAAGCTGCGCGAGGAGATGCAGGTCGAACTCATCAACCTGCAGAAGGAAGTGGGCGTCACCTTCGTGTTCGTCACCCATGCGCAGGTCGAGGCGCTGGCCCTGTCGCACCGCATCGCAGTGATGCGCGCGGGGCGCATCGAGCAGCTGGACGAACCGGCGAAGCTGTACGGCTTTCCGCGCAGCCGCTTCGTCGCCGATTTCATCGGCCACATCAACCTGCTGGAGGCGCAGGTGGGCGAACCAGCCCACGGCCATTTGCGTCTCTCCATACCGGGACTGGGCGAAATCATGGCTCCGCCGCTGCATGGCGTGGCGCCCGGCACCACGGGGACATTTGCCATCCGCCCCGAGCAGGTGCGCGTCGGCATTCAGGAAGAGATACAGGAACTGAAGAACCATTTCCCCGGCACGGTGCTCCACTTCCTGTATCGCGGTGACGTGACCGTGTTCAAGGTCAGCCTGCCGAACGGCGTGGTGATCGAGGCCTTGCTGCCCAACTCCTCGCCGGGGCGCGCCGAGTTGTTCGAGGTGGGTGATGTGGTGAGCGTGGGCTGGCGCCATGATGCGGGGGGGTTCCTGCATGAATGATCACACGCACCGCTTGCTTTCTCCTGCGCGGCTTTCCAGGTGGGCGGTGAGCGGGCCGCCGTATATATTCCTGCTGCTGTTTTTCGTGCTGCCCGGCGTAATCATGGTGATCGCCTCGTTCCGCCACCCCGGAGAATTCGGCGGGCTCGCTCCTCTCGCCGCCAGCGATCCCCGTACCCTGCAGGGGCTCACGCTGGAAACCTATCGCTTCTTTTTCGGCGACGCCATCTATGCCTACGTCCTGTTCAAGTCGTTCATCATGGCGCTGGCCACCACCCTGATCTGCCTCGTACTGGCCTATCCGCTCGCGCTGCTGATCGCGCGCAGCCCCAGGAAGCGCCGCGATTTCATGGTGCTGCTGGTGATCCTGCCCTTTGCCAGCAGCTTCCTGATCCGCGTCTACGCCTGGATGATACTGCTCGGGCCGCAGGCGGCGCTGAGCCAGCTGGTCAATGGCCTGCTCCACGCCGCCGGCCTGCCACCGGTGCATCTGCTGTTCTCGCCATTCGCGGTGCTGATCGCGATGGTGTATGTGCACCTCCCCTTCATGGTGCTGCCGCTGTACACCAATCTGGAGAAGCATAATCCCAACCTGCTCGATGCGGCGCAGGATTGCGGCGCCAACGGCTGGCACCGCTTCTGGCGCGTGACGTTCCCGCTTTCGCTGCCGGGAATCTTTTCCGGCTCCGCGCTGGTGTTCATCCCGGTGCTGGGCATGTTCGCCATTCCCGACATTCTCGGCGGCACCGGCGACATGCTGGTGGGCAATCTCATCAAGGAGCAGTTTCTGGTGACGCGCGACTGGCCTTTCGGCTCCACGCTTTCCATCATGCTCACCCTCGCCGTGCTGCTGTTCGTGTGGATCGCGGCGCGGCTAAGCGGGACCCGAGGGCGCTATGCCTGAGCGCGACGGGATGACCGGCAAGGGCGCCCGGCGCGGCGGCCCCGGGCGCAAGACCCTGGGCCTATGGCTGTGGGCGGCGTCTCTGGGCGTGTACGCCTTTCTCTATGTGCCACTGCTCATCGTGGTCATTTATTCGTTCAACGATTCGCGCCTCAATGCCGAATGGGTGGGCTTTACCTGGCGCTGGTATGAGGTGCTGTTCCACGACGGCGACATGCTCGCCGCACTGGGCAATTCGCTGTTCATCGCCACCACATCCAGCCTGATCTCCACCGTGCTGGGAACCATGGCGGGCATCGCCATGCATCGCTACAACATGAAGGCGCTGACTTTCATGGTGCTCACTCCGGTGGCCATGCCGGAGATACTGCTCGGCGTGTCGCTGCTGCTGTTTTTCATCCAGGTGCTCAACCTCACGCTGGGGTTCGTCTCCATCATCCTCGCCCACATCACCTTCTCCATCGGCTTCGTCGCGGTGATCGTGCGCGCACGCATGGCGGGAATAGAAGAAAGCATCTTCGAGGCGGCGCGCGACTGCGGCGCATCGCCGTGGAACACCTTCCGTTACGTCACCTTCCCGCTCATCCTGCCGGGCATAGTCTCCGGCGCGCTGATGGCTTTCACCCTCTCGATAGACGACTTCGTCATCACCTTCTTCACCGCAGGAGTCGGCGTCGCCACCCTGCCGCTGCGCATCTACTCCATGATCAAGATTGCCGTCACGCCCGAGGTGAATGCCGTATCCGCGCTGCTGATGCTGCTCACCCTGACCATGATCGTGCTGGCCAGCCGGTTTTCGCCCGATCTGTTGCGGGGGAAGACATGAATACCGCTGAAACCACTAAAACCTTGCACCACAGAGACACAGAGGCACAGAGAAAGGCAAGACCGATAAAATCGGCGGAAGTGGCTGCCACTCTTCATCGTCACATAGGCAAGACCTGGAAAAGATTTTCGGTCTTTCTCTGTGTCTCTGTGTCTCTGTGGTTAATGGTTCCCCCTGCCCAAGCCGACGACGTGCTGCACCTGTACAACTGGAACAATTACATCTCGGCGCAGACGGTGGAGCGTTTCGAGCGGCAATGCGCATGCCGCGTGGTGCAGGATTACTATTCCGACAACGAGGAGATGCTGGCCAAGCTGGCGGCGGGCGCGACCGGCTACGACATCATCGTGCCGACCGGCAATGCGATGGAATCGCTGATCCGGCAGCACGCCCTGCGTGCGCTGGATAAGGCGCAACTGCCGAACCTGAAGAACATCAGCCCCGCCTATCTCAACACCGTATTCGATCCGGGCAACGTCTATTCCGTGCCCTATGCCTACACGCTGACCTTGCTCGGCTACAACGTGGAGAAGATGCGCGAACTGGGTTTACCCACCGACACCTGGGCGGTGATCTTCGAGCCCAAATATCTGGAGAAAATGAAGGACAGAGTCACCGTGCTGGACAGCCAGCGCGAGTTGATGGCGGCAGCGCTGAAGTACCTGGGGTATTCGGCGAACGACACCGGCGAGGCGCACTGGCAACAGGCGAGCGACCTCATCATCCGCGCCAAGCCGTATTGGGCCGCATTCAACGCCTCCAGCTACATCAAGGAGCTGACGGTGGGCAACATCTGGCTGGTGCACGGCTATTCCAACGACATCTTCCAGGCCAACCTCGATGCGCAGAAGGCCGGGCGCCCCTTCCACATAGCGGCGAGCATACCCAGGGAAGGCGCGGTGCTGGCGCTCGATTCCATGGTGCTGCACAAGAGCGGGCCGCGCCCCGGCCTCGCGTTGCGTTTCATGGACTTCATGCTCGAAGGGCGGAATTCCGCAGAGCTGACCAACCTGATAGGCTCAGGCAATCCCAACCTGGACGCGCTGCACTACATCAAGCCGGAGATCGCACAGGACCCGGCAATATTCCCCGATGCGCAACATTTGGCGCGGCTGGAGATGTTGCGCGACCTGGACCGCAACCAGCGGCGCATTCTGTCGCGCATGTGGACCAGGGTCAAATTGCGCTAGGCCCGGCGCCCTAGGACAGCTTGATCTGGGACTTCGCCTTCCGGCCAGGCGAGGCCGATGGGGTATAGCCTGCGAGACGGCAGCTGATGCCCTCGATTCTTTTTCCATTCTCAAACTTGATGGAATAGCAGGAAACGATTTCGTTGGCCGCTGCCAGTTCCGACAGGCAGGCATGCAGCTTACCGAGCGGGATGCCGGTTCCCGTGGCAATGACCGCATCCAGCCGCTCGCCGTCATTCTTTTTGAGGTACTGAAGAACTCTCTTCTTGATTTCGTTCATTGCTGCACCGCCTATTTTGCCTCTGAATAAACCGCAGGATTGCTGCCCCGATTGGGCCGCCTCCCATGTTACACCGTATCTGGGCTACACCGTATCGGGGCTACACCGTATCGGGGCTACACCGTATCGGGGCTACACCGTATCGGGGCTACACCGTATCGGGGCTACACCGTATCGGGGCTACACCGCATCTGGCGCTTCGCCCCGCTTGCGCATGATCCGCTCGCCAAACACCCCCCGCTCACCCTGCAACTATAGCACCATGACTGGCTGCGCAGAACTGTCAAACCTGACAGGCAGGGCCTACCGGCTGCGCGCCACGGCCTGCGGCGACCCCGGCGCTTTCCCTGACTGGCCCACGCCCGATTGGCCCATGACGGATTTCCGGTATTTCGCGAGTTCCGCCTGAAACCACGCGGCGCTTTCAACCGGTGCCGCGTTGCCGCACTTCACCAGGTACGCCTGGCCGCTCATGCTGCTTTTGGTCGCCGCACCCGCAATAAAATCCTCGGCCGAGGAGATCATGTTTTTGCGCAGCAGGTACTGATACTTGGTGTTCAGGTGATCAACCGCCTCCTTTGCATCGTGCAAGGAACCGTTGCGCTCGAACTGGCATCCGGAACCGCCAAGGTACGAAAACAGGTGCGCTATTTCCTGCTGCGCCGCAGGCGCAAGCCCATCCGCCCGGCAAATTCCGGAAAACAGCAACAGCGCGGCGAGCGCTACTCCTTTCACATTTCTCATGCAACCCTCCAGGTAAGCGGTTAGCGGGAGGCATGTCGCCAGCCCGCCAGCGCCATGATACCATTAAGCTCAATATGCCCCTGCGGAACAGGGGTGCGTAACACGCCCTGTCACAAAATGCTCAGTGAATATTTTCGCCCCTGGAAGCTGATAACCCTTGCCGCCGGCGTCGCGCTTCTGATCATTGGCTCGTTCTACTATGAGGCGCCTGACTGGGACATACCCATCAGCATTATCATGGCACTCTTTGCCTACCTGGCCGCGCCCTGGAGCCTGCGCGTCATTCTGGAACGACGGTGGAAACTTTGGCCCGCCATGCTGTTTGCGACCTGGTTCACGGTTGACGGCTGCTACGCCATCTACTGGCACTACAAGAACCCCGTCGCCCTCGAACTGATGCGCAGCGCGAATTTTCCTGCCTCGCTTGCCCTCTATGGCATGTGCAGCCTGGTATGGTTTTACCGGGGCAGTATCCGTCAGTTATTGCGGGACATCAGGAACCATCTCTATCCCGGATAGAACCTCATCCAGCCGCGGGTGCTGCAGGCATGGCCGTGACGACGGGTGCCGCTGCGTGCGCGCCATATGACATCAACATCTCGGCGATGCCGTCGTGTCTGTACCGGCGTGCCAGGGTGAGCGCTGTACTCCCGTTCGGATGGCTGATTGACGGATCGGCCCCCTTGGACAGCAGCAGCCTGACCACATCGCCGTGGCCGTTGGCCGCCGCCTTGTGCAAAGCAGTCCAGCCATCCACGCTGGCATCATTGGGGCGCGCGCCCTTGGCCAGCAGTTTTGCCACCGCAATCAAATGACCGCGGGTGGCCGCCTGCATCAGGGGAGTCCAGCCAAACTGGCTGGCGGCATTAACGTCGGCACCCTTGGCTATGAGCAGGTCCGCCACCGAGTCCTGGCCTTGGAATACAGCCCAGTGCAGGGGCGTGTAGCCGTTCTTGTCCTTTGCGCCGACATTGGCGCCGTACTGAATCAGGAGCATGGCCAGATGCGCGTTGCCGTTGAACGAGGCTAGCGTCAAGGGCGTCCAGTTGCGCTCGTCGCTGGTGTCCACGTCCACGCCGCATGACAGGTAAAGATTGACCGCCTCTTCGTTGTTGGCCTCGACGGCTTTTTCAAAACCTTCCGGCGAGAACTCCAGGCCCTTTATCTCGAATTCATGACGTTTGTTTGCCGGGAGGTGTTCCCAGACATTTTCCACTTTGGGAAGCGTCGTCGTGGCGCCTGCCGTGGCCTGATGCCAGCTGGTGTGGGCATTGCTCAGCGCAAAAATGTCGGAGGCGACGTCGCGTGGGAATCCCTGGCGCCGGGTTGGCCGGGTATCCAGCATCAGTTCATTGAAGTACCCTTCCAGCGCAGGGGTACCCCACAGCTCGATGATCTTGTTGAGCACCCTGGAATACTTTTGTTCCAAGGCATGCGGATAGCGAAGCGTAAAGCCATTCAACAACTTGAGAAGGTTTTCGTTCATTTTGCGCACCCCCGCCCGGCTGAATTCGTGCTCCCCTTTTCCTTTGTAAATTAGGCAACGACTTCCTCCCCAAGTTCAGGAAGGCAGATACTGCATACACCCCAGAAGCGTTGGGGCCGAGGCTGGGCCGCGCCCGCGAGGTTCGCCCCCTCCGGCGGCAAGCCTACCCGGCCATCTGCCTCAGGATGGAAGCAACCTCACGCTTGCCCATCCCCCGCAGCATGACTATCCTGGAAAACTGCTTCTCGCGGGGACTGGAATTCCCGGCTTCCCAGCTGTATACGGTCTGCGCCGATACTCCCAGCAGAGTCCCTGCCTGTTCTGCCGTGAGGCCGAGCCGCTGCCGGAGCGTCCGGAACCCCTTTGCCGTGAACCGCGCCTTTTTCTCGGCCGACGGCGGCGCCCCAACTGCGGCATTTTTCGCTGCCGCTTTTTCGTAATACGCCAGTTGCTGCTCAAGCGACGCGGCGCGGCGCTTCAGTGCTGCGATTTCCGAACGGTATTGAGCCGAGGCTCTTTTCAGGCTTTCGGTTTCCTTCTTCAGTTCTTTGCGGGCAAGCCGGACGATTTCATCTTTCAGCAAGGATGCAATGTTGGGCATTTTGTTTCTCCATTGGTAATGCTGGTTAATCGGGCCGACAACTTGTGCCGGTTATTACGGTCCTGAGAGACTGTTCGGGTTGCTGTGCGAGAAGAATGCGAAACGCAAGAAAAGGCTAAAGCAACTGCAGATACGCGTACTGGCCGCAGTTACGCTGGCAGTATATACAGCTATTACCCCCCCTTGCAAGGCACCAAACCGTCCGGACGCTCACACGCGATGTCGTGACTGCCAAAAAAATACCCACCGGGGTTCGGTGGGTAAATTCCGACCAAACTGCTGGTTGGTCAGAGGAGCCGCCGGTTACGCCCACCGGCAAGAGCACGCCCGCTTTGCGTCTTTGGTGCCCGAAACAAGACTGCGAAACGCTATCAGGCTGCGGCCGGACGCTATGTGGGTTCGACGCCGTGCAGGACTGACGCCTGCGCACAGACCGCGCCCCACATTCTCAGCCCGCCACAAAATCGACCCTGCGATTCTCCTTCCAGCACTTTTCTTCATGGCACGAGAGCCTTGGCTTTTCCTTGCCCAAGCTGGCAGCCTTCAGCTGGCGGCCGTCTGCTCCCGCTGCAACCATCAACTTTCTCACCGCATCGGCTCGCCGCTGACCGAGAGCCAGGTTATATTCGCTGCTTCCGCGCTCGTCGCAGTTTCCTTCCAGGGTGACAACCGCATTCTTTCCGCCCTTGGCGGCTTCGGCCTGCTTCACGATGAGGTCCTTGTATTCTGCAGAAATGTCGGCCTTTGCAAAATCAAAGTAGATGCTTTGCTGCAGTCCGGAAAGGTCTGCGCCCGCCGTCTGGGCCGGCTCTACTCGTCCGGCAGAAACCGGAGCGGTTGTCTTTGTATCCGCCTGCGCAGGCGTGGCGGAGTCTTTCTGC
>Ga0316628_100003381_pt1 | contig 12285 bp, 10 predicted proteins | sample OWC_Aug_M2_C1_D5_FD_207648 | JGI IMG/M metagenome (GOLD analysis project Ga0316628, IMG submission 207648) | Wetland soil microbial communities from Old Woman Creek delta, Ohio, United States - OWC_Aug_M2_C1_D5_C | ecosystem: Environmental > Terrestrial > Soil > Wetlands | place: USA: Ohio...
GGAGACGTACTTCAACTACGCCCTGGCCGCCGAGAAGGTCCACGCCGGCATGTACCGCGCGGCCGCCGAGGCCGTCGCGGCGGGCAAGGACATCGCCTTCAAGCCCATCCATGTCTGCCCGGTCTGCGGCTTCACCATGGAAGGCGACGCGCCCGACAAGTGCCCCGTCTGCGGCACCTCCAAGGACAAGTTCGTCACGTTCTGAGACGGACCAAGGAGTCCCATCATGTCCATCGACAAGAACCTCGCCCCCTGGCAGATCCTGGGCGTCGCCGTCCGGTCGGAGATCGACGCCGCCGCGTTCTATGCCCGGCTCCAGGGGCGCCTCAAGAACGTCCTCCTCATCCAGAAGCTGAAATTCCTGGCCCTCGAGGAAGAGCACCACAAGAAGATCCTCGAGCACCTGCTGGCCCAGAAATATCCGGATCAGCCGAAGGACGTCCCCGAATCGTCCCTGATGCCTCCGATCGGCGTCGCGCTGCCGGCCGACCCGACGGTCCCGGCCCTGTTCGAGGCCGCCCTCGCCGCAGAAAAAACGGCCGAGGCCTACTACAACGAAGCGGCCGGACGGGTGGAGGACGAGTCCTCGCGCCGGATCCTCTCGTATCTCGGCCGCGTCGAGCGGAGCCACCAGGCGGTGATCAACTCCGAGATCGATCTCATCCGCAAGTTCCCCGACTACTACAGCGCCGAGGATTTCCACATCGGCCGGGACCTCTTCCACATCGGCCCCTGAGCCGGCCGGGGCGGAGTCAGCCATGGACGACGCGCGGCGGCGCATCAAGCCGGTGACCCGGCTCCTGAGGAAGCACTATCCGAGGGCGCGGACGGCCCTCGAGTTCGGCAATCCGCTCGAGATCCTTGTCGCCACGATCCTGGCCGCCCAGTGCACGGACGAGCGGGTCAACATGATCACGCCGGGGCTCTTCCGCAAGTACCCGTCGGCCGCCGCCTTCGCCCGGGCGGACCGGTCCGAGCTCGAGGACGAGATCCGCTCGGCCGGCTTTTTTCGGAACAAGGCCAAGGCCATCGTCGGGGCCGCCCGCAGGATCGTCGAGGAGCACGGGGGGGTCGTCCCGGCCACGATGGAGAAGCTCGTCACGCTGCCCGGGGTGGCCCGCAAGACGGCCAACATCGTTCTCTCCGCGGGCTACGGCAAGGCCGAAGGGATCGCCGTCGACACCCACGCCGGGCGCTTGTCCCGGCGGCTCGGCCTGAGCCGGCACGAGGACCCGGTCAAGATCGAGCGCGATCTTATGGCCCTTGTGCCCAAGGAAGATTGGCTCGATTTCAACTTCCTGCTCGTCGAGCACGGCCGGGCGGTATGCCAAGCCCGCAAGCCGAATTGTCACGGGTGCTTCTTGAGAAAGCTCTGCCCGTCGGCCGGAGCCTTGATCTCGGGTGAGAGACGACGATGATCCGGGAGGCCATGCTCTGGAGTCCGGTCGAAGGCGGGAGCGTCGCCTGCCGCCTCTGCGCTCATCGCTGCGTCATCAAGCCGGGGAAGCAGGGCGTCTGCGCGGTCCGCGAGAACAGGGACGGTCGGCTCGTGACCCTCGTCTACGGCGAGGTCATTGCCGCCCATGTCGACCCCATCGAGAAGAAGCCGCTCTATCATTTTCTCCCCGGGTCAAAGGCCCTGTCCATTGCGACGCCTGGCTGCAACTTCCGCTGCGGTTTCTGCCAGAACTGGCAGATATCCCAGGCGCCGCGTCGGAAGGGCGGCGGGATCGCGGGCGATCCGTTCCCGCCAGCCGACGTCGTCCGGGCGGCCCTCGACCAGGGCTGCCGCAGCATCTCCTACACCTACACCGAGCCGACGATCTTCTTCGAGTACGCCTATGATACCGCCGGGCTGGCCAGGAAGGCGGGGCTGCTCAATAATTTCGTCACCAACGGATACATGACCTCAGAGGCCTTGGAGACGATCGCGCCCTGTCTCGACGCGGCCAACGTCGATCTCAAGGCCTTCAAGGACGAGACCTACAAACAGATCTGCGGTGCTCGCCTCGAGCCGGTCCTCGAGTCCATCCGCCTCATGCGGAGGCTCGGGATCTGGGTCGAGGTGACGACGCTGGTCGTCCCCGGCCTCAATGACGGGGCGGCGGAGCTCGCGGCGATAGCCCGCTTCATCGTTTCGGTCGACCCGGCCATTCCCTGGCATATCAGCCGCTTCCATCCGGATTACGAGTACACCCAGGCGCCGCCGACACCCCTCGCGACGCTGCGCGCCAGCGCCGAGATAGGCCGGCGCGAGGGCCTCCGCCATATCTATGTCGGGAATGTCCTCGACGAATCGGAGGATACGCTTTGCGCGTCCTGCGGTTCCGTCCTCATCCGCAGGCGGGGATTCGCGGTCATCGGGAACACGCTCAGGGATTCCCGCTGTCCTTCCTGCGGCGCCGTCCTTGCTGGCCGATTCATCTGAGCCGGCTGGCGGCGGCTCGAAGCCGCGCTTCTGGGGACTATCTTAAACGGACTATGGACTTATTTTCCTTGGAGATTCCTATATAATGGTTCCTTTGCCAGGAGGCTCGATGAATATGAAGACGAGACCCCGAACGGCAATCGCCCTTCTGCTCGCCTTGGGTTTGACGGTCTCGGCCGGCCTCGCGGCCCAGAGCCGCGAGACGGCTTACCCCGAGTACAAGGAACTCGTCGCGGCCTTCGAGCTCAAGGACGCCGGCCTCCGGCTCAAGGAGCTCGAGAGGATCGGCGCCGCCTATCCGGACAGCCCTTATAAAGAGGCGATAGAGGGCGGCATCCTCCAAGCTAGGACGGAGCTGGCGAAAACCCTCGAGGCCGTCCTCGCCGTGCAGAGGGAATTCATGGCCAATGGAGAGGGACCGGCCCGCATCCAGAAACCCGTCATCGCGGCGGCCCAGCTCCTCGCCCATCCGCGTCTCGGGACCTTCAACGCGCCGGCGGTCCTGGAGGCCGTTCTCAAGTATAAAGGAATGGCCCGCGAGGCCGCAGAGGACGTTTCAAGCTATGAGGGGATCCCGCAAAACCAGCGGGACCCCTTCAAATCCCAAGTCCTCAACGCGTTCGAGCTCATGGCGGCCAAGGCCTATTTGAACGCGGGGATCGCACCCAAGGCCCTGGAGACGCTCGAAAGCTACAGGAGATCCGGCGGCGCGACCGGAGGCGACTATTATCACACTTTGGCCGTCGTCAAGGAGAAGATGAGCCGGATCGACGAAGCCTATGACGCCTTCCTCACGGCGGCCGTCGAGGAATTCGAGGATTCGGCGGACAGGGCCAGGGCGCTCTACGTCAAGATCCACGGCCGGCCGGACGGCTTCGAGGCCGCGCTCGAGGCCAAGTCCAAGGCCCTGCCGTTCCACGCGGCCGCGTTCGAGGCCCCGGCCGATTGGAAAGGCAAGGCCGTCTTGGCCGAGCTTTTTACGGGCTCGGAATGTCCCCCCTGCGTCGGCGTCGACATCGCCTTCGACGGGCTCGCCGAGACCATCCCGGCGAAATATCTGGCCGTCCTTGTCTACCACCTGCCCATCCCCAGGCCCGACCCGATGATGAACCCGGCAACGGAGGCGCGGCAGGGCGTCTACGGCGTCGACCGGACGCCGACGGTCATCATCGACGGGATCAACAGGCCCTTCGGCGGAGGGGCGCGCGGTGCCGCCGAGGGCAGGTACGCGCAGTACAGGGCGGTGATCGAACCGTCGCTTACGGCCGTCCCGGTCGTCTCTCCGAAGGTCCGGGCCAGCCTGGCCGGGGACACGGTCAACGTCTCTTATGATTTCGATAGGACCGTGCCGGGAGCCGAATACCACCTCGTCCTCGTCCAGAACGAGCAGGAGCACAAGGGCGGGAACGGCATCGCCTATCACAGGATGGTCGTGCGCGATCTTCTCATGGTCGACCCGGCCGGGCCGAGAGCGGCCGTGTTCGATCTGGCCGCTTCGGAAAAGGCGACGGACGCCTATCTGACCGAGTTCGAGAAGGCCTACCCGCGGACGCAGGGCTTCAAGTGGGACGTCCGACGCAACGTCCTGCCCCGCACGGGCCTCAAAGTCGTCTTCTTCATCCAGGAGAAAGACACCAAAAAGGTCCTGAACGCGGTCGTCGCCGACGTCAAGTAGCCGCCTCGGCTGACTTTTCGGCCCGGTTGAGGTACTATGGTCCGGGAGGGGGCCCGGCCCGCCATGGAACGATACCGGATCCTGCCTCATACCGCCGACGGCAAGTTCCAGGCCTTCGGAGCGACGCTCGAGGAGGCCTTCGGGAACGCCGCCCTGGCCACGGCCTCGCTGATGTGGGATTGGGCGAAGGTCGAGCCGCGGGTCCGCCATTTCGTCCATGTCAACGGCAACGACAGGGAACAGCTCCTGGTCAAGTTCCTCGGCGAGGTCATCTACCTTTTCGAGACGAAGCGCTTCCTCCTGGGGAAGGTGGACGGCCTGAGGATCCGCCCGGAATACGCCGGCTTCAACCTCGAGGCCCTGTTCGGCGGGGACGTCCTCTCGGAGCGGCACGAGCTCCACGGCGATGTCAAGGCCGTGACCTATCACGACCTGAAGATCGAGGAATGCGGGGGATTCACCGTCCAGGTCGTCGTGGACATGTGAGCGAGATCATGGAGCTCCGAAAGATCACGGACAACTCCTGGGAGATCCCGAAACAGGGGGATATGAAGGTTCCGGCGCTCATCTATTCGTCGGCGAAGCTCCTCGAGGACATCCGCCGCGATATGACCCTCGTCCAGGCCCGCAACGTGGCCTGCCTGCCCGGCATCGAGCGGATGTCCTATGTCATGCCCGATGCCCATCAGGGCTACGGCTTCCCCATCGGCGGCGTTGCCGCCTTCGACCTCGATGAAGGCATCATCTCCCCGGGCGGCGTCGGCTACGACATCAACTGCGGCGTCCGTCTCCTCAAGACCGAATACACGGAGACGGACGTCACCGCCAAGCGCAAGGAGCTACTGGCCGAGATCTTCAAGGAGGTCCCGGCCGGAGTGGGGAAGGGGGGCGTCACCAAGCTCAGCCGGGGCGTCCTCGCCGACATCCTGGTCAAGGGGGCCGAGTGGGCCGTGGAGAACGGCTACGGCCGCTCGGACGACCTCGAACGGACCGAGGAGTACGGCCGGATGATGGACGCCGCGGTGGACGCCGTCTCCGACCGGGCCATGGAACGGGGCATCCCCCAGCTCGGCACCCTCGGCTCCGGGAATCATTTCCTGGAGATCCAAAAAGTCCAGGAGATCTACGACGAGGCCGCGGCCCGGGCCTTCGGCCTCCGCGCCGCCGGACAGGTCCTGGTCATGATCCACTGCGGCAGTCGCGGCCTCGGCCATCAGGTGGCCACCGATCACATCGAGACGATGGGGAACGTCTTCGGGGCCAAGGGCTTGCCGGACCGCGAGCTCGTCAACGCCCCGTTCAAATCGCCGCAGGGGCAGCGATACTATGGGTCGATGTGCGCGGCGGTCAACTACGCTTTCGCCAACCGCCAGATGATCGCCCACTGGGTCCGCGACGTCTTCGCCCGCGTGCTCGGCAGCGCGAAGGGCATGGACCAGGTGTACGACGTCTGTCACAACGTCGCCAAGGTCGAGGAGCATGAGGTCGGCGGCCGTTCGCGGCGGCTCATCGTCCACCGCAAGGGCGCGACGCGGAGCTTCGGGCCGGGCCGTCCCGAGATTCCGGAGTGCTATCGCACCGTCGGCCAGCCGGTCCTCATCCCCGGCAGCATGGGCACGGCGTCCTTCCTCCTGGCAGGGACGAAGGAGGCCGAGGCCCTGAGCTTCAGCTCCACGGCCCATGGCGCCGGGCGGGTCATGTCGCGGCACGAGGCGCTTCGCCGCTTCCGGGGCGAGAAGATCCGGGACGATCTGGCCCGCAGGGGGATCGAGCTCAAGTCGACAAGCTGGAAAGGGGTGGCCGAGGAGGCATCCGAGGCCTACAAGGACGTCGACGAGGTCGTCCGCGTGTCCCATGAGGTCGGCCTGGCCCGGCTCGTGGCCAAGGTCGTCCCCATCGGCGTCATGAAGGGATGACCGGCCTCCCGGCCAGGATCAGTTCTTTGCTTTCCGGGGCGCCTCCGCGCCCGCTCTCTTCGCCGCAGCCTTCTTTCCCAGGAGCTCATCGGCGCCGAGGCAATTCAGGATGTCGCTTTTTTCGAGCCAGGCCCGGCGGGCGACGCCCACGCCGAAGCGCATCATGGCCAGGCCGTCGGCGAAGTGCGTGTCCGTCCCGATCGTGATCTTGACGCCCTTCTCCTTGGCCTTTTTAAGGTGGAGCTCGTCGAGGTCGAGCCGGTCGTAATAGGCATTGAGCTCGAGCGCCTTGCCGTGCTTCGCCGCAGCCTCGATGACCTTGTCGAGGTCGACATCATAGCCCTCGCGGCCGGAGATCAGCCGGCCCGACGGGTGGGCGATGGTCCGGACGTGAGGATTTTCCAGGGCCCTGAGCATCCGCGCGGTCACGTTCTTCTTGAAGCCCGAATGGACCGCCGCGACGACGAAGTCCAGCCGGCCGAGGAGCCCGTCGGGGAAATCGAGCGAGCCGTCGGACAGGATGTCGACCTCGCTCCCCTTGAGGATACGGAAGCCCTTGAGCGTCCTGTTGAACGCGTCTATCTCCTCGATCTCGGCGGCGAGACGGTCGGCCGCGAGGCCGTGGGCGTATTTCGCCGCCTGGGAATGGTCGCAGATCGCGACATAGGAGTAGCCCATCTTCCGGGCCAGGTCGACGACTTCGGCCAGGGATAGGTTGCCGTCGCTCGCCCGGGTGTGGACGTGGAGGTCGCCCTTGATGTCCCCGGCTTCGACGAGGCGGGGGAGACGGGCCTCGGCGGCAAGCTCGATCTCGCCGCGGTCCTCGCGCATCTCGGGCGGGATCCAAGGCATGCCCAGGACCCGGTAGCAGTCCTCCTCCTCCCGGGAGGCCAGGCGCCTCGCGCCGCGGAAGACGCCGTACTCGGAGATCTTGAGGCCGCGGTCCTTGGCCAGGCCGCGAAGCTTGATGTTGTGGGCCTTGGAGCCGGTGAAGTAGAGCAGCGCGGCCCCGTACTCCGACGGGTCGACGGCCCTGAGGTCGGCTTGGCGTTCTGTCTCGCCCGCGCGGACGACGGCCGAGCCCTTGGTGTCTCCCTCGGCTAGGACACGGACGGCATTCGGGTTGCGGGTGAAGTAGCGGATGATCTCAGCGCCGTTCTTTCCGCAGGCCAGGATGTCGATGTCGCCGACCGTCTCCTTCATCCGCCTCAGGGAACCGGCCGCCGAGACGCGGCTGATGCCGGGCGCTTTGGTAAGATAGGCGAGGACGTCGTCGGCGACGAGGACGGCCTCGCAGATCGAGATTCGCTCGGCCACGCGCTCCCGGGCCTCGATCCCCTTTCGGATGTTATCGACCTTCTTCTCGCCCATGCCGTAGAGCTTGGCCAGCGAGCCGTCGGCGATGGCGCGCTTGAGGCCCTCGAGGTCCTTGACCCCGAGCTCCTCGTGCATGAGGTGGACGGTCTTGCCTCCCAGGCCCTGTATCTCGAGCAGGCCGAGGAGGCTTTCCGGGACACCGGCCATGACCTCGCGGTACTTCGACATTGTCCCGGTCTCGACGTATTCTTTGATCTTCTTGGCCAGCCCCTCTCCGATGCCGGGGATCGTCTCGAGCCGCCCGTCCCGGGCGACCGTCTCAATGTCCTCGGTCAGGTCCTGGAGGATGCGCGAGGCCTTGCGATAGGCGATGACTTTGAACCCCGTCTCTCCCTTGATCTCGAGGGCGTCGGCGATCCGGTCGAAGATGCCAGCGATCTCCCGGTTCTTCATCGGCTCTCCCTTTTCTCTAGAATATATAAACTCCGGTCGACTTACAAATGCCGCTGACTTGGAGAGAAGGTTGAGCGGCCGAGTGCTGCGGGTTGACAATTCTCGTTCCGCCTTCTAAGGTAGAGGAACCATGAGAGTCATCCTCGCCGGCTACAACGTCGACAGCACCGTCATCGACGAGCTCAAGAAGACGTCGCCGCCCCGCCAGGATATAACCCCCGAGACCCTGTCGGCCTCGTACGCCCGGATCTCGCGCGATCCGCGCCCGGTCGACGAGCTGCGGGCCGCGGCCCGGGCCGAGGTCGACCGGTCCCGGCGCTCCAATCGGTCCATCATCTTCAAGATGGGGCATCACTCCGTGGCCGAGCATGCCGTCTTCAACTTCGACGTCATCGGCGTCAGCCGGCTGGCCATCGAGGAGATCGAACGGTTCCGGCTCCTGTCCTTCACCGAGAAATCGCAGAGATACATCACGCTCGGCGAGGACTTTATCGTCCCCGAGGAGGTGCAGCGGGCGGGCCGGGAGGCGCTCTTCGTCAAGACGGTCAAGGCCCAGAACGCGCTCTACCACAAGCTCTACGCCGGCCTCAAGCCGTTCGTCTTTAAAAAATATGCCGGGGCCGCGGCCGAGCCCGGGAACCATGCCGTCCTCGACGGTTGGGCCAAGGAGGACGCCCGCTACGTCGTCAGCCTGGCCACGCAAGGCCAGCTCGGGCTGACGGCCAACGCGCGCAACCTCGAGCTCCTCATCCGGCGCTTCGCCGCCAAGGGCCTCGAGGAGGTCAGGGAGCTCAACGCGAGGCTATACGAGCTGGCCAAGGAAGTCGCTCCGTCCATCATCTTGTTCACCGACCCCAGTCCCTTCGACGCCGAGACCTATACGGACCTCGCCGCCGCCGCGGCGGATTGGCCGTCGCCGGCGGGAACCGGCCGAAGGCGCCGGCGCGCCCCGAAAGAGGTCGTCCTGGCCGGCTTTCCTACCGGTGGGGACTCGCGAGTCATCGCCGCTCTCCTTCACTCCGTCACCCGGCTGGCCTATGATGAATGCTTTGACCGGGCCAGGAGGGCCGGGCCGTCGGTCCGGAAGGACATAATCCGCCGGGCCCTCAAGCGCATGGAGTTCTATGACTTCCCGCTCCGGGAGTTTGAGCACGCCGATCTCACCTACGACCTTGTCGTCTCCGCCTCCTGTTTCGCCCAGCTCAAACGGCACCGGATGACCACCTTGACCTGGCAGCGTTACGACCCCGAACTGGGCGTGACCATGCCGCCCTCGGTCCGGGAGGTCGGGGCGGAGAAGGAATTTCTGTCCGTCATCGGCAGGACGAACGAGGTCCATGCGGTCCTCGAGAAGGACATCGGACCGGCCGCCGACTATGTCCTGACCAACGCCCACAGGCGCCGGGCCCTCCTCAAGGTCAACGTCCGTGAGCTCTATCACATCTCCAGGCTGCGCGAGGACGCCACGGCCCAATGGGAGATTAGGCACGCCGCGGCGGAGATGTCCCGCCTGGCCAAAAAGGTCATGCCGCTCGCCTGTTTGCTGCTTGGGGGGAAGGACGCCTATCCCGACGTCTATGCCCGGATTTTCGGCCGGGCGCCCAAGATGGCGCCGCCCGGGATCTTCAAGTGACCGTTTTGCCGCGCTTCCGGTGAAGGGCGAGGCTCGCCGCGAGGAGGGTCACCAGCGTCCCGGCGCCTCGGGCCGCGCTCATGGGGGACAGGCCGTGCCATGTCGTGCCGCGAAAGACATCGACGGCGTGAAAGGATAACACGCTGACGAAAGACACGGCGAGGTACTCAGCGAGGCCGATGCCGGCCCACCACAGGTAGCGGTGCGAGCCGGGCCTCCGGATCGCTCTTATAAATAGGAAGAAAAGCCCCAGCGACGCTGCGGCCACCGCGGCCATGATCGCCTTCTGGTAGGCCTTCCGGAGCTCGTAGACGTTCGTCCCTTCGGCCAAACGGCGGGCCCAATTTGCGAGGTGATCGACCAGGCCGGATAGCTCGAAGACGCCGCCGAGGGCAAGAACGGCCGCGAACACCAGCCAGACCGTCCGCTCTACGGACTCCTCGGCCGGTGCATCTTGCCGCTTGTTGCCGGCCTTCAGCCGGCAGAGAACGGCCGTCGCCAGCAGGATGACAAAAATGACGGCATGGTCCCATGAGGACGGTCCTCGGCCGGTTTCCGGCGCGGCGGCCTCGGCCAAGGCGTCCTCCGCGGGCAGCGTCGACCTATAGACCCGGATTTTTCTGAGCTCTTGGAGCTCTCGGGCAAGAGGATGCCGCCGGACGGGTATCAGCCTCGTGTGCGCGGCCCGCGTTCGGTCCTGCCAGCTTCCCGTGGGGGAGAGGTAGACGACGGCGGAGAGAAAAACGAGGTCCTCTTTATCGGGGACTTCAAAATGGAACACATGGGTTCTTCCTCCGCCCGTTTCCTGCGCGGGGCCGGATAAGGCGATATGTTCCCTGATCCTCCGGTCGGTCCCCGCCCGATGAAGGGTGCAGGCGATTCGCGTCGGCTCGATAGGATCTTCCAGCGTGATCCGGATCTCGAGCGGCTGTCCGATAACCGCGGCCGGCGGCGCCTCGGCGACAAGCCACCCGGGGCGATGTTCCGAGCGGTCGAGGACGGCCCAAGTCGCGGCGAAGACGAGGACAAGTGCGACGGCCGCGCCAGCGCCGAGCAGGCTGCGTTTCCGGTCCTTTGGCATGCGGGATTTCACGCGCCCGGGCTGCGCTCAGGCCCCCGGCTCGAGGACGAAGACGCGCCGCCCCCGGACCTCGAGCCGGCCTTCGAAATAGAGCCCGACGGCTTCCGGATAGATCTTGTGCTCTTCGACGAGGATGCGGCCGGCCAGGGTCTCCTCCGTGTCGTCCTGGAGGACCGGGACGGCGGCCTGGAGGATGATCGGGCCCATATCGACCTCGGCGGCCACGAAATGGACGGTGCAACCGGAGAACCGGACGCCCCAGTCGATGGCCTTCTGGTGGACGTGGAGGCCCGGGAAGGAGGGGAGGAGCGCAGGGTGGATATTGACGATGCGGTACTTGAAGGCATCACAGAGGCCGGGCGTCAGGACCTTCATGTACCCGGCCAGGCAGATCAGGTCGATCCGCCGCCGTTCGACCCCTTCGATGATGGCCCGGTCGTAGTCTTCGCGCGAGGCGAAGAGCTTGGGATCGAGGAAGAGCGTTTCGAGACCCCATTCCCGGGCCTTGGCGAGACCGGGAGCGTCCGTCTTGTTGCTGAGGACGAGTCCGATATCTGCGTTGATGTCGCCCCGGCGGGCGGCTTCGCGGATGGCCATGAAGTTCGAGCCGCGGCCGGATAGGAAGACGGCGATGCGGCCCCTCTTTCTGGGACTGCGGAAGGCGGCTTCGTCCATGATCCTCCTCCTAGGCCCGGGGCTTGAAAAAGCCCGGCAGGCTGTCTTTCCAGGCCCGGAAGGCCGTCTCGACCGGAACCCGCAGGATCTCCCGGCCCGACTGTCGGGCCAAAATCTCTGCGCCTCCTGCGCGCCCGATCGCCTTGGCCGGGACGCCGCGGGCCGAGGCCATCTCCAACAGCGGGCCGACGTCCCCGCGCCTGCAGGTGACGACGATCCGGGACTGGGATTCCCCGAAGAGCAGGGCGTCGGCCCGGATCGGATCGTCGAGATCGACCTCGCAGCCGATCTTCGGGACGCTATGAAAGGCGCTCTCCGCCAGGGCCGCGGCCAGCCCGCCTTCCGAGAGGTCGTGAGCGGAACGAACGAGCCCCGAGCCCACGGCCTCGAGCAGGAAGTCCTGGCTGCGCTTCTCCTGTTCGAGGTCGATCACCGGGGGCGCCCCGGCCTCGAGCCCATGGACGACCTTGAGGTACTCCGACCCTCCGAGTTCCTCGAGAGTTTCGCCGACGAGGACGACGGCGTCCCCGGCGGCCTTGAAGCCGGGACTGACGGCCTTGCGGATGTCGTCGAGGAGACCCACCACCCCCAGCACGGGAGTCGGGTGGATGGACAGGCTCTCCGTGTCGTTGTAAAAGCTGACGTTGCCGCCCGTGACCGGGATGCCGAACGTCCGGCAGGCCTCGGCCATTCCTGTGACCGCCTGCTCGAACTGGCCCATGACCTCGGGCTTTTCGGGATTGCCGAAATTCAGGCAGTTGCTGACGCCGATCGGCCGGGCGCCGACGCAGGCGAGGTTGCGGCAGGCTTCGGCCACGGCGATCCGGGCCCCCGTCCTGGGGTCGAGGCGGGTGTAGAGGGAATTGCCGTCCAGGGTCACGGCCAGGGCCTTCTTCGATCCTTTGATCCTGAGCAGGGCCGCGTCCGCACCGGGCAGGAAGACGGTGTTCAGCTGGACCATGTGGTCGTACTGCCGGAAGACCCATTCCTTGTCGGCGATCGTCGGCGAAGCCAGGAGTTCCAGGAAGGCCCCGCCGAGGTCGGCGGGCAAAGGCAGATCGTCCAGGGCAGGGGCGGGGGGAGGCGGACCGGGTGCGACGCTCGGCC
>Ga0316628_100003382_pt1 | contig 12279 bp, 3 predicted proteins | sample OWC_Aug_M2_C1_D5_FD_207648 | JGI IMG/M metagenome (GOLD analysis project Ga0316628, IMG submission 207648) | Wetland soil microbial communities from Old Woman Creek delta, Ohio, United States - OWC_Aug_M2_C1_D5_C | ecosystem: Environmental > Terrestrial > Soil > Wetlands | place: USA: Ohio...
CCTGCGAATCGAAGAGGCCTCACTGACAGGAGAATCGCTTCCTGTACAGAAAAACGCGGCCAGTGTTCTGGACAGAAACGTCCCGCTCGGCGACCGCAAGAACACTGCTTTCATGGGAACGCTTGTGGCTTATGGACGCGGGCGAGGTGTGGTCGTCAGTACGGGGATGCGAACCCAGCTTGGTCTGATCGCTTCCATGCTGCAGAACGTTGAGACCGAGGTCACCCCGCTCCAGCGGCGCCTGGACCAACTGGGCAAGACGCTTAGCATCGGTTCGCTGATCCTGGTGGCAATTGTATTTATCGTTGCGCTCTTCAATTACACCAATGTCGGTGATCTTTCCAATGGTTTTCTCGTCTATCTGAAAGAATATGCGGCTGAGATCACCGAGGTCTTCATCATCGCGGTCAGCCTTGCTATTGCAGCCGTGCCGGAGGGTCTGCCTGCCGTGGTAACCATCAGCCTGGCTCTTGGCATGCGTGAGATGATCAACCGCCACGCCCTGATCCGCAAGCTTTCCTCTGTGGAGACGCTCGGTTCGGCGACCGTCATCTGTTCGGATAAAACAGGCACGCTCACACAGAATGAGATGACAGTCACCCGGGTATGGTCTGCCGGGCAGTTTCTGGAGGTGACCGGAACCGGCTATGCACCCAAGGGCGATTTCATGGTGGAAGGCATACCGGTCAATGTGGCAGATTATCCCGCCGCCCTGACCACCCTGTGGCTTGGTCTTCTGAATAACGATGCCGAGATCGAAACGACCGGCACCAGTGAAAGCGGGCAAACCTACCGCATCGTCGGAGATCCGACGGAAGGAGCTCTGATCGTAGCCGCCACCAAGGCCGGCGCATTGCACCTCGAAATCAACGAGGCCTATCCACGCGAGAATGAAGTCCCCTTCGATGCCGAGCGCAAGCGCATGATCACGATCCACGACGTACGCAAGCCACATCCCGACGACCCCTCACCATTCTATGATGAGGAGCACAAGAACTGGGACGTAATCGCTGTCAAAGGCGCGCCTGACGTGGTGCTCGAGCTGTGCTCGCACTACCAGGAAGCGGACGATGAGGCCAGCCCGCTCGATGGTGCAGCGCGCCAGCGTATCCTGGACGCCAATGATGCCATGACGGCCGGGGCGCTGCGTGTGCTCGGAATGGCATATCGTGTATCGCAGGACGTCCCCGACAATCCGGAGGATCTCAAAACAGAGGAGCTCGAAAGAGATCTGGTCTTCGCCGGCCTTGTCGGCATGATTGACCCGGCCCGTGAAGAGGTGAAGCCTGCCCTTCAGAAGGCCCGGCATGCCGGCATCCGCACGGTGATGATCACCGGCGACTACCCGAACACGGCCAGAGCGATCGCGGAAAACATCGGCCTGCTTGCACCGGGCCACAAGGTGCGCACCGGTGCCGATCTCGATGGAATGTCGGATGCTGTACTCAAGCGGGAGATCGAGCTGACCGATGTCTTCGCCCGAGTTTCCCCGGAACACAAGATGCGCATTGTGGACGCCTTACAGGCGAATGAGGAGGTTGTAGCCATGACCGGCGATGGGGTGAACGACGCGCCGGCCATCAAGCGGGCGGACATTGGTGTAGCCATGGGGATTACCGGCACCGATGTTGCCAAGGAGACTGCGGACATGGTCCTGACCGACGATAACTATGCAAGTATCGTCGCCGCCGTGGAGCAAGGTCGCATCATCTACTCCAACATCCGCAAATTTGTGTTCTTCCTGCTCTCCTCGAACGTGGCCGAGATCATGATCATCTTTCTCGCCACGCTGGCAGGCTTACCTGCTCCGCTGACCGCGATCCAACTGTTGTGGCTCAATCTGATCACCGATGGAGCGCCGGCCCTGGCCCTTGCGATGGAAAAAGGGGATCCGGATATCATGGATCATAAACCGCGTGCGCGCAAGGAGCCGATCATCAACCGCTCGATGGGTATCGGCATCGTCGTGCAGACCATTGCCCAAACCAGCGCTGTCCTGACCGCATTCGTGTTAGGCCTGGTGTGGCACCTGGAGGCGGGCGCCCAACTCCTGGGTAACCCAATCCTGTATGTGCTCCAGCACGATTGGAGAGGCGTGGACGTGCAAACGGCCGAAACAATGGCCTTCGCGACCCTGTCGCTGGCTGAGCTGTTCCGCGCTTACACCGTTCGCTCTGAGCGCGCCTCCATCTTCCGGATCGGGATCTTCTCCAACAAATGGATGCAATATGCCGTTGGCGCCTCGATCCTTCTGCTTTTCCTTGTCACGGCTGTCCCGTTCCTGCGGCCGATATTTAATACGCATTTCCCCTCCCCGACTGAATGGGGCGTGGTCATCGGCCTGGCGTTGATTCCCGCAATTGCGGAGGAGATCACCAAGTTCTTCCTACGCCGGAGCGAGAACAAGTAACCCGGTCAAAAAGAGTGGCGACCCGCAGGTCGCCACTCTCATTTTAATGGAAAGTGATCTCCTCCACCCTCCAACTCTCCTCGCCCACTACTTTCTTCAGGCGTTCGAGCAGTGCAGGGCAGACATGTGTGCTGTCGTTCGGAAAATCGAGCAGGTGACCCTTGCCCCCTTCGAAGATCTGGAAGGAGAAGCGATCCTTGCCATGGAACGAGATCAGGGTGCCGTAGACGGCCTTGATGCGCCGCTTATCAACCTCGACCTCGCCAGTGGGGCGCAGGATCACCGTGATCTGTTGAGGCGGGTGATCCTTCTCTTTCTCAGTTTGTGCCAGTGGCACATAAAGGGATGGGGGCAGGATCAGCCCCTGGCGGGTTGGTTCGGCTGCAACGACCGGTTCATCCAGAGGGATCGCCGGGGTCCGGTTTTGAGCGGGTTCCACGACAATGGCGGTAGCCAGCTTCTCAGGAGGCGGGGTGCGGGCGGGAGCAACAGCCTGGCTCAAAGCCTCAGGCCGCGCCGCGATTTCTGCATTTTCGAAGGAAGGCTGCCATTCGCTCTCCCAGCCGGTGGGGAAGTTGTCGGGTGGGGGAGGCATATCCCCCCAATTGTCATCGGTGGGCTCGCTCTTCCCGGAGGAATAGGCGGGAACGGCCTCGGCCACCTTCTGTCCGGCGGTTTCCCTGGCCCTCGGTGGAGCCGACTCTGGTCGCTTCGGAGACTCCGCTTCGCTCCGGGGTTTCAGAGGAGCGGGTGCGGCCCTTCCCGCTGCGGGAGCAGTATCCGACGCACCATCCGGAGCAACGAGGTATTTGAACTCCGTCTTGATGGTATCGACCAGGATCTTGGGAGGCGTCGATTGCGCGTCCACCTTGCCCTCCACCACGATGATCTTGCCTACTTCCAGGATGGGCTGGAATTGCGTCCAGGTGCGGGGGAAGAGGACCAGCTCAAGATTGCCCTGGATATCTTCCAACGAAACAAAGCCCATCGGTTTGCCTGTCTTGGTAACGTATGGGCGGATGCTGTTCACCAGCCCGGCCACACGCACTTTCTCCTCGTGCTGTGCATCAGGAAGTTGCGCGGAGAAATAGGTGACCAACTGGGCCAGTGTGGCCTGATGCTCGGAGAGCGGGTGGTCGGAGATGTACAAGCCGATCAACTCGCGTTCCCAGTTCAGCATCTCCCGATGTTCAATATTGGAGTCCTCCACCAAGCGGATCTCTTCCACTACCCCGGTGGACTCCCCGAATAGTGACATCTGCCCTGCATCCGCCGCGCGGAAGTGACTGCTGCTGACGGATGTGATCAAGTCGAGAGAGTCGAGCAGCGCCGCGCGCTTTCCAAGCGAATCCAACGCGCCAACTTTGATCAGACACTCGAGAGCACGTTTGCCCACGGTGCGCAGGTCCGCCCGCCGGGCGAAGTCGTTCAGATCCCGGAAAGGAGTCCCCTGGCGCGCCTTGATGATCGTCTCCACGGCGTTCTCGCCCACGTTCTTGACAGCACCGAAACCGAAGCGGACAGCCGGCCCGCTGGCCTGATCCTCGATCGTAAAGTCCCAATCCGAGGCGTTTACATCCGGCGGCAGCACAGGCACGCCCAGGGCGCGAGTATCGGCGACATACAATGCCACTTTCTCGGTTTCATTGCGGGTCACCGACATGAGCGCGCTCATGTATTCGGCCGGGTAATGCGATTTCAGGAAGGCGGTCTGGACGGCGATGACGCCATAGTCAGCAGCGTGGCTCTTATTAAAACCGTAGCGCGCGAACTCTTCCCAGGAGGAGAAGATAGCCTGCGCGGTCTCCTCAGGGATGCCGCGTTTTACCGCTCCTTTGGCGAACTTCTCCCGGTGCTTGAGAAGTTTCTCTGCAATCTTCTTTGAAATGGCTTTACGCAGGTCGTCAGCTTCAGACTGGGTATAACCGGCCAGCTGGACGGCCGCGTTCATCAGCTGTTCCTGGTAGACCGGGATCCCATAGGTATCCTGGAAGATCGGCCTGAGCGCCTCGTGGATGTACTCCACCTCGGCCTTGCCATGCATGCGGTCAATGTAGTCCGGGATGAATTGCATGGGCCCGGGACGGTACAGCGCCACCATGGCGATAACGTTATCCAGGTTCTGCGGCTTCATCTGGACGAGGTAGCGCGTCATGCCGCCGCCTTCCAGCTGGAACACGCCCAGTGTCTGCCCGGCCCCCATGAGGTCGAAGGCCTTCGGATCGTCCAATGGAATATTGTTCAGATCGTAGTGAATGCCATGCCGCCTCTCGATCAGCTCGCAGGCGCGCGCCATGGTGGAAAGGGTTGCCAGGCCCAGGAAATCCACCTTCAACATGCCCAGTGAGTCGAGAACGCCCATCTCGAACTGCGTTACGGACTTGATCGGCGTCTCTTCCGAATTCGAGGTGGGACGGTGCAGGGGAAGGTACTCGAGGAGAGGCTTATCGGAGATCACCACGCCTGCCGCATGCGTGCCGGCGTTCCGGACCGTGCCTTCCATCCTGGCAGCCGTATCCACCAGTTCATGTATATATGGCGTGGAATCATAGATCTGCTTGAATTCCGGCACGGCCAGTGCGTCTTCCATCGTCGTGGTGCGGCCCGACACGAACGGCACCAGCTTGGCTACCCGATCCACCTCAGGGAGGGGAATATCCATCACGCGCGCCACGTCCCGCAGCGCAGCCTTGGTCCCCATCGTGCCGAAGGTGATGATCTGCGCCACCTTGTCGTTCCCGTACTTGCGGGCGCAGTACTCGAGCATCTCGCTCCGGCGGTCGTCGCGGAAGTCCAGATCGATATCCGGCATGGAAATGCGGCCGGGATTCAGGAAGCGCTCAAAGATCAGATTATGCTGGAGCGGATCGACCATCGTAATGTCGAGGGCATAAGCGACAATCGAGCCTGCGGCCGAGCCGCGGGCGTTGAACCATATTCCATTCTGGCTGGCGTAGCTGCAAAGATCCCACACGATCAGAAAATAGGCATCGAAGCCCATGTCGTGGATGACCTTCAATTCGTACTTGAGCCTCTTGCTTACCTCCGGGTCCCCTGCGCGCTCTCCATATCGCTTCCTCACCCCTTTTTCGCACAGGTGGCGCAGGTAGGTCTGGGCTGTATACCCATCCGGGACAGTAAACTCGGGGAGATGGTAGCCCTTGAATGACAGATCCACGTTGCAGCGCTCAGCGATGAGCAGCGTGTTACTCAATGACTCGGGAACTTCGGCAAACAGGGTCGACATCTCCTGCGGCGTACGCAGGTAGTACGAGTCGTCCGTCATGCGCATCCGCTCGGGATCGGTCAGCACGCTGTTGGTCTGGATGGCCAGCAGGATATCCTGCAGCCTGGCGTCGTCCGGGTTGATATAGTGCACGTCATTCGTTGCCACATAGCGGGCCGAGTAACGCGCCCCCATCTCCACCAGCTTGCGGTTCAGCTCGGTGATCTCTCTGATATTGTGCTGCTGCAGCTCGACGAAGAAACGGTCTTTCCCGAAAACGTCGTAGTACCAGTTCATGCGCCGCACAGCTTCCTGGGGATTCTCCTCCAGCAGGGCGCGCGGGATCTCCGCCGACATGCACCCCGAGGTGCAGATCAGGCCCTCGGAATGGGCCGCCAGGAATTCGTGATCAATGCGCGGGTAGTAATAGAATCCATTGAGCTGCGCGGCCGAGGCGATCTGGAGCAGGTTACGATAGCCCGTCTCGTTCTCGGCCAGAAGCAGCAAATGGTAGGATTTTTTGTCCAGCTTGGGATCGCGGTCGCCCATACCGCGTGCCGCCATGTAGGCCTCCAGCCCGATGATCGGCTTGACTCCTGCCTGCGTGGCTGCATTGTAGAAATCCATCACCCCGAACATCGTCCCGTGGTCGGTAATCGCCACCGCCGGCATCTCCATCTCTTTCACGCGTTTCACCAGCTTCTTGATGTTTGAGAAGCCATCCAGCATGGAGTATTCGGTGTGAACGTGGAGGTGGGCGAAGGACATGGGTGATGTGATTATAGCACGCATGTTCAACCGGCCAGTTGGCGCTTGGCTTAAAAAATCAGACCCAAGATCCGGATCCTGGCCCCTCGCGGTAGCGTCCTTCCTGCGGGGCCCGGTGCGTTCTGCCCTCAGACATTCTTAGATTCCTCAAACATCAGCATGCTATAATTCAGCCCCGAAAGGTCAAGAATGCTCAAGAATTTCGTGAAACTCTTCGGGGGTGACCCCACAAAAAAGACGGTTGAGAGGCTTGGCGATCTGGTCGAACAGGTAAATGCGCTCGAGCCGGAATTCGAAGCGCTTTCCGATGATGCTTTGCGCGCCAAAACGGACGAGTTCCGTGCCCGCGTGACAGATTCCATTGGTAACGTGGAGGGGTTGGACGAGGAAGAGCAGTTCAAGGCCGAGCAGGAAGCACTACAGGAGATCCTCCCTGAGGCTTTTGCTGCCGTGCGCGAAGCCTCCAAGAGGACCATCGGACTGCGTCACTATGACGTTCAACTGATCGGTGGATCGGTCCTGCACCGCGGCGAGATTGCCGAGATGCGGACGGGCGAAGGGAAGACGCTGGTAGCCACTCTGCCCCTTTATTTGAACGCGATCATGGGCCGCGGTGCGCATCTGATCACCGTTAATGATTACCTGGCCCGCCGCGATGCCCGCTGGATGGCACCGATCTATGTCATGCTTGGGCTGTCCGTGGGCGTTCTGCAGATGGCCGCTGCCACCGAGAATGGCAAGAAGGCCTTCCTGGTGGACTTCGAGCGGGAATCTCCTCACGAGGACCAACATCACCTACGCCTTGTGGATCGCGTCGAGGCCTACGCGGCCGACATCACCTATGGCACCAACTCCGAGTTTGGCTTCGACTACCTGCGCGATAACATGACCATGCGCCTGGACGAACGCGTCCAGCGCGGCCACCATTTTGCCATTGTGGATGAGGTCGATAATGTGCTCATCGACGAGGCGCGCACTCCCCTGATCATTTCCGGTCCCGCTCAAGGCGACCTGGAGTGGTATGGCAAGATGGCCCAGATCGTGCGCCAGCTCAAGCATGAGTATGTGGAGATCAATGAGAAGGACCGGAACGTCTCGCTAACCGAGGTGGGCGTCAGCTATGTCGAAGGGCTGCTGGGACAGCCGCTCCTGGACCCGGACAGGCCCGAAGACCTCACGCCTGAGCAGGCACGCCTGACCGGGTATCTTGAACAGGCCCTGCGCGCCCAGTTCCTCTTCAGGCGTAACAAGGACTACCTTGTTCAAGGTGGCAAGGTAGTCATCGTGGACGAGTTCACGGGGCGCCTCATGCCGGGCCGGCGCTGGAGCGACGGCCTGCACCAGGCGGTGGAAGCCAAGGAAGGTGTCAAGGTGGAGCCGGAGAACGTTACCTACGCCACCATCACCCTTCAGAACTATTTCCGCATGTATAAGAAGCTCTCCGGCATGACCGGTACCGCTTTGACCGAGGCGGAAGAGTTCAACAAGATCTACAAGCTCGAGGTCTCGCCCATTCCGACCAACCTGGAATACCAGGCGCTGCGTGAGAACGCCACCCTGGTCGAACAAAAGGCCAAGGATGAGGAAGGCTACCAATATACCTTCTATGTGACAAGGGATTCGACCAACGGTGACGAAGGCCGAATTTTCTACCGCCGCAAGGACTATCCGGATGTGATCTACCGCACACTGGAGGTCAAACTGCGCGCCATCGCGGAGGAGATCGTCCGCTTCCACACAATGGGCAGGCCGCTCCTTATCGGCACCAGCTCCGTCGAACTGTCCGAGAAGCTCTCGGGCCGGCTGCGGCGTGAGCCAGTCGTGCGCCTCATGCAGCTGCAGCTGGTACGCCATGCCTGGCTGACCGCCAACAACCGGGAGGAGGATGGGCGTCTCATCCCGGAACTGGTCCAGTTCAATGAACCGCTCGAGTCCCTGCGCCCGGACGACCTGCGCAAGTTCGTCCAGCCCTTCGGGCTGGCCAGCATCAACCCCGAAGACCCTGCCAACCTGGATACCCTGATCGGTCTACTGCGCCTAGAGCCCCAACACAAGGAGCGTCTGCAGACAATTCTCCAGGCTGGTGTTCCTCACGAGGTCTTGAACGCCCGCAAGCACACAGAGGAGTCTCAGATCATTGCCGGAGCGGGCAGCTTTGGGGCGGTGACCATTGCCACCAACATGGCAGGCCGCGGCGTGGATATCAAGCTGGGCGGTGAACTGGCGGAGGAGGTCATCTCCGCTGTCAATCGCGTTTTGCGTCGTTCCGGGGTCGAGAATCCATTTGATATGACCCCGGAAGAGCGCCGCCAGGCCCTTCTCAAGGCGGACCCCTCCACCTACGGTATTTACGACTCAGAGGTGAAGCTCTTCCTGCAATATTTCGAAGATATGGAGAAGGTCAAGTCGCTGGGTGGCCTGCATGTGATCGGCTCCGAGCGGCACGAGTCCCGCCGCATCGACAACCAGCTGCGCGGCCGCTCTGCCCGCCAGGGAGACCCCGGCTCTTCACGTTTCTATCTTTCCCTCGAAGATGACCTGATGCGCCTGTTCGGCGGTTCTCAAGTCAGCGGGATGATGGAACGCCTGCGCGTCGATGACTCCATGCCGTTGGAAGTGCGCCTGGTTGGCAATATCATCGAGGGCTCCCAGCATCGTGTCGAGGGCGCCAACTTCGATGTCCGCAAGCACCTGCTCGAATATGATGATGTCCTAAACAAGCAGCGTGCCCAAATCTACAGCCAGCGCGACCGTATCTTCGTCAAGGAAGACCTGCATGATGACATCATCGAGATGCTCTCCGACGAAGTGGAGAAGCGCGTCCAGGCGGGCATGGAAGACGAGGAAGGGCCGTGGAAACTCATTGCCTGGCTCGAGCAGGTCCAGCCGCCGTTCATGTCGGATGGCCGCCTCTTCCCAACCTATGGCACTTCATTGATCCTGAAAGAGCTTCGCTCCCACCCAAACGGGAATTCCCCGGAGGGGATGATCGATCTGGTACGCCGCTCCATGGAGGTCGAGCAGGCGCACACGATGCGCGTTATCGAGACCTCCATCGAGAAGACTGCGGAGACGCTCGAGGCTCAGATCTCCGACCGGGAGGATGCCCTGGACGCCTATTTCCAGGGCCTGCGCGACCTGGAGGAAATGCCTCGTCCCCAGAAGTTGCTGGAGGAGATCAGCAACCTGGCGCGCCTGCCGCTCAAGCTCTCCAATGAGCAGATGCGCAGCCTTGGAGATGATCCACTCAGCCTGCGGGACGACATCAAGGACATGGTCAGTGAGCAACTGACCGGCCTGTATGCCGATCGCATGGTAACAGGCATCCAAAACCGTCTGGGCGAGGCGTTTGGGAAAAAGATCGAGGCCGCCGATTGGGATGAGGCTGCGAGCCAGATTCTGGCGGAATCGCGCGCCGTACTGGAACGACAGCGGGAACGGCTGGTGGGGGAAAACGGGCAGGTCGCCCGCGATATACAGTCGATGCCGCGGCAGGATGGCGCCGATGAAGATACGACCACCCTGCAGACTCTGTTGACCCTCACACAAGGCGCGCGTACGATCTTTGACCAACGCACCCATCGCCAGCTCAAGCAGGTCTTCAACCGCTTCACTTATGTCTTCCTGGCGGCCCAGCTGTTGGAAAACCGCCCGGCGGAAGAAATCGTGGATGAGGTTCTCGAGCACCTGGACACCGCCGAGCAAGCCCTGCAGGTGGCCTGGGGTCAGGGTGAATACAATCGCCTGGCCGCCAACGCCCAGCGCCTGGCCGATTTTGGCCCCGCGGCGCGCACTGCGTTTGGCGAGGAAAGGTTGAATGATCCGCTGGAGAGCCTCCAGGAATCGGACCGGCGGGAGCTGGTGGAAGCGATCGGCCGCTATGTTCTGAATGAGGTCCATCGCCAGCTGCTCCTGAGCGCCATCACCGAGCTTTGGGTGGATTACCTGACCCGTGTCGAGGGGCTGCGCGTGTCCATCGGATTGGAAGCCTATGCACAACGTGACCCACTGGTACAGTACAAAAGCCAGGCGTCCGAGCTCTACAAGCAATTGCTGGAGGACATTCGCAGCCAGGTGATCAACCGGGTCTTTGCCTACCAACCGAGGCGTATCGAGATCACACCGGTCGAAGTCGCCGAGACCGCCAGCGCTCCCTCGCAGGAAGCGGAAGCTGTGGATACTTCCGGCGGAAAGAAACGCAAGCGTAAGCGTCGCTAATTTTTCCGGCGCGCAGCACCTGCGTTCGAGGCCCATTTGGCTCAGGACAAGACCGAACCAGTCAACATCTACCATGCCCTCCCAAAGGTGGACCTGCACCGGCACCTGGAGGGCTCTTTGCGCCTGGCGACCATGCTGGACATCGCCGCTTCGCACGGCATCACCGTGCCTGATGGGGTGATGAGCCTCAGCGAGCTGGTGCAGGTGCAGGACCAGGACCCGCTCACATTCAGCAATTTTCTTGAAAAATTCAAGACGCTTCGTCTCTTCTATCGCTCGCCCGATGTCATTCACCGCGTAACCCGTGAGGCGATCGAGGACGCCGCCCGGGACAACGTCCGTCACCTTGAGCTGCGCTTCACACCGGTCGCCCTCAGCCGCGCGGAGGGGTTCCCACTCCACGATGTGATGGATTGGGTCGTCGACAGCGCGCGTGATGCCGCAAGGGAATTCAAGATCGGGGTCGGCTTGATTGCCTCGGTCAACCGGCATGAAAGTCTTGAGCTGGCGGAGCAGGTTATCTGGCTCGCCGCGGAGAATGTCAACCACGGCATGGTCGGCCTTGACCTAGCCGGGAACGAAGCCGAGTATTCCGCAGCACCGTTTCTTGGCCTTTTCAACGAGGCCCGGCAGACCGGATTGCACATTACTGTCCATGCCGGTGAGTGGTCCGGAGCGGCGAACGTCCGCGAGGCCATTGAACTGTTCAATGCGGAACGAATCGGTCACGGTGTACGCGTCCTGGAGGATGATGACGTCGCGGCCCTGGCGGTCGAACGCGGGACGGCATTCGAGGTGTGCATCACGAGCAATTACCAGTCAGGCGTGATCCAGGATCTGGGGATGCATCCCCTGGCCTCCATGCTCAGGCGGGGCATCAATGCAACGATCAATACCGATGATCCCAGCGTCTCGCGGATCAGCCTGAGCCACGAATACCGCGTGGCCTGTGATGATCTCGGTGTCCCCATGGAGGTCCTCAAGGCCCGTATTCTGGCGGCGGCCCAGGCAGCCTTCCTGCCTGGAGACAAACGCCTGAGGCTCGTCACGAGCCTCAGAAAACAGCTTGACATCGTTGCCTGAGGGGGCAGCCTGAGGCATTTTCCCTCAGCTCAAGGCAGAAAGAAAACCATGAAAAACATTGAAAGTAGCAGTAAAATATAAACTCCACCACGGAAACCCCAAGGGTAGCAAAGGCGCTCCTTTGTACCTTTCGTGATTTTGTGGTGAGAATCCCCTTCTGCGATCTCTCCCCTGTGCGAGAGGTTGTAATGAGGTCATAACACCAAAGGAGCCCGATATGCAGGATTTCTTCAAAGCACGTGATGTATTGCAGGTCGGCGATGCCGGCTACGTTTTCTACCGCCTCGATGCGCTCGAGAAGGCCGGTCTCACTGACCTTAAGCGGCTGCCTTTTTCGATCCGGATCATGCTTGAGGCGGCCCTCCGCCAGTGCAATGACCGCGAGATCACCCAGGAAGATGTGAAGAAGATCGCGGCGTGGAAGCCGAACGGTCCCCGCCCCGGAATGCCGTTCCTGCCGGCGCGCGTCATCATGCAGGACTTTACGGGAGTGCCTGCGGTGGTCGATCTGGCGGCCATGCGCGCCGCCGTCGCCCGCCTGGGTGGCGACCCGAAGAAGATCAATCCTCTCGTC
>Ga0316628_100003383_pt1 | contig 12277 bp, 10 predicted proteins | sample OWC_Aug_M2_C1_D5_FD_207648 | JGI IMG/M metagenome (GOLD analysis project Ga0316628, IMG submission 207648) | Wetland soil microbial communities from Old Woman Creek delta, Ohio, United States - OWC_Aug_M2_C1_D5_C | ecosystem: Environmental > Terrestrial > Soil > Wetlands | place: USA: Ohio...
GCGTCACATGTAGTTGTCGCATTTTCAAAAACACTTAATCTCTTATGGAAAACCCTTCACTTTAACTCTCCTCTCTCGCCTGAGCTGGAAAGTCGTTCCAGTGATAGCTTAAAACGGACAAAAAAGCATTCTTTTAACCCTCAAAACATAGGGGAGAAGGAGAGTTTGTCTCAGTACAGCTTAATCCAAACCGTACAGGCGCAGCCGTTACTTGCTTTGAACATGCGAAACGTCACTCAGCTGTTTCCAGGTTTCGCACCAGGAGACTTTGCCGTACTCCACGGTTCAGACTCAGTCACATCCTTGATCTCACTATTATGCGTGAGAGCACAGCTACCAACTCAACTTGGCGGCTTAGGAAGCAACGTCATTTTCATTGACGGCGGAAACAAATTCAGGCTCTACCAAGTAGCACGACTCGCACAACTTCACAAGCTAAACCCGAAAGAAACACTCGACCGCATCTACATCTCAAGGGCTTTCACAGCTTACCAGATGACCTCGCTCGTCATGGACAGGCTCAAGGAAACGATCAAGAAATACAACGCTAAACTTGTCACACTATCCGATATCGCAGGATTCTTCCTGGATAAAGATGTCCCAGAAGATGAAGCGCGAAGCGTCTTCAGCCAAGTCACTGCTTATCTCTCAAAATTCGCTCGGGAGAATCAAGTTATCATAATCGCCACGTACCCACAGCGGCAAGAAACACGCCGCAACAGTTACCTCCACACACTAACATGCGCAAGAGCAAACGTAGTCATATCTCTCACGCAATCACACTACGACCGCGAATTTATCTTGGAAAAACACCCTCGCTACGTTCTAGGCACGGCAGAGCTTCCATCAGAAAACCTCACACTAACCGATTTCATGGAAGGCTACCGGTAACATGGGGAAAACAGTCGCGTCATACCGGATGGCTCTAGAAGACGAGATATGCAGATGGAAAGGTTTCGCCAAGACACTGCGCACAGAGGACAAGGAAGCCTTCGACAAAGTGATGGATGCGTGCAGGAGCTTAGCGTCAGCAGGAAGCAACGCCACCCAACCTATACTCTTCGAGCCAATGCTCATATCCATTGTAGTGGACCTGCAGAAAAAAGTGAGCCGGTTAGAGAAGAGATTAGATGCAGTCGAGCAGTATAGCCAACAACCCAAAACGGGTTAAAGGCTGGATTTTCGATGTTTATCCCTCCGAAATAGGCGAAATGGCTGTCTGGATAATCGGAGAAAACAACGAACGAGTCAGACTCACGGATCCGTTCCAGCCCAAGGTGTATGTTTCGGGAAAACAGGAGGAAATAGAGCGGTTAGCGAGTCGATTTTTTTCGAATCAAAACATCGCATCATGGAACTTTGCATGCAAGTACGCTCACCCCACAGACAACGAAAAATCCAGAGTCCTCGAAATCACGCTAAAAGACTGCAGACAAACTTCCATATTCACTCGCGACATTCTGCGAACAGGAGATTATCTAACCTACGAAGTACACAACTGCGACTGGCACGCTGATCGAGCATATCTCTTCAACCACGATTTATTTCCATTAGCACGCGTGGAGGTTGAAGCGGAAAAAACAGGCCTAAAGTATACTCTTTTGGACTCTGTGGAAAGCCTAGACTACGCCGTACCGCCACTGCGAAAGATGGAGTTACGCGTAGAAATTGACAAGAAAGGAAAAATCGCCAACTTCAAAGATCCCATAGAGAGGATCCGGTTAACTCAAGCTGACAGACAAATTTCCATTGACGCCAAAGGTGAAAGGGAGAAGCTTCTGCAGCTCGTCAACGCAGTCAAGAAATTAGACCCAGACGTCGTTCTAACAACCGGTGGCGACTCTTACCTTTTCCCGTATCTCATACAAAGAGCAACCATGAACGACGCGCTAGATGAATTCATTCTAAGCCGGGACAACGTGACCTTCGTTCCGAAAGTAGCGCAAGGCAGAACCTTCTTCTCATACGGGAGAACATTCTACAAAGCCTCAACAATACGACTCTATGGAAGAATCCACATCGATGAATCCAACACCTTCATCCTGAGCGAGGCAGAATTTGAAGGTCTAATCGAGGTAGCGAGAACTTGCAGAGTACCGCTGCACACTGCTTCACGTTCGTCAATTGGCAGCAGCATGTCTTCACTCCAATTCTACCAAGCCATCAAAGGCGACGTCTTAATTCCAAGAAACAAAAGCATTCCTGAAGCATTCAAATCTGCTTATGAACTGCTTGTCGGCGATCGCGGTGGCGTCGTCTACGAACCCCAAGTCGGTATCCACGACGGAATTGGCGAGGTGGACTTCGCATCGATGTATCCGAGTTTGATGGTTAATAACAACATCTCAGCCGAAACCGTTCTCTGCAGCTGTTGTCCAGACTCACGTCGACGGATCCCAGATTTGAACTACAATATCTGCGATAAACGAACAGGCATCGTTCCCAAAGCGCTAGACCTCATCGTCAAAAAACGTATTCAGTATAAGCGCTTGAGAGACGAAACTCAAGACCCTAAACTCAAAGAAGCGTACGACAGCAGGCAAGCTGCTCTAAAGTGGATACTCGTCACATGCTTTGGCTACTTGGGCTACCGAAACGCTAAATTCGGAACCGTGGACGGCCACATAGGCGTATGCGCCTTCGGCAGAGAAACACTTCTTAAAGCAGCCCGCAGAGCAGAAAGCCATGGATTCCAGGTAGTTCATGGAATAGTTGACTCCTTATGGGTGAAGAAGCTCAACGCGCATATACAAGAATACAAAGACTTGTGCAACGAACTAACCAAGCAGATTGGCATACCTCTAAACTTTGAAGGGCGCTACAAGTGGATTGTGTTTCTCCCCTCGAAAGTTCATCCACGAATAGGCGTGCTAAACCGTTATTATGGCGTAATGGAAAACGGCAAGGTGAAGCTCAGAGGCATCGAAGTTCGCAGAAGGGACACGCCACGGTTTGTCTACAATGCGCAACTAGAGATGATTAACGTCTTATCTGCAGCCAACAGCTCCAAAGAGTTCATGACAAAGATACCTGAGGCACTAGAAGTTGTAAAGGACTACAGGCAGAAACTGATTGACGGCGAAATCCCAGTCTGGGATTTAATCGTCACAAAGCATTTGTCAAAGAACCCGGGAAAGTACAAACAGCGAGTTAGCCAGGTCATCGCGGCTGAGCAACTAATCAAGGAAGGCGCAGAAGTTCACGCTGGCAACAATATTAGATTTCTCTTCACAGATGCGGAGAACAAACGCTATGATCGCCGGGTCAAGGCGGAACAGCTTGTAGAAAAAGGCGTGAATACAGACACAAAGAAATACCTGCTATTGCTGTATGCGTCGGCGGCTAGCCTTCTAAGCTTCGCAGGTTACACGACCCAATCAATCCACGATTCAGTCAGAGGGATTACTAACAGGCACAAAACCCTAGATGAATTCGTTCACAGCGGCTAATGCGGGAATTCATCACAAGACAGAAAACCTGAACGAAATCGGATAAGAAGCCACCAAGAGCGTCCAGCAGACTCCTTATTGATCAATCCTAGCGTCTTGGAATGCTGCCACAAGCTACGAAATGTCCGTTGCCTACGTCGAGCAACTCAGGCGCTTCGTGCACACATTTGTGTTCTTTGTTGAAAATGCATCTCGGTTCAAACCTGCAACCCGCCGGAGGGTTAATTGGACTTGGCACTTCGCCAGGAAGCATTATTCGGCCTATTTTAGCATCTGGGTCAGGCACTGGAATTGAAGAAAGCAACGCTTGCGTGTAGGGATGCAGCGGAGACTCAAACAGGTCGTTGGTATCCGCGATCTCAACAAATTTCCCCAGGTACATGACAGCTATGCGATGACAAATGTGCCGCACGGTGCTCAGATCGTGACTGATGTATAAGTAGGTTATTTTGAATTTCTGTTGCAGTTCCTGCAGAAGGTTTAGGATTTGGGCTCTGACGGAAACGTCTAGAGATGCAACGGGTTCGTCTGCAATTAGCAATTCGGGTTCTACTGCTAGAGCTCTTGCAATGCAGATTCTTTGTCTCTGACCTCCGCTGAACTCATGCGGATACCGCTCCGCGTGGTACTCTTCTAAGCCGACAAGCCTAAGCAACTCGTAGAGCCGATCCTGCCACTTGTCTTTCGAAACGTGCCCATGGATAAGCAATGGCTCCATAATTATGTCGGACACCGTCATTCTGGGGTCAAGCGACGCGTAAGGGTTTTGGAAAACATATTGCATCTTTCGCCTCAGTTTCAAAATCGCAGCTTTGTCTTTCGATTTGAAAACGCTACTCACTTCTTGCCCGTCAAAAAATATCTCGCCGCTTGTCGGTACATCCAACGAAAGTATCGTCCGTGCAGTCGTCGTCTTTCCGCAACCGCTTTCACCCACCAGTCCGAAGGTTTCTCCTCGCCTAACCGAGAAACTCACTCCGTCCACGGCGTGCACAACGCCAACCTGCTTCTTAGTCAGTACACCTCTGCTCGTGATTGGAAAATGCTTGACTAGATTCTTGACTTCCAAGACAACGTCGTTACTCATTGGCTCAAGCCCCTGAAAGGCGATTCAGCCTCAATTTCTCTTGCACGAACGCAAGCAACATAATGTTCTGGTTCAATTTCCTCGAGGTCAGGCATCTCCATCGTGCATACGCCTTTCTTGGCAAACTCACACCTCGGGTTGAACCTGCATCCTGAAGGGAGTTCAATTAGGTTCGGGATAGCGCCCGGAATAACCTTCAGCTTGTCTCTCTTCAAAGCTAGGCTCGGAACCGCTTCAAGAAGTGCTCGCGTATAAGGATGCAGCGGATTCTGGAAGATAGTTCTCGTGCTAGCCGACTCACACACCCGCCCGGCGTAAAGGACAGTTATACGATCGGCCACTCCCGCAACTACTCCCATGTCATGAGTTATGAGAATCATGGCCATTCCAAGTTTCTGTTTCAGATTTTTAAGTAGGTCAAGAATTTGGGCTTGAATTGTTACATCCAAAGCCGTAGTGGGTTCGTCTGCTAGGAGCAAACTTGGTTGACATGACAAGGCTCTGGCGACAGCTATACGCTGTTTCATGCCACCGCTCAGTTGGTGCGGATAGTTCCAGATCTTCACGTCAGGATCAGGAATCTCGACGAGTTTAAGCAGCTCAATAGCTTTCTCCAGGGCTCCCTGCTTGGTCACGTTCTGATGGCGTTGAATAACTTCGACAAGTTGGGAAGCGATTGTGAAAACTGGGTTTAGAGACGTAGATGGATCCTGAAAGACATATGAAACTTCCTTTCCTCGAAATTTCTGCATTTCAGATTCTTCTTTTTCAAGGAGAGATTCGCCCCTGTACAGAATACTCCCGCCCACGATCTTGCCGGGTCGAGGAACTATCCTCAGGGTTGACAGAGCCGTGACTGATTTTCCCGAGCCTGACTCGCCGACCAAACCCAGGGTCTCCCCTTCCTTGACTCTGAGACTAACGCCGTCAACAGCCTTGACTACGCCCGCCCAAGTGTAGAAATACGTTTTGAGGTTGTCTATTTCCAGCAGTTCCTTCGTCATCTGTTTCATCCTCAGTTTACTCTCTTAGACGCGGGTCCAGAGCGTCTCGCAATCCGTTTCCGAGAAGGCTGAAGCCGAGAACTAGGAGAGTTATGAATAATCCTGGAAAGACGCCTTCCCACCAAGCCTCTTTAACTGCATCGCTCGCACCCTGAAGCTGTTGACCCCAAGTAATACTGTTAGGATCTCCGAAGCCTAGGAAGCTTATTCCCGCCTCAACTAGAATTGCGCCTGCTATCTGAAGCGTTGTGAGTACGATGACAATATGAAGGACATTGGGGAGGATGTGCCTGAGTATTATTCGACCTTGGCTTGCGCCGAGCGATTTTGCTGCTTCAATAAATTCATACTGTTTGATTCGAAGCACTTCTCCCCGGATAATTCTCGCGTTCGATGCCCACGAGAACAATCCAATTATGAAGATAACCATTGAGAGACCTCCGACCCCAGATGGAGCCAAGGTCGTGATAACCTGAAGGAAGACCAACAGGATAAGAAGGAACGGAATTACCAGAAATATTTCTGTTATTCGCATCAAGATGTTGTCCACAAGACCACCGTAGTAACCTGAAACGAGTCCCACGAGAATTGCAAGAGACATGGCGATTGCAGCCGCTCCAAAACCCACGTAGAGAGCCGCTGAGGCGCCGTAAACTATCTGACTGAAGACATCATGACCAATGTAGTCTGTGCCAAACAAGTATCTTGAAGAAGGTGGAACTCTGATTCTGCCTTCTTCGATGAAACTCGCAAGATAGTTCGGAGGATAGCGCGCGATTATCGGACTGAACAGGGCCATGAATACTATTGTTCCGATAAATATGAGACCAGCTAGGGCAGCTCTGTTCTTCTTGAACCTGCGCCACGCGATGTTCCATTGGCTTGTGCCTTTGCGCCGTTTGGTACTGGTTTGCCCTGTCGAGTTAGAATTTAGCGAGTTTGTTTCCTTCATCCTTTTCGAGCCTCAGAGTATCATTCATACCTAATTCTTGGGTCTATGTATGCGTAAGTTATGTCAGTTACCAAGTTGGCAATCAGCGTCATCAAGGTTATGAAAACAGTAATACCCATAATCAGCGGGAAGTCAAGTTTTCCCACGGCGTCAACGTACAGGCGACCAACCCCGGGCCAGTTGAAAACAGTCTCGGTTATAGGCGCTCCCGCAAGCATGCCGCCAAAGTAGAGACCAACGTAAGTGACAACCGGAATCAAAGCGTTTCTTAATGCATGTTTGTACACCACGGTTCGCTCGCTAAGACCTCCAGCCCTTGCAGCGAGTATGTAATCTTGTCTGAGTATTTCGAGCATGCTTGATCGCACTAGAAGCACTATAGGCGCGAGTGAGACGAAAGTCAATATAGCACCAGGCAGAGCGAGATGCCACAGTTCGTCCAAGGTATAGTTGCCAAGAAAATATCTCTCAGCTAGCAGTGTGTGAGCTCCAAATGGTGGGAACCATCCTAGGAAGTAGGAAAAAACGAGTATGCCAACTATGCCCATGTAGAAAACGGGAATGCAGGTGCCAATCAGAGAAACTGTTGTTACAGAAACGTCCAGTTTTGAGTACTGCTTCCTAGCCGACAAAATGCCTACCGGTATTGCGATTAGAAGAGAAAAGAACAGAGATATCAATTGAAGCTTGAAAGTCTCCCATGCAAAATCTCCAATCAATGTAGTCACAGCGGTTCCGCCTCTTAGGGCATAGGAATTCCCAAAGTCACCCTGGAACAACTCCCACACATATTTGAAGAACTGGATGTACACAGGTTGATCTAGACCGTAGTATTCGGTCAGAGCCTGTCTAGCTGCGTCTGTGATCCGAGGGTTCAGGCCCGTCATCAACCGAACGGGGTCCCCTGCTAGGCGAGAAGCAACGAAAACCAAGACCAGAATCCCAAAGAAAGTTGGTATCAAGTACAAGAGACGCCTTATGATGTAGCGTGTCAATGGGCTTTGAATCACGCGCATAAAGCGAGATCGAAATGACTGCCTCCCACTATCGGCTAGCAAGTATTGTCACATTTCCGAGCTCAATTCTGAATCGGATTAATATATAAAGATTCTTTGCGAATACTGAAAGCTTGACATTTACATGATTCCGTCACAAGGCCCAGCGGCGTGGCAGAAATATGGCAAATGTTATAAAGTGGCACCACGAAACAAAGGTACAGGAGAATAAAAAAATATGACAGCAAAAACTAAATCGCTGTTCTTTTGCTTAGTACTACTGATAAGCGCTTTTTCGCTACCCGCAATCATGCTAGTGCAGAGCCAAGAAGCCCCATATTTCAAAATAACATTGATAGTTCCAGGTCCGAACCCTTCAAGAAAAGCCTGGGCTGCAATCGTTGAGAACGCTTTGGATTCAGTCGGGATTGATGCAGTCAGAGTAGAACTAGATTGGGACACAGTGTACAGTAGAGCCCTCACACCGGACGCAGAGACAGTCGGCAAGACTTACGATAATGGAGGCTTTGATGCCTTGTTTGTCGGCTACGCCATGAGCATAGATGCTGATCCATTCGGATTATACGACAGCACCCAATTCCCGCCAGCAGGGCAGAACTACAACGTTTGGAACAACACGGAAGCAGACCGCCTAGCCAATCTAATCAAGACAACAATCGACACAAATACACGAATCGATTACATAAAACAATGGCAAAAACTAGCCCGCGACGAAGTGCCATGTGCAACTATCTTGTACGGCAAAGAAGTCGTCGCATATGACCCAACAGCTCTGAAACCAACACCATTCACAACTTACCACTATCCCGCTTGGCCGAGAGTAAAGAACTGGGAACTAGTCACAGACACAGCTAATGACAAAATAGTGCTATCGCAAACAGGACCAGCACCAGAAGAAGGCCTAAACCCACTAATGACCACATCATACTACGACCTAACCGTATACGACAACCTCTTTGACAGCCTAGCAGAAAGATGGGACCTTATAGAGAAGAAGATGGTTCCCGCACTCGCAACAAGCTGGAGTGTTGCCGATGACGACAAGTCATGGACAGTCAATCTGAGATCGGGCGTAACATGGCACGATGGTGAGCCATTCACCGCTGACGACGTCAAGTTCACCTATGACTCGGTCATGAACGTGGATGTCGCTTCGCCTGTAGGAGCTTTCTATACTGATATCCTAGGTGGCCCAGAAAACGTCGTAGTTGTCGACCCAATGACAGTTAAGTTCAATCTGCCCGCAACCTACGCATACTTCGTGGAAAACATCCTGTCTGCGTCCATAATTCCGAAACATGTCTTGGAAAACGTTGCACCCGCAGACTGGAAGACACACCCATTCAACACTGCTTCGGGAAGCTACACCGTCGGTTCCTACACTGCTTACGGCCCAATAGGCACCGGACCGTACATATATGGAGCATACGACCCGACAACAACCGCCAACATAATGACCAAGAACACAAACTACTGGAACAAAGCAAATCTGGAAGGCATGGGAACATTCGGGATCGAGACACTCTACGTTCAATGCGTAGAAGGTTCTGACGCAGCCATATCCGCTCTCAAAGCAGGTGACGTTGATGTTTTGGATTCCCAGTACGGATTAGCCACAAAGATCGCAAGCATTGAATCCCCATGGGGAGCCACTGTGAACTACGATGCATTCGCAACCCAGGAATTAGGCTTCAACATGCAACACCCAGTCTTCGGAACAGGCGTTGACACGCCAGTCGGCAAACAAGACCCAGCCAGAGCAGCAGAAGCAGCCAGATACGTCAGACAAGCAATCAGCCACTTGATAGACAGACAGACAATAATAGATACAATTCTCGCTGGTTACGGAGCCCCAGCGACGCAGACAATAGTCACCAGACTCACCGTTGGATATGACACATCTCTTGCTTTTGACGCTTATGATGTCACTTTGGCTAAGTCGTTGCTGGCAGCCGCTGGATATGATACAGGAGTTGCGCCGCCCGCAGGAGACTTCTTGGCGCAATACGGCTTATACATTGCAGTCATAATTGTAGTAGTTGTGATTGCAGTAGTCGCGTTGTTGCTAATGAAGCGCAAGAAACCAACTTAAAACAACTTTCCCTTCCTTTTTTATTTTCAATTACTTTAGAGTTGTCTAGGTTTTAGACTTCCAACCATCATGATGCAAGTCCCATAAATGTGCCAGCAGCTGTCCTTGGCAAAATTATTTGCAGCGAATTACAATGCAGACACAAGAAAACCAAGCAGGATCAACAAAACGCCAGTCACGATCCAAGCTTGAGCTTTTATCTCAGCATCTTTCTGACGCCGTGCATCCCAAGGTTCTGAACGCAGAAGAAATTCACTCAGTTTGCCCACGGCACCGGAAAAAGAAGCGGAGGTCCCCCCTACAACTAGCCCTAGCCCCCCTTCAAGCAGCAACACTAAAGGAAAAATGGAGGAAACCCTGCTCAAATCTCGAAAGAACAGAAAAAGCACGCCAAAACTCGCGACAGCAATGACCAAACAATAAACAAGACAGGAAACAGTTAGCTCCAAAGCAGACCTTAGTTTACCCATAACAAACAGACTCCTGCTTTCTCTTAATTGCGTGACAAGTTTTTGCTATGCATGAGGAAGGAAAGGAAGCAGAGAGCTAAAGTTTCCTGTAAACAACGTCTCGCTCTTTGACTGGCTGCGCGATTTTCAGGCCAATACTTTGCCCCGATTCTGCCCGCTGAATATTAGCGTGCTCGATTTGCATTGAATCAACTAGCTGTTCAAAATCAGTGGATGGTCCCTTAACGAGTATTCGGTCTCCCACTGCTAGCGGCGCTGTAAGCTCGACAATGGCAACGCTGATCTTGGAGAAAAAGTGCGTGATGTGACCAACCTGTAAAACTTTTTCTTCTATCAACTTTGTACCTCCATTCTAGTTATAGTGAGCAAGTGAATAAAAAACTTGTTCAGATTTCCCATAAGTGAAAACGGCACATAAGAAAGCTATGGTTCATGGGTCCGCGCTATATTCCTATCATTTGAAGAAGTAAGGGAAGAAGCAGTATTGAGATTAAGACATACAGGAAAAGCAATCCCAAGGCTATGAGAAGGTTTCTCAGCAAGTTCTTGGTCCAAGCGGCGCCCAGAGGAAGGCCGACTGCGAAGCCAACAATGTGTGAAAAGTAACCCACGTTGCCTTCAACCCCCGTGTAAACGGCGATCACATTGTAGATTATGTAGGCTAAGGCGACTAGTCCCAGTGGCATGAAGAAAATGAAGGAAAACTTGAGGGGTTTGACTAGCATAACAGCTGCTGTTAGTGTAAATATTGCTGCGGACGCGCCCACCAGAAAGACGCCAGGACCATAATAGAAAATGCCTGCTATCAATGAGAGGATTCCTCCAGCAAAGAAGGCTAGCATTGTTTTCCCGGCGCCGACCTCCTTTTCCAGTGTGTTGCCGAAAACATATAGAAACACCATGTTTCCCGCCAAATGTGTGAGATCAGCGTGCATAAACAACGAAGTAATAAGGGTCCATACTCTTCCTCGAAGCAGGTTATCGGTGCTGAAAGCCAAGTACTCAGCGTCTGCCTCATTTCCGAACAGCCAAAAGAGAACAAAGACACCGACGCAAGCGAGGATTACGATATTTGTCTTCCTCAAACCCAATCACTAACATAGGATGAATGGAAATCTTTTAACTTATCGTTAAAAGCCAGAACGAAGAGCCAGATCGCTAAAACCGAACAAGCTCCAAAAAAGCTAAGTCCCACAGACCCGGTAAGTTCTTTCACTGAATGTCAGCACTTAGGTATGATGAAAAGGCCTTAACAACCTTCACACACAAGACTTTTCCCATAAGGTCTTGTGGACTCTTAACAACCACAGGTTTGTATGCAAAATTCCTGCCTATCCATGAGCCCTCACACTTGCCTTTTTCGTCTACCACTATTTCGCCGGTCCAGCGCAGCCAACGCTGGTTCTGTTCCATTGAAATCCGCTTAGCCAGCTGAGACAGCTCTTTGCTCCTGCGTTTCAACTCCGCTGGCTCAACTGCCCCTAACATTCCAGCTGCATGTGTTCCCGGCCTGGCAAAGAATTTTGAAACGTTCACAACGTCCGGCTTAACATCATCAATTAAAGATAGCGTTTCGTCGAAAGCTTCATGGGCTTCACCTGGAAAACCGCAGATCACGTCAGTAGCTAACGTAATCATGGGGAACTCTCTCCGAAAAATGCTGACGATTTCTTTGAATTCTTCAACGGTGTAACAGCGGCGCATGCTCCTGAGAACCAAGTTGTTACCGCTTTGCACGGGCAAATGCAGGAATTTGAAAACCTTGGAATCTTCGAAGGCGACGACGAGTTCGCTGAGCATATCCTGCACGAGGTTTGGATTCATCATGCCCACACGAACGCGAAAATCCCCTGGCACCATGCACACTGCTTTCAGTAAATCCGCAAGATTGGTCTGGATATCTCGTCCATAGGCTGCAACATCTTGGGATGTGAGCCAGAACTCTCTTGCCCCCGCATCCAGATCTGCGTTGACTCGTTCTGTAATCTCTTCAGGGGTGCAGCTCCTCAAGTGTCCACGGGCGAAAACCACGCAGCAATATGAACAAGCGCCCAAACAACCATAGCTCACGGGGACCACGCTAATCACGGGGTTTGACGTCAGACGAGGCAACGCAAGTTCTGGTTTTCCGGCCATGGAGTCTTCCAAGGCTGTAACGCGATCACCCTGTAGCACGCTCTCAACCACTGTGCTTATTCGCCTGCCGA
>Ga0316628_100003385_pt1 | contig 12275 bp, 11 predicted proteins | sample OWC_Aug_M2_C1_D5_FD_207648 | JGI IMG/M metagenome (GOLD analysis project Ga0316628, IMG submission 207648) | Wetland soil microbial communities from Old Woman Creek delta, Ohio, United States - OWC_Aug_M2_C1_D5_C | ecosystem: Environmental > Terrestrial > Soil > Wetlands | place: USA: Ohio...
GTTCCATGTCTACGCCATCCGCACGATCGAAGAAGGCATCGGACTCCTCACCGGGAAGAACGCCGGCAAACGTCTGAAGAGCGGACGGTTTGAGCCAAACAGCATCAATGCTCTTGTCAACAGGAAACTGACCGAGTTCGGAAAGAAGGTGAAGAAGCTCGGAGGATAGAGCAATGAAGAGCTCGGAGTTCCGCACACACGCGCACGAACTCGTCGACTGGATGGCCGACTATCTCGAGAAGGTCGATTCCTATCCGGTGCGGTCAGCCGTCGCCCCCCGCTCGATCATCCGCCAGATTCCCTCCACCCCCCCCGAGGAGGCGGAACCGTTCGATGCCCTGTTCCGCGATTTCAAGAGCGTTATCCTCCCCGGCATCACGCACTGGCAGAGCCCGACCTTCTTCGGCTATTTCCCGGCGAACAGCAGCCCCCCATCCGTCCTCGCAGAGATGTTGACGGCAACTCTCGGCGCCCAATGTATGAGCTGGGTCACCTCTCCGGCGGCAACCGAGCTCGAGGAACGGATGATGGAGTGGCTCCGCATCATGACCGGCCTCCCGGCGGAGTTCACGGGCGTCATCCAGGATACCGCCTCCACCGCCACGCTCTGCTCCATACTCACAGCACGCGAGGTGGCGTCACAGTACGCCGTGAACCAGATGGGCTTCCCGCCCTCCATGAGGTTCACCTGCTATGCGTCGGCGGAAGCTCACTCTTCGATCGAAAAGGGAATCAAGATCGCGGGCCTCGGGCGCGAAAGCCTCCGCAAGATCCCGGTTGATCGCGAGTTCGCCATGGTCCCCGGGGCCCTTGAGAAGGCCATCGAGGAGGACCGGCAGCGGGGCTTTACTCCCCTCTGCGTCGTCGCCGCGCTCGGAACAACCGGATCGACCGCCATCGACCCGCTCCGTTCCATCGGAGAGATCTGCAAACGCCAGAGAACATGGCTCCATGTGGATGCAGCCTACGCGGGCTCGGCACTGATCCTCCCCGAAAAACGGCGGATGGCAGACGGGGTCGAGCTGGCCGACTCGCTTGTCTTCAATCCTCATAAATGGCTCTTTACGAACTTCGATTGCTCTGCATACTTCGTCAAAGATGTCGGGGCACTCGTCAGAACGTTTGAAATCCTCCCCGAATACCTGAAGACGTCAGAATCCGAACGCGTCAACAACTACCGCGACTGGGGAATTCAGCTCGGCCGTCGGTTCCGGGCATTGAAGCTCTGGTTTGTCATCAGGTCCTACGGCATCCGGGGCCTGCAGGAGAAACTCCGTCACCATCTTGCGCTCGCCGCCGCCCAGGCGGAACGGATCAGGTCCAGCGCCGACTTCGAACTCCTGGTTCCCGTCCCCCTCAACACCCTCTGCTTCCGATATCACCCTGCGGGCACGGACGATACGGAAACGCTGAACCGGCTCAATGAGGCCCTGCTTGAACAGGTCAATCGCACCGGCAGGGCATTTCTGACGCACACGAAGCTCAACGGCTCGTTCGCCATTCGTATGGTGATCGGGCAGACGGAAGTGCGGGAATCCCACGTCACACAAACATGGAAGGTCATCCAGGAAACCGCACATACTCTTCCAACGTAGAATGTGTAAACGGCCTGCGCGTTCCGAGCACGGCCGGGACTTCCTGTTCTTGACACTCCCCTGCGAATTTCAGGACACGACGGGTACTGCCGATGTTCCGCATGCTGCGCACATGTTTCCTTCTCCTGGCGCTTGTTCCTCCCGCTGCCCCGGCAGTCACCTACCGTGTGGGTCCTGCCCGTCCATACCAGCAACTCCAGCAACTGGTAAACGTCCTCAATCCGGGTGACACCGTCCTGGTCGACGGTGATGCCGTGTACCCCGGCGGGGTCTCGTTCTCGCGGCCCGGGACAGCCGAACGGAGAGTTCTCATTCGCGGCATTCGCCTCAACGGCAACCGTCCAATCCTCGACGGAGGGACAAATAGCATCGCGTTCACCGGCGGCGCGTCGGGCGCTGCACACTACACGCTCGAGGGAGTCGAAGTCAGAAACGCAACGTTCCGGGGGATTTATCACCAGGCAAGCGATCTCATCGTCCGCGACGTTGTGGTGCATCACTGCACCAACGGGTTGATGGGAGCGGACCAAGGCTCAGGCTCCCTCCTCCTCGAGTATGCCGAGTTCTATGCGTGCGGGTCGGGGACCAACGCCCATCAGATCTACATGGCAACAGACGAACTCTCAAATCCAGGCAGTGTCTTCCGGATGCAGTTCTGCTGGATTCACGACGGGGCGGGCGGCAACAACGTCAAGTCGCGCGCCGAGCGGAATGAAATCTACTATAACTGGATTGAGGGAGCCTATTACCACGAGCTTGAGCTCATCGGACCTGATCCAGCCGGCGGGGTCCCCGCCGCATTGAAGCAGGAACATTCTGACGTCGTCGGCAACCTCCTTCGGAAAAGAGCGACATCGTACGGCGGCACCGGCACGTTTTTCGTCACCCGCCTCGGCGGTGATGGCACAGGAGCCTCGAACGGGAGGTACCGGTTTGTGAACAACACCGTCCTGCTGGGCACCAGTGCCGCCTTCCGGCTCTTCGACAGCCTCGAATCCGTGGAAATGCACAACAACGTCTTCGCCCGTGCTTCCGGAACGGGATCACCTGTGGTACGCACCGCCGAGGCGGTTTGGAAGAGCGGGACAGAACAGATCTGCGGCCAGGACAACTGGGTTCTGGAGGGCTTGACCGCAGTTCCATCGCAATGGACCGGTACGAAAACCGGGACCGATCCCGGATTCATTGATCTGGCGGGCGACGATTTCCGGCCGGCAGCAGGAAGCCCCCTTGCCAATGCCGGCACACTCACCCCACAATCCGTGACAGGGTACCCTTTCCCGTCGCCGCTCTTTCCGCCTTCGTTTCATCCGCCGATGCGGACCCTTCTTCAGCCCGGATCGGCGGAGGTTCGCCCTGCCGACGGCCTGATCGATATCGGGGCTTTCGAGTACACAGCAGCGGTCGGCATCCGCGGGGAACCGACCTCGACGCTCGTTGACCACCTCTCTCAGAACTACCCGAACCCCTTCAATGCGAAGACCGTCATCAGGTTCATTCTGTCGGCCCCCTGCGAAGGGAAGCTCGCCGTGTATGATCTTCTGGGGCGGGAAGTGGCATTGCTGGCAGCCGGCAGGATGAGTCCCGGCAGCCACGACGTGTTGTTCGATGCTTCCGGCCTCGCAAGCGGCATGTATTTCGCCCGGCTGTTCGCGGGCCACCTCGTCCAGACCAGGCACCTGGCGCTGATGAAGTAATATGGAAACAGACCCCGCACACATACCTCCGGAGGGAAAAGACGATGAAACAACGCCCCTTGACGATTACTCTTCTGTTCAGTATGCTGGTACTGCTTGCAGGTTGTTTTCCGGGCGGGGGACACGCCACGCCGGCGGAGCCCGCCGGTTTTTTCTCCGGCATCTGGCACGGCTGGATTGCGCCCCTGTCGCTGATCGTGGCCCTCTTTGCCGATGGTGTGCGTGTCTATGAAGTGCACAACACAGGCTGGTGGTACGATCTGGGGTACTATATTGCGATCATCTCCGGTTTCGGGAGCATCTCCCTCCTGCGCGGGAAAAAGCAGAAAGCGAAGCAGGGATAGGTGACCCGAAGAGTGAAGATGGAGGATTGAGGAACGGAGACATGGACCACCCCGAAAGCATTCATGATTCGTGGACGCGGATCGCGATCTACCTGATTCTCTGCCTGATCCTGCTCTCCGTTCCCTTCGTGATCTTCGTCCCGGAGGCGCGATTCTCCTCAACGATGGCGCTCCTGCTGCTCTTGATGACGGGCTCGCTGGTCATCCTCATCCGGGGCCACGCCGCCAGGACTCGCTACCGCTGCCCGGCGTGTGCGCACGAATTCAAGATCACTCCGCTTGCCGATTTCCTGAGCCCCCACACGCTCACCACGAAGTTGCTTCGTTGCCCGTCCTGCCACAAGCGTCAGTGGACACCGATCTGCACGGGGCCCTGAGGATTTCCCGGAGCAACGGGAGGCAGAGCTTTCCATTGACTATTGATGAATGTCCTCGTACCATCCCGTATGCACCCGCCGCCAGCGCGTATACGGGCCATCATCTTCGATTTCGGGATGGTGATCAGCACATTCGACGTCGATCGATTCCTCCGCAATCTCACGCCCTACACCGGCAAATCCATCATTGAATTACGGCACGTCCTGGCAGCAGTGCGAGGGATCGTCATCGAGTATGAAATCGGCCGCCTCTCCACGGAGGAGTTTGTCGATCGGGTCTTCACCACCACCGAGCTTCCGCTCACGCGCGACCAATTCCGCATCGCCTACAATGACATCTTCACCCCCATCACGAGCACGCACGAGCTGATTCGCCGTCTCAAGCCGAGCTACCGTCTGGGGCTCCTCTCCAACACCAGCGAATGGCATTTTGAGCACGCCATCAAGACGGTGGAGGTTTTTCATCTCTTCGACGCGGTAACCCTTTCCTTCGAAGTCAAAGCCCTGAAACCCTCTGCAACGATTTACCAGGATATGCTTGCCAAGCTGGGTGTCCCCGCGAAGGAGTGCATCTACATCGATGACATACCGGAGAACGTTGAGGCGGCCCGGGGTCTCGGCATGTATGCGCTCCAGTACACGGGGTACGACCGGCTTGTGGGCGATCTCCGGGCGGCAGGCGTTGCCTGCTAGGGTTTCGATTCCTCTTCACACAGCAATAGCGGAGAGCACTATGCAGCAGGACGGCACGGGAGCCAGCGCGCTGGCCCAGCTTGGTCTGACAAATCTCGGCAACGTCTACTGGAATCTTTCCACGCCGGCCCTGTACGAAGAGATCGTCCGGCGCCGCGAGGGGTGGATTTCCCATCTGGGCCCTATGGTCGTGCACACGGGGCACCATACCGGCCGGTCGCCCAATGACAAGTTCATTGTCCGGGAACCGTCCAGCGAACAGAAGATCGCCTGGGGAAAGGTCAACCAGCCGATGGACGAGGCGAAATTCAACGCCCTCTTCATGAAGCTTTGCGCTTTCTTCCAGGGACGTGATGTCTTCATTCAGAACCTGCACGCGGGGGCCGACCCTTCCCACCGGCTCCCCGTCCGGGTCATCACCGACTATGCCTGGCACAACCTCTTTGCGCGGAATCTCCTGATTCAGCCCCGGGAACCGGTGATCCACACGTCGCCCGACACGTTCACGATCGTGGACTCCCCCCGCTTCCACGCGAGCCCGGAATCCGACGGCACCAATTCCGAGGTCTTCATCGTCATCAACTTTGCCCGCCGTCTCGGCATCATCGGCGGAACGACCTACGCGGGCGAGATCAAGAAATCGGTCTTCACGGTGCTCAACTATCTTCTCCCGGAAGCCGGTGTGCTTCCCATGCACTGTTCGGCCAACGCGGGGAACGAAGGGGACACGGCCCTGTTCTTCGGCCTCTCCGGGACCGGAAAGACGACCCTGTCCGCCGATCCCGACCGGTACCTCATCGGGGACGACGAACACGGCTGGAGTGCGGAAGGCATTTTCAATTTCGAAGGGGGATGCTACGCCAAAGTGGTGCGCCTCTCGGAGGAGGCCGAGCCTGACATTTACCGGACAACCAGGATGTTCGGGACAGTTCTTGAAAACGTCATCATGGACTATGACTCGCGCCACATCAATCTTGACGACACGTCCCTCACAGAGAACACGCGGGCGGCGTACCCTCTCACGCACATCAGGAAGATCATCCCCGGAGGCATCGGCGCCCACCCGTCAAATATCGTCATGCTCACCTGCGATGCCTTTGGCGTGATGCCGCCCATCGCCCGGCTGACGCCCGCCCAGGCGATGTACCACTTCCTCTCCGGGTACACCGCGAAGGTAGCGGGAACCGAGAAGGGCCTGGGGAAGGAGCCACAGATGACATTCAGCACATGTTTTGGAGCCCCGTTCATGCCGCTGACACCCACCGTCTACGCAAAGCTCCTTGGTGAGAAGGTCTCCCGGCACCGGTCGACGCCCTGGCTTGTGAACACCGGGTGGACCGGCGGCCCGTTCGGCACGGGCTCGAGAATGAAGATCGCCCACACCCGCGCCCTGGTCCGTGCCGCGCTCAGCGGCAACCTGGACGATGTCCCGACGAGGGAGGATCCGATTTTCGGTCTGAATGTCCCCCTCTCCTGCCCGGAGGTTCCCCCGGAGATTCTGGATCCCCGCAAAACGTGGGCCGACGGCGCCGCCTACGATGCCAGGGCGCGGGAACTCGCCTCCGCATTCAGGGCCAACTTCGAGAAGTTTCGCGCGACAGCCCCGGCAGAGGTCGCCGCAGCCGGCCCGACGGGGTGAGCCCATGGCCGCACGATCCTATCCCACCTGGGGAAGCGATATTGATCCAGAAGCCCGCGCACAGATGGACGCGGCAATCAGCCTCCCCATCAGCGTGGCCGGCGCCCTGATGCCTGATGCCCACGTCGGCTACGGCCTCCCGATCGGGGGAGTCCTTGCCACCGACAACGCCGTGATTCCCTACGGTGTCGGAGTCGACATCGCCTGCCGGATGATGATGACGATCTTCGATCTCCCACCCGATGTGCTCCAGGACGAGCAGTCTCTCTACCGGCGCGCCATCGAAACCCAGACCCGCTTTGGCGTGGGAGCAGAGTGGAAAACGCCGAAGCACCATGACGTCATGGACGAAGACTGGGGTATCTCCCCCGTCACCCGGTCGATCAAGGACCGTGCGCACAGGCAGCTTGGAACCTCGGGCTCAGGGAATCATTTTGTCGAGTTCGGCGAAGTAACATTCACCGAGATGGAGGCCGGCGTGCCGGCAGGAACGTACCTTGCCCTTCTCTCGCACAGCGGAAGCCGGAACGCCGGCGCCCAGGTCGCAACCTACTATACACGGCTCGCCAAGCAAGCTCATCGGGAACTCAAAGGGGCCCTGGCAAACCTGGCCTGGCTCGACCTGTCGGGAGACGGTCAGGAGTACTGGGACGCCATGGAACTGATGGGAAAATATGCCTCCGCCAACCATCACCTGATCCACGGTGGGATCATCGAGTTCCTCGGCCATCCCGTACTCAGACAGATCGAGAACCATCACAACTTCGCCTGGCGGGAAACACATCACGGGCGGAGCGTGATTGTCCACCGCAAAGGTGCGACGCCGGCGGGCACAGGAGTGCTCGGCATCATCCCCGGCTCGATGGCGTCGCCCGGTTTCGTCATTGAGGGGAAGGGGAATCCCGCTGCTCTCAATTCCAGCTCCCACGGAGCCGGCCGCCGGATGTCGCGCGCAGCCGCCCGGGGACGATTCTCCTGGAACGAAACACGCACGTACCTCGCCGCACAGGGAGTAACACTGATCTCCGCCGGACTCGATGAGGTTCCCTGGGCATACAAGGACATCGCCACTGTGATGAAGGCGCAGGGTGATCTGGTTCGCGTGCTCGCCTCCTTCATGCCCCGCCTGGTGAAGATGGCTCCCTCCGGCGAGCGCCCGGAAGACTGACGCACTCCTTGATTCCGCTCCCCGCTCTTCGTACCTTGAGAGTCAATCTCTCATTCCCGGGCTCTCGTGCAGACGTATTCCAGGCAATTACAGGCCGGCGAAACGATGCTCTCCCTTGTGCGCGGAGACATCACCAAGCAGAACACCGATGCTCTTGTCAATGCCGCCAACGCAAGCCTGATGGGAGGGGGAGGAGTGGACGGAGCCATCCACCGTGCCGGCGGCCCCCGCATCCTTGAGGAATGCCGGGCCATCCGTGCCCGCCAGGGTGACCTCCAGACCGGCCAGGCAGTCGCAACCTCCGGAGGAAACCTCAAGGCACGGCACGTTATCCATACCGTCGGGCCAGTCTGGCGCGGGGGAGCAAGCCGGGAGGATGAGCTTCTCGCGGAAGCCTACCGGAACAGCCTCCGGGCAGCCCTCGCACACGGGTGCGCCACCATCGCCTTCCCCTCGATCAGCACCGGCGTGTACGGCTTCCCGATCGAACGGGCAGCACGCATCGCCCTGAACAGCGTCCGTGAATTCGTCACAACACACCCCGGGATGCGAGAGGTGCGGTTCGTTGTCTTCAGCGAAAGAGACGAGGAAGTGTACAGGGCGATCTTCCAGGAGAGCGAGGAAGAAACCTGGTGAGACCTCTTGCAACGACCCTGGACCACCGTTTTCTCCTCCCGGAGCGCTCCGGCAACGGGCTCCATCCCACCATTCTCCTGTTGCACGGGAGAGGCTCGGACGAAGAGGATCTTCTGAGCCTGGCAGAGTCGCTTGATGAGCGCTTCCTCCTGATCAGCGCACGCGCCCCATTTGCCTTTCCCTCCGGCGGGTACACCTGGTACGAGGTTCAGGAATCCGGCGATCCCCACCAGGAAACATTCCTGACCAGTTATGGGAAGCTTTCGCGGTTCCTCGACGACGTCTCCGCCGGATACCCGGTGGATCCGGAGCGGATTCTCCTGCTCGGCTTCAGCATGGGAACCGTCATGTCGTACGCGCTGGCCCTGACACGGCCCGCGCTGATCCGTGGAGTCGCCGCCAGCAGCGGGTATCTGCCGGAGGTGCCGTTTCTCTCCTACCGGTGGCAGGAGCTTGGCCACACCGCCTTTTTCATCTCGCACGGGACGGAAGATCCGATCATCCCCGTGGCAATGGCCCGCCGGGCCAGCGCGCTTCTGGAGTCTGCCGGCGCTCCGCTTGTCTATCGCGAATACCCGATGCCGCATACGATCAGCGAACAATCGCTCCGCGACATTGCGGCGTGGACCACCGGATTCCTCCCCTGACCCCGATGCCGGCCAACGAAACCCTTCTCTACGCGCTCTTTCTTGTCTTCATCCTCGCGATGCTCGCCATCGACCTGGGTGTCTTCAACCGGAAAGCCCATGCCATCTCGCTGAAGGAAGCGGTCGTCTGGAGCATTCTCTGGACGATTCTTGCCCTTCTGTTCAACCTCGGGATCTACTGGTACGCCGGAACAACTCCGGCGCTGGAATTCTTCACCGGCTACCTCGTGGAACGGGCGCTTTCGTTCGACAACATCTTCGTCTTTGTTCTCATCTTCTCCTACTTCGGGGTCCCGCCGCACTACCATCACCGCGCACTTTTCTGGGGAGTGATCGGAGCACTTATCACCCGGGCGCTCTTTATCGGCACGGGGGTCGCCCTGATCTCCCATTTCGAGTGGATTCTTTACATCTTCGGCGTGATACTCGTCATCAGCGGATGGAAGATGATGGGCGACAAGGACATCGAGGTTCATCCCGACCGGAACATCTTCATCCGTGTGGCGCGGAAGGTGTTCCCCGTCGAGACCGGCTACGAGACGGGGCGGTTTTTCCTGCGGAAGGAGGGAGTCCTGCACTGCACGTCGCTCTTTCTTGTCCTCCTGACCATCGAGTCGACCGACATCGTCTTTGCGGTCGATTCCATCCCTGCCGTCTTCGGCGTCACGCAGGACCCCTTCATCGTCTTCTCGTCGAACATTTTCGCCATCCTCGGCCTCCGGGCCACGTACTTTCTTCTCGCCGGGGTGATGGAGTCCTTCCACTACCTCAGCCACGGGCTCTCTCTCGTGCTGATCTTCATCGGCCTCAAGATGCTGCTGGAGGATTTCGTGCACATCCCGATCGCGCTTTCGCTCAGCGTGGTCATGGGCATCCTGACCGTGGCCGTCATCGCCTCCCTGGTGCGGAAACGCCGGGAGAGAAGAAACAACAATGCCCGGAACCAGTCCGGGCATTGAGGAAAAAACCTCCGTACAACGATCAGCCGCCCCCGCACTCCTGATGCCTACCTCCCCATCGCTGCACCGCTAGCGCCGGCCAGCTCCTGCGCATCACGGACCGCCATCGCTGTCACGTTCACAATATCCGCGACCTCGTTCCCCGGAATCAGCACGTAGACCGGTTTGCGGATACCCAGGAGGATAGGCCCGATCATCTCCGCGCCGCCCAGCTTGGAAAGGAGCTTGTAGGCGATATTTGCCGATTCCAGGTTCGGGCAGACCAGCAGGTTCGCGCTTCCCCGGAGACTGCTGAAGGGGAAGAGCGACTCGAGGATCTCGGGCGACACCGCAGTATCCGCCATCATCTCGCCGTCCACCATGAGCTCCGGGGCACGGCGCTTGACCAGATCCGCGGCCTGCGCCATCTTCTTCGCCGAGGGATGGTTCGTGCTCCCGAAGTTGCTGAACGACAGCATGGCGATCCGCGGCTCGATGTCGAAGCTTCGCACCTTCTCGGCAGCCATGATGGCGATGTCCGCCAGCTGCTCGGCCGTCGGATCGAAATTGACGGTGGCATCGGTAATGAACCGGACATCGTTCTTAAAGACCAGCATGTAGAGACCGGCAATGGTCGATATGCCCGGTCTCGCCTTGATGATCTGCAGCGCCGGCCGGATGGTCTCAGGGTAGGAGGCGGTCAGACCAGCCACCAGGCCGTCGGCATCGCCGCTGTGCACCATCAGCATTCCATAGTTGACGGGCATGCGGAGATGGTTGCGCGTGTCGGTCTGCGTCAGCCCCTTCCGCTTCCTGATATCATAATACTTGCTGGTGTATTCGTCGAACTTCGGCGCGGTCATCGGGTTGAGGATCTCCACGCCGGCCAGATCCAGATCCAGCATCTTGATCTTCTGCCGGATGAGCTGCTCGTCACCCAGGAGAATCGGTTTGCCGATTTCTTCATCAAGGACGATCTGGCTGGCCCGAAGGATCTTCTCCTCGGTTCCTTCAGGGAACACAATCCGCTTGGGCGCACGCTGGGCCTTGTGGATCACCACCCGCATCATGCTCTTGGAGCGGCCGAATCGGGCTTCCAGCTGATCGCGGTAGACATCCAGGTTGTCTACGGGCTTCCGCGCCACACCGGTCTCCATGGCCGCCTTTGCCACCGCCGTCGCCTCCCAGAGAAGAACGCGCGGATCGAGCGGCTTCGGAATCAGATACCCCCTCCCGAACCGGAGCTTCTCCCCGCCGTATGCCTTGATCACGGAGTCGGGTACGTCCTCCTTTGCCAGTGCGGCGAGCGCATGGGAGGCGGCAAGTTTCATCTCATCGTTGATGGCGCTCGCCATGACATCAAGCGCACCCCGGAAGATGAAGGGGAACCCGAGCACGTTGTTGACCTGGTTGGGATAGTCCGACCGCCCCGTCGCCATGATGACGTCCTTCCGGGCATCAAAGGCGTCTTCGAACGTAATCTCGGGGTCCGGGTTCGCCATCGCAAAGATCACCGGGTCCTTCGCCATCGTCTTGACCATCTCTTTGGTCAGCACACCTTTCGCGGAGACGCCGGCAAACACGTCCGCCCCCACAATGACGTCCGCCAGCGTGCGGGCTTTCGTGTCGATCGCAAAGAGTTCCTTGTAGGGATTCATCCCCTCTTTGCGCCCCTTGTACACGACCCCCTTCGTGTCCACCAGGACCAGGTTCTCTTTCTTGACGCCGAGCGTGACGTAGAATTTTGCACAGGCAATCCCCGCGGCACCGGCCCCGCTGAAGACCACCTTGATCTGGTCGATCTTCTTCCCGATGACCTCCAGAGCGTTGAGCAGCGCCGCGCCCGAGATGATCGCCGTACCGTGCTGATCGTCGTGGAAGACCGGAATGTTCATCGTGGACTTGAGAGTCTCTTCGATGTAGAAACACTCGGGAGCCTTGATGTCTTCGAGGTTGATGCCGCCGAAAGTCGGTTCGAGGAGCTGGCAAACCTTGATGACTTCATCGGGATTCTTGCTGTTGACCTCGATGTCGAACACGTCCACGTCGGCGAATCGTTTGAAGAGGACGCCCTTGCCTTCCATCACCGGCTTACCGGCCAGCGCGCCGATGTCGCCGAGGCCGAGAACCGCCGTGCCGTTGGAGACGACGGCCACGAGGTTGCCCTTCTGGGTGTAGATGAGGGCGTCGTCGGGGTTTTTCTCGATCTCAAGGCAGGGGCCGGCCACTCCGGGGGTGTAAGCCAAGGCCAGATCGTGCTGCGTCTGACACGGTTTGGTCAGGGCGATTTCGATCTTGCCGGGCCGGCCGCGGCGGTGGTATTCACATGATTCTTCGAAGATGTTCATGGCAAGCTCCAGAAATGCTGTGTGGAACCGAGAGTTAAGCTCTGAATTTTCAGCGGGAAAGGACTCGCGTAACGCGGCTGACTCGACGGGGCGCTTGAGACGAGGCGGAAGCGACATCCGGCGTGCCCGAACGTGGCGAACTCGGGCAGAAGTCAAAGGCAGCCGACCGCTCAATTTAGTCCGTTTTCGGCAA
>Ga0316628_100003386_pt1 | contig 12271 bp, 7 predicted proteins | sample OWC_Aug_M2_C1_D5_FD_207648 | JGI IMG/M metagenome (GOLD analysis project Ga0316628, IMG submission 207648) | Wetland soil microbial communities from Old Woman Creek delta, Ohio, United States - OWC_Aug_M2_C1_D5_C | ecosystem: Environmental > Terrestrial > Soil > Wetlands | place: USA: Ohio...
ACGGGTCCTTCTCGAGCCGCTTCTCGTAGGCCGCGAGCGCGTCCGCGAACCGGCCGAGGGACTCGAGGATGGCCTCCTTGTGCTCCCACGCCTCCATGTTGTCGTCGTTGAGCTCGATCGTCCGCTCGAACGACTTGAGCGCCTCGGCCTTCATGCCGCCGCGCTCCATGATGAGGCCCTTGTGCAGGTGGGCGGGTTCCATGTCGGGGTCGAGCTCGATGGCCTTGTTGAGCGACTGGAGGGCGCTCTTGAGGTTCTTGAGGTCGGCGAGGATGACGCCGCGCTCGAACCACACGGGCGCGTCCTGTGGCTCGAGCTTGAGGTACTGGTCGAAGGCCCTCAGGGCCTCGGCCTTGTTGCCGACCTTGGACGCGCACACGCCCTTGTTGCGCCAGGCCTCGGGGAGCTTCGGGTTGATGGCGAGCGCGCGGTCGTAGGCCTCCTCGGCCTCCTTGAACTGCTCTAGCTTGTAGTGCACGTTGCCCTTGGCGTTCCAGATGCGGTCCTTGCGGGCGTCCGCCTGGAGCACGTGGTCGAAGGCCTCGAGCGCCTCGGGCAGGAAGCCCAGGTCGTACTGGGCCAGCCCCTTCTTCTCCCACACCTCGGCGTCGCCGGGGTCGAGCATGAGGATGCGGTTGTAAACGACGATCGCCGCCTGGGGCATGCCCTTGCCCTCGAGCACGCGCCCCTTGGCGCGCAGCGCCTCCAGGTTGTCGCTCTGCAGCTCCAGCACGCGGTCGTACGCCTTGAGCGCCTCGTCGGTCCTCCTCGCGTCGTCGAGGAAGCGCGCCTTCTCCATCCAAAGGGGCGCGTCGTTGTACCTTATGATGGTGAGCCTGTCGTAGGCCGCGAGGGACTCGTCGACGCGCCCGAGCTTGCGGAGGACCACGGCTTTGTTGTGCCACGCGTCCGCGTCGTTGGGGTTGCGCTCTATCTGCCGGTCGTAGACCTGCAGCGCCTCCTCGAGCCGGCCGGTCTGCTTGAGCGCCTCCTCCTTGAGCGTCCAGACCTCCTCGTCGTCGGGCTCGGCCTCGAGCACGCGGTCGAGGCACTCGATGGATTCGTCGAACATCCTCATCGCGAACAGCAGCTTGCCCTTGCCGCGCCACGCCTCCGTCCGGTCAGCGTCGAGCTGGAGCGTGGTGTTGTAGGCCATGAGCGCCTCCTTGGCGGAGCCGAGCTCCTCCAGCGCCTTGGCCTTGATGAGCCAGATGTCCACGTCGCGGGGGTTGAGCTTGAGGATGGTGTTGTAGCACTCCACGGCCTCGGCCGTGCGCCCCAGCTTGCGCAGGGCCGTGCCCTTGTTGCGCCACGCCTGCTCGAGGTTGGGGTTCAGCGAGAGCGCTCGGTCGTACCTGTCCGCGGCCTCGGCGTACTTCTCGAGGTAGTAGTAGGCGTTGCCGAGGGAGTTGTACACGGCCCCGCGCGTGGGGTTGAGCACGATGACGCGCTCGAAGACCGGGATGGACTCCGAGTAGCGCTTGAGCTCGTAAAGCGCGTTGCCCTTGTTCTCAAGGAGCTCGGGGTCGTCCCCCCATCGCTTGAGGGCGCGGTCGATGAAGTCGAGCGCCTGCGGCCAGCTGCCGAGGCGCGCGTACGCGTTGCCCAGGAGGCGGTCGACCTCCTCGTAGCCGGGCTTGCCGGTGGCCACCCTCGCGAGGTTGCGGACGGCCTCCTCGACCTCGCCGAACTCGTAGGAGAGCGCGCCCAGCCGGTACACCGCGTCCAGGTTGGACGCGTCGAGCTCCACCGCGCGGCGAAGCGAGTCCCGCGCGCCCTTGAGGTCCTTGACGGCGAGCAGGCACAGCCCGCGCTGGTAGTGCGCGTCCGTGTTGTCGGCCTGGAGCTTGACGTTGGCAGCGTAGGACGTCGCGGCCTCGGCCCACCGCCCGAGCTGCTGCAGCGCCTGCCCCCTCCGGTAGTGGGCCAGCGCGTCCTTGGGGTCGAACTCGATGAGCTTGGCGTAGTTGGACGCCGCCTCCTCCCACCGGCCCACCTCGAAAAGCGCGTTCGCCCGGTTGTTCCACACCTCCTCGCGCGTGGGGTTGATGGAGATGGCCTTGTCGTAGGCCCTTATGGCGTCCTCGGTGCGGCCCATCTTCTTGTAGGCCGCCCCGATGTTGATGTACATGTCCACGTCGTTGGGCCGGAGCTTGATGACCTCCTGGAAGCACTCCACGGCGGCGTCGTGGCGGCCCTGCGCCATGAGGGCGACGCCCTTGTTGCCCCAGGCTTTGTCGTAGTCGGGGCGCAGCTTGGTCGCCTTGTCGAAGGCCGCGACCGCGTGCACCCACCTCTCCATCGCCATGTGGGCCGTGCCGAGGTTGTACCAGACCTCGACGGCGTCGTCCTTGAGCCGGCCCGCGCGCGTGTAGGCGTCCACGGCCTCCTGGTTGCGGCCGAGGTCCTGCAGCACGCAGCCTTTGTTGTACCAGGCGATCCACTGGTCGTCCTTGAGCTTGAGCGACTTGTTGTAGTTGTCGAGCGCGAGGTCGAGCTTCCCGTGCGAGTAGTAGTAGTTGCCGAGCCTCAGGTACGCCTCGGGGCTCTTGAGCAGCTCCCCCGACGCCTTCTCGACCTCGCGCACCTTGGCCTCGATGAGGTCGACGACCTGCCGGTCCTTGGCCGAGATGGACATCTCGCCGCCCTTCGTGTAGTCGGCGACCACGCCCATCTGGTTCATGAGGAGGTTGAGCTGGTTGGCGATGTTCTCGAGCTGCTGCGCGTCCAGGCCGGTCACGACCATGGACTGCAGCTGCTTTATGGCGTCGCCCGTGGAGACGAAGGACACGCCGTCGCCGTAGGTGGTGGGGCCGACCGAGAGCGAGGCGGCCGCGTGCTGGCGCGGCCGCTGCAGCGCGGTCCCGCCGAGCACCGCCCCGCCGCCGATGAGCCCGCCACTGATGCCCCCGGGGGCGGCCGCGGGAGGCAGGTCCGAGCCGCACTTCGTGCACTTCTTGCTCCCGGGCGGGTTCTCCGTCTTGCACTTGGCACAGCGGACCATCCGACCACCATCTAGGCCCAGCTCAGGCTGGCCGGCTCATGATGCGTGTCGGCCGTAATAAATGTTCGGCGCTGGGGCTCCCTTCAGACGACCGTCTTCAGGCGGCGCGCGGCCTCCTCGATGAGGGGCACGACCTGCGCGAACTTGTCCCTGTCCTTGACGAGGCACGCCAGCAGCACGCGCTGCCCCGCGCCGAGGATTACCAGGTTGGAGGTTGCGAGCTCCACGTTGATGTACCGCAGCTGCCCCTGCGACTCGGCGGTGGCGGTCTCGGCCGCGCCGAGCATGATGGCCATCATCGCCCCGAAGGTCTCCATGTGGATGAAGGAGGGCGCGTCCCCGTCGATGATCATGCCGCTGCGGGAGACGACGGCGGCCGAGGCTATCTCGCCCACGCTGCGCAGCTCGTTGAGGACCTCCCTCACGGCCTTGTTCGGGGACGGCAGCCAACCAGCCTCCAACGACACCCATGCCGATGGCTGGACGCCATCGCGCGTCCGGATAAGCGGGTCATGCTAGATAAAATCTTTGCTACGGCTACCGGACTTGGGCAGCGCTCTGGCAGGGGGCCAGCAAGGCCGGCTCGGGAGGCTTGGCGGGCGCCCCGGGACGTGCCCGGAGCGCGGAGCAGGGATATCTATTAAAACCGCCCGGGCCCTTCGGGCTCGATGCGTGCCAGATGGTCTGTGGCCATCGTCGTCCTGCTCATGCTGGCCTCTTCGTGCGGGGTCACAGGGCTCACCGAGCAGGAGAGGGCCGGGGGATGGTCCGGCGAGCTGCCGAAGGGCCTGCCTGTGGGCAGGGCCCCCACGGTCGAGTTCAAGAACGTGACGATTCCGATCGACAGGAGTGTAAATGCGACGGGGAGCGTGAAGCTCAAGATCTATGACGAGCGCATGCAGAACCTGACGCACATGGAACTGCAGATCGATATCCTCGGCTGGGCCATGCTGGGCGAGGAGCGAGATATCTTCGATATAGAATCGACAAAAAAGCCCCGTTTCGTGTCCGGGGATGGATATTATCTGTACGCTCCGTCTGGAAGGAAGTGCATCGCGACATTCAATGGGACCCTCGGGGACTCGACGCAGCCTTGGGACCTCACGATCAATGTCAGCGTGCCAACCGAGGCGGTGCCCGGATTCTACCGGGTGGGCCTTAGACTCTTTTACTACAAGGACCAGGGCTCAGACCACTTTGCCGTGTCGAGGAGCTGGTACCAGGACAACATATGGAATTCGCTGCTCGAGAAGGCGCGGATTGGGGAGAACATGTCCTCCATCGCCGAAGGGGTCGTCGGCCTCCTCCCCGAGGCCGGCTTCACGGTCGCGCCTCCCCGATTCGACTACATCAGCCGCCCCAACCGCGTGCCGGACTTCGGCAACTTCACGACGCCCGTCATCAGGCCCGGCGAGAGGGGGAAGTACAACTTCACCATCTCCAACCGGTACGACGCGGACATGACGGACGTGAGGCTCGAGGTGTCGCTTTATATGTGGGCCACACTCGAGGAGTCCAAGGCCATCGACCGCCTCGGTGGCCCGAGGCCCAAGTTCGAGAACGGGGACACCACGACCGTGCTCCAGCTCGGGAACGTCACCAGTGGTGGCAGGGCGGAGCCCGCGCTCTACATCCGCACGTCCGAGGACACGCCCAAGGGGACCTACTTCGTGAGGCACAGGCTCACGTTCACGTACATGGGCGAGCAGTACACGATGTCCTCGCGCGGATACTTCACCACACCCCAGTGGGAGGGCTTCGACTACGGCAACCTCTACTACCAGCTCAACGTGTCCGGCATAGTCCCGGACTCGTCCATCTCGGTCAAGGACCCCGTGCCGCTGTGGCCGCTCGGTCTCCTGGTGGGCCTGTGCGCGCTGTTCGGCGCGCTCGCCGTGGTGTTCTACCTCGCGGAGGAGCACGGCCCCGAGTACCCGCGGCTAAAGAAAGCCCTTCAGTACTGGACCGGCAAGCTTGAGCAGCGACGGCGACTTGTGCAGCAGCGACTTGACGAGCTTCGAGGGGAAGTCGATGTCCCCCTCGAGGACGACGAGCCTTAGCACCTCCGGGTCGTCCACGGCCGCCAGCAGCTCGTCCACGAGCGCGTCCGACATCGCCGCGTAGGACCGCCTCAGCCTCGCGGCGCGCTTGAGCTCGTCGCCCACCCGCTCGTTGAACGCGCGCGGGTACGCGCCCAGCGCCCTCGCGGTGGGCGCACCCCGCTCGAGCGCGCCCGCGATGGCGGCCGCGGCCGCGCCCGCGGCCTCGAGCGCGGGGTAGACGCCGCCCCCCGAGGTCCCCTTGGGCTGGGCGGCCGCGTCGCCCACCAGCACCGCGCCGTCAGCGACCGGCCTCGCCAGGGGGCCGACGGGGATGGCCCCCGCGTAGTAGGCGAGGGGCTGAAGCCCACGGAACTCCCCCGTGAACCGGGGGTCGCGGAGGAGCCGCCCGAGCCGTCCCCTGGCGCTCACATCCCCGCGCTCGCACGCGACGCCCGCGAGCAGCTCGTGCTCGCCCACGGGCACGGCCCAGGCGAAGAACCCCGGGGCGGTCTCGCGCCCCGCGAAGAGGTGGACGGTGGACGTGTCGATGGACCGGGGCGTCGCGAGCCGGGCCTCGAAGCCCTGGAGCAGCACGCGCGGGCGGCGCAGCCCCACCGCCCTCCTCACGAGGGAGCCCGGCCCGTCCGCGCCCACCACGACGCGGCATGCCAGGGTTTCCCTGCCCGGGGGCGCGTGCGCGTCCCGGACCTCGACCTCGCACCCCTGCGCGCCCGCCCTCACCGAGACCGCCCTCGCGCCCAGGCGGACGAGGGCGCCCGCCCTGGCCGCGCGCGCGGCGAGCTCGCGGTCGAAGGCCGCGCGGTCCACGACGTGCGCGCGCGTGCGTCCGGCGTCGAACGCGACCGAGCGCCCGCCCGGGGCGTGGATGCGCGCGCCCGACACGCGGTTCTCCACCGCGAGCTCGCCCCCGAGCATGTCCGCGACGCGGGTGCTGATGAGGCCCGCGCACTGCATAGGGCGGCCGACCTCCCGGTGCTCCTCGAGCACGAGCACGTCGAGCCCCGCGCGGGCGAGCAGCTCCGCGGTGCGCGAGCCCGCGGGCCCCGCGCCGACCACGATCACATCGGAGCGCCCGGTGGAGGACATGCGCCCACCCCATGGCGGCGCGCGTAGATGATGGTTGCGGGGGGATGCCGGGCCCGCGCCAGGGAGGGCACGCCACCGATGCGGCGGACGGGCCGCGCCCCCCCCCCCCATGGCCATACGGAACGGTTATCTATCACCAATCCTCTCTTATGCCCTGGAGCCGCCTGGCCAGGCCGGAGCGCCCGGTCGTGCGACGGTCGGCGAGCCTTGGAAGGAGGAGAGGGCGCATGAGGTTCCAGATCATACTGGATGGTATGGGCCTCATCCTCATCCTCTTCGCCCTCTCCTTCCTTGGCCCCATATGGACGGGCGTCGTCTACCACGAGGACCCCTACCGGCTCTTCCTCGCCTACGGCATCCCCATCATCCTGTGCCTGGGCACCGGATTCTCCATCAGGGTCCTCATGCACGAGCGGTTCGAGCAGATCCGCGTGAGCGAGGCCCTCGTGATGGTCGCCCTCACCTGGCTCGTGCTCGCGGGCATCGGCGCGCTGCCCTACATCGCCCTCGGCGCGGTGTCGGACGCGGCCTCCGCGTACTTCGAGTCGATGTCGGGGTTCACAACGACGGGCGCGACCGTCATCTCCGGCCTCGACGACCTCGACAAGAGCCTCCTCCTCTGGAGGTCGCTGACCGCGTGGCTGGGCGGGATGGGCGTCATCGTGCTGTCCGTCGCCATCCTCTCGCGGTTCTTCGGCGCGAACATCAACACCGTCATCATCCAGGCCGAGGTGCCCGGCGGTCGGGTCACCCGCATGGCGCCCAGGATGGCGCAGACCGCGAGGCTGCTCTGGGGCATCTACGTGCTGTTCACCGTCATCCTGATCGGGCTGCTCATGGCGGTGGGGAACTGGGGGGAGCACGAGATGTCGCTCTTCGACGCGGTCAACCACGCGATGGCCGCCATGCCCACCGACGGGTTCACCACCCACGACAAAAGCGTAGGGTACTTCGACAATCCCGCCGTCGAGTTCGTCATCACCGTGTTCCTGATCATCGCGGGCACCAACTTCGTACTGCACTACAACGCGCTCAGGGGCAGGTGGCGCGAGTACCTCAAGGACCCCGAGATGCGGTTCACCATCCTCATGGTGGTCCTCGCCATCGTCTTCGTGACCGGCGACTTGGCAGTGAGGGGCATCTACTCGGTGGACCAGAGCTTCAGGTTCGGCTCGTTCGCTGTCGTCTCGGTCGTGACGACCACGGGGTTCGCGACGGCCGACTTCGCGCTCTGGCCCGTGTCCTCGCAGCTCGTGCTGCTCATGTTGATGTTCTTCGGCGGCACCATGGGCTCGACGGCGGGCGGCATCAAGATGGTGCGGGTGCTCATAATCCTCAAGTCCATCCGGGTCCTGTTCAACAAAGTCACGCACCGCCGGGGCGTGTTCCACGTCAAGCTGGGCAACGTCATCATCCCTGACGCGCAGGTGGCCTCCACGGCCGTGTACGTCCTGCTGTACATGGGCCTCATCGGCCTCGGGAGCCTCCTCATCTCGCTCGACGGCACCGACATGGTCACATCGATATCCTCGACCGTCACCGCGATAGGCAACGTGGGCCCGGCCCTGGGCATGTACGGCCCCGCCACCACCTATGCGGCCATGAGCGGCGTGTCCAAGATAATCATGGCGGCGCTGATGTGGATCGGCCGCCTGGAGATCCTGGGCTGCCTGCTGCTGTTCAACCCGAAGGCTCTGGCGGAGTGAGCCCATCACGTGGGCGGGCCACTCACGCGGGGGCCACGGCGGTCTCGAGCTCGCCCGCCATGGCCTCGGTGAACTCGGCCGCGCGCCGGCGGCCCATGCCGCGCAGAGCGGCCGCGCGTCCCCTCCAGAGCCCGACGTAGAACGCGTCGGGCCGGAGGCGCCACTCTACCGGCCCCCTGCCGCCGTTGCGGCCGGTGTAGGCCGCGTGCGCCTCCTCGATGGCGCGGTCGAACGCCGCTAGCGCGGGCGCGAACTCGCCGCGCGCCAGCATGAGCCGGCCCTGGGTCGAGATGCGGATGGCCGTCTCGATGCGCATGCGCTGGACGCCCGCGGGGGCATAGGTGTAGATGATGGTCGCGGAGACGACCACGACGATGATGATGAGCGGGAGGCCGTCGGGGAGCACGAGCCCAGAGGGGGACGATGACGGTCCCGGCGGAGGGGTCTCGATGCGGGGCGCGTCGCCCCCGCCGTCCGGGACCTCAGGGACCCCGGGGCCGATGGGGGAGACGTCGCCCCCCGTGACGGCCGTGCCGTCCACGGGCAGCACGTCCTGGGCCGCGGCCGGCGCGAGCAGGAGCACGGCCAGCGCGGACGCTAGGAGGAGGATCGTCGCTATGCGGGCCCCTCCCATGTCCATGGCGCTGGCCTTCCTCTTTCTATCTAGGGCGGTTGGATATTTAACCATTGCCGCGTAGGACACCGTGCCATGAACGTGCCCGCCGGCGCCCCGCGAGGGCGTATGGTTCTATGGGCGACGGCGTCGGCGGCATGATAATTGCCGGTGATATCCAGGCGGTCACCCTTAAGAGGGCGGCGGTCGGTAGGAGGGATGCGCGCGGTGCGTGCTCCGGCCGCATGGGACGCAGGGATGCGCCCCGTCGGCGGGGCGATGACCGCGCACACCTCCAAAACCCCCCAAGAGGCAAAATCCCCCCAAGCATGAGGGGCCGGCCGCCAGACGGATTGGCGGCCGGCCCAACCCCAATCCCTGAGACCCCCCCACATCCCCTGCCTGCCTGGCGCACATCCCCCCGCCCAGGCGGCAGGGGGACTATTTTTCCATCCCGCCCGTGAGCCCGTGCGCGGCGGACCGCCCAATCAACAACCTTCATGAGGCCGCGCCCCCTTACAAGGCGCATGGCGCGCGCGGTCGTCACTGGAGGGGGGGGCTTCATCGGCTCGCACCTGGCCTCACGCCTGCTCAGGGAGGGCGTGGACGTGACGGTCGCGGACAACCTCGACCCCTACTACGACGTGCGGATGAAGCGCAAGAACCTCCAGGCGGTCGAGGCGGCCGCAAGGGCCGACGGGGCGGGGCACTACGCGTTCATGGAAATGGACGTGACCGAGCCCGAGGCGTGCCGCGCAGCGCTCGGCCACTCCGGCAGGGTCGACACGGTCTTCCACGAGGCGGCGCAGGCGGGGGTGCGCCCCTCGGTCCTGGACCCCTACAAGTCGCTGCGGGTCAACGTCCAGGGCACCCTCAACATGCTCGTGGCCGCCCGGGACGCGCGCGTGGCGAGGTTCGTCAACGCCTCCTCCTCGTCGGTGTACGGCCGCGTGGCCTACCTGCCGTTCGACGAGGAGCACCCCACGCGGCCAGTGTCGCCGTACGGCGTGACCAAGCTCGCCTCCGAGCACTACTGCCGCGTGTTCTACGAGGTCCACGGCCTGCCCACCATCTCGCTGCGGTACTTCACCGTCTACGGGCCCCGCATGCGGCCCGACCTCGCCATCCCCCGCTTCTGCAAGCGGCTGCTGGCGGGCGAGCCACCCGTGGTCTTCGGCGACGGCGAGCAGAGCCGCGACTACACCTACATCGACGACGTCGTCGAGGCGAACGTCCGGCTCCTGGACCCCCGGGTGCTCCTCGAGGGGCAGTCCGTGAACGTGGGCTCGGGGCGGCGCATCAGCATCAACGACCTCCTGGACATGCTCCGCCGTCTGACCAGCACGACCCTGGAGGCCGTGCACGAGGACCGCGCGCCCGGCGACGCGCAGGACACATGGGCGGCCATCGACGAGGCCAGGCGGCTCGTCGGCTACGAGCCCTCCACGCGCCTCGAGCAGGGTCTCCGGGCGTTCCTCGACTGGTTCATGTCGGACGCGGAGGCGCGCGAGCTCACCATCTGAGATCTGCGCTGCGCCCCGGGCGGCGCGGGCGCCCGCCCCCCAGGCATATCCGCGCGCGCTACTTCCAGACGACGTCCACGGGGGTGAGGGGCTTGCGCGTGGCCCTCATGTGCTCAATGGTCAGCCGCAGCCCCTCTTCGAGGGGCACCCTCGGGGTCCATGCCAGGAGCCTCTCCGCGAGCGAGGGGTCCATCTGCAGGAACGTCGGGTCGCCCTCGCGGTACCGCGCGATGTCGAAGATCGGCTCGAGGTGGCTGCCCGTGAGCTCGACGACCCTCCTGGCGAGCTGCTCGATGGAGATGGTGGGCCGGCTGCCCAGGTTGATGGTGTTGCCCACCGCGCCCTTGGCCATCGCCGCGCGGACCAGGAGGTCCACCGCGTCCGTCACGTAGGTGAAGTTGCGCACCGGCCGGCCGTCGCCGAGCCTGAGCTCGATGCCGTCCAGGCACTGCCCGATGATGGTGGGGACGACGAAGTAGTCGCTCTGGCGCGGGCCGTAGACGTTGAAGGGGCGCACGATGACCACGGGCACGCCCTGCTGCTCGTGGTAGGCCTGCGCCGTGATCTCGGCCGCGAGCTTGGTGTTCAGGTACTGGTTCCTTGGCTCCACGGGGTGGTCCTCGTCGATGGGGAGGTAGACGGGCTCGCCGTACAGCGCGGCCGTGGACACCAGCACGACGCGCGGGCTGGGCTGCTGGGCGGATGCGAGGTTGAGCACGTTCACGGCGCCCTGGAAGTTGGCGAGGCGCGCGACCTCCGGCTCGCGCTCGCACGCGGCCACCGAGGGGAGGCCGGCCATGTGGATGATGGCATCGACCTCGCCGGCCTCCTCGAGGTCGAGCATGCGGGCGATGTCGCCCTGGATGAGCCGCAGCGGGAGCGCCGGGTCCACCGGGAGCCACCGCACGGGCAGCCTGTGGACGAACGCGACGACCTCGTCGCGCCTGGAGGCGAGGAGCGCCTCGACGACGTGGGAGCCGATGAACCCGTCCGCGCCCGTGACCAGGAACCGCATGGGACCCCCTACGCGCGGCCTTTGGTAAATTACCTTTCGCATGCGTCCACCGGGGGGACCTCGGAAGCCTTTATTACCAGGCCAGGCCCATGCGGAAACCATGCGCCCCATGCTGCGTGCTCTCATTGGGCTTGTGATAGTGGCCCTCGCCGCCATCGCGCTCGCCGCGGTCCTCTCCGTCCCCGTGCACGGAGAGGACATCTACATCGAGGGCCTGTGGGAGATCAACACCGACCTGGTGTACGAGGACGACAACATCATCGTCAGGGGCGACATATGGATTCGCAACGGCGGCTCGCTCACGCTGCGGCGCTCCACGCTCCAGATGGACTCGCGCGAGCACGAGATAAAGACGCTCACCGTCAACGATACCGGCAACCTGTACGTCTACGACTCCGAGATAAAGAACCGGTTCGACTACCGGTACTTCTTCAACGTCCACAACGACACGGAGTTCAAGGGTTCGACCGTCCGCCAGCTGTTCGGCTGGGACGACAGGCCCGGGGGGATACGCCTCTACGATGGCGAGCACATCTTCGACGGCTGCACCATCACGGACTCGTCCACCTACGGCATCTGGACGCACCGGCCCCTCATCCTCAACAACACCGTCATCTCTGGCTGCTCGTGGGTCGACCTGGGCATCGACACCTCCTCGCAGTTCGAGGAGGTCGACATCATCGCGCGCAACTGCACGTTCAGGAGCAACCCGAACGACCAGTACGGCTACGGCGTCCTGGTGTCGGACAACTCGGCGGGGACGCACTACAGGTACATCAACATCTCGCACTGCAGCTTCGTGGGCAACTACTACGGCTTCCGCATCAACGTGCCGTGGCAGAAGGGGCTGGTGAGCGTGGACAACTGCGTGTACGACCGGTGCGTCTACGGCAACTACATCGTTGTCAACTTCATCGACTACCAGTTCCACAACAACGACTACCGCGTGCCGTCCGGCTGCGTCGGCTACTACATCTACCAGGGGTCGTACGGCAACATCACCTTCACCAAGGAGGACATCCGCGCGACCTCGGCGGGCTCAGGCTACGGCATCATCCTGGAGGGCACGGGCACGGTGGTGCGCCACAAGGTGCGGGACGTCATCATCTGGAACACCTACTACGGCATCATGTGCAGCCACGGCCCAGTCGAGGTCCGGGACGCCTACGTCAACGTGACGGGCATCGCGTTCTACGCCTCCGGCGGCGCCAATTTCGACATCTACACGACCGAGCACCCCATCGGCTCTGGCTTCGTGGAG
>Ga0316628_100003387_pt1 | contig 12267 bp, 7 predicted proteins | sample OWC_Aug_M2_C1_D5_FD_207648 | JGI IMG/M metagenome (GOLD analysis project Ga0316628, IMG submission 207648) | Wetland soil microbial communities from Old Woman Creek delta, Ohio, United States - OWC_Aug_M2_C1_D5_C | ecosystem: Environmental > Terrestrial > Soil > Wetlands | place: USA: Ohio...
AAGGGCCGGACGAAATCGATTCCAGGCGAGGTCTACGGCCGTGAGCCGGGCGTCGGCAATCTCGAGTGCAACGGAGGCTACACGCCGGCCGGCTGGCTGGGCAGCGACGGCCGACTGTGGTTCGGCACGGTGCACGGGCTGGCCGCCCTCGATCCGGCGCGAGTGCGCCTCGAGCAGGTGCCGCCGCCGGTCCTGATCGAAGGGCTGATCGTGGACGGCGTCCCGCGCCCGGTCGAGGGCGCGTTCACCCTGCCGCCCGGCGAGCACACCATCACCTTCCGCTACGTGGGGCTCAACTTCACCTCGCCGCGCGCGCTGACCTACCGCTACCGGCTGGTCGGGGTCGACGACAACTGGATCGACGTCGGCGACCTGCACGAGGTCAACTACGCCCACCTCAAGCCCGGCCACTACGGCTTCGTGGTCGAGGCCTGCACCAGCAGCGGCACCTGCAGCTCGACGCCAGCCGCGGTCGCGGTCACCATCGAGCGCCATCTCTGGCAGCGGCGCGGGTTCATCGGCACCATGGTCGCCCTCCTCATCGTTGCGGTCTACTCGGTGGGGCGCTGGCGGCAGGGCATGCGCGACCGCCGCGATCGCGAGCGCGCCGAGCTCGTGCGCTCACTCACCGTGGGCATGCTGCACGAGCTGCGGCAGCCGCTGCAGGTGGTGCAGAGCCGTCTCGAGGTGCTCGAGCTTCGGCCCGCGGACATGGCAGGCGTGCTCCACGACGTCTTCGAGCAGCTCGATCGGCTGCGCAGCATCCTGCTCAGGCTGGATGAGCTGCAGCACTCCTCGGAGGTCAAGATCACCCCCTACGCCCGCGGTGAGACCATGGTCGACCTCTCCGGCACACACCAAGACCCGCAGTAGCCGGGAAGCGCGTTCGCCTCTTCCTGAGCTCAGGCGGGCAGGCGGGCCGCCAGAGCAGCGCGCGCGAGCCTGAGCGCGCTCAGGTTGTGGACGTAGTGGCAGCAGTAGCGGCACACCTCGTGTAGCCCGGTGGCAAGGCCGGCGCGAAAGGCCCGTCGTTCCTGACCGCTCCACACCGCCTCCCATCCCAGGCCCGCCACCGAGCCCAGGCTGACGCCGTGGAAGTGGCTGCAGGGATAGGCGTTGCCAGCCGAGTCGAGGTTGAGGCCGAGGCCCGTGAAACGACATCTGGCGACCGGGAACCTGGCCTCGAGAAAGGCCTCGTCGGGCAGGGCGGCGAGGATCGCGGCGGACGGGGAGCGGCTCGCGCGCGCCAGCGCGGCGAGGGTCGAGCGCGCGCCCTTGACCTGGTTCGGCTCGAACAGCAAGCCGGCGCCAGCGGCATGCCGGTACTGGTCCGAGCTCCGACCCTCGTCGCACAGGGCGCCCGGCACCTGGCTCGGGATCTGGAACGAGTGGCGGGTAGCGCCGGCAGCGCGGACCAGCGGTACGAGGTCGGGAAGCTCGCGGAAGGTGGCGGCAGTCACGAGCGTGTTGGTGCCGACCGTGATCCGGCAGCCGCCGTGGCCCGCGCTCAGGCTGCGGATGGCAGCGAGGGCGCGCGCGTGGGAACCAGCGACGCCGCGCAAGTGGTCGTGGCTGGGCGCTGCCCCGTCGACCGAGATGGTGGCCCGGCCGAGGCCGGCCTGAGCGAGCTCGCCGGCCAGGCCCTGGCCGAGCTGGCCGCCGTTGCTGAACAGGCGGGTGGCGAAGCCTTGCGCCGTCGCCTCCGCGACCATGTCCGCAAGCGCCGGGTTGAGGGTCGGCTCGGCGCCGATCAGGACCAGCTCGCGACCCTCGAGACCGCGCAAGCCGCCGAGCAGCGCGCGGAAGGTCGCCAGGCTCATCCCGTCGTCGGCGGCGGCGGGGCGGCGCCAGGCGCGGCACATGGCACAGCGGAGGTTGCAGCGGTCGGACACGTCCAGGCTGATGAGCAGGGGCTGGGGCGGCGCCGCCGGCGCCAGGACCTCCAGCCAGCGGGCGAGGGGGGAGCCGCTCACATCCCGACCCGGGTCTCGGTGAGGGTGCGGTAGAGGACGGCGAGCCGGCGTCGCTGCACGAGCCACGCCAGGGCGGCGTAGAGGGCGAGGGTGGCGCCGGCCATGACCGCAAGACGCGCGAGCCAGCCGAGGGCGAGGCCGGCGCCGAGGCCGCGCACCGTCACCAGGGTGACGACGGCGATGGCCGTGGTGGTGAGCAGAGAGCGCGCCAGCTGGACGCGCTCCGCGACCGGAGCCCTGCCCAGGAGCCTGCAGAGCAGGGCCAGGAACCACAGCGCCATGGCCACGGTCGTGGCCAGGGCCACTCCGGACACGCCCAGCCGCCGGCCAAGAACCTCGTTGAGAGCCAGGTTGAGGAGGGGGAAGACCAGGGCGCAGGCGAGCAGGTAGCGGTACTCGCGGCGACTGAGGAAGGCCTTCTCGGCGACCATGTAGCCGGCCAGGAAGGGCAGCATGGCAGCGTACAGGGCGAGCGCGGCGCCGGTGCGCGCGATCGCCTCGGGGCCGAAGGCCCGCCGCCCCAGGACCAGCTGCACGAGGTCGTCCGGCACGGCCACGAGCACGCAGGCCAGGGGCAGAACCAGGCACCACAGGGCCTCGACCATGAGCAGGGTCGTGCGCTCGACCGCACCCCCACCGCCAGCGCTACGATCGTCGGTCGAGGCCAGGTGCGAGAGGCGGTTGAAGCCGACGCTGATGAGGGGCATCGCGAGCAGGCTCTGGACTCCCATCAGGAAGAAGAGAGCGTAGCGAAGGACCGCCACGTCGCCGGGCGCGAGGCTGGCGGCGGAGACGCGATCGAGGAGCAGCATCAGGCGGAAGCCGGAGGTGATCACGAGTAACGGTGCGGCGCTGGCGAACAGGCTGGTTACGGCCGGGTGGAGGCCGCTGCGCGCGCCGAAGGTCCCCCAGGACAGCGGTGCCGGCAGGAGGAGCAGGAGCTGGGCGAGCGCACCGCAGCCATAGGCGACGACGAGCGCGCGCACCCCCCACTGGGGGGCGAGGAAGACGAGGGCGATGACTGCCAACGGACTCAGGGCCTGGACTAAGGCCGGCAGGCCGAGCGAGTGGGAGGCACGGTGGAGGAGCCCGAAGTGCTTGACCAGGGCGAAGCCGAAGGCGGGCACGAGGAGGGCGCGGAACATGGCCACCGTGGCCTCGAGCTCCGCGCCCGAGACCTCGCCCGTGACCAGGTCGAGCAGGGCCGGCGCCGTCAGGTAGGCGACCCCGCAGGCGACGATCAGGAGCAGGGAGAGGTGGGTCGAGACGGCCCGACCCGCCTCGCGCAGCTCGCGCTCTCCCTGGCGGGAGCGGATCTCGAGCAAAACCGGGATGAGATGCATGGAAAGGACGTTGCCGAGGCCAAACAGGCACAGCTCGGGGACCATCCAGGCGAGCAGGAAGAGCTCGTACTCCCGGCTGGTGCCGAAGACGGCGCCGACGACCATGACCTGAGCGGTGCCAAGGATGACGAACAGGACGTTGCCGAGGAAGACATGGGCGGACGACTCGGCCAGGGATCGTGCTGCCATGCCTTCGCGCGACGGTTGGACGATCTGCCGCACCCGGGCGGTGAGGCTGAGCCGCTGGGTCGTTTCCTGGTCGAGGTCGCCTTGGCCCATGGAGGTCGGCTCAGCCGTGGGACCGGAGGGGCTTGGGGACCTTGGCCGGGAACAGGGCGACGCGGTCCTGAGCGCCCAGCCCGTCCAGGATCTCGACCCGGTCGTCGCCGACCAACCCGGTGGCGACCGGCGCGAGCTGCCACAGCCCGCTCACCTCGCGTACCAGGACCGCGGATCTGCCATCGCGGTCACTGACCAGCGCGGACCTGGGCAGCGACGGCGCGTCGGCGTGCTGCTCGATGGCCACGGTGACGGTGCAGCTCATGCCGTCGACCAGGGCCGGATCGTGGTCAGCGAGCTCGAGCACGGCGGCGTACTCCGAGAACTGCTCGAAGACCGACTCGGTCGGGGTCTGGTGCTTCTCGACGACCCTGGCCTCGAGCTGGCGGTCGGGCACGGCGTCGAAGACCACGGAGGCGACCTGCCCCGGCGCCAGGGAGGGGTAGTCGATCTCATGCACGCCGCAGGTGACCACCATGTGGCGGGACGCCACCCGCAGCACCTCCTGACCGCGGCTCACGGGGGCTCCCGGCGCCAGCCCGGGGGCGCGCCAGATGACGACCCCGTCCACGGGCGAGAGCACGTAAGCCGCGTCACCGGGCAGGGAGGGGTCGTCGAAGCTGCGGTTGGCGGCGAGCTCGAGCCCGTCCAGCTCGCGCTGGGCGCGCAGGAGCTGGTCGGCCTGCTCGGCGTCGGCCTCGCCCGCGGCGCCCTCGCTCCCGTCGCTGGGCGCGATGAAGCACAGGGGCAGGATGTCGTCGGCCGAGACGCGATTCCCGGGGTGGGCGAGGAGGGCGAGCACGACTCCCGCGGCCGGTGCCCGGATCTCAGTCTCGGCCGGCGCCGCGGCTGGTGCTCCGTCGGCGGCCACCACGGCCAGCAGGTCGCCCTCGGCGACCCTGGCCCTCGCCCGCACGTGCCAGCGCAGGAGGCGCCCGTCGAACGGGCTCCGCAGCGCGATGCGGGCGCGCCGCGCCACGTCCTCGCGGACCTGGGCGAGACGGGCGAACGCATGCGCGACCTCGTTCTTGAACCCGGCGTCGGCGCTCACGGTGAGGAGCCTCGCACCGGCGGCGACCGGAGCCGCGAGCTCGGGCACTGGTCCGTGCACGGTCCCCGGCACCGACGCGCTCACCGGCACGGTCAGCGAAGGGTGGATCCTCCCCCTGAGGACTACGGAGTGACTGACGGTGGCGGTCTCGAGCGAAACGCTGGCAGGCTCGACCGGGGGCTTGCGGACCAGGCGCACGGCGACGAACGCGGCCGCCAGGCCGGCGACGACGACCACGGCGCAGCCGGCGTGAAACATCCTACGGGCCACTAGGCACCCCCACCTCGCGCAGCAACCGCTGCTGGCAGATCACCACGGCCAGGCGGGCCTCGTTGACCTCGAGCTCGGCCTGGCTGCGCGAGAGCTCGGAGTGGGCGCGGAGGACCTCGACCGCGCCACCGAGCTCGTTCTCGAATCGCTCGACCTGGATCGCGAGGCCGCGCCGGGCGAGGTCCACGGCCCGGGTGAGCATGGCCGACCGCTGCACGAGATCCTCAAGCAGGAGGCCCAGCCGGTGAGCATATGCGGCCTGTCGCCGAGCCTCCTCGCTGAGGTCGTTCTCCTGGCGCTCCACCTCCACTGCCAGCTGCCGCCTCCGGCGCTGGAGACGGCCCCAGTCGAGCAGCGGGACGTCGACGCCCAGGAAGATGTACCCGCCGGATTCGATCTCCGGGTTGCCCTCGTTGTAACCCACGCGCAGCAGGGGCTGGGGCAGACGGTCGAGCTTGGAGACATCGTACAGACGCTCGGCGAGCTTGAGCTCCAGCTGCTGTTGGATGACGGCGGCCGATGCTCCGGCCGGGTCGCCGTCGTCGTCCGTGGACGGTCCGAGGAGGGCGCTCACCTCTGCTTCCCCGTCGACCGCGAAGGGCGTCTCGGGGGCGAGGCCGATCAGGGTCTTGAGGTTCAGCTCCTGCAGCCGGCGCTGCGCCTGCAGCTCGTGCATCCGGGTCTCCTGCTCCTGCGCCAGCTGCTCGGCCTGCAGCAGGTGGAGGGCCTCGAGGTCGGCGTCCTCGCCGTCGCCCACCATCTCGACCAGCGCCGTCTGCTGCTCGAGGGCGTTGGCGAGGTGTCGCTCGGCCCTGGCGAGACCCACCGCCAGAAGGTAGGCCTGACGAACCTCGGAGGCGAGCAGCGCCCGTCGGGACTTGACCTCGATCCGACTGAGATCGACCTGGATCGCGGTCAGCTCGCGGGCGAAGAAGTCCTGGTAGCCATCGACGATTGGATCGACCTCGAGCCCGACGAAGAGACGGGTGCCGAGGTCGTCGTCGAAGCCGCCGGCAAACGCCCCGGCCTGGACCCGGGTCGAGGGCCAGAAGACCTTCCTCGCCTCTTCGACCTCGATCTGCGCCTCCTTGACCCGGAGCTCAGCCTGCCTGAGGTCGGGACCGTGCAGGGAGGCGTGCTCGAGGCACTGGGCCAGGGACCACGCGGCATCGGGTCGAGTCGGCTCCTCTGGGCTCTGGGGGAGAGCGGCCGTGGCCCAGGCGAGGCTGGTTGCGCCCAGGACGAGGAGAACGACGCGGCCGGGCGGGGAGATGTGGCGAACGTTCATGCTGCGAAGTGGTCGCGGAACAGCCGCGCGCCGTTGACCAGGCCGAGACGCAGCTGGTCCAGGGAGTGGACGCGCGCCAGCTGGCGGACCAGGTACGTAGGCCGGAAGTAGAAGCGACGGTAGGCGCGGTGCTCGATCCGGTCCAGGCCGGAGTCCGGGGATGCTTGGGTGGCCCCGGCGTCATCCGGCCAGACGTCGCGCTGCACGAAGCGGTTGAACGAGGCGAAGTCGGTGTCGAGCCGGACTGCGAGCTCGATCGTGCGCTCGATGTCGGCGGGGTCCTCCCACGGGAACCCGAGCACGTAGGAGGCGAGAACGCGGATGCCGGCCTGCCGGCAGCGAACGATGGCGGCAGTGATCTGCTCCTGGCTCTCCCGCTTCCCGACCCGCTTCAGGGACTGCTCCGAGGCGGTCTCGACCCCGATGTGGACGAGGTGGCAGCCGGCGCGCCGCATCAGGCGCAGGAGCTCGAGGTCGAGGTCGTCGGCGCGGGCGAGGCAGTTGAAGCTGAGGTCCAGCCCCTCCTTTAGCATGCGCTCCAGGATCTCCAGGTAGTGGTCGCGGTCGACGCCGAAGCTGAGGTCCTTGAAGTGGATCTCCCGGTAGCCCTGGCGGCGCAGGAAGTGCAGCTCCTGGAAGAGATTGTCCCGGTCGCGACGGGCGTAGGGGAGGTGCACTGCCGTGCAGAAGCGACAGCTATGGGGGCAGCCGAAGGAGGCCGCCACGCTGGCGAAGGGGCTGCGGCGGGCGAAGGGCAGGGAGTACAGGCGCGGCGGGAACAGGTCCCAGCGCGGGATCGGGATCGAGAATCCGGGCATCGGCGGGTGGGCGGTTTGGGCGCGCTCCCCCCGCCGGCAGAGCCCGGGGGCGCCGCCGCTGCCACCCGTCGCGAGGTGGTCGGCCAAGGCGGGGCTGCGATAGTCGAGGAGGACCCCGTCGACGAATGGCAGGGTAGCGAGGGTGCGCTGGGCGTGGAATCGGGGGACATCGCCGGTGACGTGGAGCGGCGCGCCGGTGACGGTGGGCAGTCGCTCGAGGAAGCTCGTGTCCTCGCTCCAGCTGAGGCCGCCGATGAGGGCGAGAACCGCGCGGTAGCGGCTCTCGGCGATGCGCCGCAGGGTCGCCTCCGGGTCGAGCCCGAGCGCGGTCGCGTCGAGGACCTCGAGGGGGCCGATCGCGGCCATGAACCCGCTCTGCACGACGAGGTCGTAGGGGTACCAGTAGTAGCGCCCCTTGGCTCGGTGCGAGCAGTAGTTGTCGCGTTGGTAGGTGCAACGTCCGGGCGGGCACAGGAGCAGGGTGGGCAGCTGGTCGGCCAGCTCCGCCGAGCGCGGCTCGCAACAGGCGGGGGAGAGCACGCTCACGATGCCTTGCTTCGCAATCCGGCGCCGGTCAGTTTGCCCCACACCGACCACAGGACCGGCCGGTGGTAGTAGAGGGAGCGATTGCCCATGGCGAGCTGGCGGGCGTGGTAGCGCAGGACCTTGGGCGAGGAGTAGAACTCGGTGACGAACACCCTCTGGGCGCGCTCGATCTCGGCCGCGCTCATGGCGGGTGTCCGCACGACCGACACTCCCCAGCGGCAGAACCGGCTCCAGTCCGAGCTGACGAGCTCGATCCCGTCGCCCTGGCGGGCGAGCTCGTAGAGCCTGGTGCCGGGGTAGGGCGTGGCGATGTTGACGCCGACGCGGAACAGGTCCAGCTCGCGGGCGAAGGCGATCGAGTCCCGGATCGTCTCCCAGGTCTCGTGAGGGTTGCCGACGATGAAGCTGCCGCGGGTCTCGATGCCTGCGGCGTGAAGCCAGCTGTAGGCGTCGCGGTAGTCCTGCAGCTTGGTGCCCTTGCCGAGGCGGTCCAGGACCTCCTGGCGCCCGCTCTCGACACCCATGGTGACCTTGACGAAGCCTGCCCGGCGCATGCCGGCCGCGAGGTCGGGCGAAATCGTGTCGGCGCGGGTGAAGCAGTGCAGGCCGAGGCGGATGTCGCTAGCCACGATGCGGTCGAGGACCTCCCCGGCCCGGCGCTGGTCGAGGGTGAAGGTATCGTCGAAGAACAGCACCATTTTGGCGCCGACGACCCGCTGGCTCTCCCGGAGCTCCTCGATGACCCGCTCGGGCGACTTGAAGCGTGTGCCGTTGCCTGGCAGGTGGAAGCAGAAGGAGCACTGGAAGGGGCAGCCGCGGGAGGTCTCGACGGCGTCGAGGGTCACCATGCCCTTGCCGGGCTCGACGTAGCGGTAGTGCTCCGGCCTGACCAGGTCACGCGCCGGGAGGGGCAGGCTGTCGAGATCTGCAATGCTGTCGGCCACCACTACCGGGTCGGCCGGACGAGATTCCAGGAGCTCGACCAGGGCGACCTCGCCCTCGCCGACCACCACGTAGTCGAGCTCGGGGATCTGCTCTAGCGCCTGCTCGGGAATGGCGCTGGCGTGGGGGCCGCCGAGGACCAGCAGCAGCTCGGGTCGCGCCTCGCGGAGCAGGTGTGCGAGCTCGGCCGCGAGGTGGATCTCGGGGGTGGTGGCCGAGATGCCCACGACCTCCGGGTCGAGGGCGAGCACCTCGCGGACCAGGGCCGTGGGGTCGAGCAGGCGGGGCTCGCCGTCGACCACCTGAACCGGGTAGCCGGCGCGTCGCAGGCTGGCCGCGATGGAGAGCAGACCCAGGGGCGGGCGCACCTCGCGCTGCCGCGGCAGCCTTCCGAACAGGTGGTACACGGCCGAGTACGAGGGCCGCACCAGGACCACGCGCGGCCGGTGCGGCAGGTCGCCGGTGTTCAGCCGCTGGCCCGTGCGGTGGGGCTGGGGCGGCCCGCCCGCCCCGGCGGCGACCCGGTCGATGGCAGCAGCGGCAATGGTGTGGGCCGCGTCGCGGCGGGCGAGGTCGCGGGCAACGCGCCGCATGCGCTGCAGCCGGTCGCGGTCAGTGGCCAGCGCGGCGACCTGCTCGGGTCTGTCCAGGTCCACCGCGGCACCGGCGGCGACCAGGATCTCCCGGTTCTCCTCCTCCTGGCCGGGGTAGCAGCAGCAGAAGGCCAGGGGCGCGCCGCAGGCCATGGCCTCGCTGCAGGTCAGGCCGCCGGCCTTGCACAGGATCAGGTCGGCCTGGCGCATCAAGGTCGACACGTCGTCGACGAAGCCGAGGACCTGGAACGGGTGTCGGGACCGGCTCGCCTGGAGGGCCAAATCGGTGCGCAGCCGGCCCGACTCGACCCCGGCCACGAGCAGGCGGCGCGGCGGGTGGGCGGCGAGCCCCCGCACCCAGCGCCGGAGCTGGCTGCGGGTCAGCCCGTGGCCGAGGAAGAGAACCTGCGCGTCGGCGGCGGTGTGGCCGTCGGCTTCGGCCATGGGCCGAGGCTGGAACTCGGCTCCGCAGGGGATGCCGGAGACCTCGATGGCTGCGCGGGGGATGCCGAGGTCGCTGATCTTGCGGCGGGCCCCGGAGGTGGCGACGAAGTAGCGCTCGACCTCGGGCATCACCTGCAGGCGGTGGGGCGCGTAGTCCGTGATCACCTGCCACAGGGCGCCGTCCCAGCGCCGGTCTCGGATCGCGCCCGCCGCCAGCTGGCAGGCCAGGAAGTGGGTGCCGATGACGAGGTCGGGGCGCTCCTCCAAGAGGCGGTCGAGGAAGCCAGAGGCGAGGCGAGTGGTGAGGCGGACGAACGCGTTGTCGCGCCCGTGGCCGTCGCGGTCCCAGCTCGAGTAGGCCCAACGGTAGAACGGGGCTCCGATCGAGACCAGGCTCCGGTAGCCGCGGCGGTAGGCTGCGGCGACGGGCGCGGCCAGCGAGTCGAAGAGGTCGACGAGCCGGGCGGCGTGGCCGAGGCTGCCGAGGGCGCCGACGACTGCCTCGCCGGCCCGCTGATGCCCGCGGCCGGTGGTGGCGTGGACGACCCAGATCCTGCTCCCCCTGTCCACCGTGGCTACAGTCCCCCTCCTAGGACGTTCGGGACGTGCCGCGCGAGGATCGCCCGCAGCGCTGTCACGTGCGCCTGCCACGAAAAGCGCTGCTCGGCCGCGGCCCGACCTGCGCCGCCCATGATACTGCGGAGCTCGGGATTGGCGAGCAGCTCGAGGCAGGCAGCGGCCAGGGCCTGAGGGTCATCCTCACCCACGCAGCGCCCGGCCCCGCTGGCGCCGACCACCTGCCTGAGGTAGTCCTGGTCGGTGGTCACAATCGGCAGCGCGCAGGCCATGTACTCGAAGACCTTGGCCGGCGACCAGAAGAAGCCGAACTGCCGTAGCGGCGGGTAGGCCCGGGTGCTGAACGGAGCTAGCGCGACGTCGGCCGAGCGCAGGTAGCGCGGGATCTCGGCGTAGGGGACGAGGCCGGTGAAGCGGCAGTGCTGGTCCAGCCCGCGCGCCCCGACCTGCTCGCGAATCTCGACGATTCCGGGACCCTGGCCGAGGAGCATGAAGCTCACGTCCCGATGCCGGCCGACCACGCGCGCGATGACCTCGGGGAGAACCCCGGTCCCGTGCCAGGGCCGGAAGGAGCCGTGCAGCACCACGACCGGACCGCGGCCCAGCCCCAAATCCTGGCGAACCGAAAGGGCGTCGCGCTCGCGTTCGCCCGGGTCGCCGGGGGTGAAGTGCTCCACGTCGGCGCCCCAGTGGGCGAGGTGGACCCTGGCGCGGAAGCGCTCCGGCACGATCGAGGCCCGCGGCGCCACGATCGCCGCCGCCGCGCCGAGCTGCCACGAGTTCCACAGCCCGAGCGGCGCCAGCCACCAGGCGAGCAGCGGCCAGACCCCGCGCCGGTGCCGCCACTTGATGCGCATCTCCTCCAGATGTGGATAGTTGACCTCGAGCAGCAGGGGCACGCGGTGGCGCCTGGCGTAGAGGCTGCCGAGGCCGCCGAAGGTGTCGAAGCGCTCGATCACGCCCGCAAAGGGCGGGCCGCCCAATTGGCACAGTGAACCGAGGGCGCGCATCGGCAGGCTGCGACCAGCGATGGCCATGTTGGCGCGCACGACCCGCAGCCCGGCCCTGGATTCCTCACCCGGCTGGCCGGGCAGGCGGTGGCAGAGCAGGGTGACCTGGTCGCTCGTGGCCAGGAGCGACGCCACCTGCCATGTGTGGACCGCGCCGCCGTGGTCGCCGGGCGCGCTCTCGCGGGAGATGTAGAGGATCCTCACCGGATGTCGATTATGCCTGCCACGTATACTCGAATCCACCGGGGACGGTCGCCGATGAGCTCTCAGCCACCTTTCGTAGCCCTGCCCGAGGACGCGGTCTTTGCCGCGCTGTTGGTCGTCATGCTGGCAGCGCTCGCGCTGTCCAGGGACCGCGTGACCGCGGCGGCTGTCGCCTTCGGTGTGGCTCTTCCCCTGTACGAGCTTCCGGGCTCGGCTTGGTCATGGGCGCCGGCCCTGTCCCTGGTGACCGTGGCCGCGGTCGCACTGGGCGTCGTGGCGGTGGCGCACGGGCAGTGGGGCGTCGTCCTCGAGCGGGCGCTCGGATGGCGGCTGCTGGCAGTGGCGGCGTTCCTGGGCTGGGTGACGGCGAGCGCGTCCGCGGCTGGGGCCAGCGGCGCCTCCAGGTACGAGCTGGCGCGGTTAGTGGGAGCGACCGCGATCATGGTTGTGGTGGCCGTGGCCGTGACCTCGAGCCGCGCCCGGCAGGGCCTGGCTGCCGGCCTGGTCGCCGCCATGTCCCTGGTCTCGGCCGTGGCGGTGGTCCAGTTCGCCTGGGGCCGCTTCATCTGGTCGATCGGCCGCACCAGCGAGCCCGGCTACGACTACTTCATCGAGGTCGTACCGGGAATCGTGCGCGCGGCCGGAGTCTTCCATCATCCCCACAAGCTGGGCCTGTTCTGCGCGACGGCCACGGTCATGGCTGCCCATCTCGCCGGACGCAGTGCGGCCCGTGCCCGGCGTCTGCTCATGGCTGCCGGCGTCCTGCTCGTGCTCGGCCTCGGCCTGAGTATGACCCGCAGCTCCGTGCTCGGCCTCGCGATCGGCCTGGTCGTGCTCTGGATCCGCTGGCCGGTCCCGCGGCGCTGGTTGGTGGTCGGAGCGGTCCTGCTCGCCCTGTTGCTCGCTGTGTCGGTGGTGCGCGCCCCCTGG
>Ga0316628_100003388_pt1 | contig 12266 bp, 10 predicted proteins | sample OWC_Aug_M2_C1_D5_FD_207648 | JGI IMG/M metagenome (GOLD analysis project Ga0316628, IMG submission 207648) | Wetland soil microbial communities from Old Woman Creek delta, Ohio, United States - OWC_Aug_M2_C1_D5_C | ecosystem: Environmental > Terrestrial > Soil > Wetlands | place: USA: Ohio...
TCTATATGATTATCAGGTGAGTCAAACGCGGGCAAAACTGCATTTACTCTTAACGTCGCAAAAGATAACGCACATCGATTCCCCATTGACTACTTCTCAAGCGAAATGGGGCCAACGGAACTCAAGAAACGTCTTAGTAAATTTGAAGATGTTCCCGCTGAGATATGGCGCAAGATCAAATTTATGGAACGAACCTTTAACTTTGCAGATGTGTTGAATGGAGACAGGATCACGATTATCGATTACTTGGAAGTTGTCACTGATTTTTATCAAATCGCGCAACTGATTTTCGACATTCATAAGAAAATGGGGAAGGGCATCTGCATTGTAAACATCCAAAAAAACAAAGGTACTGACTTCGGGAGGGGTGGTCAACTGGGCCTTGAGAAGCCGCGCCTTTATCTGTCGATGGAGCTAGGGAAAATAAAGATTGTGAAGGCTAAGGCCTGGGCAAAAGAGGGTTTAAATCCGAATGGCTTGCAGCGCGACTTCAAACTTGTACAGGGATCGAAGTTCATCGCTACGACACCCTGGGATAAAGAGTGAGGCAAGAATTGAAAAAGGGACACGATAAAGAAATACTGCGACTTCACAAGGAAGGGAGATCCTTCCGAGAAATCGGGCGACTCCTCGGTATCTCCCATGTAGCTGTGAGAAAGCGGTATCTCAAGGCTCTCAAGGTTAGCACTGATGTAGGCCACACACCCGAGAAAGGAAGCCTTACCAATCAGATATCAGCTACTATAGAAAACTTGGGTTTCCAAAGCAATCCAGAATGCCATGGTAACCTGAAAAAATCTGAGCTCCTAAAAGAAGCTAACATCGCTCAGGTTAACAACAGTGGACTTCCGGAAGATATTCCTCAACATGATGATGGTAACCTGTCTGGTAACCGGAGTGGGAACGGAGTTTCGGTATCAGTACGCGCGAGAGAGAATATGAAACCAAAAGTCGCGGCTGAGAGCACTGAGACTCCCGCCGAGCCGCAATATTACCGACACCGCCTCACCGGACAGCTCTTTCGTCGTAACGAGATTATTAACGAAAAGATAAGGTCGGAAGTTGAACCCTATGTCGCTCCTAAATATCTTAGGAAAACCAGCGCACGCCTGATCAAGAGAATCCGGGTTACTGAGAAGGTCTCACAGAAAGGCGACTGGACTGAAATCAGGACAGAAATTGAACTGCATGACGCCATGGATGCCAGCGAAAAGCTCGCGCGGAGCTATGGTCTCTACAAAGACAAAGTGGAGATCACGGGCAAGTCCTATGAGGAGCGCCTGAGAGAACGGATTGAAGAGCGAAAGGCCCAGGGGCGGAGGATTGCGCCTTGACCACTGCGTCGACGAAACCCGCGTATGACAGCCTCCAAGGGATCACGCAATTAGACTTGACAGATACCAGTAAAATACTGGGAAATCCTCCCATCAATCCTTGGGGGTTCTCCATGAAAGGAATAAGAGCGTTAGGGACCTGTCCGAAGTGTTTTGAACCGTTCAAGAAGAACGATAAAAAGGGTTTCTTCTGCCCGGATTGTCTGACACATCCGGAAAGATACCTTATAGACCTTTCCTACAAGGGTGAGAGAATACGCCGTGCAACGACTCTTGATGGAAAGACATTGAGAAGTTTTGCCGATGCGCATGGGCTCTTGAGACAGGCACAGAATGAAATTGATGCACACAAGTTCGATCCCAGCAAATGGAATGCAAAAGACAGGATTGATTTCAGATTTTCTTACCAGATCGATCGGTGGCATAAGGAAAAAGAGGGCGAGATGAAAAAGGGAGAGTTAGCTCCATCATATGTTCCTAAACTCTTTACCTACATCACACATTATTATTTACCATACTTTGGCCATACCGATGTAAAAGAAATCTTTACCCCAATGATAAAGGATTTCGCAAAACGGTTACCGGACAGGCTTTCTTTGAAATATCAGAAGAACATCCTCGATGCGCTCAGGCACTTCTTTAGATGGTTAAGAGAGGATCGGCTGATTACTGAGGTTCCGGTCTTTAAGACAGTAGAAATTCCTGAGCATGAACCTAATGTCATATCTCCCGAGACCCAGGCAACCATACTGAATCTAATCCCCGAAGAACATAAAACAATTTTTATTTTCCTCTTTAATCAAGGTTGCCGTCCTTCTGAGGTCAGGGCCTTGAAATGGAAGGATATACAAGGCGATACCGTCATAATCAGACGTACATGCTCAGGATCTCAATTGAGAGAGCAGACCAAGACAAAGCGGATCAGGCATAACCTTTTGTTTACGGAAACCTTGAAGGCATTACCGCCGAAGGGATTCGGGGAAGAGTTCGTTTTCATGCACGGGAAAAGCGTGAGACGGCCATACAGCCACAGTTATCTGAACAAGATATTCAGGCAAGCTACCAGTCAGTTAGGGCTTGAAATCGAATTGTACGAAGCAACGAAGCACTCTTTCGGAACGCACTATGTCAACAATGGAATATCGAAAGACTTACTGAAAGAGTGGTTCGGACATGCGAGCATAAAATCAACAGAGGTATATGCTAAAATAAGGATTGTGGATGCGTTCAGGCAGATACAGAATGAGAAGGCTGTTGACATCAAAACCGTCACCAAACCGTCACCAACTGCCTGACAAAGCCAATACTGGCGCGGTGCTTAGTGGGTTCAAATCCCACTCTCTCCGCCATTTGTCTTTCTGCAGCCTGGGGGCGGCCCTTCGCAGCAGGTGGGTGTGAACCCCGTCAGATCCGGAAGGAAGCAGCGGTAAGCATTTTTCCTGGGTGCCGGAGGTAGCCGCTTCCAGGCTGCAGAAAGACAAGGGGAAAGATATGAGTTATTTAGTCCTCGCAAGAAAATGGAGACCCCAGGGGTTTGATGACCTTATCGGTCAGGAGCCTATAGCACGCATTTTGAAAAACGCTATAGACCAGGGGAGGATCGCCCACGCCTATCTTTTTTCCGGCCCACGAGGGGTTGGCAAGACATCCACTGCGCGGATACTCGCAAAAGCACTGAACTGCGAGAGCGGGCCGACGTCTTCGCCCTGTGGCTCGTGCACGTTTTGCACTTCGATCACAGACGGATCTTCTATAGATGTGATGGAAATCGACGGTGCATCGAACAACAGCGTGAATGATATCAGGGATCTCAGGGAGAGGGTTAAATATGTCCCCTCCGGCGGAAGATATAAGGTCTATATCATTGACGAAACACATATGCTTTCTGATGCAGCATTCAATGCACTGTTGAAGACCCTTGAAGAACCCCCTTCCCACGTTGTATTTGTGCTGGCGACAACGGCTCCCAAAAAAATCCCCGCGACAGTCCTTTCGCGCTGTCAGCACCTTCCCTTCAGGAGAATATCCGGTTCACAGATAAAGGAGAGGCTAAAAAAGATATCGGATGCTGAAGGTATCAGAATTTCAGGCCCTGCTCTTGAGATTATTGCAAGGGCTGCAGACGGAAGTATGCGCGATTCATTGACGCTACTCGATCAAATATCATCCTTTTCGTCAGATATCAGTGAATCTGAGGTGAAAGACCTGCTCGGCATTACAGACTTCGGTTTGCTTTCTGACCTTGCAACGTCACTGATCGGGGGGAAGAGAGAGGACATCCTGAAGATTACGGGTGAACTTATGGAAAAGGGCACTGACATCAGATCCTTTATCAGGGAGCTTATTCAGTTCTTCAGGGATCTGCTCGTTGCAAGCATAGTGAAAGAGCCGAAAGAGATACTCGACCTCGGCAGGGAAGAGTTGGACATCGTGCAGGATATTTTGCAAAAGGCATCAGAAGAACAACTTACCCTCCTGCTTTCGGAATTAATGAGAGCGGAGATAGACGTGAGAAACGCGTCATCGCCGCGTCTTGCCTTTGAGATGTCTCTTTTGAAAATGAGTTTTTTGAATGAGATCAGGCCCCTTAAAGAGTTTATTGAGAATATCGAGGAATATATAGAATTGATGCCGGATACCGGAGTTAAGAAAGAAGCCATTCGGGAGCACAAAAGTGATATTCGGCAAAAAGATACCGGCTTAGATGCGGAATCTCCCAAAAAAGTTTTACAAGATACCGTATCGGAGGTCGAAACGCCATCTGCACCGGAGAGCCGGGAAAGCGTCCCTTCTGAAGAAAAGACTCTAACCGATGAAATCTGGGACAGGGTTATGAAAAAGATGGACCCGCCGCTCGCATCGAAATTGTCAAAGTCGAGTTTTACCCTTTCCGGAGATAAACTTCTCCTCACCCTCAACGGAGGGTATTCGGTTTTTGCTGATTCCATCAAAAAGGATGCGGAATTAATAGAGAAGATCTTTTCAGAAGAACTCGGAAGTAAAGTCAAAGTGGAAATACAGACAACTAAGAAAAAGGTCATCCGCAAGAAGGATCTGAAGGAACAGGTGATGGCGGATCCGGCGATTAAAGAGGTACTCGAACTCTTTGACGGCAGGATTGTTGATGTTATGCCGGCAACAGATGATAAAAAATAGATTACCCCTCTCAATCCCGCCTTACCAGGGGGGAATTGAGGGGGTTAAAGGAGGATGATATGTCAAAGAAGATGCTTGGAGATATAATGCGAGAGGCTCAGAAGCTTCAGACCAAAATGGCGGAGATGCAGGAGGAAGCAAAGAAAAAGACCGTTGAAGCAACCGCAGGTGGAGGGATGGTAACCGTAGTCGCAAACGGCGCAGGAGAAGTCATCTCTATAAAGATTGAAAAGGACGTCGTGAATCCGGACGATGTGGAGATGCTCCAGGACCTTGTCATGGCTGCAGTGAATGAAGCATTGCGCCGTGCCCAGGAGATGGTAAACAGCGAGATGTCAAAGCTGACCGGCGGCTTGCAGCTGCCCGGTTTAGGCGGCCTGGGAAATCTCTTTAAATAGAGCCTGTTTATAATCGCGAGGTTCGTCGCTTCGCTCTGGATGACAGACTTACGGACGTTATTTCTGAAACACCACCTTAGATAACCTCTAAGTATTTCAGCTAAAATAAGGAATGGAACCTTTTATTTCGAACGCCACTGAAGAAGAGCTAAAGAGGGAAAAGTTAAGCGCCCGGAAACTCAGAAAGTCCCAATGGTGGAAGAGGAAATGCGCGGCAGGCGTCTGTTATTTCTGTCTCAAAAAGATCTCTCCGAAAGAACTAACCATGGAACACGTAGTTCCGATAATACGCGGGGGCAAATCGTCCAAAGGGAATGTCGTCCCCGCTTGCAAGGAATGCAACAACAAGAAGAAATATCTCCTTCCCATGGAATGGGAAGAATACCTCGAAAGATTGAACAGGGATTCCTGGAGTTAGAGGGTGTCACTTCCTGATTTCTTTAATAAAGTAATTGCTGCAATCAAAAAACACTCCATGCTTTCCGGAGGGGAAAGAATCCTTGTAGGGCTCTCGGGAGGGCCCGATTCCGTTTGTCTCCTGCATGTCCTGAACGGTATAAGAGATAAGTTTATGCCCGATTTGAGCGCGGTCTACATCGATCATGGCCTGAGGCCCGGTGAAACTGACGAGGAGATAGCGTTCTGCAGAAAAATTTGCGAAAGCCTTGATATTCCTTTCATAACGAAATCTATCGATGTAAAATCCTTTGCATGTGAACAAAAGATGAACATGCAGGAGGCTGCCAGGCAACTGCGTTACAGGATTTTTGATGAAATATCATATGAAATCAACGCACATAAAATTGCCCTGGGACATACTGCTGACGACCAGGCCGAAACACTTCTAATGCGACTTTTGAGGGGTTCGGGTCCAACAGGGCTTTCCGGGATTCCTCCTGTAAGAAAGAATATTATAAGGCCGTTGATCGAGACTGAACGGAAAGATATAGAGGGTTTCCTCGATAACATGAAAATCGGTTTCATTACCGATTCATCGAATGCAAAAAAGGAGTATTTACGAAATAAAATAAGACTCTCGCTCATTCCGCTTCTCAGGGAATTCAACCCGGATATTACCGACACCCTTTCAAAGACTGCAGCGATTTTCAGGGATGAAGAGAAATATTTTGAGATCATTGTTACCAAGACGCTGATGAAGCTCATAAGCAGAAAGAGAGACTCCCGCATCGAGCTGTTCCTTACTCCTTTTGAGATTATGGATAAGGTCATCATCAGGAGGGTTTTGCGGAGAGCCATAGATGAAACAAAAGGTCTCCGTGGAATAAGTTTTGTCCATATAATGGACATTACAGATCTCATTAAAAAAGGCAAGCCGGGCGACAGGCTCTATCTCCCGGGGGGAATAAGGATAATAAAAGGGTATTCAACCCTCGTCCTTACATCAGAGCCGCCCGTTATCTTGAACACTTATAACCTAATAATTCCCGGTGAGACTATTCTGAAAGAGGCCGGCGTCTTAATTAACGCCTCCCTATCAGAGCTTCCCGTGGAGTCTGGTGACACGGCACTTAAAACTGACGCAGCGCTCTTTGACGCGGACAAGTTGGTTTTCCCGCTGACCGCAAGGCCGAGAAAGGATGGCGATTTTTTTTATCCCCTTGGTTTCGGAAAACGGAAAAAAATCCAGGACTTTTTTGTTGATGAGAAAGTACCGAGGGATGAACGCGACAGGATTCCGTTGATCACCTCGGCAGGCGAGATTATCTGGGTGCTCGGATACAGGGAAGACGACAGGTTCAGGGTTACAGATAGGACGAAAATGGTTCTGAGACTTGAGGTGAAGAAGATCAGGGATTGAAGGAATGTAATAGTTCAGACCCCCTCCCCCTTAACGGGGGAGAGTTAAGGGGGGGTGAACTAATATGAAGGAGGTCAATTTTGGCTGATACTGTAAGAGTAAGGTTTGCACCGAGTCCTACGGGACATCTGCATATAGGAGGAGCGAGGACAGCCCTTTTTAACTGGCTCTATGCGAGAAACAGCAGTGGTACGTTCATATTGAGGATAGAAGATACGGACAGAACGCGCTCAACCGAGGAATATATCGGCTCGATCATTGAAGGGATGAAGTGGCTTGATCTCGACTGGGATGAAGGACCGTTCAGGCAGACGGACAGGTTCGATATCTATCGTAGGTATGCCGGAAGGCTTATGGAGGAAGGAAAGGCTTACTATTGTTACTGCTCGCCTGAAGAACTCGAACAGAGAAGGCAGGAGGCGCTGGCTCACGGGAAATCACCAAAATATGACGGCAGGTGCCGGAATCTGAAAGAGCCTGTGCCGGGGAGAAATCCTGCCGTTCGTTTCAGGATGCCCCAGGAAGGGGAAACTGTTGTGAATGATTTGATAAAAGGCAGAACTGTCTTTGAGAATGCACAGATCGACGACCTCATAATCGTGCGGTCAGACGGCACCCCTACTTACAACTTTACTGTTGTCGTCGACGATGTGGATATGAACATCACCCACGTCATCCGGGGCGATGATCATTTGAACAACACACCGAAACAGATTCATATATACAGCGCTCTCGGTTATGAAATACCCCTTTTTGCCCATCTCCCGATGATCCTGGGATCTGATAAAACGAGGCTGAGCAAGAGGCACGGCGCTACATCGGTTCTGGCCTATAAGGAGGCAGGGTATCTTCCTGAGGCGATTGTCAATTATCTTGTGCGCCTCGGCTGGTCTTACGGAGACCAGGAAATATTTACGAGACAAGAATTGATCGAGCACTTTTCCTTCGAGAATGTCGGAAAGTCACCGGCCGTCTTCAACCCGGAGAAACTTCTCTGGCTTAACAGTCAGTATATCATCAGCTCTGCACCTGAGAGACTCGCCGATCTTGTCATGCCCTTCCTCATCAAAGAGAAAATTATCGAAGAAAATCGGGTCATTGATAAAGAATGGCTGTCAAAGGCGATAGTCACTTTGAAGGAGCGATCGAAGACACTCTCAGAACTTGTTGATTGCCTAAGGTATTATATTTCAGAAGATATTGAGTATAATGTGAAGGCGAAGGACAAATTTTTAAATGAAAAGTACCTTGCTGCTTTGAGCGAGGTAAAAGAGTTTCTGAAGGATCTTGATAATTTTGTTGCATTCGAGATCGAAAAAGCTTTTGCATCGATTGTTGAAAAGCTTCAGACAAAGCTCGGCAACGTTGCACAGCCTGTGCGGGTCGCGATAACCGGGAAGACGGAAAGCCCGGGGATATTCGAGGTAATCGAAATTGTCGGCAAAGAGAAGACATTAAAGAGATTAGAGAAGGCAATTGAGACGATAAAAAAACGATGAATCCCATAAAAGAGGAAAAAAACAAAAAAGAAAGCTTCCGGATGCCTGAACCGGATTCTGCTAAACCGTCTCATTTCATCCGGAACATCGTCGCAGAGGACATAAAGGCAAGCACGTACGGCGGAAAGGTCCATACCCGGTTTCCTCCGGAGCCGAACGGTTACCTGCATATAGGACATGCCAAATCCATCTGCCTCAATTTCGGAATCGCAGAGGAATTCCGGGGCCTTTGCAATCTGAGATTCGATGATACCAACCCGACCAAGGAAGAGGTCGAATATGTCGAGTCGATCAAAGAAGATGTTAAATGGCTCGGATACGATTGGGACAACAGGCAGTATTATGCATCTGACTACTTTGAACGGATGTACGAATATGCAATAGAACTCATTAAGCAGGGAAAGGCGTATGTCTGCGACCTCAGCCCTCAGGAGATTAAGGAATATCGCGGCACGTTGACCGGACCGGGCAGGGACAGTCCGTATCGCAATCGTCCGGTGGAGGAGAACCTCGATCTCTTAAGGCGAATGAGAGCGGGTGAATTTGAAGACGGTTCCCGCACATTGCGGGCCAAAATTGATATGGCATCGGGAAATCTTAATATGCGTGATCCGGTCATCTACCGGATTCTCAAGAGCTCGCATCACAGGACAGGTAACACCTGGTGTATTTATCCTATGTATGATTTCGCCCATTGTCTTTCAGATTCTATCGAAGGGATTACACATTCCATCTGCACTCTGGAATTCGAAGACCACCGTCCCTTGTACGATTGGTTCCTTGATGAATTGGGGATTTATCACCCGAAGCAGATCGAGTTTGCCCGCCTCAATCTCAGCTTCACGATATTGAGCAAACGGAAACTGATTGAGCTGGTGGGACACGGCTATGTCACCGGCTGGGACGATCCGCGTATGCCTACGATTTCCGGATTGAGAAGGCGCGGCTACACGTGCGAATCGATAAGGAACTTCTGCGACCGCATCGGAGTGGCCAAGAGAGACAGCATGGTGGATATAGCGCTTCTCGAATATTATATCCGTGAGGATTTAAATAAACGTGCCCCCCGTGTGATGGCGGTTTTACGCCCTCTCAGGGTTATCATAGATAACTATCCGGAAAATCTTGAAGAAGAACTGGATGCAATCAATAATCCGGAGGACCCGGAAATGGGGACACGGAAAGTGCCCTTTTCCCGCGTTTTGTATATAGAGAGAGACGACTTTCGGGAGGATCCCCCGAAACAATTTTTCAGATTGGCTCCAGGGCGTGAAGTAAGGCTCCGGTATGCATATTTCATCAAATGTGTTGATGTGGTAAAAGATGAGCAGACCGGTGAGGTGATCGAACTTCACTGTACGTACGATCCGAATACCCGCGGCGGTGATTCTCCTGACGGCCGCAGGGTTAAGGCAACACTGCACTGGGTGTCGGCTGCGCAGGCAGTTGAAGCCGAGGTACGGCTCTATGATCATCTCTTTACGAAACAGGACCCGGCTGATGTCGGGGAAGGTCGTGATTTCAAATCCTCTGTGAACCCTAACTCATTAGTGACAATAAAATCCTGCCGTGTCGAACCGGTCCTATCTGGTGCGGCCATAGGAAGTCGTTATCAGTTCGAGAGGCAGGGTTATTTTTCCGTTGATCCCGACTCAAGGGCAGGTAAATTGGTTTTCAACCGTACGGTATCACTCCGTGACACATGGGCAAAAATCGAAAAGGCGCAGGGGAAATAGAAAACAGATGCAGGATAAGCGGGGTTATCAAATCATGAAAATCTCCCCGCGCCCCTCTTTTCCTAAGAGGGGAATAATCCTCCCTTTGTCTCCTCGGCGACCCGCCGGGGCGGGGAAAAGGGAGGTTAGGAGGGATTTAATGGAACTTCATATTGCCGATATTCTCTGGTTGCCACCTTTCGCTGAAGAGATACTCATCTTGCATAATGCATCATGTATCGTACATCATTCGTCATGAATTAGAGGTTAGGCCATGAGTTATATAACTGTTATAGGCGCCGGCAGTTGGGGAACAACCCTTGCATGCCTTCTCTCAACAAAAAACTTTGACATGACTCTCTGGGTCCATGAGCAGGACCTCATCGATGAGATAAACAGGACAAGAATAAACAGTGTTTATCTGCCTGACATAAAACTCCCCGACAATATACGTGTTACCAATAGCTTGAGTGACGCCTTAACAAAGGCCCGCTATGTCGTTAATGCAGTTCCGGCACAATACACAAGGTCTGTATTCAAGGAAGCATTACCCAATATGACCAATGAGGCTATAATCGTCAGCGTGTCAAAGGGGATAGAGAGAGGGACCCTCTTGACGGTGTCCTCCATACTGAAAGAACTTTCCCGACACTCTGTTGCGGTGCTCTCAGGTCCGAGTTTCGCAAAGGAGGTAATTAGAAAACTGCCTACGGCGGTAACCCTTGCAGCGGAGAATAGAAATACTGGCCTGTCACTGCAAGAAATATTCAATGTCAATAATTTCAGGGTTTACACCCATGATGACATGATCGGCGTGGAGATAGGCGGCGCCTTAAAAAATGTAATGGCGATAGCGGCGGGAATCTCTGAAAGTCTCAGCCTCGGCAACAATGCGAGAGCATCTCTGATAACGAGAGGACTTGTTGAAATGACGCGATTGGGCGTTGCGATGGGCGCAAAAGAAAGAACCTTTTCGGGACTCAGCGGGATAGGTGATCTTGTTCTCACCTGCACCAGTCCCCTGTCGAGGAATTATACCGTTGGAATCAAGCTCGGTCAGGGGCTTAAGCTGAAAGACATCCTGAGCCAAACGAGAAGTGTTGCTGAGGGAGTGGCGACTGCTGAATCAGCTTATGAACTGTCAAAAAAGCATTCTATTGAGATGCCGATAATAGAACAGGTCTACAAAATTATTTACGAGGAGAAAGACCCCGTCATTGCCGTCAGAGATCTCATGGAACGGTCGCTGAAATCAGAGTTCTACGGATAGACAGACAGGCCGTTTGATATAGATGCACATTGATTGCCCGGGTATCTCAAATAGCTCAGACTGAAGTCTGCGGCAATCATGTTAACCGACAATGTATAGTCCAAAAATAAAAAAGATCCTTGAATCCGTAAAATCAGGGAAGTTGAGCATAAACAATGCCTTTAACAGATTGAAACACCTTCCTTACGAAGACCTGTCCTTTGCCAAAGTCGACCATCACAGGCATATGCGCCAGGGAATTCCCGAGGTTATTTTTGCAGAGGGGAAGAGGGAAGAAGATCTCATAGCCATAGCACACACTGTTTATAAAAAAAGCAAAAGATTATTGATCACAAAGGCATCGAGAGAGATATATGATGCACTTCACATGAAATCTGCAACATTCCATTCTTTAGCGAAGGCGATATCTGTCAATGGAGAAAAAAAGAAGAAAGGCCACGTCCTCATACTCTCTGCCGGGACATCCGACATTCCCGTTGCAGAGGAAGCGGCAGTGACGGCATCATTTCTCGGGAGCAAGGTGGAGACCGTTTATGATGTCGGAGTTGCGGGTATTCACAGGCTTATGGATGCCGGGAAATCCCTCTACTCTGCAAGGGTTATAATCGTGGTTGCCGGTATGGAAGGCGCCCTTCCTTCTGTTGTGGGCGGTCTTACTGATAAACCGATTATTGCGGTACCTACATCTGTCGGCTACGGTACAAACCTCGGCGGTTTAACCCCGCTTTTTGCCATGCTTAATTCCTGTGTGCCGGGGATCGCGGTGATGAATATCGACAACGGCTTTGGAGCCGGCTGCCTGGCGCACAAAATAAATACGCTGTTTGACAATCCTTAAAGTCTAATCTATACTTAAAATAACCCTGGGGGAGGCTGAAAAGCCTGAGAGTCCGGATTCAATATCGGGAGACCCCTCGAACCTGATGCGGATAATGCCGTCGTAGGGAATGGGAAGGAAAGCCGTATCCTTTCCGCCCCTTGCGGATCAGACGGGGCAGACAGGGACACGGCTTTTTGTTTTTATGAGATTGACGATTAACGGAGAATCATTTGAGACGACAAATGCAGAAACGGT
>Ga0316628_100003389_pt1 | contig 12264 bp, 9 predicted proteins | sample OWC_Aug_M2_C1_D5_FD_207648 | JGI IMG/M metagenome (GOLD analysis project Ga0316628, IMG submission 207648) | Wetland soil microbial communities from Old Woman Creek delta, Ohio, United States - OWC_Aug_M2_C1_D5_C | ecosystem: Environmental > Terrestrial > Soil > Wetlands | place: USA: Ohio...
GTACATTCCGGAAACGATGACCTGCTCGATCTCCGAACCGGACCAGCCCTTGGTGATCTGGGACAGCTGCTGGATGTTGAACTTACTCAAATCGTTGTCTCGTTTCTTCAGATGAATGGTGAATATTTCCTCCCGCTCCTTGCGGCCGGGCAGGTCGATGAAAAAGATCTGGTCGAACCGGCCGCGGCGCAGCAGCTCGGCCGGCAGCAGGTCGATGCGGTTGGCGGTGGCGGCGATGAAAATTTCCGAGGTGTGCTCCTGCATCCAGGTCAGGAAGTAGCCCAGGATCCGCGAGGAGGCGCTGTCGGTGGTCTTGTCGCTGATGCCGCTCTCGATCTCGTCGATCCAGAGGACGGCCGGGGCCACCGAATCCATGGTCTTCAAGGCCCGGGCGAATACGTCTTCCGGCGTGCCGGCGATGCCCGAATAGACCAGGTTCATGTCCAGCCGGAACAGGGGCAGGTTCCAGAGGGCGGCGGTGATTTTGGAGGTCAGGCTCTTGCCGCACCCGGTGATGCCCATGGTCAGGATACCGCGCGGTCTGTCCAGGCCGTATTCCTTGGCCTCTTTGGAGAACGCCTTCTTGCGCTTGATCAGCCAGTCCTTCAGCTTGTCGTAGCCGCCCATGTCTTCGAGGGTGAGCGTGTGGGTGAAATATTCCAGCACCCCCTCCTTCATGATGAGCTGCTTTTTTTCCAGGTGGATTTTCTGCAGCAGCCCGATATGGATGGTGCTCTGCCCTTGGAACGCCTTCTTGAATGCTTTGTAGGCTTCGTCCAGGGTCAATCCTTGAACGCCGATGACGAAATTCCGTTTTTCTTCTTCGGTCAGTTTTACTTTGATGCCGGCTTTTTCCATTGATTCCAGGAACTTGGCGAACAGGCCTGCCAGCTCATCGTAATCGGGGAGTTCGAAATGGACCATGTCGATTTCTTTCTTGAGCATGGTCGGGGCGAAATCGTCGGGTGAAACCAGGAAGATGATTTTCTTGGAACTTTTCAGCTGGCTGTAGCATTCACGCAGCTTGCGCACCAGGTCGAATGAGTTGCGCAGCAGCGGCGTCATGTCCCGGAAGACGAAAAAGCCGCTGTCGCCGGTTTTCATCACCAGGTTCAAGGCCTTGATCGGGTCCCGGGAATCGGCGATCGGATGGTCGTTGAGGCTGAGACCGTTGTGCATGTCCCAGAAATAGACGTTCTGGTTTTTCAGTATCTGCAGGCAGAGTTTTTTCAGGTAGTTCTCGATCCGCTTCTCCTCGTAGGAGATGATCTGGATGATCGGCTGGCCGGCCAGGATCGAATCTTTGATGAAATTGATCGAGTTAGTCATCGCTGACCTCCATTAGAGAGAAATTGATGATTTGACCGAACTTGGACGTGATGTTGCCGATTTTCAGTTTGCTGGTGAGGAATTCGGAATTGTAGTAGAGCGGAATGTAAATGGAATCCTCCTCGATCAGGCGGTTGATCCGGGCCAGGCTGCGATTCTCCTCGACCGTATCCAGGCCGGGCAGGCTGTTTACCAGCTTGTCCAGGGCCGGGAATTCGAGTTTTAAGGGATTGCAGCTTCCGCTGGGCTCGATCAACTGAGTGAGGAAATCGTAGGCGGAAGGATAGTCGGGGACGCCGCCGATGATCAGGCTGGCGTTGGTATTGTAGATGACCCGGTTGAAGTATTCGTAGCGGTCGGCCACGGTGGCGACCTGGACATCGATCTGGTAGCGGGCCAACTCTCTTTTGAGAAATTCGGCCACCGACTCGCGCTCATTGGCGGCCAGGGTCAGCAGCGTGAAGGAGATACGCCCCTGGGTTTTCAGCTCGGCGAACAGCCGGTCGGCCTGGCGGTAGTCGATCCGGTAATAAGGGTCGTTGCCCAGCAGGCCGTAGGGAATCATCAAATGGGCTGGCAATGCCTGGCGGTTGAGAAGTTCGTTTACCAGTTTTTCGCGGTCGATGGCGTGATTGATCAGCTGCCTGACCTTGGGGTTCCGCAGGAGCTCGTTTTCTTTGGGATTCAGAATCAGGAAATGGACGGCATTGTAGGGGATGCTAATGATTTTGCAGTCGGGGCGGTTGGCGATGTCCTTCAATTCGCGCTTGGAGGTGAAAAACAAATCGAAAAAGAGCTTGCTCTTGGTGTCGATCTCCTGGTTGGAGAGGTAAAAATGGAGTTCGGAGATATTGCCGGTGTGAGCGTGGTAGTGAGGATTTCGGGAAAACAGGATTTTCAGGAATTTTTTTTGCTGGAATACCTCTTCGCCCTGAAAGACGAATTGGAACGGCCCGGTGCCGATGGGATGGGCATTGAATTTTTCTTGGCTCAGACCGGCGTAATGGGCCGGGATGATGGCGGCATACTTTCCCGCCAGAAAAGGCAAAAAAAACTTGAAACGATCGTTGAGTGTGACCTTGAAGGTGTGATCGTCGATTCGGACCAGCCCTCGGAGCGAAGCGGTCTTCGCCTGGATGAAATCTTCGGCTCCGACGATGTGATCCAGTTCGGGGTAATGATGGTTGGGATTCCGGATCAGCTGTTCCAGGGTGAAGATGACATCGTTGGTAGTCAGCGGCTGGTTGTTGTGAAATAAGACATCGCTGCGGAGTTGAAAGGTGTATTCGGTGCCGTCGGCGGAGACTTCCCATTTCTCGGCCAACTCGGGGCCCAGATTGCCGTGGAAATCAACCTGAACCAGGTTGTCGTAGAGAATGGCCGTCAGCTGGGATTCGATGAAATTTTCCCCCTGGCTAGGGATCAGCGAGCGCGGGTACTGGATGGCCAGAACCGATAGCGGATGGAATTGCCGTGATGCCGGCGCCGGGGCCTGCGGCCGAGAGCAGCTGGCCGCGAACAGGGGCAGCGCCAGGCAGGCGCTGAGCCATATTTTCCGCATCATCAATCGCCCCGCCTATATCCGGAAATTGATCGCCTTCTCAACCACCTCGAAGGTGGCCGGCAGCCTCGGACCGACTTCGCCGTCGTATTCGATGTTGACCTGGTCATCGGAACTGACCTTGAGACGGCGGGTCTTGATGATTTTCACCTTGGGATTGCCGGCGATGGTGCCGCGATAGAGCCGCGGGGTGTTGGCGATGATTTCCATTTTTTTCATGTCCCCGACCAGCACCAGATCCAGGTAGCCGTCATCGGGCTCGGCGTCGGGAGCGATGATCATGCCGCCGCCAAAAACGCGGCCGTTGGCGACGGCCCCGATCAGGTACTGGCCCTCGATGGTCTGACCGTCATCGATCTGAATCTTGACCTTTTTGCTGGAATAACTCAGCAGTGTCTTCAACAACCCCTTGTAGTAGGTGAATGCCCCGCGCTTCAGGCTGTCGGTATCGGCCATGGTGCGGATGACTTCGGCGCCCAGGCCAAAATCGGCGACATTGATGAAATACTGGACGTTGCGTCCTTTTTCCAAGCCGGTGAAGGTGATGCGGCCGAGGTCGATCTTTTTTTTCAGTGAATTTTTGATCGCCTCCACCGATTGGCGAAAATCGCGGGGGATTTTCATGAAGCGGATAAAGTCGGAGCCGGTTCCCGAGGGCACGATGCCCAACGAGGCGTCGCCGTTGATCGCCTCGCTGGAATCATGCTGAAAAAAACCGTTGCTGATCTCATTCAAGGTGCCGTCGCCGCCGACGCCGATGATCAGGTCGAAGCCGTCCTTGAGAACTTCACGGGCGATATCGGTGGCTTGTTTAGGTTTTTCGGTGAAGATGTATTTGAAGTCGCGATAGTGCGACTTGATGGCTTCCCTGATTTTTTCCCAGCGCTTCTGGGTCTGGCCGCGTGCGGAATAGGGATTGACGATCACGTGAACTTTATCCATGAAATCTCCTTGGCTGGGGTAGGCCGGAAAATGGAGCGTCCTTATTCGATGATTTCAATTTGGCCATCGATGACCACCGGCAGGGTGTCGCTGATGACGACTCGGCCCTCCCGGGTGGTGTATTTGTATATTTTGGTTCTTATTTTGCTTTTCGAGGACGGGTGATAGGTCAGCCCCATGTAGGACATCACCCGGTGGATGTAACGTCTGGTCTCACCGAAGGGCGGAACGCCTTTGTACTTGAGCACGGCGTCTTCGCCGGCGTTGTAGGCGGCCAGCGTCAGCGGAATATCCTCGTCGAAACGTTGGTAGAGGTACTTGAGGTGCTGCACGCCAGCTTCCAGATTCTGGTTGACGTTGTAACGATTGACGACGCCGTACTGCCGGGCGGTGCCGTCCATCAGCTGCATGATCCCGGCCGCCCCCTTGGGCGACGTGGCGAACGGATTGAAGCTCGATTCGGCTTTGGCCACAGCGATGATCATGTCCTTGCGCAGCTGGTAGGTGTCCGCGAGTTCCTGGATTTTTTTCAGATATGAGGCCGGGATGGAAATGGATCGGTCCGGGCGATAAAAACGGATACCGCCGTTGTCTTTGCGGATTTCCCAGGGATCGATGGTATTGGAAACCACGATGCGGCCGTCCTTCTCCTGCTTGACGACGATTCCGGCCTGAAGCAGGACCCCCAGCAGCAGGATCAGACTGAGAAGCAGAACGCTTTTTTTCACAATTCAGCCTTGAGCAAGGCGACGACTTTTTCGCGGAATTCAGCGGCACCGACAATCTTGTCTCCGCCCGCCTGGGCAAAATCCTTTCGCCCTCCGCCTTTGCCGTTCACCATGCTGGCCACCTTTTTAATGATTATATTCGCATCGATTTTTTTTGTCAAGTCTTTGAACACCGAGGCCACGATCAGTGACTTGTCTTCGCGGTTGGCAAAAATGATAGCCACCCCCCTGGTCTTGTTCTTGACTTCGTCGGCCAGATCGCTCAACTGCTTGGGATCGGTGACGTCGACAGCCTCGACCACGGCGTTGATCGAATCGATGGCCACCGACCGGCGCACCAGGTCGTCCAGGTTGATCGTGGGCGGTCGGGAACTGATCTTTTTGAACTCTTTTTCCTTCTCCTGCAGCTGCTGGTTGAGTTTTTTCAAATGGTCGAGAAGCGACTCCGGTTTCTGGCCGAAGTGACTGAGCAGGGCGTTGAAAATGGCCAGGCTCTTCTGGGCGTATAGGAATCCGGCCGCCCCGGCCACGGCCTCGATGCGGCGGCATCCCGCCGAGATGGAGGCCTCGGTGATGATTTTGAAAAAGCCGATTTGACCCGTTTCATCCAGATGAGTTCCGCCGCACAGCTCTTTGGAGAAACTTCCCATGGAAACGACCCGCACCTGGTCGGAATACTTTTCCTCGAATATGGCGATGGCGCCGCTGGCTACGGCCTCTTCGTAACGGCTCGATTCGGCCCGGACAGGCAGGTTTTCCCTGATCTTGTCGTTGATGATCGCCTCGACTTTCTCGATCTCGGCTTCGCTGAGAGGCGAAAAATGGGTGAAATCGAAACGCAGCTTGTCCGGTCCGACGTGGGAGCCGGCTTGTTTGACATGCAGGCCCAGCACCTCGCGCAGCGCGGCATGCAACAGGTGGGTGGCGGAATGATGGACGGCGATGTCTTGGCGCCGGCGGCGGTCCACCTCAACCCGGACCCGGTCCCCGGTTTGGAGTACCCCCTTTTCCAGCTTGACATCGTGCAGGATGGCACCGGTATCGGTCTTCTTGGCATTGGCAATGGTCAGGTAAACCGAGTCGTTCTTGCCGTTGCCGCTATCGCCGACTTGGCCGCCGGCTTCAGCGTAAAACGGCGTCCGGTCCAAGACGATGATCCCGGTTTGGTTCTCGTTGATTTGCGACGCCGGCCGCGAGTCGACGTAAACGGCCAACACCTCGGCTTCGCCCTCCATCTCCTCGTATCCGGAAAAATGGCTCTGGAAACGCTTAATTTCGGGAAGCGTCCTGATCTCCTTGCGTTTCTGGATCAGGCTGGCACGGGAGCGCTGGCGCTGCTCCTCCATCTGGCGCTGGAATTCATCGCTGTCGATCGCCACCCCCTTTTCGGTCGCCAGGTCGCGGGCGAAATCGAGCGGAAAACCGAAGGTGTCGGCCAGCTTGAACAGTTCCTTGCCGGAGATGATCGGCTGCTTCTTGTTACCGGCCTCGGCCAGCAGCTCTTCGAATATCTTCAGACCATTGGCCAGGGTGCGGTTGAACCGTTCTTCCTCTGATTCGATGACCTTGCGGATGAAGTCGCGGCTGTGCTCGAGTTCGGGATAGAATTGCTTCATGGAGTCGGCGGCTTTCAGGGTGATCCGCTGCAGGAAGTTGTCTCTTAAACCGAGGTTTTTTCCGTGCTTGACCGCCCGGCGCAGCAGGCGGCGCAGCACGTAGCCGCGGCCTTCGTTGGCGGGGATGATGCCATCGGCGATCAGAAAGGCCAGCGCTCGGCTATGGTCGGCCAGTACTTTCAAATCAACTTGGTGATTTTTGTCCTCGGGGGAGATTCCGGCCAGCTCGGCGCTGAAAGCGATGATCGGTTGGAAAAGATCGGTCTGGTAGTTGCTGCTCGCTCCCTGCAGGATGGCGGTCAGCCGCTCCATGCCCATGCCGGTGTCGATCGATGGTTTGGGCAGGGGCCGCAGACTGCCGGACGTGTCGCGGACATACTGCATGAAGACCAGGTTCCAGATCTCGACGAAACGCGGATTGCCGTCGCGGAACTCGTCCGGGCCGTATCGTTTACCGCGGTCGAAATGGATTTCCGAGCAAGGACCGCAAGGGCCGGTTTCGCCCATCTGCCAGAAGTTGTCTTTTTCGCCGCGGCGGTCGATCTTGTTCCCGGGGACGCCGATCTGCTCGTTCCAAATCCGGAACGCTTCGTCATCGTCCTTAAAAATCGTGATCCAGAGCCGTTCCGGCTCCAAGCGGTAATGCGTGGTCAGCAATTCCCAGGCGTAGGCGATGGCCTCCGGCTTGAAATAGTCCCCGAAGGAGAAGTTGCCCAGCATCTCGAAAAACGTATGATGGAAATCGGTTTTGCCGACCTCATCGAAGTCGTTGTGCTTGCCCGAGACCCGCATGCATTTCTGGATGCTGACGGCGCGGGTGTACCCTCGCTTCTCTTCCTGCAGGAACATGCTCTTGAATTGGTTCATGCCGGCGTTGGTGAACAGCAGCGTCGGGTCCTTGGCCGGGACCAGCGGCGCCGAAAGCACCCGTTGGTGCCGGCGGTCGGAGAAATAGCGATAGAATATTTCGCGGACGCGGGCGTTTTCCATCGCTAGTCGATCTGCAACAGGTTGTGGTCCTCGGTCTCGGACATGCCTTCGGGAAGGTTTTTGGGCTTTTTGCTGCCGATATCGGAAATCCTTTTCTCCATTTCTTCCAACGACATGTCCTTGGTGCTCTGGACACCGCTTTTCTTCAGCTTGAACTCGTCGGGGTTGGATGCCCACTTCAGCGCTTCATCGAAGCTGATCAGGTTCTTCTGGAACAACGAGTAGAGGGATTGGTCGAATGTTTGCATGCCGTACTGGGAGATGCCCTGGGTGATGGCATCTTTGATCAGCTTGGTTTTTTCCGCCACCACGATGCACTCTTGGATAAACGGCGTGGTGATGAGTATCTCCACCGCCGGCACCCGGCCCTTCTCGTCGGCCCGCGGCAACAGCCGCATGGAGATGACCGCTTTCAGGACGGCGGCCAGCTGAATGCGGATCTGTTTTTGGTGATGGGGCGGGAACATGGAAATGATGCGGTTGATGGTTTCCGGGGCATCCAGGGTGTGGAGGGTCGATAAAACCAGATGGCCGGTTTCGGCTGCCAGCATGGCGGTTTCGATGGTTTCCAGGTCGCGCATTTCTCCCACCAGGACGACGTCCGGATCCTCGCGCAGGGCGCTGCGCAGGGCTTTGGTAAAATCGTTGGTGTCCGAACCCACCTCGCGCTGGTTGATGATGCTTTTCTTGTCGCGGTGCAGGTATTCGATCGGGTCTTCGATGGTGACGATATGCTCGACGCGGTGAATGTTGATGTAGTCGATCATGGCCGCCAGTGAAGTCGATTTGCCGCTACCGGTGGTTCCGGTGACCAGGACCATGCCGCGGCGCTCTTCGGCGATCTTTTCCAATACCAGCGGCAGGTTCAGCTCGGAGATGCTCTTGATCTGGGTGGGGATGATTCTCAGCACCATGCCAACGGCGCCGCGCTGGTAGAAAACGTTGCACCGGAAACGGCCCAGGCCAGGGACGCTGTAGGCCATGTCGATCTCGTGTTCCTTCTTGAACTTCTCCTTCAATTCGTTGTTCATGATGGCGAAGGACATGGCGATGGTATCCTCGGGCATCAGCCGTTTGAGTTCGACCATGGGATGGAGTACACCGTTGATGCGGACTACCGGATGATTGCCGACTTTCAGGTGCAGGTCCGACGCGTTTCTCTCCACGGCGATTTTCAACATATCATCAATGTTCATTTCGGGCTCCTTTGCTCATTTAATATTATATATCTTGCCATGGAAATTTCAAGCCGCTGGCTATTTCCGGTCCGCTCCCTGGCGGTCGCGCAGGAAATTGGCGACGGTGCGGTCATAACTTTTTTCAGCCGCTCTCGAAAAAAAACAGGCCGGTAATTCACCGTGGCGGCGGTGATAGTCCAGGCACTGGCAGCAGATTCCCTTGCGCGGGCAGGGTTCGTAGGAACAGTTGCACGATACGCGGTTGCTTTCGAGGCGGCAATCCATGGCTCCTCCTTGGCACATTATACTCTCAAATGGGCCCAATCTGCTATAATACGGCCATGAAAGCGTGCAAATGGGTGGTGGTCCTGGTGGCGGCCGCGGCGGCCGTCCAGGCCTGCGCGACCCGCAAACAGATCCGGCATGAGCCGCCGGAGACCAAAGCCGAACCCGGGCTGCGGCTCTCCGCCGCTCAGCAGGAACGTCTGCGAAAAGCAGTTTCGGTCAGGGAGTCAGGCGATTTGACCGGTGAGAAAGGCGACGGTATTTTTGAAAGTGGCGTCGCCTCCTGGTATGGTCTTGATTTTCACCGGCAGCAGACGGCCAACGGTGAGATTTACGACATGTACAAATTGACGGCTGCGCACCGGACGCTGCCCTTCAACACCCTGGTCGAAGTGGAAAACCTCGCCAACCAACGCACGGTGCTGGTGCGCATCAACGACCGTGGCCCGTTTCTGAAAAACCGCATCATCGATCTTTCCCTGGCCGGCGCCCGGCGCCTGGGCATCGAGGAGAGTGGCACCGCGCCGGTCAACCTGCGGATCGTCAGGGGCGGCACCGATTTCAACGGGCATGACACCGGACTTCGCAAGCAATTCTACCTTCAGGTCGGAGCCTTCAGCCTGCGTGATAACGCCCTGGCAACGATGAGGAATGCCGCTGCCGTCGCCCCGCCGGGAACGGTTTTTGAGATTGTCGTCGAGAACGGGCTATATAAGGTGGTTTCCCAGCGTCTGGCGACGCGGCCGGAGGCGGAAGAACTCAGCGCCCGTCTGGCCGCCGCCCAGATTGATAACCTGGTTAAGGAGTGGGTGGAGGAAGCGGACTTGAAAAAACAATAATCGTATTTTAGAATACGATGGAAAGGTTTTTTATTGGCAAGGGGAGAAGACAATGTGGACAGCGGCTCGACATGTCGGCAGCGTAAAAAAACCGATGCGGCGCGGCATGAAGGCCAAAATTGACGGCCAAGACCAGGTCCTGACTCGGATTCTGGTGGTCGATGACGAGGAAGACCTCCGGCTTACCATGGCCGATATCCTGCAATTAAACCAGCTTGAGGTGGTGACCGTCGCCAGCGCCACCGGCGCCTTGGAAATGCTTGAAAAATCGGCATTCGACCTGGTCTTGACCGACTTGGTCATGCCGCGCATGGATGGCATCGCTCTGACCAAGGCGATCAAGGAAATGGGGCTGGACATCCCGGTGATTGTCATGACCGGATTCGGCAGCATCGAACATGCCGTTGAATCCATGAAGGCTGGAGCCAGCGATTTCGTCACCAAACCGTTCACCCCCGATTATGTGATCCACATCATCAAGCGGGTTTTGGAGACCCGGCATTTGCGGGAGATAGCCCAGGAGCGTGATTACTACAAGGAGTTGTCCGACATCGACGGACTGACTGGAATCGGCAATTACCGCTATTTCAACCAGATGCTGCAGATCGAAGTTGAACGACAGAAGCGTCACAACCGGCCTTTGGCGCTGATGGTGATCGACATCGACGATTTCAAGCGTTTCAACGACAGTTATGGCCATCTGGTCGGCGATCAGGTTCTGGTGCAGATCGCTTTTCTGCTGCGTCGGTCCATCCGCGGCACCGATTTCGTGGCCCGCTACGGCGGCGAGGAGTTCATGGTCATCCTGCCCGAGATATCCGAAAAGGAAGCCATCCGGGTCGGGGAAAGAATATTGAGTTCCATTAAGGATTTCAAGTTCAGGACGCCCGACGAGCGGACCGTTGGCGGGGTGACCGTAACCATCGGGCTCTCCTCTTTTCCCGAGGACACCATGGACCGGTTGGAGTTGATCACCAAGGCCGACCAGGCCCTCTACCAGGGCAAGCGCGCCGGCAAGGGCTGCCTCTGCGTCTACAACCAGCCAAACAACATCATCAGGATTTAGGTCTTCCTATTTCCCCAGGGTGGCGACCATCACCGCCTTGATGGTATGGACGCGGTTTTCGGCCTGGTCGAACACCCGCGAGCGGGTGCTCTCGAAGATTTCATCGGAGACTTCGCAGATGTCGGGAAACTGCTGAGCCAGCTTGGTCTCGGCGTTATGGAAGGCGGGCAGGCAGTGCAGGAAGAACGCCTCGCGGTTGCCGGTCAGGTCGAACATGGCCCGGTTAACCTGATATTTCTTGAGTAGTCTGATCCGTTCGGGTATCTTGTCCTCTTCACCCATCGATGCCCAGACGTCGGTGTAGATGACGTCGCAGCCCTTGACTCCCTTGGCCACGTCGTCGGTGATGCTGATTTTGCCGCCGCGTTCCAGGCAGAATCCCTGGCACTCCTTGACCAGTGCCGGGTCGGGAAAGAGAGATTTGGGTGCCACGATGCGGAAGTCCATACCCATCTTGGCGGCACCGACCATCAGCGAATTCGCCATGTTGTTGCGACCGTCACCGACGTAGGCGAAAGCGATCCCTTTCAGCCGGCCGGCTTGTTCGATCACCGTCAGGAAATCGGCCAGCACCTGGGTGGGGTGATAGAGGTCGGTCAACCCGTTCCAGACCGGCACGCCGGCCCAGCGGGCCAACCCTTCGACGGTCTCGTGTTTGAAGCCGCGGAACTGGATGCCGTCGAACATGCGCCCCAGCACCCGGGCCGTGTCTCTGACGCTCTCCTTCTTGCCCAGTTGGATGTCGTCCTTGCCCAGGTATTCGGGGTGGGCGCCCTCATCGACACAGGCGACCACGAAGGCGCAGCGGGTCCGGGTGGAGGGCTTTTCGAAGATCAGGGCGATGTTCTTGCCGGCCAGGTTGCGGGCGAAAATGCCGGCGGCCTTGTCCTGTTTCAGCTTCAGGGAGAGCCGCAGCAGAAAATCGATCTCGTCGGGAGTGTATTCCTTAAGCGTCAGCAGATGCCGGCCTTTCAAATTGAAGGGCATGTGAACCTCCTCGATGCAGAAGGGTATCTTAGCCTAATTGGGTTGGGGAATCAATAGCCCAAGATGTGGGGACTCGCTTCTGTAAAGTTTTTAAAACCCCTTCCACGGTACTCGACTTCTTCGTTTCCATCAAAAGGATCATTTGGATAAAAATGTCCTTAAAACTTCGAAAAACGAGTCGGGATCTTCAAGGAAAGAGAAATGTCCGGCCTTCTCAAACATGACGAATTCTGCCTGCGGCGCATACTGTTTAAACTGAATGGTGAACCTGGGAAAAGCTACTCTATCGAAACGACTGGCCAGAATCAGCAGCGGCATTTTAAGGTTCTTCAACTGGGTTCGGAAATCGAGTTTTGCCAAATCACCGCCTATGAGAAAATCGGCGTCATCTCCAGCAATGGAATAGTAAACGTCCCAATTGTATTCACTTGCCAACTTGTCAGCATTGGCTGCATTATAGAAGAAAAAAAGGCCGGCCGGAGCCTGGCCATATATTTCCTGATGCTCTTTGGCACTGGAATGAAATCCTTGCGCCCGTAATTTCTGTATCCTCTCCCACAATTCCGGGCACTGGTTTTTAATTTCATAATTCCAATTATCATTATTGGCTTGCCACATCTCGGCGCTGAACAGGGTATGTGCCAGAATCAGCCTCTTGACCGAATCGGGATATTTCAAGGCATAGGCTTGGGCCACCATCCCCCCGTATGAGAATCCTAAAACATTGATCTTTCCTTGATTCA
>Ga0316628_100003390_pt1 | contig 12263 bp, 8 predicted proteins | sample OWC_Aug_M2_C1_D5_FD_207648 | JGI IMG/M metagenome (GOLD analysis project Ga0316628, IMG submission 207648) | Wetland soil microbial communities from Old Woman Creek delta, Ohio, United States - OWC_Aug_M2_C1_D5_C | ecosystem: Environmental > Terrestrial > Soil > Wetlands | place: USA: Ohio...
ACATAAGGATAGACTTACCTCTCCTCTGATAAAGAAAAACGGTATCTTTGAAGAAACAACATGGGAAGAGGCCATAAGCCTCGTTGCCAGAAAACTAGGGGAGATAAAGGCCGGGTTCGGAGGCTCTTCAATAGGCGGGATAGCTTCGCCGAGGTGTACGAACGAGGACAATTATGTTTTCCAGAAGTTCATGAGAGTCACGCTTGGGACGAACAACATCGACAGCACCGCCCGGACAGGATATGCGGGAGCGCAGGGATTCATCGAAAACATCTTCGGACAAGGGGCAACGGCTAATCTTATCCCGGGGCTCTCGAATTCCGACGCGGTACTTGTCGCAGGAGGTGATCCGACTGCTGTGAATCCTATTCTCGGGCTCCAGATCAGGGCCTGTGCGAGAAAGGGCGGAAGCATTCTGACTATAGGCCATATAAAGGGGCTCAGGCATTATACACCATCCGAAATGAGGCCTGTGCTGTTTACGGAGGTTGTTTTACTCGAAGGGATCGTCACGTCGCTGAAGGACAAGAAAGGTCTGCCCGGCTCCAATCAGATTTTGGAAAAGAAGATAAAGGATATCGCGGTGCCCGTCGCGGAAGTCGTCAGGGTTTGCGGCATTTCTGAAAAGGACTATGCCTCTTTTATCGACAAGCTTTCGGGAGCGTCCAATCCTGCGGTGGTTTTCGGAAAAGAGCTTGTCCAGAGCAGCGGCGGGAATTACAAACTCCTGCTCCTGGCGGCGATAACCTATCTCATAAACGGCAGGATATACCTGCTTTCAGAGCGTGCGAACGAACAGGGGCTTCTCGATATGGGATGTGCGCCGGACCTTCTTCCTGGATACAGGCCCGTTGGTTATGCAGAATTCAGGAAGAAGTATGATACGGCCTGGAAGACTTCGATCCCTGAGCAGCCCGGACTTAACATATTTGAAATGGTCGAAGCCGCAAAGAACGGCTCTCTCAAGGCGATGTACATAATGGGCGAAAACCCGGTTTACAATCTCCCGAACTCGGGGGAAGTGGAGACAGCGCTCAAGAAGATCGATTTCCTGGTTGTTCAGGACATCTTTCTCAGTGAGACCGGCAAATTGGCCGACGTAGTACTGCCTGCACTAAGCTGGTCGGAGAAAAGCGGGACCTTTACTAATCTTGAGAGACGGATTCAGCGGCTGAGAAAAGCGGTGACACGCGAAGGCATGGAGGACTGGAGGATCATTTCAGAGATCTCCGGGAACATGGCTTCCAAGATGAATTACCCGTCTGCAGAAGATGTCTTTTCCGAGATCAGTAAGGTCTCTCCGCTTCATAGGGACCTCACCTATGACGAGATTGAGAAAGAGACGGCAATATATCCTTATAAGGGTGAACCTCTGAGGAGCGTGACCGGGGAGATTCAGGCAGACAAGGCCGGTGGTCCGGTCGAGGCTGGCAAGCATTATTTGCGACTCGAAAGACCTCTGTTCCATTCGGGGACGCTCAGCAGAAAGGCCAGGGCTTTAGTGAATATATATGCCGGCGCAGTAGCGAGGATCAGTCCGGCCACTGCCGACAAGCTTGCCTTAAAAGACGGCGACGTGGCTAGGATATCGACAAGGATCGGATCCCTTGATCTTCCGGTGGCCGTCGATCAGGCTGTCGATGATTCCGTTGTGATGCTGACGAACAATTTTGAGGGCAAAGGTGCATTCAGCCTTATGGAATATTCGATCGACCCTGTTACAAAGGCTCCTGTTGTCGACGGAAATGTCGTAACGGTGGAGAAGGTGGGCAGATGAACGACATCCTTAACGTGGCAACTACGTCGGGATTGCTGGATTATGTAATTAAGATCATTATCATCCTCCTACAGATCGCAGCGGTCATCGCGGTAGGACTCCTTCATGTCGCTTATGCCACCTATTTCGAGCGCAAGGTCATGGCACGTATGCAGGTCAGAATAGGTCCGAGGGAGGTCGGTCCGCTGGGTTTATTCCAGCCTTTCGCGGATGGAATAAAGCTTTTTTTCAAGGAAGATATTATCCCCCAGAATGCGGACAAGCCTCTGTTTTATCTCGCACCTGTCATATTCTTCGTGTCCGCTCTCACTTCCCTGTCTGTGCTGCCGTTTTTTGACGGGTTCGCAATAGGCAAAATTAACATAGGGCTCCTTTTCCTCTTTGCGATGTCTTCACTCGGCGCATACGGCATTGTTCTGTCCGGTTGGTCATCGAATTCCAAGTATGCTTTTTTGGGAGGGCTCAGGTCTGCCTCACAGGTCATAAGCTATGAAATCTCAATGGGGCTGAGCCTTGTGGGCGTCATGATGATGGCAGGGTCGCTGAACCTGATGGACATCGTGAGGGCGCAGCACCATTATCCGTTAGGTATGTTTGCGGTCCCCCAGTTTCTCGGCTTTTTTGTATTCATAGTCGCCGCCTTTGCCGAGACGAACAGACTCCCCTTTGACCTTCCGGAGGCGGAAAGCGAGCTTGTTGCCGGGTATTTTACTGAATACAGCGGCTTCCGCTTTGCCATGTTCTTCCTCGGCGAATATACCGGCATGCTGGTGATGTCATCCATCGCCTCGCTCTGCTTTTTGGGAGGGTGGGCCCTGCCGGAGTTTATTACGGCCAGCCTGCCTGTCTTTTTTGCCAAGGCCCTCGGGCTCTTCTGGTTCCTTTTTAAGGTCTATGCCTTCATGTTCCTCTATTACTGGGTAAGATCTACGCTGCCGCGATACCGCTATGACCAGCTTATGGCGATCGGCTGGAAATTGCTTATACCTCTGGCCCTTGTAAACATCGTTATTACGGGGCTGGCAAAAATGTGGTTTAAGGGATTGCTATGACATCGGGAAAATTAATCAGGTCGATATTCTTTGTCGAGATCATTAAAGGACTTGCTTTCACCCTTAAGACGCTTCTGTTTACCCGACCTGTGACAAGGCGCTATCCCAAGGTAAAGGTGCCTGCCCTGCCGGGTTTCAGGGGACTGCACGCACTGGCAAAGAACGAGGAGGGCAAGCTGAAGTGCGTCGGCTGCGGACTTTGCGGCGCCTACTGTCCTTCAAAATGCATCCATATCTATACGTCGGAGGGCGAAGACCATTCCAAGGTTGTGGACAGGTACGAGATAGACGTTCTCAGGTGCATCTTCTGCGGTTTCTGCGTGGAGGCATGCCCCTTCGGGGCGATAACGCTGAGCGAACACTACGAATATTCGAATTATAAGAGGGAAGATTTCTATATGACAAAGGACAAGCTCCTTGGAAACTGGGACAAATACTTTGCAGGACCGAAGGGCGAGCGTTATTTCAGAGATTTCTGGCAGCCCAAGTCTGTAAATTTTACTGGGAGTGAAGACCAGGCGATGTTCAGTAAAATGAAAGTGAAGGAGAAGAAATAGGGAATGCTGCCTAAATTGTTCTTCGGATATTTTGCGGCGGTTATCACGGTCCTGTCCGTACTGGTTGTGACGCGGCGGAACCCGGTGCACAGTGTTATGTGGATGCTCCTTCTTTTCTTCAACCTCGCGAGTATGTATCTTTTTCTGAACGCCGAATTCATTGCAGCGATTCAGGTGATCGTGTATGCCGGGGCGATTCTCGTCCTCTTTTTGTTCGTCGTCCTTCTTCTTAACTTGAGGGAGGAACTGCGGGCAGACAGTTATATCGGATCCTGGCCTGCCGGTCTTGTTATCGCGATGGCATTATTGTTGAACATCGGTTTTGCCGTAAGTTCCTTTGTGCCCGGCTTTTCCGGAAAATATACTATCGCCTACATACAGGGGGAAACCTTTACGAAAGTTTTGGGACAAGTGATGTACACGGAATACCTGCTCCCATTTGAGATAGCTTCTCTTATTCTGCTGGTCGCCATAATCGGAGCCATAGTGCTCGCTAAGAAAAGGACGAGGAGTTAAGGCATGGTCCCTTTAAACTGGTATTTGATGCTCAGCGCCGTGGTGTTTACGGTGGGCGTATTTGGTTTCCTCACGAGGAGGAATATCATCATCATGTTCATGTCGATAGAGCTTATGCTTAACGCTGTCAATATAAGCCTGGTGTCTTTCGGCCATTACCTGCAGGACATGAGAGGGCAGATCCTGGTCTTCTTTATCGTTACAGTTGCTGCGGCCGAGGCTGCTATAGGGCTCGCAATCATCATAGCCCTCTTCAGGAACAAGGCCACGGCCAACGTCGATGAAATGAACGAGATGAAGGGATGATGGGAATAAGACGGCAGTCAGCTATCAGCGGTCAGACATCCGAAGTTTATAGGGGCGGCTCTTGTGCCCGCCCTTCCGAACGCAGGAGAGGGGCGCCGTCGGTCCCTATGAGAGGAAAGACATGCAATATTACCTGCTAATACCTTTTTTACCGTTTGCGGCATTTTTGATCAATATCCTCTTCGGCAGGGGCATCATCAAAGACAAGGCCCACTGGATCGCGATTACCGCAGTGGCCGGCTCATGGGTAGTTTCGGTCGCAACTCTGATGGACGTCTTGTCCGGCAAAGTTCTGAACGAGAACCTCTACACTTGGATATTGTCAGGGGGGTTCAAGGTCTCGGTCGGGTTCCTCGTCGACCAGCTTACAGCGGTGATGCTGATCGTGGTCACCACCTGCAGCACGCTGATACATATTTACTCTGTCGGCTACATGCACGGCGACAAGGGCTATTACCGGTTCTTCTCCTATCTCAGCCTCTTCACCTTCTGTATGCTCATGCTTGTTATGGCGAACAATTTTATGCAGCTCTATTTCGGTTGGGAAGGGGTCGGGCTCTGTTCATATTTCCTGATTGGCTATTACTTCAACAAGAAATCGGCATCCGACGCAGGCAAAAAGGCGTTCATCGTTAACAGGTTCGGCGACTTCGGTTTCGGCCTCGGCATTATCATTATATTCCTCACCTTCGGTACGGTATACTACGAGCCGGTCTTCAGCCAGGCGGGCGCTTTTGCGGCGAAGACGGTAAATTTCCTGGGCTATGACGTCCATCTCATGACACTCGTCGCGTTGCTCCTTTTCTGCGGTTCGGTCGGCAAGTCGGCACAGATGCCGCTCCATGTCTGGCTGCCGGATGCGATGGAGGGTCCGACGCCCGTCAGCGCCCTTATTCATGCCGCGACGATGGTAACGGCCGGCGTCTTTCTCGTGGCCCGGTGCAATCCTATATTCAGCCTTTCCGAGACCGCGCTCACGGTAGTCGCACTGGTCGGTGCGATTACTTCATTATTTGCCGCCACGATTGCCCTCGTCCAGAATGACCTCAAGCGGATTATCGCATACTCGACGGTGAGCCAGCTGGGATACATGTTTCTAGCATGCGGTGTAGGCGCTTATACGGCAGGCGTCTTCCACCTGTATACACATGCATTTTTTAAGGCCCTCCTTTTTCTCTGCGCAGGCAGCGTGATGCACGCCATGGCGGGCGAACTCGATATCCAGAAGATGGGTGGCCTGAAGAAATTCATGCCCGTGACTTACTGGACAATGTTCATCGCATCTCTCAGCATATCGGGAATCCCAGGCTTCGCGGGGTTCTTCAGCAAGGACGAGATCCTCTGGCTCGCTTATTCAGGACCCAGCCCCGTCGGCAAGCTCGTGTGGGCGATAGGCGCATTCGTGGCCTTTCTCACGGCCTTTTACTCCTTCAGACTAATATTCCTTACGTTCCACGGCAAGTTCCGCGGGACGCATGAGCAGGAACACCATCTTCATGAGTCGCCCAAATCAATGACCATTCCGCTGATGCTTCTTTGCGTCGGCGCAGTCGCTTCGGGGTGGGTGGGGATTCCGTCTTCGCTGGGAGGGGGCGCTCATTTCACAGAATTCATGAAGCCGATCCTGGGGCATCCGGAAGGGCACGGAACCCATTCCGAGGAGTTGGTGGTGATGGGGATTTCCATAGCTGCCGGTGTGTTCGGAATCGGTCTTGCATATTTTATGTATATGGCTCGGACGGAATTACCGGCGAAGCTAGCAGCCCAGTTCACCGGGGCACATAAAGTTCTCTTCAATAAATACTATGTAGATGAGTTATACAGCTTTATACTGATAAGACCGGCTATATGGATAGCAAAAAATGTCCTTATCGGGGTAACAGACGCAAAGATCATAGAGGCGATAGTCAACGGCGTCCCTTCTGCCATCGGGGGGGTCAGCAGACAGTTAAGGAAGGTTCAGACCGGATTTCTTCACCACTACGCGACGATTATGGCGACGGGTTTACTGATAATAGTCGCCTGGATGCTCTTGAGGTAGACAATGGAACAGGTAATGACAAACAGTTTGGGATTCCCGATACTCAGCACACTGATATTCCTGCCTGTTGCAGGCGCCGCCCTTCTGCTTCTGATACCGAGGTCCCGGGAGGGTCTTATCAGAGTTTTCACTCTTTTGATAAGCGTCATAACATTTATCATCTCGCTTCCGCTCTTCACTCAATTCGACAAGTCTACCCATATAATGCAATTTGTGGAGCGACGTCAGTGGATACCGGCCTGGAATATCAATTATTCGTTAGGGTTGGACGGTATAAGCATCCTTTTTGTGCTGCTTTCGACTCTTGTTATTATCTTATGCGTCCTCATATCATGGAATGCGATAAAGACGAAGACAAAAGAATTCTATATTGCACTCCTCATCGTGGAAGGGGCGATGATCGGGGTATTCTGCGCGCTGGACTTTTTCCTTTTTTATATCTTCTGGGAGGCTATGCTTATCCCGATGTACCTCCTGATCGGGGTCTGGGGCGGCCCCAACAGGGTCTATGCCGCTGTGAAGTTTTTCCTCTATACCCTCGTCGGAAGCGTCCTGATGCTGGTCGGGATAATCGTGCTTTATCTTTACTCCGGAAAGACCTTTGATATTATCGAGCTTTCCAACCGCGTTTACCCTTACGGGATGCAGTTATGGCTTTTCTGGGCCTTCTTTGCAGCGTTTGCGGTGAAGGTGCCCATGTTCCCCGTCCATACCTGGCTTCCGGATGCACATACCGAGGCTCCCACGGCCGGCAGCGTAATACTTGCTGCCGTACTGATAAAGATGGGGGCTTACGGCTTTCTGAGGTTCTCCCTGCCGATCCTGCCCGAGGCTTCTCGGGCGATGACCCCGGCAATGATGGTCCTGTCGGTAGTAGCCATCATATACGGCGGAGTGATCTGTCTCGCCCAGACCGATCTGAAGCGGCTCATCGCCTACAGCTCGGTGAGCCACATGGGTTTCGTAACACTCGGGATATTTGCGCTTAATATTCAAGGTCTGGAGGGCGGCATTCTTCAAATGGTAAATCACGGTATCGTTACCGGCGCCCTCTTCTTGAGCGTCGGAATAATATATGACAGGACTCATACGAGGCAGATAGCGGATTATGGAGGGGTCGCTTCGGTGATGCCTCTTTACGCCTCACTGTTCAGTGTCTTCACACTTGCCTCGATAGGCCTGCCGTCTACAAACGGTTTTATCGGGGAGTTTCTGATAATCCTCGGGGGGTTTACCGCGAACCAGTGGGCCGGGGTTCTTGCTGCAACGGGAATTATTATCGGCGCGGGCTATATGCTTTGGCTCTATCAGAGGGTCTTTTTCATGGAGACGAACCCCAAGGTGGCTGCTCTTCATGATATGGACATGAGGGAGATCATCACCCTTCTTCCGATGGTAGTGCTGATATTCTGGATAGGGATTTATCCGGACACTTTCCTGGGTTTTATGCACAAGTCGGTTGAACATCTGATCGATAGAGTGAATACGGGCGGGGTGCACGGGCCGACGATAGCAAGAACCATCATTGGGGTTATGAAATGATCAATTCGCAGACGATGTCCAGGAGGTTCCGATGCAGTTTATGATGCCCGATCTTAGCCCTTTGAGACCTGAGATTATTATGACCGTGCTGTCAATGGCGGTTCTCCTGTCCGACCTCGTCATAAAGAGGAAAGAGACGATCGCGCTGTTGAGCATTGTCAGCGTCGTCGCAGTCGCTTTTACCTTCAAGGACTCTCTCGGTATCACCTTTAACGGCATGTTCATCTCAGACGGCTACAGTACCTTCTTTAAGCTCATCTTTGTCCTGAACGTGATTCTAACCGTACTGATTTCCATAAAGTATATCGGGATTGAAAAAGTGAATTTCGGTGAATACTATGGCCTTATACTCTTTTCGACACTAGGGATGATGATTATGGCGTCTGCAGGAGACCTGATTGTGCTTTATCTCGGGCTCGAGCTGATGGCCCTCAGCACATATATCCTTGCCGGATTTATTAGGTATGATGTGAAATCCAACGAGGCGGCAATAAAGTATTTCTTGCTCGGCGCTTTTGCTTCAGCGTTCCTGCTCTATGGGACGTCTTTGATATACGGTCTGACAGGCACGACGAACCTTAGGGCCATAGCCGATTATATCACGCAGCATGGACTGGCCGGGAATCCCGCGCTCACACTCGCGATGGTTTTTCTTGTTGTCGCATTTTCCTTTAAGATCGCAGCTGTCCCGTTCCATATGTGGACGCCCGATGCGTATGAAGGCGCACCTACCTCAATAACGGCTTTCATGTCGGTCGGTCCTAAAGCGGCTGGCTTTGCGGTCATGGGAAGGGTCTTGCTCTACGCCCTTTATCCGATCAAGCCTCAGTGGACGCCGGTACTCATTCCTATTGCGATCCTAACGATGGGTGTGGGAAACATCGTCGCGATTTCGCAGACCAACATAAAGAGAATGCTAGCCTATTCTTCGATAGCCCACGCGGGGTACGCCCTTCTGGGCATCATAGCTGGAACCGCCGACGGCCTGGCAAGCGTAATGAATTACATGATGATCTATGCCTTTATGAATATCGGGGCCTTCGCCGTCATTATTATGCTGAGGACCGAGGGGTTCAAAGGCGATAATATCACGGACTATGAAGGTCTCTCAAAGACCCATCCGCTCATCGCAGCGTTTATGCTGGTTTTCATGTTCTCCCTTACTGGGATCCCTCCCACTGCCGGATTTATGGGGAAATTCTATCTCTTTATGAGCGCCATAAACGCCGGATATACGTGGGTGGTGGTTATCGCGGTGATTTTCAGCGCTATATCTGCGTATTTCTATCTCCGGATAGTCATGTATATGTATATGAAAGAGCCGAAAGAAACGGTTGCGATTACGACATCGCCTTCAATGGGCCTTGCTCTGGCGATTACACTTGCCGGCGTTATCCTGATAGGCGTGCTTCCGGCTCCTGTCGTCAACCTTGCCCGCATCGCATTCCCGTAGTCGTTTCATCGCTCTTCGTCTTTCCGATGATCATAGTGAATGATTCGCTCATCGCCCATATGATCCCGATAAAAACGAAAGTTGCCCGTGCAAAGCCTCATAGGACGCAAAGAAAATCAAATACCAAACCTGTGAAAAACTTAACTATTTCGGCGATATCGTTGTTCGGATGAAGTTCTTGATTGCTCACTTTGGTCTTTGTGGTTGGCTGATTTTTATAGGATGATGGATACAAACTCGGACATTCGAAAGGTGCCTCCCTTTAAAGATTCGCATATGCATTTCATGGTTGACGGCCGGCCGGCATCCCATCAGGAAATATCAAAGATCGCCGAGGCATACGCTAAATGCGGCATATTTTCCGTTGATGACATGGGACACCGCACCGGAATCGGTCTGGATGCAAAACCTCGCCTGGCCGGGAAGATCGCGGTGAGATCTGCCGGTTTTGCAATATTCAAAACGGGTGGTTATGGAGAATTTCTTGGAAAGGGTGTCATCGGAAAGGAAGAGATAGAGAAAGTCGTCGAGGAAATAGCCGATACCGGCGTTGATTTTATTAAGGTCATAAACTCCGGTGTAGTCAGCTTCAGGGGTATGCAGCCTGTGACTGCCGGGGGCTTCACATTGCAAGAGCTGAAGATTATTTATGCCGAGGCCAGGGAGAGGGGGCTTGAAATGGTATCCCACGCAAACTCCGACCCAGCCATAAAAGATGCGATAGTCGCCGGTGCTTCTTCGATAGAACACGGCTTCTTCGTATCTAGGGAGACCCTTCATATGATGGCCGAGAAGGGTGTTTCATGGAGCCCAACTGCATTTGCACTGCTAAACATTGCCTCTTCTGTTCCCCATGGTCAGAGGCGTTATATCGAGGGAGTGGTTGAAGCACATCTCTCTTCTGTCAATTTTGCACGCTCCGTGGGTGTGAAATTGCAGGTCGGAACCGACAGCGGATCGAAGGGATTGAGCCACGGCGAATCCTTTTTTGAAGAGTTGCGCTTATTTAGAAAGGCCGGTCTTTCTTTCGATCAGATATTGTCTGCTGCCTGTATGGGAAGTGAGGAGATTAAGAAGGGGAACTATCTCTTCATCAAAGCGGACTTTATCGAGAAGGGGAAGATTGACGCAGTATATCGGGACGGGAAACGTCTTCCCTCGTTGCTATTTCCGGCCTCTCCCCTGTAAACTATATTCACAGTCTCTGCATTGAATCGGGTATCTGCCTCGCAGTCCTGCCTTTCGGGCATCGTCGAAGCAAATCAAGGAGACAGAAATAAGAGGAGAAGGTAATCGTGAAGCGTGAAGATTTAAGAAATATCGCTATTATCGCCCATGTCGACCATGGCAAGACTACCCTGCTCGACGGAATGCTGAAACAGTCGGGCCTGTTCCGTTCGAACGAAAAGGTGCAGGAAAGGATGATGGACAACATTGACCTCGAGCGCGAACGGGGCATCACGATCATGGCGAAGAACACTGCGGTCCAATACAACGGATGCAAGATCAATATCGTCGATACCCCCGGACATGCCGATTTCGGCGGCGAAGTCGAAAGGACTCTAAAGATGGTCGACGGCGTGCTTCTCCTGGTAGACGCCTCGGAAGGGCCTCTTCCCCAGACGAGGTTTGTCCTCAAGAAAGCCCTTGAGTTGAACCTGCCCCCGATTCTAGTTATCAACAAGATAGACAGACCGGATGCCAGGATACAGGAAGTGCTCAATGAAGTGTACGATCTTTTTATCGACCTAGATGCCACAGAAGAGCAGCTTGAATTCCCGATCGTTTACACTAATGCAAAACTCGGCGCGGCGACACTCTCGATGGAGGAAGACTCGGCAGACTTGCGGTGTCTTTTGGATTTGATTCTGAAGACGATTCCTGCTCCTGAAGCGGATGAAAACGAAGTCCTTCAGTTGCTGGTGACGAACATAGACTATAACGATTATGTCGGCAGGCTCGCCATCGGCAGGATATTTTCAGGCACTGTCAAGGTCGGAGACTGGGTCTCGGTGATCAAGAGCAAAGACGAAGCTGGCAAGACGAAGATCACCTCTCTCTTCGGATTTCAGGGTCTCGAAAGGGTTAATATCGAGAGCGCTTCCGTTGGCGACATCGTCGCCCTTGCCGGAATCGAGGGGATAAATATAGGTGATACGATAACGGACCTTGAGCGTCCGAAACCACTGCCTAGGATTACGGTCGACGAACCGACGATATCGATGGTCTTTTCGATCAACACCTCCCCCTTTGCCGGAAGGGAGGGGAAATATGTGACATCACGAAATCTGAGAGAGAGGCTCGAAAAAGAACTGCTCTATAACGTGGCGATAAAGGTCGATTTCGAGAATATGGACTCCTTTAAGGTCATGGGGAGGGGAGAACTGCAGCTTGCGATACTCATCGAGATGATGAGAAGGGAAGGCTACGAACTTTCCGTATCGATGCCGGAGACGATCACAAAGGACGTTAAAGGAGTGCTCCATGAGCCTATGGAACATCTGGTTGTCGATGTCCCGGAGGAATTCGTCGGAGTCGTAACACAGAAAGTGGGTATGAGAAGGGGAAGGATGCAGAAGATGCAGAATAACGGGCACGGGAGGGTGCGTCTCGAATTCAGGATACCGTCAAGAGGCCTTATCGGGTTCCGCTCCCAGTTTCTCACCGATACAAGGGGAACGGGCCTTCTCAACCATATCTTTGACGGGTATGAGCCATGGCAGGGCCAGATCTCAAAGCGTGTCACAGGTGCGCTCGTCTCGGACAGGGGGGGCAAGACTACAACGTATGCGCTTTTCCATTTACAGCCGAGGGGGACGCTTTTTGTAAAGGAAAATACCCCCGTGTACGAAGGCATGATCATAGGGGAGAATTCAAGAGAAAGCGATATCGACGTGAATGTGACAAAGGAGAAGAAGCTCACGAACATGAGGGCGTCAGGAGCCGATGAAGCACTACAGCTTATTCCCCCCAGGATATTGAGCCTGGAACAGGCTATCGAATTTATCAAAGAAGACGA
>Ga0316628_100003392_pt1 | contig 12261 bp, 3 predicted proteins | sample OWC_Aug_M2_C1_D5_FD_207648 | JGI IMG/M metagenome (GOLD analysis project Ga0316628, IMG submission 207648) | Wetland soil microbial communities from Old Woman Creek delta, Ohio, United States - OWC_Aug_M2_C1_D5_C | ecosystem: Environmental > Terrestrial > Soil > Wetlands | place: USA: Ohio...
ACGAGCACACTAGGTCGTTCGGCCTTATCACGTGCGGCACCGTGACCATCCTCGACAGCACCTTGCTGTCCGGACCCCCGTCCCTCAGGAGGCCCCATGTCCAGCTCGTCCCCATGATGAGCGCGTTGTCCCCCGGGGACGAGGCGCCCACCGCGAGCATCGCCACCGAGGTGTCCACCCCGCCAGCGACGACCGGGACGCCCTCGGGGATGCCCGATAGCGCCGCGCCGACGCCTGTGGCCTCCCCGATGACCTCGTCCGACCGCACTATGGTGCCGAACAGGTCCGGCCTCACCTCGAGCCTCACCCCCGCGATGCCAGAGGCCACCTTGGAGAGCACGTCCGCCATCTCCTGGTTGACCTGCCATGTCCGCGCGTCGAGCAGGCCCCCGAAGTTGGCCATCGACGACAGGTCGGTAGTGTGCTCCCCGGTGAGGAGCCTTGCGATGTAGCCCACCGGTGTGAGGAGCCGGTGGGTGCGCAGGTAGAGGCCCGTCTCGCGGGCCATGTACCACACGAGCTTCACGAACCCGAAGTAGGGGTCGATGACGTCCATGCCCGTCACGCTGCGCAGCGCGTCCGTCGGGAGGTCCCGTCTCAAGGCCTCGGCCTCTGCCGTCGCGCGACGGTCGAGCCAGATGGGCACGCTCCTCAGCGGCTCGAAGTCGGTGCCGACCGGCACGCCGAGCCCGCCGAAGAGCCCCGTGATCGCGACGGATTCTATGTAGATGCGGCGCTTCTGCGATGCCAGCACGCATTCCCTGCACACCCGCATGGCTGCGTCGGCCCACACCTTCGGGTCCTGCTCCGCGCCGCCAGGCCACCTCTCGGAGATGGTGAAGCCCGGCGCGTACGGGAGGATGTGCCGTGCGAGCACCCGCCCCGCCGCTGTGTCCACGAGGACGCCCGTCGCGCGCGAGGTCCCTATGTCGAGGCCCAGGACGAGAGACACTCGAACCCCTCGCGCTAATATTGCCGGGGGATGGTCATAACCCTTTCCCTGGCCGGGGGCGACCGGGCCCGGACGGGATGGGCCTCCGCATCCGCGGTGATTGCCGCCCTTCGCCCGTCCCGGGACCCGCCCAGCATCGGAGACCAGGGTCGAAACCTTTATCCGCATATGCAATCATTCGAGCATGTCAGAAGGGATTCTATGGCCAGCTGGCGTGTGCCGCTCACGCTCATGGGGCTGGCCCTCGCCATCTGCGCGTGCGCGGCCATCGCGACCGCGGACCCCGACCCCCCCCTCGTGGACGGCGGAAGCACCACCTTCACCGGGAACTGGACCGTGGACCCTCTGGACGACCTGCGGTACGTGAACCAGACCATCGTCCTCGACGGCAACCTGACGGTCGACGAGAACGGCACCCTAGAGCTGCGCAACTGCACACTCGTGATGAACTCGACCATCGACGGGCAGTTCTCCATCGAGGTGCGCGCCAACGGCACCATGCGCGCGCTGCAGGGCACGACCGTGGAGTGCCGCATCATCTCTGGCAACCTGGGCCCGCGGTTCACGTGGTACGTGAGGGCGCTCGGGCGCGTCGTGCTTGACGGTTCGAGGCTCGTCGGTGCGGGCTGGGACGACGGCCATCCGGGCCTCGTCCTTGAGGGGGACGGCAGCGCGTTCAACCGGTCCTCCATCGCGCAGTGCCACCGCGGGCTCACGGTGCTCGGCGGCCTCAGCGACATAGAGAACCTGACCATCTCCGACTGCACGGTGGGCATCCTGTGGATGGGGGGCTCCTCCACGCTCGGGAGCGTGAGCTGCCTCGACTGCACCGATGCCGGCGTCGTCCTCGAGGGCTGCGACGGCGTCACCGTCGCGAACCTGACGGCGCGGCGGTGCGGCACGGGGCTGCGCGTGGTGGCGTCCGCCACTGGCACGGTCGTGCGCGACGTCGACGTGCGGAACGCCACCGTCGGGGTCAACTGCTCGGCCGATGGCACACTGCTGGAGAGGATCTCGGGGCTGGACTGCGACGTCTGCGTCCGGCTGTCCGGGAACGACACGCGCGCGGCGGACCTGACCGTGTCGATGTCGCCATCCTCGCCGCCAGCGACCGCGGGCGTGCTCGTCTCTGGCGACGCGCAGCGCGTGCGGCTCCAGGACCTCGACATCTCGGGCTGTGACGATGCCGTCCTCGTTCTCGGCGCCTGCAGCGGGCTTCATGTCTCCGGCCTGACGGTGCGCTCGGCCACTGATGGGGCCCTCGCCTTCGACGCGTCCCCCTCGCGGGCCGAGGACGTCCGGCTCGAGCGACTGACCCTGTCCGTCGCGGGGGCCAGTTACGGCCTGCTGCTGCGCAACGTCGACGGCGTGGTGGTCGACACCGCGGACATCGCCGGACCCCCCTCGTTCGCCGTGTACCTCCAGGGCTGTGGCGATGTCCTCCTTGCGTCGGTGAAGGCCACCGCCTCGCAGCGCGTCATCTCCGTGGACGGCTCGGGTGGCAGGCGCAACGTGACCGTCTCCAAGTGCGACATCGAGGGCGCCCAGTACGGCATTTGGGCGGAGGACGTGGGCGACCTCAATGTGGTCAGCAGCATCTTCCTCGATTCCAGCATCGATTGCGTGATGGCGAGGCGGACGACCGGGCTTCGCGTCATATCTAGCGCGTTCTCGGGCGGCCTGCGGTCCGGCATAGAGGTCTTCTCCTGCGTCGATGTGACCCTCGAGTTCGTGGACTTCTCGGACGTGCCCTATCCCGTCTACATGGAGGACGCCGACGCATTGATCGACAACTGCGACGTGGACAGCTGTGATACGGGCATGTGGTTCGCGTCCTGCTCCGAAATCAGCATACTTGACATCAATGTCATCGGCTCCTCGGTGGCGTTCCTGTTCAACGCGTCGACGCTCTTCAGCGCGTTCTCCTTGGACATCTCCGGGGCCAGCGACGCCGCCGTCATCCTCGAGGGAGGCACGGCCGATTGCATCGTCGAGACGATGAGCGTGCGGTCCAGCACGACGGCCGTCAGGCTCAGGGACGCCGCGACATCGTCCGTGCTGCTGAAGGGGCTGGACCTGGGAAACTGCACGGAGGGCGTGAACGCCACGGGCGCCGGATCTGGCATCATCGTCAACGCCACGAAGTTCGTCGGCCTTGGGGTCGGGGTGGCCGCCCTCGGGGGTTCCGAGGTGCGTGTCGAGGACGGCTCGTTCGCGAACTGCACGATCGCGCTGCTCTCCGACGGCTCGTCGTGGCTGAACTGGACCGTCGCCTCCATTGCCGACTTCGAGAACTGCTCGGCCGTCCTGCGCGGGCTTGTCGAGCTGCTCGACGGCGGGAGCCTCAACATCAGCCGCTCGGACGTCACGTTCCTGTCAATGTCGGACCTCGAGTCGGGCGTCTCCTCAGCTGCCGGGTCGACGCTGAGGCTCATGGGCTCTTCCATCTCGGCCGGCCCGGATGGCTCGTTCCACATATCCTCGTCGGGCGCGCTCGATGTCAGGGGCTGCAACATCTCCGGGGGAACGCCCTCGACGGCGGTCGGGGCGCTCACGGTCAAGGGTGACGCGGCCTGGGTGGGAACCACGACGTTCAGCGACAGTGCCGTCGCGGTCCGCATCACCGGCGGGTTCGCCACCATCGCGGGATGCGACTTCGTCGGCAACACCCGCGCGGACATCGCCATGGACGGCGCGCTCCGTCCCACAGTCTCGGGGTGCGATTTCCTCGTCGCGAGCATCGGCATCACCGGCACGTTCGAGGGGTCGCTCTCGGTGAGCTCGACCTTCCTCGACGGGAGGGGCACCCTTTCGCAGGCATTCTCGCTGGGGTACGACGCCAGTCGCCTGGCGACGCTCACGCTGCGCAACGTGACGATTGCGCACTTCAGCGAGGGGGCTGACGCCGTAACGGACCAGCACCAGGGCTCCACGCTCATCGAGGACAGCGTGCTGCTCGACAGGTCGGGTCTTGCCCTCGCTCCCCGCGGCGGCGCCCTGGTCCAGCTGAGGCGCCTGGCGGCCACCAACTCATCGGTCTTCCTCGACGGGGTGTCCTTCATCGTGGAAGGATGCAACTTCAACTGGTCGAACCTGACAATCGCCGACTGTCCGCAGGGGGGCCTCGTGGACGGATGCTCCTTCGAGGGGACCCATTGGGCGGGACCGGCGATCGATGTGAGCAACAGCAGGTACGTCACCGTGACGGCGACCTCCATCGACGTCGGCGAGGGCGCCCTCGTCGTCCGGGACGGGTCCAGCCTGTTCCTCTCAGGCTCGGTCATCGCCATCTCTGACCTTGGGCCCGCCATCGACGTGGAATCGTCCCAGCTCCAGGCCGAATCGTGCGCCCTCACCAGCCTCGCGGACCAAGGCCTGAGAGCCAATGGCGTGTCCACCACCGTGGAGCTCGCCAACTGCTCAATCTCGGCAGCGACGGGCGGTGCGGGACACGCCATCGAGGTGATTTCCAACGCCGAGGCATGGCTCATCAACACGACGTTCGACCGTGCATCGGTCCTCACGGCGGACTCCGGGCAGCTCCACGTGACATGGTTCGCCACGTTCGAGCTGCGCCTGCCCTGGGGCGGCACCATCGACCGTCCCACGAGGTTCACCGCGACCGACGCGCAGGGGGACGAGGTAGTCAACACCACCGACGTCCGAGACGTATTCAATCTGGAGGAGTTCTTCGAGGATACGGGCGCGCGCACGATGCTCACCCCCCACACGCTCGTCGCCGAGGACCTCTCGCGCGGCGTCAGGTGGTCGGGCGCGCTCACCTTCGACATGTCAAGGCACGTGCCCATCGGCCTTCTGGACGTTGAACTGCCCCAGGCCCGCGCGGGGTCGGACAAGGTCGTGACGGAGGACAGCATCGTTGAGCTCAATGGCACATCCTCCTCTGACAACGATCCCACGTTCGGCTCGTCGGGAGTCTTCATGTGGTCGTTCGACGAGTACGGCACGACGGTGAACCTGACCGGGGCGCGGGTCGACCACGTCTTCTCCGTCCCTGGCAGCTTCAACATCACGCTCACCGTCCGTGACACCGCCGGGAACGAGGGCATTGACCTGCTCGTGGTCCAGGTGCTCGACAGGACCGCCCCCGTCATCGCCTTCGAGGGCAACGTCACCATCGACGAGGATGTCGTCCACATCTTCGACGCGTCCGCGACGTCCGACAACGACCCACGGTTCAGCGTGTCCAACGGCAGGTTCGTCTGGACGTTCCAGGTCGCGACGGGCCAGCTCACGCTGGAGGGGGCCACCGTCGGCGCGCTCTTCGCGCAGCCGGGCACCTACACGGCCCATCTGACGGTCTTCGACAGGGAGAACAACACCGCGGGGGCGGACTTCTGGGTCGAGGTGCTGGACCGGACACCTCCCGAGATTCTCGGCGTGTGGGACGTCGTGGTGTTCTCTGTGACCCCGAACCTCCTCAATGGCTCGCGATGCGTCGACAACGTCGGCATCGCTTCGTTCCAGTGGGTGGTCGAGCACGGGACGGGCACCATCACGCTGGAGGGCTCCAACCCGCAGTACACATTCGATGACCTCGGCACGTACGATGTGTCGCTGACGGTGGTGGACACCGCGGGCAACGCGAACGGGACGGGCTTCGTGGTCGTCTACGACGACTTGCCGGCCATCACGCTCCCCTCGCATGTGGTCTCCATGGCCGGTGTGCCAATGGAGGTGACGGTCAAGGTGGAGGACGAGTTCAACACCGGCCTCTCGTTCAGGCTCGTCACGGGTCCCGGGGGCGTGACGTTCAACACCACCGGCCAGGACGGGGCCAAGCTGCTCTGGACGCCCCAGGGCGGACCGGGCGGCTACGAGGGCATGGACGTCATGTTCGACGTGGCCGTCAACGACGGGTACGTGGACGCCGTCGGCCGCATGACGGTCAGGGTGAACCCGTCCCGGGGGGCGGGCAACCATGCACCCGTGATCTCGTCCGAGCCCCCGCTCGCGGCCAAGCGCGCCGCGCCTTACATCTACTCGGTGCTCGCGACCGACCCCGACGGCGACCGGCTCGGGTACTTGCTCGTGGCTGGCCCGGACGGGATGGCGGTGAGCGTGGAGGGCACCGTCTCGTGGACGCCTCCGTTCGAGGCCGGCACCATCGCGGTCCAGGTCAGGCTCATCGTCACCGACGGCCAGGCCACCGCGTTCCAGGAGTGGAGCATCCGGTTCCGCGAGCCCCCGAACCAGGTGCCCCGCATCGCCTTCAGCCTCCCATCGCTCGAGGTCAAGGTGCACGAGGAGTTCACCGTCGACCTCTCGCCCTTCGTACCGGACGGGGGTGCCTACCAGGTCGACGCGGACGACCCTAACCTCGCGCTCAGGTGGTCCGTCCTGTACAACGCGTCGGCGGTGGAGCTCCTGGTGCAGGACAAGCTCCTGTTCCGGTTCCGCGCGCTCGACGTGAGCACGGAGCTGGAGCTCGAGTTCGTCGTGACGGACCCGTCGGGCGCCAACGACTCGACGACGATGGGACTGGTCATACTGCCACCCCCCGTGCCTGGGGAGGAAGGCGACTGGTGGCTCTGGGCCCTGCTCCTCCTCGTGGTCGCGGGCGCGCTGGGGGGGGCGGGGGCCAGCGTCTCCGCGTCGCGTCGACGCAGGCGGCTGGCCGCGACCGAGGCCCGGATCCGCGCGAGGGACATCGAATCTGAGGCAGAGCGGCCCGTGTTCGAGCCCACGGCGGTCCCGCACGCGCCCGCGCCCCTGGCCGCCGTGGCACCGTCCGCGACCGTCGCGCCTGGACCGAGCGCCGGGGCCCAGGCGATGCCCAGCGAGGAGGACGTCGCCCTCGAGCTCGACGAGCAGATGCTCGAGGACGAGCTGGACGACCTCCTGGCCGAGGTCGGCACGTTCCAGGAGATCCCCACGGCAGCGCGCGCGCAAGTTCCGGAGGCTCCGCCCGCCGGGGCCCCCGCCGAGCCAGAGGAACAGCCCCCGCAGTCGCTCAGGGCCCGCGCGGCCGCCTTCGCCGAGGCGGCGGAGGAGTCCGTGCAGCCCCCGCAACCGGTCTCCGCGAGCAGGCCCTTCGTCCTCGAGGGCGTCGCGGTCCTCGGCAGTGACGGCAGGACGATGGCCTCTACCGGGCGCGTCGAGGAGGTCATCGACACGGTCCGGAAGGCGATGATGGACGTCCTGGCAGCGCGGGACGCGACCGACGAATCGACGCTCGAGGTCGACGGCCGCAGGGTCATCGTCATGGCCAGGGACGGGATGGGCGTCGTGGGAATCATCAGGGGGAGGGAGGACTCGGAGCTCCGCCCCCAGATAAGCGCGGCCCTGGACAACATGCACGCTCATCCCGACCGCACCGACGCGATGGTGGTCATCGAGGACCTTCTCGCCGCCGCGGGCGGCGGGGCGCGCGCGGAGGTGGTTAAGGGGGCGTGGACCGCGCACCTGCGCGCGCACGTGGTCTTCAAGGGCCACCACGTGGTGCTGGAGGCGTTCATCCGCAACGACACGGAGGCGCTCATGCACAACGTGCGCGTGGACATCAGCTACGACCATGACGCGCTCGCGCTCGTCTCGGTGAGGCCCCGGCTCCTCGTGTCGCAGGACCGCGTGTCGGTGGGCAACCTGCCGCCGGGGAAATCGACCGAGCTCGAGGTCTCCTTCGACGCGGAGCTGTGCCTCTCCTCGCCGATGTCCCTCATCGTGACGTACACCGACGCCGAGGGCCGTCGCGTGCAGGTGCCGGCGAAGCCCATGCACGTGGACGTGCGACCGCCCCGCCTGGCGCCCTCGGGCGCCCCGACCGACTCCGAGCTGCTGGCCCTCGCGGACGGTGGGCTTCCCCACAAGGGCCGCAAGGCCTTCGAGTACGCGACCGATGCACAGCGCATCGACATGCACTCCCTGGCGGTGCGCAAGGTGAAGGACGCTGGGCTGATGGTGGTGAGGGAGGTCGAGTCCCAGGAGACCATGCGCACCGAGACGTGGCTTGCGGGCACCACCGTCGAGAAGGGCGCGCGGGCGGTAGTGCGCGTCTCGACCCATGGAGCGGACCGCCTGCTGGAGGCCTTCGTGGCATCGGACGACGCCTCCGTGGTCGTCGGGCTGCTGACCTCCCTGTCGGGCACCATCATGGACTCGGTCGGGAGCGCGGCGCCCGCAGGTGCCCTCAAGCGCGTCGTCGACGCCCGGAAGCTCAGCGACCTTGAGGTCTGGCCCACGCTGCTAGAGTACGAGCTCGACGGCGAGTGATGGCCACGGGACGCTGACCCGGACGGGCGAGCCCGCGGCCCGGCGCGGCACACCCGGGCCTGTTCCCGGGCCTAGATCGTGAGAAGCGATCGGGGCACCATCGCCACCTCTGCCACGTGCTTCATGCCGAGCGAGGCGGTGAGGCCGGCCATCTGCTGCCCGACGACGGGCGGGACCACCATCAGGGGCCTGAGGCCCCTGGTCGTCACCAGGTCGACGACCGATGCCAGGGTGTGCCTGGCGAGGCCGGTGCGCCGGTACCTGGGATGGGTGTAGACGCGCACGACCGCGTACACGCGGCCGAGCGAGGCGGTCGCGAGGGAGGCGAGGCAGCCCCCGTTGAACGCCCCGACCGCGATCCCCTTCGCGAGCAGGTCCTTGGGGGTGCCGTAGTCGACGGAGAGGAACAGCGCGTCCCCGGGCATCCTGTGCCATAGCTCGAGGTCCGAGAAAAGGACCTGCCTCACGTCCAGGTCGGGCCTGGGCGGGGGGACGCTGCCGGGCTCGACCCCGTTGGTGGTCGAGTAGATGTGCAGCACCTGGAGCGCGCGGGCGTCCGCGACATCGGCCAGCTGGGTGAACAGGGACGTGGGCATGACCAGCCGGCGCTCCGGGGCCAGCTTCACGAGGATGTCGAGCAGGTCCGACGAGGCGCGCGCCCCGATGAGCCTGACCTCCCGCCGGGGGTCCTTGGGCAGCACGACGTAGCACTTCTCGTCCTTGGTCCTGATGACGGTCGCGCCCCCGACCTCGATGTCGAAGGCCGCCGGGGCCGCCACCGGGTCCTTGGCGAACCACTGCGCGACCGTCCTTGCGGACTCGACATCGAGACGCCTCATGCTGCTCCTACCCTCCAACAACAGCCAGGTGGGGCAGATAAACGCTTCGTCCTGGTTCTTAGCCGCGAGAGCCAGGCCCGCAGGGCCGGGAGGGGGGGGATGGACCGGCGCTCCGGATTGCCATGGCCGCCAGGCGGGGGCCGAAAACGATATACCGCGCGGTGGCGTTCACCGAGGCGCGGCAGGATGTGATGAGATGGCCAGCATGTACCAGTCGAGCGTGTCCAGGACCCCGGTCGAGCCCGTCAAGATGGACGGGGCCGAGGGCGTGACCGTCCAGTGGCTCCTCCGGAAGGACCACGGCGTCCCCAACTTCGAGATGCGGAGGTTCTCCGTGTCCAAGGGAGGGCACACGCCCTACCACAAGCACCCGTACGAGCACGAGGTCTTCGTGATGTCGGGCGAGGGCGTGCTCAGGCACGAGGGCAAGGAGCACGCGATGCACCCCGAGGACGTCGTCTACATGCCCGCGGACGAGATGCACCAGTTCCGCAACACAGGGGAGGCGCCCTTCGTGTTCATGTGCCTCGTCCCCGTGACGAAGTGACGTGCTCGGGGACGCTGGCCTCCTGGGACCTTCGGCCACGACCCGGACTACTCAATCGACCCGTCCGGGGACGGATTCTCGTCAGGGACCGTGTCAATCATCAGCTCTCGCGACGAGAGCTCGACCTCCAGCGCCTCGTCGCGCTCGAGCCCCAGGCCCCCGACTGATGAGGCCTTCTCGCCGACGACCTTGGCCAGCTCGCGCCTGAACTCCGCTATCAGGCCAGTGATGGGCTCCATAGCCGTCGATGCCACGAATAGCTCGATGGCCTGCTTCTCCTCCACGACCCCCAGCCGCATCACCATCTTGTAGCTGTGGACCTTCGTCTCCCCGTAGTACCAGACCTCGGCGTAGTAGGGGGGGCCGCGCTCAATGTACTCACGGACGAGCTGCACGGCCGTGCCCCCCATCGCGGCCCTCCCCAGCGTGAGCACGACCTCCGGCGAGAGGTCCCGCGGGTAGCGGAACACCCGCAGGTCCTTCTTGTCGAGACCCTCCTTGATGAGCCTCCTGAGCATGGCCGTGTTCGCGTGCTCGCGCGTGAAGAATATGGGGCACACCACGTCCGCGTGCCTCCGCTTCATCTCGACGCGGTTGCGGACGCCCTGCGAGTCCACGTAGGTCAGGAGGCCGTCGATGTGCGTGCCCTGGCAGATCTGGGGGTCGAAGAAGAACGCCACCGTCTTGCGCTCCCCGGGCTTGATGTTCCCCATCGACACGCGGTCCCCCTTGCGCACGAGGGTCTCTGGCTCCACCTGCTCGAGGCGCAGCATGTCCGCGTCGTAGGCCACCTCCATGGCCACGTCCGCGATGAGGCCCTCGGTGGCGTTCACAGCCGCCACCTTGAGCCGCACGTACCCCCTGTAGAAGTCGACTGCGGAGAGGACGGACACGCTCTGCACCGCCTTGACCGCCCTTATGTCCGACCTTGTGAGGGAGGCCGTTGCCTGCACGAGCGGGGATACGATGCCCTCGATGCCAGCTACCTGCGTCAGCTCACCCGTCCACTCCTCGATCACACCTGCGTAGGAGGTCTCGACGCTCTGGACGGTCGAGGAGAGCCGCTCCCGCAGCCCCGCGTCCGGCTCGCCGTAGATGACGGCGGCCAGGTTCACGAAGGGCCCGCTCGCCATCAGGATGAGGTTGTCCCCGTACTTGATGCTCTCCAGCTCCCCGCCCTTGTGCAGCCCGTCCTGGATGATGCCCTGCACCGCGATGAGCATGCCCGACATCAGGTCAGCGTCCTCGGTGCGGCACTCCTCGCGCGAGCACGTCGCCATGAGCCGGCCGTCGCGGTAGACCACGAAGATCTCCTCGACGATGTGCGTCGGGCCAGGTGCCGCGGCCGCAGCCCCGCTGGCCGCAGCCGCGATCCGTGCCGCCTCGGCGGCCGCTCGGCGCTGGCCGACGATGCCGACGACTATCAGTAGGCAGATGACGGCCAGGATCAGGAGGATGACGATGGTGGTGCCCGACAGGCCCGTTCCAGGCACACCTGTCTCCAGCGCGACGGTCCTGGAAGATTCACCATCTCCTATGGTGCTGATTGGGACGATCCCGTAGAAGTAGGTCGGTCCGCGCTCCACGGTGTCATCGATGTACGACAGCACATCGCCGACCTCCGCGATGGGAGGCATCACCTGGGGAGTCAAGCCCCGCAGGATCCTGTAGCCGGTCACCGGCGCCTGCGCTTCCGTCCTTGCTGGGGCGACCCAGCCCAGCAGGGCCTTGCCTTCCACGTACCTCGCCTCGACGTCGGTGGGCGCGTGAGGCAGCTCCCATGGCACGACCTCCGATATGTTGGATGCCGTGCCGTTGTAGCGGGCGTTCTTCGCCTGGATGTAGTACAGGTACGTCGTCCCCGCTTTGACATCGATGTCCAGATAGGTGAGGCCGTTCGTCCAGTTGATCCTCTCCATGCTCTCTGGCGAGGTCCCCCTATAGATGAAGTAGGCCTCGATCTGTGAACCTCCGTCGGATAGCGGCGATGCCCATTCGAGGTGAACGCACTCGATGCCTGACCAGGCGGTGAAGTTCATGGCCGGGCCGGGGGGGACGACGAACTGGATCATGCACAGGGTGCCCTCGCTCGGACCGGCCGGATTGATGGCCCTCAATCTGTAGACATATGTGACCCCGACCTCGACGTCCCCGTCCAGGTACGCCAGGCCCTCGGTGATGTTGCCGAGCAGGGTCTCATCGGTCCCGGGGCTAGCCCTGGACAGTTGGTATGTGATGTTCAGCGCCCCCCCGAGGTCGGTGGGGACGCCCCAGTCCAGGGATACGCCGCCCGGTACGAGCTGTCCGAAGAAATCCGTCGGCGTTCCCGGTGGGCTCATCGGGATTGCCGTGGCTGGCTCCGACCGGACAAAGGACTCGCCCGCCTCGTTGAAGGCCACGATCTCGTAGAACTGGGCTATGCCGTCCACGAGCCCTGCATGGTCGAATGAGGTGGAGATGGTCCATGTGAGGTAGAACAGGGTGTTAGGGCTGAGCCCGCTGTAGATACGGTATCCCTGGATCGTCCTGCCGTTCGTGCTCGATGGAGGGTCCCAAGAGAGGGCCACCTTGTGCGGCAGACCGGTCGCAGACACGTTCAATGGCTCCGAGGGCCGGCCGAATGGCACCTCGGCAAGCATCCCCGTGGCCGGTCCCTCGTAGAAGGCGTTCAGCGCCGTCACTTTGTAGTA
>Ga0316628_100003393_pt1 | contig 12259 bp, 12 predicted proteins | sample OWC_Aug_M2_C1_D5_FD_207648 | JGI IMG/M metagenome (GOLD analysis project Ga0316628, IMG submission 207648) | Wetland soil microbial communities from Old Woman Creek delta, Ohio, United States - OWC_Aug_M2_C1_D5_C | ecosystem: Environmental > Terrestrial > Soil > Wetlands | place: USA: Ohio...
GCGCGGCACCGCCGAGGCCGTGCTCGCGCTGCCCGGCGCGGCGGGCCGGGGCCAGATGGCGCTCCACAACCACCCGGGCGGCGTGCTCGATCCCTCCTCAGCCGACCTCGACGTGGCCCTGCGGCTCCACGACGCCGGCGTCGGCTTCGGCATCGTGAACAACGACGCCACGGACCTCTACGTGGTGGTCGAGGTGCCGAAGCCCCGCGAGACGGAGCCGATCGATCCCGTGGCCGCGGCGAACCTGCTGCGGCCCCGGGGCCGAGTGGCTCGGCTGCTGGGGGTGCCGGAGGACCGGCCGTCGCAGCGCGACATGGCGGCGCACGTGGCCGACACGTTCAACGAGGGCGGCGTGGCGCTGCTCGAGGCGGGCACGGGAGTCGGGAAGTCGTTCGCGTACCTCGTCCCCGCCATCCTGTGGGCGCTGCGCAACGGCGAGCGCACGGTGGTGAGCACCAACACCATCAACCTCCAGGAGCAGCTGGTCGGGTCGGACCTCCCCACGCTCGCCCGCGCGCTGGGCACCGCAGACCGGCCGGTGCGCTACGCGCTGCTCAAGGGGTGGCGCAACTACCTCTGCCGGGCGCGCCTCCGCCAGGCGCTGGGCGCGGTCGGCACGCTGCTGGAGCCGGAGCGGCGCGACGAGCTGGAGGCGGTGGCCGCCTGGGCCAGGGCGACGAGCGACGGCAGCCTCTCGACGCTCGCCTTCGAGCCCAGCGACGAGGTGTGGGACGAGGTGGCCGCGGAGTCGGACCTGTGCACCCGCCTGCGCTGCCCGGACTTCAACGAGTGCTTCGTGTTCGCGGCGCGGCGCCGCGCGGCCGACGCGGACGTGGTCGTCGTGAACCACCATCTGCTGGCGAGCGACCTGGCGGTGCGCCGGGCCCAGGGCAACTGGGAGGACGCGGCGGTGCTGCCGCCCTACCGGAGGCTGGTGCTCGACGAGGGCCACCACCTGGAGGACACCGCCGCCGAGCATCTGGGCAAGCAAGCGACGTCGCGCGGCGTGGAGCGGCTGCTCTCGCGCCTGGAGCGCCAGAACCGCGGCGTGCTTCCCGCCCTGCGGGCCGCGCTCGCCGCCGAGGCCGACGAGCGGCTGCGGGAGGACGCGCTCGCGGTGCTGCGCGAGCGGCTGGTGCCCGCGCTGGGCGAGGCGCGGCGGGGCGCGGAGCAGCTCTTCCGCCTGCTCGAGGCGCATCTCGCCGGGCAGCCGGACAACGTCGTGCGCCTGACCGACGCCTTCGCCGAGGGCCCCGTCTGGGACGCCGGCCTGGGCGATGCCCTCTCGAACCTCGGCTTCACCTTCGGCCGCCTGCGCGACGCCGTGGTCTCCCTCATCGAGCGCCTGACGCGCGACGAGCAGCCGGCCGACCGCACGGCCCAGCTCGTGGCGGAGCTGCGGGGCGTCGCCGGCCGCCTGGATGCGGCGCGCGACGCCGTGGCGACCGCGCTCAAGCCGCCGCCCGGCTCGCCGCCGCTGGTGCGGTGGCTGGAACGGCGCGGCGGGACGCACGTGGCCGTGGCGGCGCTGCCGCTCGAGCTGGCACCGCTGCTCAAGGAGATCCTGTTCGGCCGCGTCGAGACCGTGGTCGTGACCAGCGCGACCCTCGCGGTGGGAGGCGGCTTCGAGTTCCTGGCCGGACGGCTCGGCATAGACCTGCCGCCGCGCCGGCCCGGCGCGCGCGAGGTCCTGCCCTCGCCGTTCGACTTCCGCGAGCAGTGCCTGCTCGCCATCCCCGACGACGTGCCCGAGCCCCGGGGCGACGCGGAGGGCCACGCGGGCGCCACGGTCGCGATCGCCAGCGACGTGGCGCACGCGGCGGACGGCGGCCTGTTCGTGCTGTTCACGAGCTACCGCGCGCTGCGCGCCGCCGCTGCCGCGCTGCGGGCGCGGGCGGACGTGGCGGGTCGCTGGCCCATCCTCGTGCAGGGCGAGCAGCCCCGCGACCAGCTGCTGCGCCGGTTCCGGGCGGCCGGCTCGGCCGTCCTCCTGGGCACCGACTCGTTCTGGGAGGGCGTGGACGTGCCGGGACCGGCGCTGCGCGCGCTGGTGATCGCCAAGCTGCCTTTCCGCGTGCCCACCGAACCCCTCACCGCGGCACGGCTGGAGATGATCGAGGCCGCCGGCGGAGACTCCTTCAACGAGTACCTGGTTCCGCTGGCCGCCCTGAAGCTGAAGCAGGGCTTCGGGCGGCTCATCCGCTCGCGGACCGACGTGGGCGTCGTGGTGCTGCTGGACCGCAGGGTGCTGAGCAAGAGCTACGGTCCCGCGCTGCTCCGCGGGCTGCCTCCAGCGCGGCGCGTGACGGGACCCTGGGAGCGCCTGAGGGACGAGGTGGGGGAGTTCTTCGTGTTGCACGGGATAGTAGGTGATGGGTGATAGGTGATAGGTGAGAGGTGAGAGGTGAGAGGTGATAGGTGAGAGGTGATAGGTGATGGGTGATCGGCAGGGGTGGGAGCGGCTGACGGCGGACGGCGGACGGCTAACGGCTGACCGCTGATGGCGGACGGCTGACGGCGGACGGCTGACGGCCGTCCCTGGAGGGCAAGTGAGGATTCCGAGGCCGGGCAAGATCGTGTGCGTGGGGCGGAACTATGCGGAGCACGCCAGGGAGCTGGGCAACGACGTGCCCGACCGCCCGCTGCTGTTCCTCAAGCCGCCAACCGCGCTGATCGGGGACGGGGAGCCGATCGTCCTGCCGCCCGCTTCGCGGCGGGTGGAGCACGAGGGCGAGATCGGCGTCGTGCTGGGCGGGACGCTGCGGCATGCGGACGAGCGCTCGGCGCGCGCGGCCATCGCGGGCATCGCGTGCCTCAACGACGTCACGGCGCGCGATCTTCAGCTCAGCGACGGCCAATGGACGCGGGCCAAGGGCTTCGACACGTTCTGCCCGGCAGGGCCCGTGGTCTGGAGCCCGCCGGAGGACTTCGATCTGGCGCTGCTCGAGGTCACGTGCCGGGTGAACGGGGTGGTGCGTCAGGTGGGCCGTGCGCGGGACATGGTGTTCGGCATCGAGAGTCTCCTGTCGTACATCTCTCACGTCATGACGCTCGAGCCCGGCGACCTGGTCGCCACCGGCACGCCGGCGGGAGTCGGACCGCTGGTGGCGGGGGACGTCGTGGAGGTGGCGATCCCGCAGGTGGGCGTGCTGAGAAACCCGGTGGTGTCGGAGCAGCCCGATCCGGGCCGGTAGCGAGGCTCCGCGCGGTTTGGCTGGACGGCGTTGCAGCCGGCTCGCTCGGCCCGCGGCGTCGGGCCGCCACGGTGGCCTCGGGGAGGCCGCGCCGCCTGCCGCAAGGGCAGCGGATCTGGCCCGGAGGAGTACATTCCACGGTTGCGGGGTACAGTCACGGACGGGAGCGTGGAAGCCTCAGGAATGAAGTCGAGGATCGCCGCACGGGCGAAGTGTCTGCCGGTGCATCCCCTGGCCGGGAAGCCGGGCAGCGCCTGCGGCGCGTCCGCCGGCGGCTCGCTCTGCATCGCGTTGGCTGCGCCGGAGGAGTGGCTGGCGAAGGCCGTCGGGCGCGTGGGGAAGGTGCTTGCCCGGGCCTGAGCGGTTCATCTTCCCCCGCACCACGTCGGGGCTGGCTCCGCGGTGGATCGCGGTGTCGGCGGTTGCGCACGCGGTCGTGGTGGCGCTGGTGATCTGGTCGAACCCGCCGCGCGCCGCGCCTTCGCCCGGCGGGGGGGCCCTCATCGTGATGGATCTCCCGCGGGACGCGGGCGAGGGCGGCGTCCCTCCGGTGGCGTACGCGGCGCGGCCCGCGGGGAGGCGCCGGCCCGCGCCGCGGGCGGTGAGCCCGCGGATCGTGCCGTCCTTCGACACGGTGGGCGCGGCGCTGGTTCGCGGGGGCCCGGACACGGGCCGTGTCGTGGGGCGCGGCGCGCGCCCGGCGGCGCGCACACTGGCGCAGGCCGTGCCGCGCTACGGCGACGGTAGGCTGTGGGTCAGCCCCTTCGACGTGCCCAGCCGAGGGCGGCCGATCAGGATGGACTCCGTGGTGGCCGCGCGGATGCTGGTCCTCGCCGACTCGGTGGAGCGCAACCCGATGCCGGACCCGAGGGCCAACCCGTACGTGTCGCGGCCCTGGACCTTCAGGCGCAACGGCAAGACCTACGGCTGGGACGCGGGAGGGCTGCACCTGGGGGACTTCACCATACCGACGGCCGCGCTCGCCCTCCTGTCGCTGCCGCAGGGCAACATTGACCAGGCGCGCGCCAACGCGGCGCTGCTGGAGATGAGGGCCGACATCATGCGCGCGGCGGTGCGGGCCCAGGCGGAGGAGGACTTCAAGCAGGCCGTGAGGGACATCCGCGCCCGAAGAGACCGGGAGCGGCGCGAGCAGCGGGCGCGCGACGAGGCCCGAGAGCGCCTCGTTCCCAACCCGTGAGCGGGAGCGCGGCGTGAAGCTGATCGACACCGACGAGACCGTCCTGATCGTGACGGGGACCGACATCCCCGCCGAGATGAACGACCGGCCCGTGGCCTACGGGCTCAAGGTCGAGATAGACCGGCGGGGCGGGGGGCGCGCCTTCCGCTGGGCCTTGGTGGTGTCCGACGCGTGGTACGCCGAGAACCGCATCTTCCACATCTGCCCCACCGTCGCGGTGGGCGGGCCCGGCGTCAACCGCGTCGCCGCCGCCCTCGCGCCCGAGCTGCCGATGCTCTACCAGCGCGGCGAGCGCGTCTTCGTGCAGGGGAGCTGGGACGGAGAGAGGAAGCGGGCCAGCCTCTGGGGCGCCGACCGCGCCGGGACCGCGGAGGCGGTGGACACGTTCGTGAAGGAAGGCCTGTGCGGTTCGTTCCTGGCGAAGATCTGGAAGAACTGACGGGCGGCCAGACCGTCGGCCGCGAGAGCCCCGCGCCAGGCTGTTCGCAGTGACTTGTCCGGCGGCACCCAGGCGGGCGACCCTAGTCGCGCAGCGCCGCCTCCAGGCGGGCCAGCGCGGCCTCCCTGCCGACCAGCACCAGCAGCTCGTTCACGCCCTCGCTGACAGTGGCGCCCGTGAGCGCGATGCGAACCGGCTGCATGACCGCCCCCACCTTCATCCCCTTCGACTCGGCCAGGCTCCGCAGCCGGGCGTCGATGCCGGCCGCGCTCCAATCGGAGAGCTCGCGCAGCGACTCCAGCGCCAGCCGCAGGCCGGCCCTGTAGCCGTCGGGGTCCCGGGCGATGGCGGCCGCCGCCTTCTCGTCGGGCACCGCGGGCTCGAGCCCGGCGCGGATGCGCGCCCGGCGGCGCACGTCGAGGATCGTCCGGGCGCGGGGCAGTACGGCTGCGATGGACGCGAGCGCCGTCTCCACCGGCACGCCGTCGGTCGCCGCGAACACCTCGGAGACGAGGACCGCCGGCCCCCGGTGGCGCAGGTGCTCGCCGTTCATCCACTCCAGCTTGGTGGTGTCGAAGACCGCGGACTTGCGCTGCACCCCGTCGAGAGTGAACGCCTCGACCAGGTCGTCGAGGTCGAAGAACAGCTCGCGATCGTTGCCCGGGCTCCAGCCGAGCAGGGCGAGGAAGTTCACCATCGCCTGCGGCAGGATGCCCAGGTGCTGGTAGTCGGCCACTGCGGTGGCGCCGTGCCGCTTGCTCAGCTTCCTGCCGTCGGTGCCCAGGATCATGGGGACGTGGCCGAAGGTGGGCAACGGCACGCCGAAGGCGCGGTAGAGAAGGATCTGCTTGGGCGTGTTGGAGATGTGGTCGTCGCCGCGGAAGACGTGCGTGATCCGCATCGCGATGTCGTCTGAGACCACCGCGAAGTTGTAGACCGGCGTCATGTCGGCCCTCAGGATCACGAAGTCCTCGAGATCCTCCCCTCGGAAGCCGATGGGCCCGTGCACCGCGTCGTCCCACTCCACCGCTTCGTGGGCCACGCTGAAGCGGATCGCGCCCTCGTCGCGGTACGCCTTTCCCTCGTCGAGCAGGCGCTGGGCGTCGGCCTGGTGGCGGGCGAGCGCCTCGCCCTGGAACAGCGGGCCCTCGTCCCAGGAGAGGCCCAGCCAGCTCATGCCGTCGAGGATGACCTTCGTGAACTCGTCGGTGGAGCGCTGCCTGTCGGTGTCCTCGACCCGGAGGACGAAGGCGGCGTCGCGGTCGGGGCCGAAGCGCCGGGCATGCTCGACGAACAGCCAGTTGAAGAGCGCCGTGCGGGCGCCCCCAACGTGCAGGCTGCCGGTGGGGGATGGTGCGAAGCGGACGCGGATCACAGCGGAGTGGGAGGGATTCGAACCCTCGATACAGGTTTTAGCCCGTATGACGGTTTAGCAAACCGTTGCCTTGAGCCTCTCGGCCACCACTCCGGGACGCCGTAACCTAAGCTGTCCCTTATCACTACGCCACCGCGGCCGATCACCGCTTGGCGCCCGAAGCGCCCGGATTGTCCCCCATCTGTACCCCTGCGTCACGTCGCGGCCCCGGCAGCCGCCGCGTGGAACTGCGCCAGCCGCGCCACGCCGTCCGACAGGTCGCGCTCGGAGACGATGTCGTAGCGGTCGAAGACGGACCGTGTCTTGTGCCCGGTCAGCTTCATGGCGATGTGCTCGGGCACGCCGGCGCGCACGAGGTTGCGCACCGCAGTCCGGCGGAAGTCGTGGGGCACTCGGCCGAGGAGCGCCGGCCGCCAACGCTTCCCGCTGCCGCATGGCCCGCGGGCTGTCGCCGGCGACCAAGAAGGGCCGCGGCACGGCTGGGGGTGGCGGTGCGGGGTGCGCGGCCCGGTATCGGAGGTTGCCGAGCACCTCGAGCGCCGCCGCGGCTCGTCGGGCGATGCCGTAGCACTCCGTCGTCAAGCTGGTCTCCCCTGCCTCGGGCCGCGGCAGCCGCTCCTCGGGCGGGATGCGGTGGCGAGCCTCGTGCTGCGTCAGCTCCTGCCCGAGCGCGCGCGTCTCCAGGGCCAGCGCTTCGAACGCCGCCCACCGCGCGGCCAAGACCCGCAGCCCATCCTCCAACTGCCGGTTCACCGCCGCCAGTCGCTCAGACACCTCGCGCGTGCGGGAACCGAAGGTGGCTTCGGCGGCGGCGCGCCGGGCGGCCTTCGCCCCCAGCCGGCCAGCCTCGGCGTCCTGCCGGGCCGAGCGCACGCGGATCTGTGCCGCGTCGCGCGCCGCGCTCGCCTCGGCCACCGGCCGGCCGGACGCGCCGCTGCTGATGAGGGCGAGGTGGCGCTCGACGGCCGCGGCTTCCGCCGCCTCGGCCTCTGCGAGCTTCTGGGCGAGCGCGACGGCCTGCGCCTCAGCGCGCTCGGCCGCAGCCGCAAGGTCCTTGGGGTCCTCAGCCACGGATCACCGCCTCCTTGGTCTCCATCGCCGCCGCGCGCCGGGCGCGCTGCTCCTGCTTGAGCTGGTGGTCGGTGGCGGCGGCCAACTGCTCGCGCGCGGCCGTCGTCGCGGCGAACCGCTGCGCGTGCGCGAGCCGCTCGCCCTCGTCCAGGCCCAGTGCCTTGTGGGCGTCGACGCCGACATCGGCCTTGTGCGGGCCGACCCACGTCGACCGCTCGGCGTCGGCGACGCGCCGCTCGAGGCGGGCGAGTTGCTCATCCATCCGCCGGCGGCGCGGATCGCCGGGCGCCAGGGCGCCCGGCTCCGCCTCCAACTGCAGTTCCTGCTGCTGCGTTTCCATGATGTTCCTCCGCCTCAGTTGCAGCCCGCACGGGTCATCCGGGTGGCGAGCGCCAGCTCGCGGCACCGATGCTCCATCGCCAGCCGGCGCGGATCGTCGGGCCGGAGGCCCGTGTCATCGACCGTGAGGGCCGCCAAGAAGCGCTCCCGCGCGTTCACCTCGGCCGGCGTCTTCACCGTGGCCGTGTCCACCGTGGCGTCGAGGTTCATGGGGAACACGACCACCGAAACCTCGCGCAACCGCACCTCGGGCAAGATGCGCTCGACACCGGGCCACCGCGCGCGTTCCGCTGGCGTGGGCAGGCGCACCCCGATGGGGTCGTAGCCGATGCTAAGGCCGTCCACGAAGCCGCCCTTCAGCCGGCGCAGCACCTCGTCCCCGTCGGGCCCGTCGATGACCTGGAAGGTGGTCTCGAGGCCCTCGTCGGTTTCGAGGGCATCCACCAGCTTGCCCACCACGTTGCGCACACTGAAGCGGTTGTGGCTGTCGATGAGGGGGAGGATGCGCTTCGACGTGCGCCAGTCCGCGATGGTGCGCTTGAAGGCCCCGGGCAGAATGACGTCGCCGCCCTGGTCGAGGCTGTAGGCTGCGGCCAGCCCGGTGAAGGCGCGCGCCGCGCCAGTCAGGGCCGCCACCCTACTCCTCCCCCGCGGGTGCTGGCCCTGGCTTGGTCAGTTCTGCGACCGCCGCGCGCACCGCCGCGCGGTCGAGGAGCTTACCGATGAGGTCCCGCGCGGCGACCAGGAGGCGCCGCTCCTCGGGCGTCGGCGGCCCGGGGCGGGCCGTGAGGCGAGCCACGAGGTCCTTGATCCACGGGCCGAGGTCGCCGAGCCCGTCGGGCCGGTCGCCGGCGGCCTCGGGCTCCTCGCGCTCGAGCGCGGCGAGCCGGTCGCGGAGCGCCCCGCGGAGCAACTCATCGACCGCCGCCGAGAGCGTGCAGCGTTCGCGCGCGGCGAGCGCCTCAAGGTCCGCCCGCACCGCCGGCGCCTGCCGAAAGGACACCGGCCGCCGTATCGCCTTCCCCATTCCCCCTCCTCGTGACCCCTTGTCTACTCCGGCCGCGCACCACATACTTTAGGCGGGTGCCTAGAGTTGTAAACGCACGCGGCGAAAATGCAGGCGGGCGGTGCCGGGATGCAACGCCCCGGCCCGGGATTAGGCGAACTGCCTAGCAAGGGGGGCTCCGATGGCAACACGGGCCAAGGCCATCTACCGGGATAACCCTCTGGTGCCGATCGATGGCCAGCTGCTGAAGGCGCTGCTCGGTCTGCGGGGAATCAGCAGTCGCCAGTTCGCCGCTCTCCTGGGGGTGGTCGATGACCACAAGGTCGTCGTTTCCCGCATCCACTTCATCACGTCCGGCCGGACCAAGCGCTGTCGCCGGTCCCTCCGCGCGGCGATGGCCAACCGCCTCCGCGTCCGCGCCCGCTGGCTCGGCGGCGAGCGGCCAGAGCTTCCCGGGGGCGGGTTGCTCGGCACGGCCAACCGCCTCGTTTCGCCCCGCGCCTACTTCGCGCAGTACGCCCTCCTGGCCGCCGTCGAAGACCGGCTTGCCCGCGACCCCGAATGGCCGGGGGACGAGCGGACGCAGCTCAACCGCGCCCTCCTCGCCTTCCTCAATCCCCGCGCCTGGCGCGCCGCGCTGCTTCGCTGGGCACCGCCGCGCCGCGGTCCCGAGGGAGACCGGCTCACCTCGCGGCGCGACGTACGACCCGAGGAGATGGAGCGCGCCGTGCCCGCGCTCGCGGAGGCGCTCGGGGTGATCCTGGCGCCCTGGCTGGAGGGCTATCCCGTTGCGGTCGATTGGAGCGCCCTGGCGGGATTGCTACCGCGGTGGCGCGGCGGCCAGGGGTAGTACGCCCCGCTGCGTGCTGCCGGGCCCAGCCGGGCGCCCGTACGTTGACGAGTACGCCATCAGCGAGGGGCCGTGAACGCCGAGACGCCCGACTGCGAGTTCTACCGACAGGTGACGCGAGTCATCGAGGACCGGGAGGTCCGACGGGATCGCCAGCGCGCGATGCCGCAGAGACGTCCGGTGCCATACTGCACGCACAAGCACTCGCCGCAGACGCTCGCCACGGCTCGGCTACTCCTGACGCCGGCCGCGGCGCTGAAGTGCGGCGGGATTCTCGCGCGGTGCCCGCTCTCCGAGGAGCGGTTCCGCGACGTGTGAAACAGGCTGCACCGCTGCTGGCGCGCGCAGCGCGCGCGACGCGGGCCAGGGCGCACCACCGGGGCGGGGGGCCGCCCCCGTGGGCGCTCGGGGCGCAGCGGGGCGCACAGCGCGCCGACCACCCGGCGACGACCGCGCCCGCCACCGGGCTTACGGTACAGCCCGCTGACGTTCTGGTGATGGTCGCGGACTGGGCTGCGGCGTATTCAACCGTGAAGCGCTGTGGGCTGTGCGGCCTGCAAGTGCCCGCCGCGTTGGCCGCAGCTGAAGCCGTAGGCCGGACGGGATGAACCGGGAGACGCCGGAGCCCACGGTCTGAAGGCCGCGAAGCGCGCCGGCAGAGGCATCTCTGTGACCAGCGCCGCGCTAGCGGAAACGGTGGGGCCAAGCTATATGCTGCGGGGTGTCGTGTCGTGCGGATCCCCGCCCGACAGCACGACTGCTAGGTAGGTGGCCTCGAGAGTCGAGGAAGAACATGGTGTCACATTCGCCGCGCGGGCTGGCCACGCTCGCACTCCTGAAGACTCGGTTCGACCAAGGCCAAGATCACCTCAGCATGCTAGAGCCGTTCATTGTTGACGGCCTCGCACACTGCCATCAGGAGTCGTTCCTGCCTAGCGACATAGCTGAACTAGTGCAGCAGAGGTGCCGGCTCGCGGTCCCGGCCGACTCCGTCCGGACAGTCCTCAACCGGCTGAGCAAGAAGGGGATTGTCCGAGCCCATGGTGGCCGGTTCCTCACCACCGGGCCTGTGCTGGATCCACATCTCGACCAGGCTCGCGAAGCGATAGAATCGCAGCAGAGGGCCCTTGCCGGTGCGCTGGTGGCATTCGGACTAGAGCAGAATGTGTCTATTGGTGACGAAGACGCCTTGGCCGCGCTCGCCACCTTCATTGCAGACAACAAGACACCCTTGGTTCTCGAAGAGACGCTCCCCGAGTCACCGCTTGATCGCTCCACGATGTCCCGTAAGCTCACGCGCCTTGTTGCGAGGTTCATATCCACTCGCTGCATGACATCGGATGATCTGCGAGGCCCGGTCACTGCTCTCCTTGAAGGCATGGTTCTGCAGGACACATTGCTCCTCAGAGACATCGCCGACATTGCGCAGCGCTTTGGCGGCCTCATCGTCGTTCTCGACTCTCCAATCCTGTTCGCCGCGATCGGCCTGACTGGCGTTGCGAATGGGCTGGCGACCAACGAGGGCCTTGCCCTCCTCCGTGAGGCAGGGGCCGTCACCATCGCGTTTGACCGCAGCATCACTGAGATGCGGCGGATTCTCGCAGTCTACGAGGATCGCGTAGCGACCGCCGATGGACGGATGTCCTTGTATCCAACCGACCTGACCCACCACATCCTCACATCGCAGCTGCCGCAAAGTGAGATTCGCACGATTTCCGCAACGCTCGAGAAGCGCCTTGCAGCCATCGCAATCCGAGTACGCGAGGTGCCAAGGCACGATGCCCGATGGACTCTCGATGAGGCCGCCCTAGCAGCCGCGCTGGCGGACATCGTGACCCATGGCACGGACAAGCCTCGGATACGCCACGACGTGGACGTTGTGGCCGGCGTCCTCACCATGAGGGCGGGTCGCACGGCCACGGCTCTAGAGAACTGTCGTGCCGTACTCTGCACGACCAGCGGCCGCGTGATTAGGAACGTCCAGAAGTGGCACAGGGACCAGGGCGAGCACGGGGCTCCGCCGATAGTGCATCAGTACGCGCTGTCTAGCCTCGCTTGGATCAAGAAGCCCGCCGCCGCTCGTGGGGTGAAGCTGCACGAGCTTGCAGCCGTGTGTGCTGCGGCCCTGCGACCGACGCGTGACACTTGGAACAAGTTCACCGCGAACCTCCGCAAGCTCAGAGATGATCGAACCCTGACGGACGACGAGACAGTTGCCATTGTTGCGAGCGAACTCGCTGAGCCATTGCTCGCGCAGCTAGATGACGACATCGAGCCGGACGCAGATACGATTGCTGAGGCCATAGAGCGTCTCAGGAACGCTTATCGCAAGGAGGCGGAGGCGGCCGCACAGCAACTCGTTCTTCAGGCCCGAAGCGAGGCTGCTCTCGCACGAGCTGCTGCGGAGAGAGCCATCGGCCGCGACACCAGAACCAAGCAGGCAGCGAGGGACAGGGCAACCGCGTTCGCTCGCCGACTCGCGTCAGTGTTCTTCTACGCCGCGAGTGTGATTGTGCTGATTTCGGTCGTCTTGTCGCTGCCCGGAATCTTCGAGACAGTCGGCTCGACAGCGAAGATTATTGCCCGTGTGTTCCTGGCCTTTGCCCTTGGCCTCGGCGCGTACTCACAAATACGCGGCCCGAGCCTCAGTGACCTTCGCGCGCGCCTTGAGACGAAACTAGCAGCCGGCGAGCTATTGTCAGAAGTTGTGGATTGAGGACATGAGAAGGGCGGCGAACCCTTCCGCGTGAAGGCACACGCGAAGCCCTGGTTGGAGCCAGGGGGAAG
>Ga0316628_100003394_pt1 | contig 12257 bp, 13 predicted proteins | sample OWC_Aug_M2_C1_D5_FD_207648 | JGI IMG/M metagenome (GOLD analysis project Ga0316628, IMG submission 207648) | Wetland soil microbial communities from Old Woman Creek delta, Ohio, United States - OWC_Aug_M2_C1_D5_C | ecosystem: Environmental > Terrestrial > Soil > Wetlands | place: USA: Ohio...
TCCCGGGTGCCGAAGTGTCTCGCGGCCATAAGGGGAATCTCACCGGCATCGAGACGACGGATGTAATCCTCGATGGAAAACGTGTTGGCATAACACGTCCCACCCATGTAGCCGATGGAGCCGCTTCCCAGCCCGGCATACTCATCGTAACCGACAACGTATTCGTCGATCATGGCGGGTTTCCGGGAGAAGCACCAGACGGAGGAAAAATGATAGGGGGGTATCAACCGGGCCGTGATCTGGCGGTAAAATCTTTCTTCTCTATTCATGTCCACCGGTCCAAGGGTCCGGTGGATCTTCTCCCGGGTGGAATCGGAAACCATGAGCGGGTAGTACGTGATCTGATCGATCCCGATATCGATCAGCGTCTCCAGGTCCCGGGCCAGGATTTCCGGTGTCTGGGTCGCGAAGTTGAAGATCATATCAGCGTTTAAAGTATTAAATACCCCGAGAGTGTCCTTCAGTCTACCTGCGATCTCCGATCCGCTCCCGTACTTTTCATAGCGGTCCATGGCCCGGAGGAGACCGTCGTCGAAACTCTGCACCCCCACCGAAAGCCGGTTCACGCCGGCCTCTCTCAGCGCCCGCACATTATCCGCCGTCAAATGGTTGGGGTTGGTCTCGACGGAGATTTCCCGGATACCGAAATTCGCGCGGGCCAGAAGCAGGGTCTCTTTCAGTTCATCGATCTGGACCGTGGGCGTGCCGCCTCCGACATAGACTCCGCTGAAATCGTAACCCCGCTCCCGGTAGAGATCGATTTCCTTCCTCAGGGCCCGGAAATAGTCCCTGGCAAGCGGTTCCGCGAAGACGACGCGGTTGAAGGAGCAGTAGGGACAGAGTTTTTCGCAGAAGGGGATGTGCAGGTAGAGAAGGCGTCCATTGCCGGCGGTTCCGGCGGGGAGTTCCGGATGACCTCCTTCCTCGAAAGTCATCGCCCGGGAGAAGGCCCTGCGGGCCCGCTCGCCTATGAATCGAGCAATCAAGGCAACCTCGATGTAATAGAAATGGTCATGGAATCGGCAAGTTAACAGAGAAAGGCGAAATGATCAAGGTCCGATTCGCTTCCAGCCATCCTTGAAAGAGCCATGCGATCGTGCTATAAGGATGCCCCGAACGCAACGGCTATTCTCATGACCGGGGATAAAACCATGACGACACAGAAGACCTGGATGCTCTGGAGAGACGGAACAACCGTTGATGAAGAGGCCCGCCTGCTGAGGCGGCCCGCCGATGACTTGCCCGTTCCATTTGACGCCCGGGCAAAAAAAGATATCGCCACACTGATCAACGCTTTCATGAAGCGGGACGATGCCCTAGGGCTGGCGGCACCGCAGATCGGGATCAGCAAAAAGATCGTCATCTTCAAGAACAAGAATTTCGACATAAAAGGGGCCCCGAAAAGCAAAGACGATTACGACGTCCTCGTCAATCCCCGCATCACCCAGATTCGCGGCGACTTCGAAACGATGAACGAGGGGTGTCTCTCCTGTCCCGACATCAACGTGGAGGTGAGCCGGGCCACGGAAATCAAGGTAAGGGCCTATGACCAGGACGGGCGCAAGGTGAATAAACGCTATACCGGTTTCCTGGCCAGGATTGTTCAGCACGAAGTGGACCACTTAGAGGGGCGGCTCATCATCGACCACGAGGGGACGCTTTCCTACCCGCGGGAGAAACATGAATTTTTCGACAAGCTCCTCAAATAGAGGTAGTCTGAAGACGTCGTGCAAAGGAACACCTTCATTCGATTTCCTCGCGACTGTAGTCCTGATGCCCCCGGTGCTTTCGCCTTTCGTCTTATCGGTATAATTGTTTCAATGCAGAATATTTATAGAGAATGCCAGCTAGTTTTTAATGAAATCAGGCTTTGGTAATAAATCATTTTTTCAGTAACTTATAAGAACGGATGGCCGCTTGCGGGGATGCAAAAAACCCTTGATTTTTCCACGTCATGGTAATAGACAGAAGTGCGTTTATCGCGCGAATGACAGGCAGCCTTCGCATATGAGCCTGTCTAGTGCCTTCCGGAGGGGAAGACATGATTCGATTCGAGGGGGTACATAAGTGGTTTGACTCCCTTCATGTACTCAATGATGTCAATTTCTACGTGAAGCATGGGGAAACGGTTGTCGTCTGCGGACCGTCAGGGTCGGGGAAATCAACACTCATCCGAACGATCAACAAGCTCGAGCCGATCCAGAAGGGAAAGCTCGTCGTCGATGGCATGGACATATCGGATCCAAAAACGGATATCACGAAGCTCCGTGCCGAAATCGGTTTTGTTTTCCAGCAGTTCAACCTCTATCCTCACCTGACAGCTTTGAAAAACATCACGCTTGCGCCGATCAAGGTCCGCAATATGGCTAGAAAGATAGCAGAAGAGCAGGCCGTGGCGCTGCTCGAAAGGGTTGATCTCGCAGAAAAGAAAGACGCCTATCCCGCCCAGCTCTCAGGCGGTCAGCAGCAGCGGGTAGCCATTGCCCGGGCGCTGGCCATGAAACCCAAGATCATGCTCTTCGACGAACCGACATCGGCCCTTGACCCCGAGATGATCGGCGAGGTTCTGCAGGTTATGAAAGGGCTCGCCCACACCGGCATGACCCTGATTGTCGTCTCCCATGAGATGGGGTTCGCCCGGGAGGTCTCGGATCGGATCGCCTTCATGGATTTCGGCAAGATACTGGAAGAGGCCCAGCCGGATGAGTTTTTCCATAACCCGAAGCACGACCGGGCAAAGCAGTTTCTGAAGGAAATCCTTTCGCCCATGCATTAGGCTATTGGCCATATATTCTGCCAGTTTTGAGTTTTGAATTATAATCTGAAAAATGAAAGGGGGACGACATGAAGAAGATTTTAATGCTACTGACCGTTCTTGTTTTTGTTCTGGGCCTTGCGGGCATCACGATGGCCGCGGATATATTGGATGCCGCCAAGGCAAAGGGTGTGATGGTTGCCGGGGTCAAGGATTCAACACCTGGGTTCGGCTACATTGACCAGAAGACTCGTGAGATCGTGGGTTATGACATTGACTTCCTCAAATACATTGCGAAAAGAATGGGCGTCAAGCTGGAGTTGAAACCCGTCACTTCGGCAACTAGAATTCCACAACTGGTGGCCGGGAATATCGACATCATCGCTGCCACGATGACCTACACGCCCAAGAGGGCCGAGGAGATTGATTTCAGTCACACCTATTTCTTTACGGGGCAGAAGTTCCTCGTGAAGAAGGGAACGGTGAAGAGCCTGGCCGACCTCGAAGGAAAGAAAATAGGAACGGCCAAGGGCTCTACCTCCGAGCAGAACGCGGCCAAGGCCCTCCCGAAGGCCACTATACTCTCCTTCGACGACTATCCCCAGGCATTCCTCGCCATGCAGCAGGGCAAAGTGGTTGCCGTCACCACGGATGAATCGATCCTGGCCGGTATTCTGGGGAAGGCCCCGGACAAGAAAAAATACGAAATCCCCGATATACGGATCTCTGATGAACCTTATGGTCTCGGAATCCATAAGGGAAACCCCAAGTTCCGCGATTTCGTCAACGAAACGCTTCTGGAGATGGAGAAAAACGGCACTGCCAAGAAGATATGGGAGAAATGGTTCGGACCCAATACCGACCAGCCAATAAAGCGCGGCACCTTCAAGATCACGGCAGACCGTAAGTACGAATAAAGTCAAGGAATCCAATCGATTAATATCGTCCAGTATGGCCGGTCATCCCCGCCGCATTGCGGGGATGACCGGTATTCTTTCTTATCCTGTCACGGCAGAGGATGCATAAGTTTCTTAAGACAGCCGGTTAGGGCAGTATTCCATGTTCGCTTATCGTTTCGACTGGTCGGTCGTTCTGACAGGACAATACCACGAATGGCTTGTCTCGGGGCTCAAGGTTACCATCCATCTGTCGCTCATCTCGATTGTACTGGCCTTTCTTCTGGGTCTCCTCATTGCCGTCATGCGCATGAGCCAGGTGGCTCCAATTCGGTGGGTCGCCCACGGCTACCTCGAGTTCTTCCGGAATACCCCCCTTCTTGTACAGATCTTCTTCTGGTATTTCGGCTCCTACAAGATCTTGCCCCAGGCTGTGAACGAATGGCTCTACCGCCAGGACTTTGAATTCGCTTCGGCGGTAATTGCACTGACCATCTACACTTCGGCCTTCATTGCCGAGGACATCCGTTCCGGCGTGAGGTCCATCCCGAAGGAGCAGATGGAGGTGGCTCGCAGTTCCGGTTTTTCCTACATCCGGGCGATGCAGTACATCATCCTTCCACAGGCAGTCCGCATCACCATACCACCGCTCATCAGCCAGTTTCTCAACCTGATGAAAAACTCGTCACTTGCCATGACCATCGGGGTGGCCGAGCTGACTTATCAGGCTCGTCAGGTGGAAAGTTATACCTTCAAGGGATTTGAGGCCTTCACCGCGGCAACGCTCGTATATCTTATTCTTTCGATTGTCATTACGGCCCTGGTCACACTCTATGATAAAAGGGTTCTGAATCCGATGGGAATGAAATAGATATGGAAACAGGATTGGATTTCCAGGTCATCTGGGACAACTTAGCTCACTTTATGGTCGGCCGCTATCCGGCCGGGCCCATTGGCGGCCTCCTGCTGACCATGTACCTGGCGGTGGTATCCTGCGTCCTGTCTTTTTTCGGCGGGCTCATCATGGGCCTCATGTGCGTCTCCAGAAGCTCGATCATCAGGTATCCCACGCTGGCCGTCGTGAATGCCATCCGAGGCATTCCCCTTCTCATGGTTATCTTCTGGATGTATTTCCTCCTTCCTTGGATCATGAAACGCCCCACACCGGAGAGCTGGACCGTGATCATGGCCCTCACGATATTCACATCGGCCTACATGTCCCAGATCGTGCAGGCAGGTATCGAGGGCATACCGAGGGGACAGAGAGAAGCGGCCCTTTCTACTGGTCTCAGGCACGGTCAGGCTATGGTGTTCATCATTCTTCCCCAGGCCCTCCGGAACATGATCCCATCATTCGTGAATCAGTTCGTATCCCTCATCAAGGACACCTCGCTTGCCTTTATCGTCGGGGTGTCCGAGCTCACCCACGTTGCGACCCAGGTCAACAACCGTACGATGATCTACCCCACAGAGATCTTCGCTTTTATCGCCGTCATCTACTTCATCCTCTGCTTCGCTTTCACGGAGCTGTCCCGCTGGCTCGAGAGGCGTCTGGCCTGGCGTAAATCTATCTAGGTAAAGGGTATCGGGTCCCGAGTAATGGACAACTTACACCCTTCCCTGTAACCTGCACTCTTGCTCTTCCGTGCTTTTTCGGTTGACCACTCCGCATCGTAATATTCCCGCGGCAAATATGCATCGGAAAGAGGTATCCTAGATGACCACTTTCACATCTTAACCCTTCTCCTTCATATCAAGGGCATTGAGAAGTACGTGGACGAAGCACATGGGCTCTCCCTTATACATCATCAACAGAACTTTCTTTGCCATATTTATCTCTCCTGAAACATTTCTCGCTGTTCATCTCATATAATAAGACAATACATCGGAGGTGGATTGAAGAGGGCTCCGGGACAGAAGAGTTTGCCTCGTTCAGGCATTTTTCAAATGAATCAGCAGGACAATGGCCAGGATGATCCGATAGACCCCGAAGGGGATGAAGGTATGCGTCTGGATGAAACGAAGCAGAAACTTGATGCTCAGCAGGGCAACGATGAAGGAGGTGACAAAACCGGCAATCAGAAAATCGACCTGCGCAAGAATCATCTCTGGCACCGATTTCATCAGGTCGTAAGCCGTTGCGGCCAGCATGGTCGGTACGGCAAGCAGGAAGGAGAATTCCACGATGGTTTTCCTTTTCAGCCCCAGGATCAGCCCGCCGATAATGGTGGATGCCGAGCGGGAAACCCCCGGGATCATGGCAACAGACTGAAAAAGGCCGATGATGAAGGCGGTTTTGTATGACATTTGAGGAATTTCGCCGGCTGCATCCTCCTTCCCCCGGTGCCAATACTCGAATACAATCAAAAAGATGCCGCCGAGCAGCAGAGACCATAGCACAACCGCGGCCGAGCCCAGCAGATAGCTCTTTACGACCCGGTAAAGGATCAAACCCAGGACACCCGTCGGGATGAAAGCCACGACCACCCGCTTGATGACCTCGAAATCCAGCAGCAGAAGCCTCGCGTACAAAAAGACGACCGATGAAATAGCCCCCACCTGGATGGCGATCTCGAAGCTCTTGAGGAATTCCGTGTGCTCGAGGCCCATGAGATCGGAGGCCAGGATCATGTGCCCCGTCGAGGAAATGGGCAGAAATTCCGTAACGCCCTCGATGATGCCCAGAATGATTGCGGTCAGTAGATCCATAGGCCCTGCTTCTTTTGGTTCAAGCGTCCACCATTTTTAAGACCGCCTAGTCCACCGAAGACCCTCGCTTTGCCTGCCGCCTCGCCCGGATGAGCTCGACGACAGTCGGGATGACGGAAATAACGATAATGGCGAGAACAACGAAGGTGAAGTTTTCCTTTACGACGGGGATGTTGCCGAAATAATACCCCCCGATCACAAAGGTGAGGATCCAGGCAACACACCCGATGATGTTGTAGAACTGAAACCGCCCATAGGTCATGGACCCCACTCCCGCCACAAAGGGCGCGAAGGTGCGGATGATCGGGACGAATCGGGCGATGACGATTGTCTTCCCGCCGTATTTCTCGTAGAACCGGTGTGTCCGGTCCAGGTATTCCTGTTTGACCCACCTTATTTTATTCCCGGCCGAGACCTTCGGGCCCAGCAGGTAGCCCACCCCGTAGTTCACGGTGTTGCCGGCAATCCCGGCGATACTGAGAAGGACGGAGAGCCAGACGGCATCAAGGGACCCGCGTGCAGCAAAGGTTCCCGCCACGAAGAGGAGGGAATCCCCGGGAAGAAAAGGGGTGACCACCAGGCCCGTCTCGCAGAAGATGATCAGAAAGAGGATGAGGTAGGTCCAGAACCCGTAGTTCTGGAGGAACAGACCCAGGTGTCTGTCGAAGTGCAGCAGAAAATCGAAGTATTGTGCAATGAATTCAAGCATGTGGCGGATTGTCGATCCCCGTCCCTTCCGGCTTCATTTGAAATTCACGGGTTATCAGGCACGGGGCTTTATACGCCGTCAGGCTGACTTTCGTCAATGGAAATATCTCTTTTCAAGGGCGTGCCTCATCAGTTATTGACAAAAGAAATTGTTTTAAATATAGTTGCTTATCACTGGAGATGGATGCGCGGAAGAGGGGTGAGAATCCCCCGCTGCCCCGCAGCCGTGATGGAAACGAAAGCCTTGAGTTGCCACTGTCCCGCGATGAGCCGGGATGGGAAGGCAGGTGAGTAGGTCGTCCTGAGCCGGAAAACCCATCCATCTTGAACCTCGAGGGGGGTAAACCTTCCGTGTCTATTCATTCGGGTCTTTTCTTTGCCGTCATCGGTCTTTTCCCGAAGGTTTGCCCGGTCCAAAAGACAGGCTTATCTATCGGGGAGGATCCATGGTCTTCCGGACGGTAAATCTCCTGAAAGTCCTTGAAATCAGCTTCCTGCTCCTGGTGGTCCTGGCCGGCTCCATCGCCGTGTCGCTTTTTGTCGGGGTGACCGACATCGGCATTGTCCGCGGGATAACCGGCCTCCTCTATGGTTGGCGCGACGGGTATACCGGGTTCACCCACCTGGAAAAGGAAATCATTTTTTCCATCCGTCTCCCCAGGATTTTATTTGCCGGCATCGTCGGCGCGTCGTTATCGATAGCCGGTGCAGTCTTCCAGGCCCTTCTTCGAAACCCCCTTGCCGACCCCTACATCCTGGGCATTTCGGGCGGAGCCGCCGTCGGCGCCATCATCGGCATTCTCGTCGGTGCAGCCGTGCTTCCTTTGGGCATCCCGGGCCTCGCTTTTCTGGGTGCCGTCCTCACCGTGATCATCGTCTTCGGGATCGCCCGAACGGGATCCCAGCTTCGGTCCAACACGCTGCTCCTGGCGGGCGTCATCGTCAATGCCTTCTTCTCCGCCATCATCATGTTTCTGATCTCCACGAGCACCAGTTCGGAGGTTCACAACGTGATGTTCTGGCTCATGGGGGATTTATCCCTTGCCACCACGGGGGAGATCGCTCTAACAGGAGCCCTCCTTCTGGCTGCTTTTGCCGTTCTCTATACCTACGCCCGCTCGATGAACCTCATCGTTGTCAGCGAGGAGACGGCCCTTCAGCTCGGCATCAACGTGGAGAAGGCCAAAAAAATTCTCTTCGTCGCGGCGTCCCTCATAACCGGTGTGGCCGTATCGGTGAGCGGCATCATCGGTTTCGTCGGACTCGTCATTCCTCACCTGATGCGGATGGTGCTCGGTCCCGATCACCGCATGCTTCTTCCCGCGTCTTTCCTGTTCGGCGCCTCCTTCCTCGTGGTGGCCGACACGATCGCCAGAACGCTGATGGCCCCGGGCGAACTCCCCGTCGGTGTCATCACCGCCATCTGCGGCGCGCCCTACTTCATATACCTTCTCCGGAAAGGAAGGGGTTACTGAGCAATGATTATCCTGCGAGCCGACAAGGTCGGATTTCAATACGGCGAACAGTGGGTTCTCAAGGACGTCACCTTTGAAGTGCGGGAGGGGGAAGTGCTCGGCATCATCGGCCCCAACGGTTCGGGGAAAACGACACTTCTTAAAATCCTCGACGGAATCCTCACACCCCGGGAGGGCCATGTGTGGCTCCGGGACAGGGATATTTCGCAGATTGGAAGGGAGATCCTTGCGAAGGCGATCGGTGTTGTTCCCCAGGACTATTCGATGTACTTCCCTTTCAGCGTGGAGGAAATCGTCCTGATGGGAAGAACGCCCCATCTAGGGCTCCTTCGATTTGAAGGGCAGAAAGATTTTGCCATTGCCCGTCGGGCCATGGAGATGACCGACACAACCGGCTTCAGCCGGCGGGGCATGGGTGAATTGAGCGGCGGGGAAAGGCAGCGAGTCCTCATCGCCAGGGCCATAACGCAGGAGCCGCAGATCCTGCTCCTCGACGAGCCGACGACCTACCTCGACATTAAACATCAGGTGGCCCTGTTCCAGTTGATGAAGATGCTCCACGAAAAAGAGAATCTCACGGTCATCGTGGTGACTCAGGACATCAACCTGGCCGCGCAGTACTGTGACCGTGTCCTTCTATTAAAGAACGGCAGGTTTTTCAGCATGGGGCCACCGGGAGAGGTTATCACTTCGGAGAATATTCAAAAAGTTTACGAAACAGACGTTCTGGTCGATCCGCACCCTCACACCGGCCTTCCCCGCGTGACTCTGATTTGAAACAGGCTTCAGGTGCAAGGCATATAAACAGTGGCGAGTGATTGGTGGACACGCCTTTAGCCTTTGGAGGTTATTGAGAAATGTTATACAAAATCTTTTTTGTTTTCTTCCTGTCAACGGTCCTGATGGCTGTTTCGCTCGGACCGCTCCAGGCCCAAACTTCCGGTGAACAGAAGGCCTTCCGCATGGACGAGGTTGTCGTCACGGCGACGAGGGATGCCCGGGAGATCCAAAAGGTCCCTGCCAACATCACGGTCATAACGGCAGACGACATTCAGAAATCCGGCGCCACAAGTGTTCCCGAGGTGCTGACCGGACTTGCAGGCGTCAATGTCACCAGTTACAGCGGCAATGCATCACAGGCAACCATAGACATGAGGGCTTTTGGCACCGAGGCGGGTTATCTGCGAAACGTGGTGCTGCTAGATGGCAGGCGCCTCAACCGCCCTGACCTCGCAGGGATCAACTGGCTCGAGATACCGCTCTCCGAGATCGAGCGAATCGAGGTGGTCCGTGGCGCCAGCAGCGTCCTCTACGGGGATTCAGCCATTGCCGGCGCCATCAACATCATCACCAAGCGCGGCGAGGGGAAGCCGAGGGGTGATTTGGGCTTCATCGGCGGAAGCTACAACACCTACAATGGGCGCGCGGGCATTCGGGGCTCCGCGGACAAGGTTTATTACACGCTCAGCGGTGAGGGTCTCACGACCAGCGGATACCGGGATCGATCCAAGTTCACCTCGAACAGTGCCGGCGGCAGCATCGGGTACAATCCGATCGACGCTCTCGATGTCTCCCTGGGGATCACTTACAACAAGACCGACAACCAGTTCCCGGGAGCCCTCACGAAGGCGCAGCTCGATTCCAATCGCAAACAGGCACAGCACCCCGATGACGATGCCAGCGCCGACTTCTTTGACGCCAACCTGCTCGTGAAGACCCTCCTCGGCAACTGCGGCCGATTTGATGCCAACTTGATCTACGGCAGGCGCGAGGTGACCTCCAACTACACCTCTTTCTTTTCGTTCACGAAGATCGACATCGACACGGTGGGCGCAACGCCGCGCTATATCCTCGACAGGAGACTCTTCGGGTTCGACAACAAACTCACCGTCGGGTTCGACTTATACCAGGACAAACTCGACAAGGACACATTTCCCGACCGGGAGCAGACAAACCGGACTTTCAAGGCTGAGCTCGAGAGACAGACGATGGGGCTCTATGCCCGAGACGAGTTCAGCATCCTGAAAGACCTCATCTTCACCCTCGGCGCGAGGACAGAGCGGGCCGATGTCGAGGGGAACGAGACGGACCTCGGAACAGGAGCGAAAGTCTTCGACGACGAGAAAATCCACAAGGGAACGGCCTGGGAAGGCTCTCTCACCTACCTCTTTGGAGAGAAGTCAAAAATCTGGGCCAAGTACGCCACGGTTTACCGCTTCCCCTCCCTGGACCAGCAGGCTTCCTATTTCGCCTTCGGCGGAGACACCTTCCTGACGGACCTCGAGAAGGAGACGGGCAAGAGCTACGAGGTGGGCACGCAGTTCAGCCTTCTGAAGAATCTCAGGCTGGGACTCACGCTCTACCGCATCGACATGGAAGACGAGATCAGTTACAACCCCGTCACGTTCCGCAACGAGAACCTGGACCAGACGAGGCACCAGGGCGCCGAGATCTCGATCGACTGGCAGTTCCGGAAGCTGGCGCGGCTCATGGCCAACTACACCCTCCAGGAGGCCTTCTTCCGCGAGGGGACGAACAGGGACAAAGACGTCCCGCTCGTGCCGAATCATATGGCAAACGCCGCCCTCGAGATTTACCTACCCTGGGCACTCACGCTGAGGCCCGAAGTCCGGTACGTGGGGGAGCAGTACTTCGGCTCCGATAACGACAACAGCTTAGGAAAGCTCGACAGCTACACGATCGTCAATCTTTACCTGCGCTGGCAGCCCGACTGGAAGGCCTTCGGGGTCGCTAAAACGAGCGCCTTCGTGGGGGTGGAGAACCTGCTCGACAAGGAGTATGTCCCCGTGGGCTACGAAACTTTCGCGGGGCGCAACTATTACCCCGCGCCGGAAGTCAACTTCCGGGGAGGGATTTCGCTTTACTTCTGATCAACATTTTCCTTGAAAAACAACGTCAAATCGTCTTAGGTTAAGTGAAAATTTATGGAAGGAGCAAGACCATGACGAAGGAAGAAAAAGTCGAAGCCATCAGGCAAAGAGCGAGGAAGAACTTTTCTCTGGGATACAACTGCGCCGAGTGTGTGACGGAAGCTGTTTTTTCCCTTGTTGACACAGGGCTCCCTGTCAGCGTGAAAAAATGCGCCACCGGGTTCGGCGGCGGCATCGGGCTTTTCGGGGACACCTGCGGGGCGCTGGCAGGCGCTGTGATGGCCGTGAGCGCCGTCCATGGAAGAGAAGGACTCCCTGAGGGAGCGGATGCCAAGGAACAGGCGATGAAATCGAAGACGCAGTTCTACGGGAAACCCGGTGTATATCGAATCTTCAATCAGGTCCCGAACCGTTTCAAAGCAAAACACGGCAAGACCCTGTGCAGGGAATTGACCGTCCTGTGGCAGAACAACTGGCTCTGCAAGGATCACGCCCTATTCTGCCGGGAGCTCATCACCGACGCTGCCGGAATCGCGGCGGACCTCATCCTCTCGGACAAGAATGAGCTGGCAGTAAAACCTTACGGGGAAAACGTGGAAAACCTCAAAGATTGAGACCATCCCGGATCCTCGGTTCTTTTTCTATTCGAATACGATGTTCTCACTAAGGAGGAAATTCCATGAGTAAGAGGCTTGTTGTCGTGGGTGGTGGAGCCGGAGGGCCGTCAAGCGCAGCCGAAGCCAAAAGGCGGGACAAATCCCTCCAGGTCACCATGGTCGAGCGGGGAGATTTTGTATCCTACGCGGCTTGACCGATGCCCTAT
>Ga0316628_100003395_pt1 | contig 12257 bp, 8 predicted proteins | sample OWC_Aug_M2_C1_D5_FD_207648 | JGI IMG/M metagenome (GOLD analysis project Ga0316628, IMG submission 207648) | Wetland soil microbial communities from Old Woman Creek delta, Ohio, United States - OWC_Aug_M2_C1_D5_C | ecosystem: Environmental > Terrestrial > Soil > Wetlands | place: USA: Ohio...
GCGGTACGTCACGCGCAGCCGGTAGGTTCCGCCTGCTTGCGACTGCTCCGGCAGAAACAACAGCACCAGGTCGCTGCCTCGCTCGGCGATCTGGTCCTTTGGGACCGCTTCGTTCTGAAAAAAATCCAGCGCGCGGCCGTCGGCATCCTGCACGGATTCGACCGTCAGAAATCGCGAAAGTGCCAGCGTAACGCCGCGCTCTCCGCCGCGCTCGGCCCGCAATTCGATCGCTGCCGCGCCTTCCACGGAGTGGTCCGCTTGAATCGTCGTGGTGATGGAATACGAAATAGGGGCGAACGCGGGAGGCGCGGGAGCGTCGGCGCCCTGGTAGGAAGCCCACACGTCGTAGAAGCGCTTCCCCTCGGCCCATCGTTCCTGTCCGATCATGACGTTGTCGGACCTGCGGCTGTCGACCAGAATATCGTACGCTCCCCATTGGTCGTCGAGGAGTTCCACGTAGAAATACGGCGCGGGAGTTTCCACGACCCAGTCCATCAGCAGCCGGGAGGACTGTTCAGGATTGAGATTTGGCAGCGGTTTGTTCCACGCGTCTACAAAGGCGGCAATGCTCTCGGGGCTCTCGGGTTTTTTTGGCCCGGCGTCATCGCGCCGCAACTGTTCCCGGAGTTCCTCCGCCGTCCCATCATCGAAGCGCATATAAGCGCCTGAAAAATTGTGTTCCAGCAGTGGCACTCCCAGAAAATGAGCCAGCGATTTCTTCTCCGGGGGGTCTCGCAGATTCGCGCTCACATGGCCGATGCCGGAGAACACGGCGCCGGTCACGCGCCCGTCATAAGCCTGCAGAAATCCGATCGTGCCTTCCGTAAAAGTCATGCTGATGGTGTCGCGGTGGAGGCGCAGGCCACTGACGGAAAAAACCTGCGCGGGATCGACGCGCAGTCCGTTCAGCGCCTGGTAGATTTCCCGCGGGCTTTTGGCGGACGCCGCATCGGCTGGACCTGCCCCGGCGAAGGCGGCAAGACTCGCCGCAACCCCAAGCAGCGCTGCCAGGAACGTGCGGGACCCGATTTGCATGGTACTCCGACTGTAGCAAGATTGGGCATCGGCCAGCAAGGTGTAGCGGGAGCCGCGGCCCCTCCTTGCTAAAATAGGCTCATGCGGTCTTCCGCGGCGCATTCCCTTCGTTGCTTTGCCGTTCTCTGCCTTGTCGGCTTCTTGCCCGGAGTTGCGTCCGCCGACACGATTTACCTCAAGAACGGCAGAAAGATCACGGCGTCGCACGTGGTTCTGGAAAACGGTCAGGTCAGCTACGAAACCGCGGCTGGAAATCTCAGCCTGCCCGCTTCCATCGTTGATCACGTCGTGCGGGAGGCTGCGCCGCTGGCCTCCACCGCCGGAACTCCCGCGGACCGCGCCGCGAACTTGGCCATGGCGCCGCCGAGCGAAATGGTCGCACCGGCCACGGACGCCGCCGCGCGAACCGCCGTGCGCGACGGCTCGATCGACCTCAACCTGCTCGCCAAACTCGAGTCCGAGGCCAACGCCAACCCGAGTCCCACGGCCGTGATGCGTGTCATCGCCGCGGAAAGCGCCGCCGCGCAATATGAAATCAGCGTGGGCGATTTCCAGCGGGCGGCCGAGCATTACGACGTCGGCCTTCGCTTTGATCCCGATAATCTTTCCTTGCTGCTGCAAACAGCGTATCTCCACCTCCGGCGCAGCGAGTATTCCGCGGCTCTCAACCTGCTCGACCGCGCGCGCCGCATCGAACCGGATTCCCTGGACGCCGCGAAGCTCTCGGGCTGGGCTTATTACGGATTAAACCGCCTCTCCGATGCCGTCACCGAATGGAAACGCGCCATGGCGCTGAAGCCCGACGCGGAAGTGCAGCACGCTCTCGAAAAAGCCGAGCGCGATGCGCAAGAGGAAGCCGGCTATCGCGAAGGGGAAACCGCTCATTTCCGTTTGCGCTACAATGGCGAGGCGGCCCCGGAACTCGCCCGCGAAGTTCTGCAAACGCTGGAAACCGAATTCGAGGAAATCTCCTCCACCTTGAATTACGTTCCTCCCGAAGCCATCGGCGTCGTCCTGTACACCAATCAGACGTTTTCGGATATTACCCGCGCGCCCAGCTGGTCCGGCGCGCTCAATGACGGACGCATCCGCGTGCCGGTCGAAGGCCTGAGTTCCATGACGGATGAGTTGGCGCGCGTCCTGAAACACGAACTGACACATAGTTTCGTCGGGCAGAAAACGGATGGCCATTGTCCCGTGTGGCTGCAGGAAGGCCTCGCGCAATACATGGAAGGCAAGCGCAGCCGGACCAACGCCGGAGCGCTGGTTTCGGCGTACGAGAATCACATGGATTTTTCCCTCGCCGCGTACGAAACCTCCTGGCTGCATCTGCCCAAGGAAACCGCGGGCACCGCCTACGCCTGGTCGCTCGCCACCGTCGAAGCCATGCTGACCGCCGGCACCATGGATGATATGAGCCGAATCCTCGATCGCCTGGCCGCCGGTTCCACCGCTGAAGACGCCATTCGCGCCGTCCTGCGCGATTCCTACGCGGACTTGAACGAATTTACCGTGCAGTATTTGCGCAAGGCGTATTTGTAGAGCTTCCTCGAAAGAGAAATTGACCCTCGCGCAAGACTTGCCCTACAAGGATATCCGTTCGCAGGTGCGCGGCGGGTTGTCGAGTGAAGGATTTCCGGGATTCGGCGTTCCATCGCCGGGATTTCAGGGCAAAGGATGTTGCGATTCTGGGAAACAGCTTCAAATAACCTATTTAGTTAATACGCTGGCCAATAGTACTGTGCTCTAGGTCGGACTGGCACGATGTATCAAGGGTCCGTGAGGCCGGAATGAAAACGTCCGGCTCGCCCAGATCACGGCGTTCCGTAGTCGTTCCAGCCCCGGAGCCCACAATACGCGTGGGTCCTTCTGCTTGTTTCAGCCCAGCCCTGATGATTGGGGGAACAGTGCATAAAATGAAGAATCCTCTCATCGGCACCCGAAGGCCCATTCGGTATGGCCCGTTCGGGGCTCCCGTTTCTCGAAAATTGCCGGGATCTTTTATTGTCATTTCGCGTTCTCTATTTCTGGCCCTTTTCTTGCTCTCGTTTCTAATTCCGCCGTCCGTACGCGCGCAATCCGGAGGCGCGTCTCAGTTTCTCTTCGCCGTCGAAGGCGGGCCGAACCCTGCCATTGTGACCTATAGCGTCGACCAGGCAACCGGAGCGCTGACGACGCCCTCGGGCGTCGCTCCCGTTCCGATGAGGACGATCGCGTATCCCGTACCTTCCGCCGTCAACCCCGCGGGAACGTTCTTGTTTGTGCCCAGTCAAAATTCCAGCTCGCAATTCGCTGTGTCCGTTTTTTCGATTTCCTCGACGGGCGCGCTGACTGAACTTGCGGCGTCCCCCTTCAGCGCAAGCAGGAGCACGGTTCCACTTTCCCTGGCGGTATCGCTCGACGGACAGTACCTCTACGCTGCCTCGGCCCCCAGCAACTCATCTCCGTCGAACGCAATCCTGGATGTTTACTCGATCGGCGCCGATGGCACGCTCACTCCGGTGCAGAATTATCTACTCCCGCAATTAGCGAGATTTCTCTATCTTCACCCGACGGGCCTGTGGCTTTACGTGTACGGCGCCGGGGACACGACTACATCCTCGATCGAGCGGTTCACCGTCGGGCCATCCGGCACGCTGACCGATGATGGCGCGTATGCGTTGCCGCAGTACTCCGCCTCGCCCAGGGCGATTGTGGGAGGCAATGACGGGAAATATTTATTTGCCTTGCATGGCCAATTTTCCGGCCCCGCAACGATGATCGACACGCTCTCTGTAAATGGAAACGGCGGAGTCCTTTCTCTCGCTTCAACGTATAGCACCACGGACCCTGGCAGCATCCAACCCGAATATGAAGCCGTCGATCCTACCGGAGGATTTCTTTATTCCACCTTCGCAAATTTTTCCGTCTCGAACGGGGCCCTCACCCTGATTCAGTCGAATTCGACCAACTTTGGCGCCTATGACGCCCCAATGCTTTTGACCTCTCGCACCAGCCCATTCTTGTTCGCCGCGGCGCAAACGCAAGCGGGCTACTTTCTTTCCAGCAACTTGATTGGTGGTGATGGATCGCTTACGCCTGCTCCTGGCTCGCCATACACGATTCCGATTGGAATCCTTTCGCTAGCCGTTACGGGATCGCTCCCCGCACCGGCGGAGCCGGTGTTCACGCTTTCGAGGAATTCCATAACCTTTGCCTCCATCTCGCCTGCCCAGACCACGGCGTCAGCCGTCACTCTTTCCAGCACCGGGTTCAGTCCGCTGCTCATCAACAGCATTTCCGTATCCGGCGACGCGAGCTTTTCACAGACCAATGATTGCCCCACGAGTCTTGCGGCGGGCTCAAGTTGTACCGTGACCCTGCAGTGGGCTCCCACCTCGGCGGGCACGTTCACAGGCGCCCTGAATATCGACAGTAATGCGCCGGCCGCCACCGTCTCGCTCACGGGAACGACGGCGCCTGCCGTCCCTCAAATTTTCATTTCTCCCGCGAATTTGACGTTTCCGTCCACGGTCATCGGCGTTCCCAGCGCGTCTCGGACGTTTACAGCCACGAATCTTGCTATCGCGACCGCGCCGCTGCACGTCAGCGGCGTCGCGATCGGCGGGTCGAATCCAGGCGATTTTTCGCAGACGAACGACTGCACCGCGGCGATCCCGGCCGGTGGATCCTGCTCGATCGTCGTCACGTTCACGCCGCTCGCGGCGGGTGGCCGGAGCGCGACCGTGCTCGTAACCAACGACACGCTGGGCAACTCGCCAGCCACAAGTATCGTGGCTGGCGTTGGCTCCTCCGCGCCAACGCAATACCAGTTGCAAACCTCCGCCGTCGGCCCGGGCACGATTCAGCAGTCTCCCTCCGGCGCCACATTTGACGCGAACACATCCATCACGCTAACCGCCGTTCCTGACGCGAACGCCACGTTTACGAGTTGGGCCGGCGCCTGCGCCGGAAGCTCGCTCGCAGTCTGCAATTTCTCCCTTGCCGCCAACACCACGGTCACGGCGACATTCACGGCAAATCCCGCGCTCAGCGTTCCGCAGGGCCAGCAATCCGGCGCCGCCGGAAGCACGTTCACTTTTCCGGTTACCGTAACCGGGTTCACTACTCAGCCTACATTGACCGCGAGTTGTTCGATCCCGAACGGGTCGTGTTCCATCAACGGCACCAAGCTTGTTGTCACCACGGCCGCATCCAGCTCCAGTATTTTTCCCTTGGATTTCCCGCGCGGGCCTCTGGCTTTGTTGCTGGTGCTGGCGATCCTAGCGCTCCTCGCCAATCCGCGAAGGAGGCGGGTCTTGCGTCCCGCGCTGTTAGTCGGCGGCCTGATTCTGCTTGCAGGTTGCGGTTCCTCCGGGGGAGGCGGCGCCAATACAAATACGGGCACGCCCGCAGGCACCTACACGGTCACCATCCACGCTACTTCCGGCGCGCAGACCGCAACCACCACCGTCTCGGTCGTGGTGCATTAGATCGTCGCGCCGTCGCGTCCGAGTCCGTTCGCGAAATCGCGACATTTTTTGACGTGCGTTGAAGCGGGAAATTTCAGTCAGGCAAGACCAATCGACTGGTACCGCGATTGCCTATGTTTTCCCCTTAGGAACAACTTCCACCGGCATGTGGCTGAGTTTGGCGTAGACCCGGCCGCGCCGCAGCAAGGGCCACCAGTCGTACAGATACGTCTGCATCGGCCGCCACATCGCCACCCAGCCCGCGATCGTCAGGCTCTCCCTCAAGATATCGGCCCATGTGCCGGCCTCGCCCCGCAACAATGTCTCACTGATTACAAGACACGTGGTCAGGAACAACAGGCCGATAACCAGGCTGGTCCGGCCTTGTTTCATCAGGTGCTTGAATTCCAGGTTGGTAAGCTCGGCGCGATGGGCGAAGTAATTGTGCACAGCCTGGCGAATCAATTCCGTGGGGTCTTCTTCGGGCCACTGCTCCAGATAGATACGTAGTTTCAGCCGTGTGCGAGGAGAAAACTCCTCCGCCCAGCTCACAATAAACTCTTCCGCTTCGTCGTCGAGGTCCTTCTCGATGAAAGGAGAGGGGTCCATCGAATTGAAGAGCTGGTTCAGGTCGCGCAGTTTCAGCTTGATGCTGTGCGAATGTTTCGGGTCCGTGGCAACATCGCCTGATGAGGAGGAGCGCATGAGATGAAATATTCTCCGGTTTCCGAATGCATATCAGGAAGGATAGCTTAGATCGCCGCCACCAAACCCGCCAGCAGCGCGGCGCGCTCGGGCAGCCTGCCGATCACAATATTTTCTCCGGGACTGTGCGCGCCTTCGCCGACCGCGCCCAGGCCATCGAGCGTGGGCACGCCCAGCGCCGCCGTAAAATTTCCGTCCGATCCTCCGCCCACAAACGCGCCTTCGAGCGTTACGCCCGCATCTTTTGCGAGGGATCGCGCCAGGGCAAACAGCGCGCCGCTCGCCTTGCGTTCCATCGGCGGGCGATTGAATCCACCGCGAATTTGCAGCCTTGCTCCGCGCAGGATGGGCCGCAAGGCGCGAAATTTTTCTTCGAGCGCGCGCATGTCCGCCACGCGCGATGCGCGCGCATCCACCAGCACCCGCGCGCGCTCCGGGATTACGTTCGTGCGCGTGCCGCCTTCGATCACGCCGGCGTTCACGGTGATTCCCCGGCGCGGCTGATTCCACCGCGCCATGCGCGCAATCTGGCGGGCGATTTCCTCAATCGCGTTGACGCCGTCTTCGGGATTGAGTCCGGCATGCGCGGCGCGCCCGCTGACGATCATCTCGAATTCACCAACGCCCTTGCGGCCCGTCTTCACGCGGCCGTCGAGCCCCGACGCGGGTTCCAGAACCAGCACGGCCTCGCTGCGCCCGGCTTCACGTTCGATGACGCGCCGCGAAGTTTCGCTACCGATTTCCTCGTCGCTTGTCCACAAAAACACGACGCGCTTTTCCGGCAGGCAGCCAACGGCAGCGAGAGCATCCACCGCATACAGAGCAATCACTAGGCCGCCCTTCATGTCAAACGCGCCCGGGCCCCATGCGCGTCCCCGTGACACGCGAAACCCCATGCGCGCGATCGTTCCCGCTTCATACACCGTGTCCAGATGTCCCAGGACAAGAATTTGCCCGTTCGCCCGGCCTCCGCGCGGATGCCACTCCCCCCGGACATGATTTCCGCGTTCACTCTGGCGCAGCAGAGAAACCCTGGCCCCGCGGCGTTTCCACTCGGCCGCCACCATCCGGCCAAACCGGTCCACGGCGGCTTTGTCGAAGCTGGGCGATTCGGCGCGCACGAATTGACCCAGCAGGCGCACCATCGCGCTCTCGCGATGCTTCAGCCAATCGTGCGCCCGCTCCATCGAACAGTACGTTTTCTTCATCGCGCCGCTATGCTAACAACCCGCCATCCCGCGAACAACCCCTCGCAGCGAATCGCCGCAAGAAAATATTTACGCGGGAAAATAGAATTACATGGTATCGAAAGCGGGACATTCATATTACAATCGTGTTACATGCAGGTTAAAATCCTGCAAAATGGCGGCAGGCTAGGGCGATTCACCCTGCCGTTGGTATCAGTGCTATGAGGACAATCGGCCCGATCAGTTGGCTGTTGCTGGCATGCATGTGGGTGCCGCTCCACTCGAATGCTCAATCCCAACCTTCCATCTACACCGTTTCCGTCAGGGAACTAAGCATCCCATCCAAAGCGTTACGCGCGTTCGAGCAGGGCATGGACTGCCTGGCCAAAAAAGATCCGGCAGGGAGCTTGCCGCACTTCCAGCGCGCCATCTCGGAATTTCCAGGCTATTACGAGGCCTACGACAGGATAGGAGCGGCCAACCTGAAATTGTGGCGCGTCCAGGAAGCAGAGCAGGCGTTTCAAAAGTCCATCGACCTGAGTGGCGCCCAGTTCGCGCACCCGCTGCTCGCCATGGGTGCGATTCTCGACGATCGGGAGCAATTCGCCGAGGCCGAGGCCGTGACTCGCAAGGGCTTGAATCTCGATCCGGATTCCTGGACAGGGCACTATTACCTGGGCACGGCATTGTTCGGCTTGAATCGCCTGGAAGAAGCCGAGCTTTCTGTCCGCGAATCGCTGCGCCAGAATCCAAATTTCCCCGAAGCCTACCTCCTGCTCGCTGATATCCATAGCCGCGAAAAGGATTTTCGCTCACTCGTGAGCGACCTGAATCGCTATCTCGACCTCGCCCCGGAAGGCCCGGCCAGCGCCAGGATCAAGTCTTTTCGAGAGTCTGCCCAGCGTTTGCTCTTTGAATCCCAAAGCGCCGCGGCGCTTCCTCAACCTCAGCCGTAACACGATTTCCCGCACGCCACTCGTTCCATCCCAAATCCATGTGAATCTGTGTTGAGCCCGGTCACGCCTGCAGGCCAACAGAACTAAGCGCGCACAAATGCCGGCTTGCGTGCGAGGCTTGCGTGCGAAGTTGCCCGGTGGCGTATTCCATGCTAAATGGCTTGGAAGCCCCAAGGCTGCTATTCTAATCTTTCACGCGCGCACTCAAGCTTGCACCAGGATGGGACTATGCGGGACGCCCCTGCCTTTACTCTTGGAACTAATGACGTCGCTTTCCTGCGCATCGATCACCTCTCGATCGTGGCGGCCTCGCGCGGCACCGGCAACATTCCTTTTTCATCCAGGGCGCTGGGTCTCCGTCTTTCTCCGGACCTGCGCAGCGTCACGCTTTTCTTTTCCGCCGCGGATGCCCACGGACTGCTGGCCAATATCAGGAATAACGCCATGATTGCGGCGGTTTTCTCCCAACCGAGCACGCACCAGGCGCTGCAGCTAAAAGGGTCGGATGCGAAGGTGGAAAAGCTCCTGAAATCCGACCAGAAAATTGTGGCCTCGTACCGCCAGGCATTTGTCGAGCACTTGAAGAAGTTCGGTTACTCACCGAACCTGATCGAGGCGCTGCTCACCCCCGAATCGGATGACCTCGTCGCCGTGACGTTTACACCCTCGGCGGCATTCTCCCAGACGCCGGGGCCAAAGGCGGGGCGCGCCGTGGGTCCGGCAAGATGACGCTGAAAGTAGATTCCATTCGCGAATGTCTGGACGGTGTGGTTCCCGGCACGATCGCCACTTGCGCTCCGGATGGCACCCCCAATGTCACCTTCTTGTCGCAGGTCGAGTACGTCGACAACGAGCATGTCGCCACTTCCTATCAGTTCTTCAACAAGACGCGCCACAACATCTTGGAAAATCCCTACGCGCAGGTGCTGGTCATCCATCCCTTCACCGCCGCCAGGTATCGCCTGTTCATCCAGTACCTGAGAACCGAAACCGCGGGCCCGCTGTTTGAGCGCATGAAGGCGAAACTCGCGGGCATCGCCTCACACACCGGCATGGCCGGAATCTTTCGACTGCTTGGGTCAGACATCTACCGGGTGCTGGAAATTGAGAGCGTGCCGGGCCGCAGCTTGCCGCGGCCGCCAACGCGCAATTGCCTGGCAGGCCTGCGCGCCACGGCCGAGCGCATTCAGTCTTGCACCGATCTGGAGGGATTTTTTCAGGAGACGCTGACCTGCCTGGACGCTTTTTTCGGGATTCGCCACGCCATGCTGTTCATGCTGGATGGTCCCGCGGGCCGCCTGTATGCGGTCGCCAGCAATGGATACGAGGAATCCGGCGTAGGGTCGGAGATCGCCGTAGGCGACGGCGTGATCGGCGTATCCGCCCGCGAACGCACCCCCATCCGCATCGGGCATATGACCTCCGAATACGGTTACGGCCGCGCCATCCGCCGGCACATTGAGAAGGACGGAATGGGCGTCATCCTCGAAAATGAGATTCCGCTGCCGGGCTTGCCGGAATCGCGCAGCCAGCTCGCGGTGCCCATCCTCGCGTTTGGCCGCTTGCTCGGCGTCTTGTTTGTGGAAAGTTCCGAGGACTTGCGTTTTGGATATGACGACGAAGACGCGCTCGTGGCTCTGGCCGCGCAACTTGGCGTCGCCATCCACGCCTTGCAGCAACTCCCCGAAACATCGGAAGAATCGGCCGCACGCGAATCAGCGCCCCCAGCTGTTGCCGGCGCGGCGCTGCTCGTGCGTCACTACCCCGAAGACGACACCATCTTCCTCGGAGACGAATACCTGATCAAAGGCGTGGCCGGCAGCATCTTGTGGACCCTGTTGTGCGACTATTCCGAAAAAAAGCGCACGTCGTTCACCAACCGCGAGCTGCGCCTCGATCCGCGCATTCATTTGCCCGACATCGGCGACAATCTGGAGGCACGGCTCGTGCTCTTGCGGCGACGGCTCGCCGAGCGCAGCGCTGACATTCGCATCGAAAAGACGGCCCGCGGAAGGTTTCACCTGGGCGTCATTCGCCCGCTGGAGTTGATCCAGATCCGCGCCGGCCTCTCCCGCTAACCGGCTCTTCCGTTTTGCTTTAGCTCATTCCCGCACCATTTCTTGCATCGCGGGCCCCTTCTTCGTCTTTCGTAAAAGTTTCTTAACCTCTCCGTAAGAGTTTCGTAAGTCCCACACAAGGTTTCGATCTCATGCTCTACTGCGCGTGGTGGTAATGAACCGCACAGGTTCACAGGGAGAATGAAATGGATCGACGAAATGAAAACACGGTAACAAATGAAACGCACATCGCTGCCGCGCGCACTCCGGCCGCACTGCTTGAAAGCATGATGTTGATTCGCGCCTACGAGCTGAAGCTGCCCGAGATCGGCCTCAAGATGGTGTGCACTTCGGTGGGCCAGGAGGCATCCGCCGTTGGCGTCGTGCACGCGTTGCGCGCCGAAGACCTGATCCTCACGAATCATCGCAGCGCCGGGCACCTGATCGCGCGCGGCGCCGACCCGGCCCGCATGCTCGCCGAGGTGATGGGCAAGAGCACGGGATACTGTAAAGGCAAGAGCGGCACGCTTCACATTTCCGTTAAGGAATTGGGCATCGTGCTCACTTCGACCATTGTGGGTGGCGAGTTGTCGCTCGCCCCCGGCGTCGCGCTTTCCCAGCAGCAACTCGGCAGGCCCGGCATCGTTGTCTGTTTCTTCGGCGACGGCGCCGCCACCGAAGGCATTTTCCACGAGTCGCTCAATCTCGCCGCGACGTGGAATTTGCCGGTGCTGTACATCTGCGAAAACAACCAGTTCCAGGCATTCGTCCACCGGCGCGAAACGATGCTCACCGACCACCTCAGCACCTGGGCCGCAAAATACGGCATCGAATCGCTCACCGTGGATGGCAACGATGTGGACGCGGTCCACGCCGCCGCTCGCGTAGCCGCCGATAAAGTGAGGACTGCGCGCAAACCCTTCTTCCTCGAAACCTACACTTTCCGCATGCACGGCCACATGGAGGCGGATGACCAGTCCTACGTGGATCGCCAGGAACTGGCCGCCTGGGCCGCCAAGGATCCGATCCAGCGGCATACCGAGCGGCTGCTTCGCGAGGGCCTGCTCAGCGCTGAAGAACTCGCGCAGATGGAAACACGCGTGCGCTCCACTATCGATTCGGCCGTTGCTTTTGCCGGTTCGTCACCCTATCCCGAGCTCGCCGAGCTCACTACCGAAATTTACGCCTAAGGAGATTACGATGTCACACGTCACAGTGCAGCAAGCAATCAGTCAGGCTCTCGCGGAAGAAATGAGGCGCGATCCGCGAGTTCTCATGTTCGGCGAGGGAGTGGCCACCAAGCGGCATGACCTCGTTCAGGAATTTGGCGCGTTACGCGTACGCAACACCCCGCTCGCTGAGGGTATTATCGCGGGGACGGCCGCCGGCGCCGCTGCCACGGGCCTGCGCCCGGTGGTTGACCTGCTGTTCTCTCCGTTCCTCTGCTTTGCCATGGAGGAAATCGTCAATAGCGCAGGCAAATTGCGTTACATCTCCGGCGGACAGTTTTCCTTTCCGATGGTGGTGATGGCCATGACCGGCGCCGGTTGGGCCGTTGGCGCGCAGCACAACCAGAACAACGAGGCCTGGTTTGTACATTCTCCAGGACTCAAAGTGGTGATGCCATCCACGGCCGCGGATTTCAAGGGCCTGCTAAAGGCCGCCATCCGTGACGACAACCCGGTGCTGTTCTTCAGCGACATCGCGCTGGGATTCGAGTCAGGTGAGATTCCCGCCGGCGACGAAATCGTGCCGATCGGAAAAGCGGCCGTGCGGCGCGACGGCGCAGACGTAACTTTGATTTCCTACGCCAAGACGGTGCATGCGTGCAGCAAGGCTGCCGACCGCCTTGCGGAGATGGAAATT
>Ga0316628_100003396_pt1 | contig 12256 bp, 7 predicted proteins | sample OWC_Aug_M2_C1_D5_FD_207648 | JGI IMG/M metagenome (GOLD analysis project Ga0316628, IMG submission 207648) | Wetland soil microbial communities from Old Woman Creek delta, Ohio, United States - OWC_Aug_M2_C1_D5_C | ecosystem: Environmental > Terrestrial > Soil > Wetlands | place: USA: Ohio...
GGATTACGTCGGAAAAATCTACCTGGAAAGATGCCGCAGCTTCCACGCCCAGCCTCCGGCCGAAGACTGGGACGGTGTCTACCAGATGGAAACCAAATAGCCCGAAAAAAAAGACAGCAAACACAAGGACACTGAGACACAAAGACACCAGGACACAAAATACCTATTCAAAATAAGACCGGCCTGTATCCAATTGTTTAATGGCTCTTGTGTCTTGGTGTCTTAGTGTCGTTTGGAGGGTTACTTTTTTTCGGAGTTGTCTTCGGTGAATTTTTCGCCTTCGGTCCTGCAGGCTTCCATCCAGGTTGCTCCCTTTTCCATCCAGACCGCCGCCAGCGCCTTCGCTTTGTCCTGCAGGTCGGAGCCGGCGTCGTCGGGGATGGTCACGAGTTCTTTCACTTCTTTCCAGACCTTCTCTGCGCTCTCCTGGGGCTTCTTCATCATTTCGAAGCTCTTGTAGCAGCCGCCAAGAGATATCGCCAGCGCACTCTGGAACAGTTCAGGAATCAGTTTACGGTCAAACTCGTCGGCCATCCGGAGGATTATAGTCGCTATGCCGGATGCGATCAATCGAGGAAATCGAGACGGATGATTCAGCCCTTCTTCGACTTGGCGTCCCTGATCAGGCGCCTATTTCCCTCGATCGACAGCGGCCAGCACGGTGTGGCGCCCGCGCGCGGGTAGATCGGTTCTCGGTAGGCGGCATAGAGCTCCGTGCGCAGGTGGGAGAGCATGTGATGCCCGGCGCGGCGTTCTCTCTCCGCCCGAAGCGCCGCCAGGTCGACCGGCCCGACCACGATGCGCTCGCCGGGACCCGCCTCGGCCTGCGCCAGGATGCGCCCGTCGTAGTCGACGATCATGCTGCCGCCGGGCCAGCTGAAAGGCGGGTAGTTGGCGAGCCGCGCGCCCTGGTTGGCCGCCACCACGAAGGCCGTGTTCTCCAGGGCCCGGCACCGGTTGACGATGGTCCACCAATCCATCGGAGCCGCGCTCCCCCAGGGATCCATGTAAGCGGAAACCCGGATCAACACCTCGGCGCCTTTCAGCGCGAGCTGGCGGATTGCTTCGGGAAAGAGCCAGTCGTAGCAGATCGCGACCCCCAGCTTTCCCAGTTCCGTCTCCACCACCGGAAAGGGCTCCGGGCCGTAGCCCGGCAGGTCGTGCGGGCTGGCATGCACTTCCCAGGGTATCCAGGGGTGGGTCTTTCGGTATTTCGCCAGGATCCCGTCAGGGCCGATCAGGCAGGTAGTGTTGAAAACCGCGTCGGGGTAGGCGTCGTCCTTCTCGAGAAAAGTGCCGGTCTGGATGTAGATGCCGTGGTGGCGTGCGCGCAGGCGGTAACGTTCCGTGTGCTCGTTGGGAAGGGAGACCGCGAGCTTTTCCGCGAGCTCGGCGACGGTATTGTAAACGGGCGGCGTGTGCGCAAACTCAGGGAAGACCACGAGCCGGATCGGGAAATACGGTTCGTAACCCAGCACAGCCGAGTCGATCATCGCGAGCATCCGGTCCACGCGCGAGCCGATCTCGTCCCGCGACGCCGGGCTGGGGAAATCAGTCTGGCAGCATGCGGCGTAGTACCGTTCGGTCGTGCTCATAGGTGGCAAAGAATAACACAGAAGTGGGCAGTGAGCAGTGGGCAGTGACCAGTTTCGGATCTCGATTATCTCGGGGTTTGATAGTTCCGTTTTTACTATCGATTCACTGCCCACTGCCCACTGATATTTACAGGACAAAGGCTTGCTGCCTCACGTACAATTATCCATCAACCTACCCCGGAGGAATCGCCTGTGGAGGTCAAATTCGAAGAGGTGAAGCGGCTGCTGCCGCAGAAATTCCCGTTCATAATGGTGGACAAGATCGTCGAGCTGGAAAAGGGGAAGCGCGCCGTCGGCATCAAAAACATCTCCGGGAACGAGATCCACTTTCTCGGACATTTCCCCCACATGGCGGTTTTCCCCGGAGCCCTCATACTCGAAGGGATCGCGCAAACCGCCATTCTTCTCTTCTGCAAGACGTTCGAAGGGGAGTTGCCGGCCCTGAACGATCCGGATGTCCTGTTTTTCTTCGGTGCCGTGAGCGCGCGCTTCCTCAAGGTCGTCGTTCCCGGCGACCAGCTGCGCATGGAGGTCGTCATCGAGAAAGCCTACTCGACGGGCGGAATGATCAAGGGCGTCGCGAGCGTCGACGGGCAGGTCGTGGCAAAGGGCGAAATGACCTTCGGCATGAAACGCCGCTCGGAAATGGCCGGCCTCTGATCAAGCCGAACCACAAAGACCTCAAAGAAGCACAGGTTCAGCGCCCTTGAGGTCTTAGCGGCCTTTGTGGTTCGTGGGAACCGGGCGGACCAGTCCGAGTCCTTCCTGGATGCGGCTGATTTTGTTGATCGGAACCGTCGCCCTTTCGACGAGGCCGCTGGGCCAGCGAATTTCCACAGAATCGACTTTCTGCGCCGCCCCCAGACCGAAATGCAGCCGTTTTGTGCTCTGGCTCGAGTACCCGTTCCCGCCGTTGACCTCGCGCACCAGGCTCAATCCTCCCGCCTTGACGGTGACGCGAGCGCCGATGGCGTCATGGTTCGACTTCGTTCCCGTCAGCGACAGCTCGATCCAGTTCCCGGGCTTTTCGGTCACGCCGTGGTAGAAGAGTCCCGGCTGATCGGCGTTGGACTGGTAGAAATCCAGCGTGCCGTCGTTGTCGAAGTCGCCCACCCCGATTCCGCGGCCGTCCATGTCGTTGTCGACGCCCGCCTCCGAGGAGATTTCCTTGAAGCTCTGCGACCCGAGATTCCGGAAGAGCTTTTTCTTCTGGTACCCGCTCCAGGTCATGTTGCCGATGCTGGGCCAGTTGTTCACGTCGGTGAAGTCGATTCCCGGCTGCGTGATCATGTTCACCAGGACCGGGATGTAGTTATCCTTGCCCGCCGACCGCAGTCCGTTTACGACGAAGAGATCCTGCCAGCCGTCGTTGTCGAAATCGCCGAACTTCGCGCCCCAGCCCCAGAGCGTCATGCAGGTGCCGGTCTCCTTCGAAAGGTCGGTGAAAGTGCCGTCACCGTTGTTGTGCCAGAGCATGTTGCATTCCTTCATGTACTCGTCGGTGATGTTGGTGACGTAAATATCCATCAAGCCGTCGTTGTCGTAATCGGCGATGTCGACGTTCATACCTTTCTTGGTGTCGAACCCTATGGCCTTTTCGGTGACCTCGCGAAAGGTACCGTCGCCGTTGTTCATGAACAGGCGGTCCGTCCCGTAGTCGCAGGCCAGGTAGATGTCCTGAAACCCGTCGTTGTTCAGGTCCCCGTGCCCTATGTCCAGCGTCCAGCCTGTGTGCTTGCCGAACCCGGCTTTCTCCGTGGTTTCGACAAAATGCCCCTTGCCGTCACCTTTCCAGAGCGTGACCCCGCCCCCGTTGACGGCGTTGTCGAGATCGTTGGGGAGAACGTTGGGGGTCTTGTACTCCAGCAGGTTGACGGGTTTGAAGTAGTTGCCGAACATGAGGTCCAGGTTGCCGTCGTTGTCGTAGTCGAAGGCGACCACCGCGATGGTGTTTCCGAATTTGTTCAGCCCCGACGCCGCGCTCACGTCCTTGAAGGTGCCGTTGCGTTCGTTGTGATAGAGGATGGGCGTTCCGAAGCGGGCGATGAGCAGGTCCTGCCACCCGTCGTTGTCGTAGTCGAACCAAAGGGCGTCCGCGACAATGGAAATCGGATCGTTTCCTTTCCCCACGCCGGCCTTCTCCGTCACATCCGTGAACGTGAGGTTGCCGTTGTTGTGCAGCAGGTGTGAGGGCTTCCCGTTGTCGGAATCCGTGAGGAAGACGTCGTCGTAGCCGTCGTTGTCGTAATCGCCGACGGCCACCGAGGATCCGCCGGAGGTGAACATCCTGAGAACATCCGCCGACTTCCCGCTGTAGACGCGCGTGTGGTGCGTGTAGCTGATCCCCGCCTTGCGGCTGATTTCTTCGAAACGTATTCCCGAGGCGCCGTTCGCACCCTGGAGCGCCACCGGGACGCCGATCAAAAGAAACAGCAGCTTTGCGTGTTTTGTCATTTATCCGTCCATATCTCCCGAAGGTTGGTGTCGACGCGCTTGTTCGGATCCAACGCATCCTCGATGTAATTTTTCAGGTCGTCGCCCTCCTTGGAGAGGCGATTCTTGAGCTGAGGGTTGTCCGGAAAAAGAGCCAGCCCCTCCGTCCACGTTTCTCTGGCCCGGGACAGGTCGTCGAGCTTCCAGTAGGCATCGCCGAGCGAGACATAGGCGCGCACGTGGTAGATCTTCTTGTTGTCCTGCTTCTGCAGCTTCATGGCCTGCTCGAGGTCCGCCACCCCGAGCGGAGTGCGGCCGAAGATTTTCGGCCAGAAGAGGTAGCTGTTCCCGCGCGTGTAGTAGCCGATCCAGCTGGGCTTGAGCTCGATGGCCTTGGAGAAGTGCGTGAGCGCGGTGTTTGCCAGGATCACCTGGGTGATGGTTCCCGAAGCGGGGATCTTATCCACGTAGGCAAACCCGAAGTTGAGCTCCGCATTCGAGGATTTGGGATTGTCCGCGACGAGCTTTTCGAAAAACTTGATGCAGCGGTCGTAGGCGGTCGCCTGGATCACGGCCTGGCGATACTCGCTGCCGTACTCGATGTTGTCGGGGTCCGAGGCGAGGGCCGTCTCGAATTCCGACAGGGCTGTCGTGTAGTCCTTCGCGGCCAGCGCCTTCAGTGCATTCTCGTGGCTGGCCGCAGAATCCGCCCGGGCGCTCGAAAGCGCCAGGAGCAGTGCTGCAAATAGAATTGGTTTTCTCATCACTTGGTTGCCTTTGCGCTGAAATGTGCCGGTTTGGGATTGCCTTCGACAATTTTGTAGATGCGGTCTGCGCCCAGGTTTTCGAAAACCTGTGTGGCGCCCGAAGGCCAGCGAATCTCGGTCCGTTCGACAACCTTCCGGTCGGCAATGCCGAGGTGGATACGGGTACTGCTCTGTGAGGCGAAACCGTTTCCGCCGTTGACAAAGCGCAGGTAGGTCTTTCCGGCCACCGTGAACCGCACCTGTGCGCCGACGCCGAATCGGTTGGACCTGGTTCCTTCCAGAACCAGCTCGACCCAGTGCGGGCCGTCGGGCCCCGCCGGCAGGAGGTTGTGATAAAAGAAGGGGGCTGAGTTGGCGTTGGACACGACCAGGTCCTCGCGGCCGTCATTGTCGAAGTCGGCCACCCCGATGCCCCGCCCGTCCCTGACCGAATCCAGCCCATAGCGCGGCGCCTCGTCCTTGAAAATCTGGCCGCGCTCGTTGTGGAACAGGCGCTTCTTCTCGTAGCCGCTGAGGCTCTTGTTTCCCATGGGGGGCCAGTTCCGCGCGTCGGCGAAGTCGACGTTCGGCCTGGTGACCATGGCGAAGATGTCGGGAACATAGCTTTCGTCGCTGCCCGACACCCAGCCGTTGACGACGTAAAGGTCGAGCCAGCCGTCGTTGTCGTAATCGAGAAACTTTGCCGCCCAGCCCCAGCCCGTGCTGTACGTTCCGGTTTCGCGGGCCACGTCCGAGAAGGTCATGTTGCCGTTGTTGTGCCAGAGGAAGTTGCCTTCCCGCATGTAATCGTCGGTGATATTGGTCACGTAGATGTCGAGGAGGCCGTCATTGTCGTAGTCTCCCCAGTCGACGTTCATTCCCTTTTTGGAATCCAACCCGATTGCCGAGCTCGTGATGTCCTTGAAGGTGCCGTCGCAGTTGTTCATGAAGAAGTGATCCGTGCCGAAATCGCAGGCGACGTAAAGGTCGTCCCAGCCGTCGTTGTTGGCGTCGCCGTGGCCGAGGTCCAGGGTCCAGCCGCTGAGCTTGATTCCCACCTTCTCCGATACATCCGTGAAGCTGCCGTCGCGATTGTTGTGAAAGACGATAACCCCTCCTCCGTTGTTGGCCGTTTCGAAACTCTCCGGGAAGAAGCGCGGCGTGTCGGGATTGAAGATGTTGATGGGCTGGAAGTAGCTGCCGACGAAGAGATCCACATAGCCGTCATGGTCGTAGTCGAACGCCACCGCGGTGATGGCGTTCATGTACCGGTCGATGCCGGACTCTTTCGTCACGTCCGCGAACTTGCCGTTGCAGAGGTTCTTGAAGAGCTGGTTGTGGCCGAAACGCACCACGAGCAGGTCGAGCCAGCCGTCGTTGTTGTAATCGAACCAGAGAGCGTCGGCCGAGGCATCCTGCGCATCGTTTCCGATGGCGACCCCCGCCTCGACGGCGACATCGGTGAAGGTCAGATCGCCGTTATTGCGGTAGAGATGGTTCCTGCCGTCCTCTTTGGAGTCGGTCATGAACAGGTCTTCGAAGCCGTCCCTGTTGTAATCCCCGACCGCGACAGCCGCGCCCAGCGCCGTGTAGCCCGCCATGATGTGTGCATAGGGGTTCTTGAAGACCCTGTTGGAGTGTTTGTGAATCAGCCCCGCCTTCAGCGTCAGATCCTCGAACCCCCGGCCTATTGGCTCGATTCCGGCCGACGCGAACGCACCCGTGACCAGCAGCGAGGACAGGAGAATCGAGCGGACGATACCGTGTCGGGCGTCTTTCATCTGGTCCTTTCCTCCTTCTTTGCGTAGTGCTTTTCGACGAGCCGATCGCTGCCTTCCGTGACTTCTACGATGCGGCCGACCGCGACGTTTTCGAACTTCTGGACCTGGCCCGAGCGCGGCCAGCGCACGGTCAGCTCGTCAACCTGCTGCGTCTCGTCGAGGCCGAAGTACACGCGCAGCGAGTTCTGCGACCCGTACCCGTCGCCGGCCACGACCTCGCGGGTCTGCATCTTTCCGCCGCTTCGTATCGTCACGCGGGCGCCGATCCCGTCCCGGTTCGATTTGGTACCGACGGTTTCGACCGCCAGCCATTTCCGCGCGGCACCGACGTCGTTGCGCAGCAGGGCGTGCCGGTCCGTCGAAGCCGACACGGCGATGTCGAGCGCCCCGCGATTCCAGAAATCGGCGATCGCGATGCCTCGGCTGTTCAGGAGAAGGTCCGTTCCCGCCCCGCGTCCGATTTCCGTGAAGGTCCCGTCGCCGTTGTTCCGGAGGTGACGGTTCCGCTCCCAGCCGTGCCAGGACAGGCGCCCGAAATGTTTCGGGTCGAAGAGAATCCCCGTTTTGTATTTCTTCTGGTTGCTGACGACGTCGTTCAGGAAGTCGAGCTCGATCTCGGTGCCGCGGTCGTTGTAAACCCAGCCGTCCACGGAGTAGATGTCCTGCCAGCCGTCGTTGTCGAAGTCCGCGAAGCCGGAGCCCCAGAACCAGCCCAACGGATTGGCGCCGGCCTCCACCGCGACGTCCTTGAAGGTACCGTCGCCGTTGTTGTGGAACAGGTCGTTGCCGTTGGCCATCTGCTGGAAGACTCCGACGAATCCAAACCCGGACTGCCGGAAGACTTCGTAGTACAGCGGTAGATCGGTCTGCCAGACCCCCTGTTTGAAGGTGTTGACCATGTAGCGGCCCACCGTGGGCCACTCCGCGTACCAGGCGTCCTCCGACCTGATGTTCGCGACGTAGATATCCAGCTTCCCGTCGTTGTCGTAGTCGCCCATCGACGCGCTCATGCCCGCACCGTAAGCCAGCGTGCCGCTCTTGACCGTGACGTCGGTGAACGTGCCGTTCCGGTTGTTGTGGTAGAGGGTCTTGCGACCGAAGTCGTTTACGACATAGAGGTCGAGATATCCGTCGTCGTCGTAGTCGCCCCAGACCGAACCCAGGCACAGCCCCCTTTCCCCGACGCCGGCCTTCTCGGTCACGTTGGTGAATGTGCCGTCGCCATTGTTGTGGTAGAGCTGGTTGGGCTCGCCGTTGCGGGCGTAGAAGGTGGTCGGGATGGCATTGCGGGGATCCAGGTAGCGCCCGACGTACAGGTCCACGAATCCGTCATTGTCGTAATCGCCCCACGACGCCACCGTCGTGCAGCAGTCTTCGCCGATCCCCGACTTTGCGGTGACGTCGGTAAACGTCCCGTCGCCGTTGTTGTGAAACAGCTGGTTGTGCTTGAACGTCCTGCTGACGAACAGGTCCTTGAAACCGTCATTGTCGTAGTCGGCGAAGACACCCACGCTGACGCCGTCGAGCCCGGCCAGCCCTGCCCCGGCCGTGACGTCGGTAAAAGTGCCGTCGCCGTTGTTGTGATACAGCTTCGATTCGACGCCGTCCGGGATGAACAGGTCGTAGAATCCGTCGTTATCGTAGTCGGAGGCGCTGATGCCTCCCGGCCCGTAGCGGATCATTTTGAATTTCAGGCTGTCGTCCATGAAGGCGGGATAGTAGCGGTTCATGAAGTCGATCCCGGCCTCGTGAGCGACGTTCGTGAACTGCGGCTTGTCGCCGATGATCCGGTCGCCGTTGATCATGGTGGCGCCGACGATTTTCAGGCCCGCCGGGGTCGGCTCGAATTTCATCCGGAAGTAGGCACGGTCGATGCCGGCTTGCGAGGCGCCTCTGGGCGTTCCAATGAGCTCGAATCGGACCTCGGCGACCCGGTCTTTGTCCGAGCGCCATTCCTTCATCCTGTGAACGTGGATCCCCACCTCTTCGATCGAGGTGAACGAGTCGAGGTACTCCCGCCACTCCTGCAGGGCGGCCGGTTTGTCGGGGTCATCGCCGTCCGCGGACATCACGAACCGGCGCACCCCATCCTTTACCCCGGCCTGCCGCAAGGCAGTCAGACCGAGACGCGAACCCTGGAAGGAGTCGCTGTAAAAGCGGGCGATGCCTTCGATGTCCTTCGATTGGACCTTCGCGGCAAGGTCATTCAGAGTCTCGACCACTTCCTTGCCGCGATCCAAAAATGTCAGCCCCGCGCGCTCCAGGTAGCTCATCGTCGACCAGGTCGCGAGCCCCAGGACAAACACAACCGATGCAGCCGCCACCAGGCGGCCATTGCGCTTCGTCATTTGAACCCTCAAGGTTTCAGGCGGCACCACCTGCTGCGGCGGGCCGCGCACCCTGACAGACACCGCTCCGCGGCAGCCGCCAGGACAGCCAGGCACAAAACATCCCCGTCGGGGACCTTCAGACCATTCGTATGAGAATTACCCGAGAATCGAATAAAGATAACGGTTGGACCAACAACCTGTCAAGACCCATAGATTTAATGTAGTCATAAAATCGAAGTGTGTTTTCAAATGATAACAAAATGCAATTAAGGCCTTTTCAAAGGTCGCGGCTCATGATATTTATGTTGCAGCAAGTTAAGCTTGTCTCGGGTGCAGACCACTCTGCCGAAACTGATTCTGACTGCTGGCTCAACGCGAGGATGCGATGCCGAATCGCTCTGTCGCAAAGGATGCGACTCTACGTATGAAACCCCGATACCGCGGGCTTCTGCTCATGGCGCTCGTCGCCGTATTATCATCGCTTGCCGCCCGCTCCGCAGATGATTCCGGCGAACTCTGGCACCACAGGAATCTGGGCAAGGCGTTTTACGAAAACCCTACTACACAACTCCAGGCTGTCGACGAGTTCAAGAAAGCGCTGGACCTGGCTCCCGAGTCCGCTCGCGAGCGGGTGAATTATGGCCTCGCACTGCTGAGAGCCGGGAAAACGCCGGAAGGGATTGCCGAACTCCAGAAGGCCCAGAAGCAGGATCCCGCCATCCCCCACACGTGGTTCAATCTCGGGATCACATTCAAACGGGACTCTCAATACGAGCAGGCCATCGATCAGTTCCGGCACATGGTCCGGCTGGTGCCCGACGAGCCCGTATCCCACTACAACCTGGGAGTGCTCTACAAGCTCACAGGCAAACCGGACGAGGCGCTCGGGGAGTTCGAAACCGCCGCCCGGCTGGACCCGAACCTGGCCGGGCCGCATTTCCAGCTGTACAACGCTTATCGCGCGGTCAATCGCGACCCGGAAGCCTCGCGCGAGCTGGCAGCCTTCCAGGAAATAAAAAAGCGTCAGGCGGGCGCGGCCGTACCGGAAGACCTGGAATGGAGCTATTTCTCGGAGATCTACGACACTCCCGATCCAAAGCCGCAGGTGCTGCCGCCCGCGCAGCCCGTATTCCAGGACCAGGTTCTGCCGGTGAAGCTGGGTTCGAAAAAGGCGGGCCTTCTGGTGCTGGATGCGGGAGGCGGCGGGCACAACGACCTCCTCGCCTGGTCGAACGACGGAGCCTATCTCTACAGGCGCGGCGCGACGCTGGCCGGGGATTCGGGGCTTGACGGCCTCAAGGGGATCGTCGCGATTGCCGCGGGCGATTTCAACAACGACGGGTTCCCCGATCTGTGCGTGCTCCTCGAATCCGGGCCGGTCCTGTACGAGAACAGGAACGGGGTCTTTCAAAAATCGACGTTTCAGCTGCCGGGGGGACGATTTTCCGGTGCGGTCTGGGTCGACTTCGATCACGACGGCGATCAGGACCTCGTGCTCCTGGGTGAAAAGTGCGCGTTGATGCGCAACAACGGCGTCGCCGGCTTCAGTGATAACACCTCGGGCTTTCCGTTCGTCGCAGGGAGGGCGGTCGCGGGGACGCTTTACGACCTCGTTGCGGACACCAGCGGCAAGGACCTCGTGGTCCTGTTCGAGGACCGGCCGGCGGTACTCTATCGTGACCGGCTGGCGGGAAAGTACGAGGCAGTGTCCCTCGACGGCCTTCCGGCCGGAGGCAGGGAGCTGGTTGCGTACGATGTCGACAACGACGGCTGGACCGACATCGTCGCGTCATATCCCGACGGCGTCCGACTGGCCCTCAACCGCAAAGGTCGCCTCGAGCCCGCCGCGGCACCCGCGGCGGCCAGGGGACCCGTGGCGCTGGCGGATTTTGAAAACCGCGCTCTGACCGATCTGTTCGCCTCCGGGGCAATCTACTTCGGCGAAGGGCAGGGGCGCTTTGCCTCCTCCGGCGCGGGCGGGCCCTTGGAGAGCACGGCGGTCATCGCTGCGGACTTCAACGAGGACGGCCGCAGCGATCTGGCGCGAGTGGGGATCGACGGCAGCCTTCACGTGCTGCTCAACGATACCCGGACCGAGAACCGTTGGCTGAGGCTTGCCCTGACAGGCGTCAGGAATGCCCGGCTGGCGCCGGGCGCGATCGTCGAGGTCAAGGCCGGTCCTTACTACCAGAAGAGAACTTACCAGGGCGTGCCCCTCCTCTTCGGGGTGCGCGACGAACGGGAGATCGACACCGTGCGCATCACCTGGCCGAACGGCCTGATCCAGAATCAACCTAGACAGCCGTCGGACCGGGCCGAAACGTTCAAAGAGGCTCAGCGTCTTTCGGGTTCCTGCCCCATGATATTTGCCTGGGACGGCGCGAAATTCGCTTTTATTACGGATGTCCTCGGCGTAGCGCCGCTCGGGGCCAGCTCGGGCGACGGCAAGTACTTCCCCGTCGATCACGACGAATATGTCCAGATACCCGGCAGCTCGCTGGCACCCGTCGAAGGGAACTACGAGATCCGCATCACTGAAGAGCTGCACGAGGTCTCCTATCTGGATCAGGTTCGTCTCATCGTCGTCGACCGCCCCGCGGGAGTCGAGGTTTTCACCAACGATAAATTCAAATCTCCTCCGTTCCCGGATTTCCGGCTCTTCGGCGTTGCGCGGCGAGTGTACCCGAAGCGGGCGCTCGAGGAGGGAACGAAGGACGTCACGGGCAGGTTATTGAGGCGGGACCGAACCTACCCGGTCGATTTCAAAAGGACCAGTACGGGCATCGCCGCGCTGCACAGCCTCGACCTCGATTTCGGCGACGCTGCCCGCGATAACCGTGCGGTCCTCATCCTCAACGGGTGGGTGGACTGGGCCGACGGCAGCACCTTCCTGGCCGCATCCCAGGAAAGGCCGGGAGGCCTTGTGTTGCCTTATCTCCAGGTAAAGGACGCCGCAGGAAACTGGCAGACGGTCATCGAAGACATGGGCATTCCCGCGGGCAAGCCCAAGACCATCGCCGTGGATTTGAGGGGCAAGTTCCTCTCCTCCTCGCGCGAGGTCCGGATCGTCACGAACCTGTGCGTCTACTGGGACGAGATCTTCCTCTCGGACGAGACGCAGGCCCCCGCCGTGCGGCTGACCGACGCCCGGCCCGCCAGGGCGAGCCTCGCCTTCCGGGGTTTCTCGGACGTGATCATCGACCCCGAGCGGCGGCAGCCCGAGCGCTTCGTCTACGCGAGCGTGAGCCCGACCGCGATGTGGAACCCGACGCCGGGCCTCTACACCCGATACGGTGACGTTCAGCCGCTGCTCGGCCGCACCGACGATCGCCTCGTGATCATGGGCTCCGGAGACGAGCTGCGGCTGCTCT
>Ga0316628_100003397_pt1 | contig 12255 bp, 4 predicted proteins | sample OWC_Aug_M2_C1_D5_FD_207648 | JGI IMG/M metagenome (GOLD analysis project Ga0316628, IMG submission 207648) | Wetland soil microbial communities from Old Woman Creek delta, Ohio, United States - OWC_Aug_M2_C1_D5_C | ecosystem: Environmental > Terrestrial > Soil > Wetlands | place: USA: Ohio...
CCGGACTACATCCTGGGCCCCGGCGACTCGCTGACGATCTACGTGTGGGGGCTGGTCGAGAGCGTGTTCAGCGCGACGGTCAACCGGAACGGCGAGATCTTCGTCCCGCGAGCGGGCACCCTCCGGGTGTGGGGCCTCACGTTCGAGAAGGCGGAGCAGCTCATCCGCGACCAGCTTGGGAAAGCATATACGGGATTCCAGATCAGCGTGACGCTGGGCCGTCTCCGTACAATCCGTGTCTTCGTCGTGGGATCGGTCGCCCGTCCCGGCTCGTATACGCTGAGCCCCCTTTCGACGGTCACAAACGCGCTTTTTGCCGCGGGGGGGCCGACAAAGCAGGGGACGTTGCGGCGGATCCAGCTCTTGCGGAACAACCGCATGGAATCCGAAGTCGATTTTTACGATTTCCTGCTCCGCGGAGAACGGAAAGGTGACGTTCGGCTGGAATCGGGGGACACGGTGTTTGTGCCGCAGATCGGGCCGGTGGTGGCCTTGGTCGGCCGCGTGAACCATCCCGCCATCTACGAGCTGAAGGCGGAAATGCGGGTGGCTGATCTCCTGACGCTCGCCGGCGGCGTGACGCCGCGCGGGTTTCTGGAGCGGGTACAGATCGAGCGCTTTCAGGCCAACCGGGATCGCGTCGTGCTGGACTTTGACTTGCTCGGCTTCTACCAGCGGGGGCAGGAAGAGAGCAATCCGGTCCTGAAGAACGGGGATCTGGTCCGGGTGTTCCCCGTTGACCTTCGGATCTACAACGCGGCGTCGCTGGAGGGCCTCGTCAAGCGGCCCGGGCGGTACGCCCTGCGACCCGGGATGCGCGTCGCGGACCTCTTGCTGAAGGACGAGCTGCTCCCCGATGCCTACCTTGACCGGGCGGAAGTTGTTCGGGTGCGCGAGGATCTGGGCACCGAGATCATTCCGTTCAGCATCCGGGATGCGTGGGCCGGGAAGGCGGAGGCCAATATCGAGCTGAAACCGCTGGATCGCGTGGTGGTTCGGAGCCAGATGCGCCCGGTCGAAGAGGTCGTGGTGACCGGAATGGTGAAGCGACCGGGCCAGTACGCGATCACCCGCGGCGAACGGCTGAGTGACCTGATACAGCGGGCTGGCGGCTTCGAGCCGGGTGCGTTTCCCCGGGGCGCCGTCTTCACCCGCCGGGCAATTCGAAACGCGGAGCAGCAGCAGCTCGAGAGGTTCGTCCGAACGCAAGAGCAGAGCTTGCTCGCCGAGACATCCGCCGTCACAGCTGGCGCCAGCCAGCTCACCAGCGAGAACAAGGGGGAAGTGGCCTCCGCGCAGGCGGCGGTTTTCTCCCAGCGGCGAGAGCTCCTACGCTCGCTGGCGGCGGCCGTCACCCTGGGGCGCGTGGCGATCCGGCTGGATGATGCCGTCCTGAAGCAGAGGGCGTGGGACATCGAGCTGGAGGACGGAGACACGCTCTATATCCCGCCTCAGCCGAAATCCGTGCTGGTCCTGGGCGCGGTCCGGAACAGCACCGCACTGCTGTTCACGGGTGCCATGGAACGACCGGACTTCTATATTGGGCAGGCCGGCGGGCCCACGCGGGAGGCCGATCTGGACCAGATGTACGTCCTGAAGCCGGACGGGAGTACGATCGCGAGCTTTCCCAAAGTGTACAACGTCGAGGCGGGCGATACGATCATCGTCCCGCTCTCGACCGAGCCGAAGTACCGAACCTTGCCCATGCTGCGCGACATTGCCACGATCCTGACCGGATTCGCGCTGCCCTTCGCCACCGTGGCGGCCCTGCTCAAATGAGGATGGGGTGAGCGGGTGACAAGGGGAGGGGGAGAATGGACGAGTCGGGGAGGCAGACGGCAGTGAGCAGCTGGCAGAGACCAAAAAACCGCAGAGGCACGGAGATGATCGGGCGATCGGGTGAACGGGGGATCGGGAGATGGGAAGAGACGGGGCGCGCAGAGGCGCAGAGGCGCAGAGGCGACAGGGCGCAGAGGCGTTGTCGCGCTTAGCGAGGCGGCGTGTTCGAGGCGTCTGATGAGCTGATTCCTGACTTGCCAATTGCCCAATTGGCAAGCCCCCAAATTGCCAGATTGCCGAGTCATCCAATCGCCTAACGATCAGTCCGAGGAATGATCTTGCGTGATCGCCGATCCTCCCTTCTCTCACGTCATTCCCGCCCAATCTCTCGCTTCGGAATACTGCTCTCGTTCTGTTCTGTCCTCATAGCCGCCGCCGCGACTCCGAGCGATGCGCAGAACCTCAGCATCCGCGACGTGCCGCTGAAGCCCTGGATGGGCTCGGCGCGGAGCTGGGACTGGACATACGACGCCCTTCACAAGTTGGTACTCTCCGGGCTTGCCGGGCGCGTGGTGATGAACACGAAGCCGATGTCGCGACGGGAGATGGCCATCATCCTGGCGGACATCCTCCGGCGGATTCAAGATAATCAAGTGATGCAGTTCGCTCATCGCACGGATTTGCAGGATATCGTCCTGGCGTTGATGGACGAATTCACTCCGGAACTCTTGGCGCTCGGGGTGACGGGCTACGGAATCAAGAAGGAGGTGCCTCGGACGCTCGAGGTCAAACCCCTGGAGCATCTGCAGTTCAGGGCCGGGTTCACGAGCAACTCGGCGACGAACCTCGAGAACAGCAACGGCGAGAGGCTTGACATAGGGCTGAACGGTCGCGTGACGACTTCGTCATGGTTCGAGGCGGGCGGCATCGTGGCCGGCTACATCCAACCGGAGTACGAAATCGGCTCGGACACAAACCGCGGTCAACTTATCGAGGGGTACCTGAAGGCGCGGGGCGGCCCCGTCGAGTTCGTGGTGGGCCGGGAGTCGCTCTGGTGGGGGCCAGGGTTCCACGGGTCCATGGTCATTTCGAACAATGCGCTCGCGATGGATATGGTCCGACTGCGCACGGCCAACCAGATCACACTGCCGTGGGTGTTCGCGGATCTGTTGGGGCCTATGAAGCTGGAATTGTTTTTCGGGGGGCTCGAGCAGGAACGCACGTTCTATCCGAGGAGCAAGGTGACGGGCCTGCGGATCGACTTCGCGCCGACGCCGTGGCTCGAGATTGGGGCGGCCCGCTCGATCATGTTCGATGGCGGCGGCGACCGACCGGATCTCCCGTGGTACCGGTACCCATTTGTCTACGTACACGGGAACAAGGAGGGCACGGAAGGGGACTCGAGTGCCGGGGATAACCGCTGGCAGATCGACGCATCCATCCGCTTGGCGAACGTGGGGAAGTATTTCCCGATCTCGCGCGATGCGGAACTCTATGTCGACTTCGGGTGGGACGACACGTGCTGCGGCACGTTCTATGTCCCGCTCAAGCCCGGAGCGATGGTCGGGGTCTATCTGCCGAACTTTCTCGAGTCCCCCGATACGACTTTCCGATTCGAGTACAGCAACTCATCCTCGTTTCAGTTCACCCACTCTGTGTGGCAGGACGGCTACAGTCGTAAGGGCCAGGTGATATCTCATTTCGAGGGAACCGTTGGCGAGGATTGGTACGTCCGCCTCACCCAACGACTCAACCCGCAAATCGACGTGGGGATCGAGTTCGACCTGGCGCGGATTGGCCGGACACAGAAGGGACTGGAGTTTGCGACGAAGGAGCTGAGGCGATACTTTGGTGTGGATGTGTCGTACCAACATTCACCGACGCTCTCACTGAATTTCGCCGGCCGGCTGGAGTGGACCAACAACCTCGACTTCGTGCCGGGGCGGCAGGAGGTCAATCAGGTCTACACGGCAGCGGTCACGTATGCCTTCGAGCCGACCATCGGCGCTGGCAGGCGAGCGACGGTGCCCCCCAAGGACGTGCCGCCGGTCGAACTTCCCCCCGCAAAACCCGACCCGGATCAAATCTTGTCCTGGGACTACGCCAAGAAGACCGTGGAAGACGGTTGGTCGCTGCTCACGGCTCCGACGCGCTGGGATACCACGGACTGGTTGATTGCCGGCGGAGTTGCGGCGGCCACGGGCGGCGCCATGCTGCTCGACACCAACCTACGACGGACGGTGCAGGACAATCGGACGCACGGCGGCGACAACGCGGCGCAGGTTCTGTCGAATCTCGGCCTCATCGTGCCTGCTGCAGGCGCAGTCACGTCCTATGTGCTCGGGGAGGCGTTGGGGGATGAGAAGGCCAAGCAGCGAGCGGCCGACGCGGTCGAGGCGGCTATTTTTACTACGACGTTCGTCTATTCCATGAACTTCCTGGCCGGGCGTAGCAAGCCGGAGGACAATCGAGGGTCCCAGGATTATCACCCGTTCAACATCAGCGGTTCGCTGCCGTCGTTCCACACGGCGGAGGCGTTCACGGCGGCAGCGGTTGCCGCCGAGCACTGGGACAATCCCTGGGTGAGCGCGTTGGCGTACGGGTTGGCGACTAGCGTCGGCGTCTCCAGGATCTACCTGGACAAGCACTGGCTTTCGGACACGGTACTGGGTGCGGCGATCGGCACGGTGGTAGGCAAGGCGGTGGTGGCGCTGAACAAGACGCGGCGCGACTCCGCGGTTTCCGTGGTGCCGCTGGTGACGCTGGATACCTGGGGAGCGGCCCTGCGATATCGATACTGAGCGGAAGCGTTTTGCCACAAAGAGGCACAAGGGGCACAAACGGTCCAACTTTTCAGGTGTGATGAAGCGGTGTCAGGAGGCTACGGGGGGTGCGGGGGTGGCGCTGCGGAGGAGATCGAGGAAGCGCGCGGTGGCGGGGGCGAGCGTTTTTCCGCGACGGTGAATGATGCCGAGGGGGCGAACGAGATCGCGGCCCGCAAGCGGAATTGCCGCCAGGAGGCGTGCACCGACCTCCTTGGTGATTGTGGGCTGGGGCAGGATGCTGGCGCCCGCGCCGACCGAGATGGCCTGCTTGATCGTCTCGATGTTGTCGAACTCCATGACGATGTTCGGTTGGGCGCGGTGCTGCTTCAAGTAGCGATCAATGGCGGTTCGGATGCGGAGATTTGCCTCGAACGCCACGAAGTTTTCTCCATCCAGGTCCGCCGGGTCTATGAGTCGCCTGCGTGCGAGCCGGTGGGTTGGGTGGCACACGAACACCATGGTCTCCGATCGCCACGGGAGGATCGTCAGGGAGCGGTTGGCGGGCGGATAGGACATGATCCCGAGGTCGGCCTCGTCGCTCAGCACCGCCTCGACGACATTTTCCGGGTGCAGGTACTCCAGGCGGACGCGCGCCTGGGGGTACAACGACGTGAACCGCTGGGTGTGATCGCCCATGATGTGGATGCCGACCGAGTAGATCGCGGCCACCCGCACGTTCCCCACCACCTGCGTGCGCGACGAGGCGACCGAGGCGCGCAGCTTCTCGAACCCGTCCAGTAGTTCACGACTTCCCTCGTAGAGGCGCTGGCCTTCCGGGGTCAGCATGAAGGGGCGCTTGCTCCGATCGATGAGCAGGACCTCGAGGTCGGCCTCCAGTTGTTGGATGGCCTGACTCGCGGCCGACTGCGAGACCCGGTTGAGCGCGGCCCCCTGCGAAAAACTCCGCAGCCGCGCGATGTCGCAGTAGAGTTTGAGGGTGTCGAGGTTCATGGCTGGCAGGCCGCTGAAAAAGGCCCATCTCCATCGTTGCCGCGCTCGCACGATGCTGCGGCGTACGGACCTAGTACGCCTCGCACCGCGCGTCCCGCGGCGCCTTGTATCTGGACCTTTTTGAGCAGCCTGGGTACGAAAGAGTTTTTCACGATCGCGCTACATTGCCAAGTTCACGGTTGACAGCTTGAGGTTCACGGTTGAGGATTCTCGGTTCATGGTTCGACGTTGCAGGATCAAGGGTTCCGGTTCCCGGCCAAACCGCGACACTCTGAACCGCTGGGCCGGCGACTGGCGTCGTACACCAACCGCCGCACCTTGAACGTCTGCACGGTCGATCGCAAATTGCGGACACTCTACATAATAAGCAATACTAATGCAAAGTATATTTGTAAATCTCGATAACTTATCTTGACGCCATTGGGGTTCTTTGGGACACTCCGCGTGACTTGGGAGGGACATCCGCAATCCGAAGTCCGCAATCCGCAATCCGAAATCGGATGGTCGGCTTTTCGAAGGGAAGGTAGGGCAGAGGGGATGGCACATCCGGATCTTCCGTCGCGGCAGGGGTTGTACGACCCCGACTACGAGCACGATAGTTGCGGGGTGGGATTTGTGGTGGACATCGCCGGGAAGAAATCCCACCGAATCGTGGAGCAAGCGCTGACGGTGCTGAAGAACCTCCTGCATCGCGGGGCGTGCGGCTGCGAGGCGAACACCGGCGACGGCGCGGGAATTCTGATCCAGATGCCCGACGCGTTCTTCCGGCGGGAGTGCACCCGGCTGGGCATCGCGCTGCCGGCCCCGAATTACTACGGGGTAGGCATGGTGTGCCTGCCGGCCGACGCGAACGACCGCGTCGCCTGCCAGGCGTTGTTCGACCGGATCATCCGCGAAGAAGGCCAGGTGCCCCTCGGGTGGCGCGACGTCCGCACCGACAACAGAGCGCTCGGCAACACGGCCAAATGCAACGAGCCGACGTTTCGCCAGGTGTTCATCGGCCGCGGCGGTGCGATCCGCGACGCGGCCCACTTCGAGCGGACGCTCTTCCTGATCCGGAAACGGGTGGAAAACGGCGTGCTCACCAGCGGGCTCCGGCAGAAGAGTTACTTCTACGTCGGCAGCCTGTCGTGCCGGACGATCGTGTACAAGGGCATGCTGTCGGCCGACCAGATCGAGGGGTATTTCCCCGACATCACCGACCCCGCGGTCGAGAGCGCCTTGGCGCTGGTCCACCAGCGCTTCAGCACTAACACCTTCCCCACCTGGTCGCTGGCGCACCCCTTCCGCTACCTGGCGCACAACGGCGAGATCAACACGCTGCGCGGAAACATCAACTGGATGCGCGCCCGCGAGCGACTCTTCCGGTCGGAGCTCTTCGGCGACCGGCTGCGGGACGTCTTGCCGGTCATCCGCGACGGCGGCAGCGACTCGGCCATGCTGGACAACGCCCTCGAGATGCTGGTCATGTGCGGCCGCTCGCTGCCGCACGCGGTGATGATGCTCATCCCCGAGGCGTGGAACAAGCACGAGAGCATGAGCCCGGAGAAGAAGGCCTTCTACGAGTACCACTCCTGCCTCATGGAGCCCTGGGACGGTCCGGCCTCGATTTCCTTCACGGACGGGACGGTGATCGGGGCGGTCCTGGACCGCAACGGCCTGCGGCCGTCGCGCTACTACGTGACCAAGGACAACCTGCTGATCCTCGCCTCCGAGGTCGGGGTGCTGGACATCCCGCCCGGGGACATCGTCCTGAAAGAGCGGCTGCACCCCGGACGCATGCTGCTGGTGGACACTGCCCAGGGCCGGATCATCGACGACGCGGAACTGAAGCGCACCATCGCGTCCGAGAAGCCGTATGCGGAGTGGCTGCAGGAACACATGACGCACATCGACACGCTGCCCGCGGCCCCCGTGCGGACGCCGGACCACGAGACCGTGGTGCGGCGGCAGCAGGCCTTCGGGTACACCCACGAAGACCTCGGGATCATCATGGCGCCGATGGCGACGCGGGGCGAGGAGCCGGTCGGGTCCATGGGGAACGACACGTCGCTGGCCGTCCTCTCGGATCGGCCCCGCATGCTCTACGATTACTTCAAACAGCTTTTCGCCCAGGTCACCAACCCGCCATTGGACGCCATCCGGGAAGAGTTGGTGACGTCCATGGAGAGCACGGTCGGGCCGGAGGGCAATTTGCTCCAGCCCGAGCCGGAGAGCTGCCACCAGATCACGATCCCGTCCCCGATCCTGAGCAACGAAGAGCTGGCCAAGCTGCACCACATCATGAGCCACGGGTTCCGCTCGGTTACGCTGCCCATGCTGTTCCCGGCGGCGGAAGGCGCGGTGGGCCTGGCGCGGGCGCTGGACCGGCTCTGCCAGAAAGTCGCCCAGGCCATCGAGCGGGGTTACAGTATCGTGATCCTGTCCGACCGCGGGGTGGATCTCGAAAACGCGCCGATCCCCGCACTCCTGGCCACCGCGGGGGTGCATCACCACCTGATCCGCCGCGGGACGCGGACCAAGGTCGGGCTCGTGATCGAGACGGGCGAGGCGCGGGAGGTGCACCACTGCGCGCTCCTCATGGGCTACGGCGCGGGTGCCATCAACCCCTACCTGGCCTTCGAGACTCTGGACGACATGCGGAAGTACGGCGGGCTGCCAGACGATATGACCCACGAGCAGGCGGTGAAGAACTACGTCAAAGCGCTGAACAAAGGGATCCTGAAGGTCATGTCGAAGATGGGCATTTCCACGATCCAGAGCTACTGCGGCGCCCAGATCTTCGAGGCGGTCGGGCTTGACGAGGAGTTCGTCAACGAGTACTTCACGTGGACGGCCTCTCGCGTGGGAGGCGTCGGCCTGGACGTCATCGCGGAGGAAGTCCTGCGGCGGCACAAGCGGGCCTTCCCGGATCGGTTGGTCCGCAAGCCCGACCTGGAGTGGGGCGGCGAGTACCAGTGGCGGCAGGGCGGGGAGAACCACCTCTTCAACCCCGACACCATCTTCAAGCTGCAGCACGCCTGCCGCTCCGGCCAGTACGGGATCTTCAAGGAGTACACCCAGCTGGTGAACGACCAGAGCCGCCGGATCTACACGCTGCGCGGCCTGCTGGAGCTGAAGCCTGCGGCCACCTCGATTCCGATCGAGGAGGTCGAGCCGGTCGAGCGCATCGTCAAGCGCTTCGCCACGGGGGCCATGTCCTACGGCTCCATCAGCCAGGAGGCACACGAGACGCTGGCCATCGCGATGAACCGGCTGGGCGGCCGGAGCAACACGGGCGAGGGCGGCGAGGACCCCGCCCGCTTCGTCCGGGATCCGAACGGCGACTGGCGGCGGAGCGCGGTGAAGCAGGTGGCCTCCGGCCGGTTCGGTGTGACCAGCGAATACCTGGTGAATGCGGAAGAGCTGCAGATCAAGATGGCGCAGGGTGCCAAGCCGGGCGAGGGCGGGCAGTTGCCGGGGCACAAGGTGTACCCCTGGGTAGCCAAGGTGCGGCATTCCACGCCCGGCGTGCAGCTCATCTCGCCGCCCCCGCACCACGACATCTACTCGATCGAGGACCTGGCCCAGCTGATCTACGACCTGAAGAACGGCAATCCGGAGGCCCGGGTCAGTGTGAAGCTGGTCGCCGAGATCGGCGTGGGGACGGTGGCGGCCGGTGTGAGCAAGGCGCATGCGGACGTCGTCCTGATCAGCGGGCACGACGGCGGCACGGGCGCCTCGCCGCTCACGGCCATCAAGCATTCCGGGATTCCGTGGGAGCTGGGTCTGGCGGAGACCCAGCAGGTGCTGGTCATGAACAAGCTGCGGGACCGGATCATCGTCCAGACCGACGGGCAGCTCAAGACGGGGCGCGACGTGGTGATCGCGGCGCTCCTCGGCGCCGAGGAGTTCGGATTCGCCACGGCGCCGCTCGTCGTCATGGGCTGCGTGATGATGCGGGTCTGCCACCTGAACACCTGCCCCGTGGGCGTGGCGACGCAGGATCCCGAGCTGCGCAAGCGGTTCACGGGGAAGCCGGAGTACGTCGAGAACTTCTTCCGGTTCATCGCACAGGAGGTCCGGGAGTACATGGCGCAGCTCGGCTTCCGGAGCGTGGACGAGATGATCGGCCGATCGGATCGGCTGGAGATGCGAAAGGCCATCGAGCACTGGAAGGCCAAGGGGCTGGACTTCTCCAGGATCCTGGCCCGGCCCGAAGTCGAACCCGAGGTGGCCGTGCGGCGCGTCGTGCCCCAGGACCACGGCCTGGCCAAGGCCCTGGACCACGAGTTGATCGCCCGCTGCGCGGACGCCCTGGAGCACGGGAAACCGGTCTCGCTGGAGGTTCCGATTCGGAACGTCAACCGGACCGTCGGCACGATCCTCGGGTCGCGCGTCACCAAGCGATACGGCGGCCGCGGGCTGCCCGACGACACGATCCGGATCCGCTTCACGGGCTCCGCCGGGCAGAGCTTCGGCGCGTTCGTGCCCGCCGGGATCACGATGGTCCTGGAGGGCGACGCCAACGATTACTTCGGCAAGGGGCTGTCGGGCGGGCGGCTGATCGCGTTCCCGCCGCCGGTGTCGACGTTCCCGGCGGACGAGAACATCCTGATCGGGAACGTGGCGCTCTATGGCGCAACCTCGGGCGAGGCCTTCCTGCGCGGCGTGGCGGGGGAGCGGTTCTGTGTGCGTAACAGCGGCGTCCACGCGGTGGTCGAGGGCGTGGGCGATCACGGTTGCGAATACATGACCGGGGGCCGCGTGGTCGTCCTGGGCGGCACGGGCCGGAATTTCGCCGCAGGGATGAGCGGCGGCATCGCGTACGTTCTGGACGAGGTGGGGGATTTCGAGCGGCGGTGCAACCGCGGCTTGGTGGACCTGGAGCCGCTGGCGGACGAGGCGGATGTCTCGCTGGTCCTCACGCTCATCCGCAAGCACTCCGAGTACACGCGGAGCAGCCGCGCTGCGAAGGTGCTCGCCGGGTGGGACGTGCTGCGGTCGAAGTTCGTCAAGGTCATGCCGAGGGATTACCGCCGCGTGCTCGCCGCCCAGGCCAAGGCGTCGGCGGAAGGGCGCGAGCCGACCTGGGGCGAGCTGTTGGGGGTGAAGAATGGGTAAGCCGACCGGATTCCTGGAGATCACGCGGGAGCTGCCGGAAAAGCGGCCGGTGGCAGAGCGCGTCAAAGACTGGCAGGAGATCAACCGCCCCTTCCCCGAGGAGAAAGTGCGTGCGCAAGGGGCGCGGTGCATGAACTGCGGCATCCCCTTCTGCCACAAGGGCTGTCCTCTCGGGAACATCATTCCCGACTGGAACGATCTCGTGTACCGGAACCGTTGGCGAGAAGCCCTGGACCGGTTGCTCGCCACGAATAATTTCCCGGAGTTCACCGGGCGGTTGTGCCCGGCGCCGTGCGAGGGCTCGTGCGTCCTCGGGATCAATGCCGACCCGGTTGCCATCAAGCAAATCGAGCTGGAGATCATCGAGCATGCCTTCCGCGAGGGCTGGATCAAGCCGGAGCCGCCGCTGGTCCGGACGGGAAAGCTGGTGGCCGTCGTCGGCTCCGGCCCATGCGGGCTCGCCGCCGCCGACCAGCTCAACCGCGCCGGCCATCGGGTGACCGTTTTCGAGCGGGCGGACCGGATCGGCGGGCTTCTGCGATACGGCATCCCGGAATTCAAGCTGGAGAAGGGAGTCCTGGACCGCCGGCTGAAGCTCATGAAGGCGGAAGGGGTGACGTTCCGCGTGAAGGCCGAGATCGGCGTCAATGTGTCCGTGGACGAGATCCGGTCGGGGTTCGACGCCATCGTGTTGGCCGGCGGGGCGCCGGTGCCGCGCGATCTCAAGGTGCCCGGCAGAGAGCTGGACGGAATCCACTTTGCCATGGATTACCTGCCGCAGGCGAATCGACGCTGCGAGGGCGACACGCTCCCCGAGGCCGCGCTCGTAACCGCCAAGGGGAAGCGCGTGGTGGTGATCGGCGGCGGCGACACAGGCGCCGACTGTCTCGGGACGGCGCACCGTCAGGGCGCCGCGTCGGTGACGCAGTTCGAGCTGCTGCCCCGTCCGCCCGCGTCCCGCGCCGCGGACAATCCATGGCCGCTCTGGCCCAACATTTTCCGCGTCTCCACCGCGCACGAGGAAGGCGGCGAGCGGGACTACTGCGTTTCGACGAAGCACTTCTCGGGTCGCGACGGCAATGTGACGGGCCTGCACGGCGTTCGGGTCGAGTTCACGCCGGGGCCAAACGGGCGACCGGCCATGCGGGAACTGCCGGGCACGGAGTTCGCCATGGACGCCGACCTCGTCTTGCTGGCCATGGGGTTCCTGGGACCGGAGCGCAACACGGTGCTCGCACAGCTTGGTGTGACGATCACCGACCGTGGAACCGTGGCGGCGGACGCGAACAAGATGACCAATATCCCTGGCGTTTTCGCCGCGGGCGACACAGCGCGCGGTCAGTCGCTGGTGGTCTGGGCGATCCACGAGGGGCGGGCGGCTGCGCGGGGAGTTGACGCGTATCTGATGGGGTCAACGACGCTTCCTTAACCCGCATTATTCGCGAAGACAGCGCGCGAATCTTGCGGGAATGACCAAATCCCAACGGCAAATGACCAATGGCAGATGCGGCGATTCGGAGAGACGGTGACGGTGTGTGCTGCGCTCCCCGCACGCTTGGTCATTGGGAATTGGTCATTGGTCATTCGATCCAGATTA
>Ga0316628_100003398_pt1 | contig 12252 bp, 9 predicted proteins | sample OWC_Aug_M2_C1_D5_FD_207648 | JGI IMG/M metagenome (GOLD analysis project Ga0316628, IMG submission 207648) | Wetland soil microbial communities from Old Woman Creek delta, Ohio, United States - OWC_Aug_M2_C1_D5_C | ecosystem: Environmental > Terrestrial > Soil > Wetlands | place: USA: Ohio...
GCAGATTGCCGAGGGAGTCGCCGCCGGGGCGTGACCACCCGCCGTGGCTCCACGGACCCATCACGAGCCGGTTCACGCCGCGCCCGTCGAACCGCTCCAGGGCGGCGTAGGTGGCGAGGGGCCCGTACAGGTCCTCCTGGTCCCACCAGCCGCCCACGGTGAGCGTCGGGACCGCCACGCCGGTCACGCCGCGCTGGAAGGCCCGCGACTGCCACACGCCGTCGTACGCCGGATGGCCGATGAAGTTCTGCCAGGTGGGAAGGCGGTTCGCTCCGGTCGTCTCCCACAGCGCCCGCAGCGTCGGAAACTGGAGGTAGAAGTCGTAGGCGTCATAGCGGTCCTGGCGGCGCGCCGGCAGACCCACCATGCCGGCCTCCATCCCCCAGCCGTACTCGAAGCCGAACGACATCCGGAACGCGCCCTGGTGGAAGAAGTCGTCGCCCATCCACGTGTCGGTCATCGGGGCCTGCGGCGAGACCGCCTTGAGGGCCGGGTGCGGATAGGCGAGCGGCACCTCCGCCAGCCAGCCCGGATACGAGACGCCCGTCACGCCCACCCGCCCGTTGTTCCGCGGCACGTTCGCGAGAGCCCACTCGATGAGGTCGTAGGTGTCGGTGGCCTCGTCCACGCCGGTGGTGTCGCCGGCGCGGCGCAACGGCCGGTTCATGACGAACAGGCCCTCGGAGCGGCCCCGGCCCCGGATGTTCTGGAAGACGAAGTGGTAGCCGTCCGCGGCCAGCTCCCGATACGCCACGGCGATCTCGCCGAGGGGACACGTCGGCACGCCGTACGGAGTGCGCTGGATGATGATCGGCAGCGGCTCGGTCGCGCCCGCGGGAGAGACGACGACCGTCTGAAGCCTGATGCCGTCGCGCACCGGCACCATCACCTCGCGGCAGTCCCAGACCGGAGACTGCCGGGACGCGACCGCCTGTTGGGCGTCTGCCCGAAATGGCGCCCAGGCGCATGCCGACAACACTGCCAGGCGGACGAGACCGCGGAACGACGCGCGCATCATGGTATCTCCTCGAACTCCGTGAACCGCCCCAGGCTCGGCCGTCCCGGGGAGCGCGGCGCGCCGCAGATGCCCGCTCCGCTTGGGGAATCGCCTGCTTCCGGCATGCCGCGCCGCCGCACGCAGGTGCCCAACCTGAGCCCGATTCCGCCGCTCCGCAAGAAGGGTGGCGGCCGGCGATCCCGTGTACATTCCCCGCCCATGGACGATCGCCTCGAGAGGCCGCCGCAGCCGCGCGGGACCGGCGCCATCGCACGCGCCGTGGCCGCCTTCGTCGTCCTCCTGGCCGCGCTGTGGACGGCCGTCGGCGCGCTCGCCGCCCCCCTGCTGCCGGGTGGGGGCAAGACGGCCGCCGCTCTGGCCGTGCTGCTCACCGCTGTGCCGCTGGCCACGCTCGTCGCAGGACGGTCGCTCGGTCTCTACCCCGGCGCGCTGGTCCGGCTCCTGGTGTTCCGCCCTTTCTGGTACGCTCAGTTCGCCGTCCTGTTGCTGGCGCCGGTGGGAATCCTCGCCGCCATCGCCGGGCTGCCGTTCGGGATGGCCGGCGAGTTCGGGCGCGCGGCGCTCGCCGCAGCCGCCGCGCTCCTGGCCGTTCTCCTCCTGGTGGGATACCTCGGTAGCCGCAGGCTCGAGGTGCGCCGCCTGACGGCCCTGCTTCCGCGCCTGCCGGCGGCGCTGGACGGGCTCACCATAGGCCAGCTGTCCGACCTGCACGTCGGGCCGCACTCCTCGCGCCCGTTCCTGGAGCGCGCCGCGCGAGCGGTGCGCGATGCAGCCCCCGATCTCATAGCCGTCACCGGCGACCTGGTGGACGACTTCCCGCCGGACTTGGACCGCTACGCCGAGATCTTCGGGGACCTCCGCGCCCCGCTCGGCGTCTACGCAGTGCCGGGCAACCACGAGGTCTACACCGGTTGGCCCGAGGTGCGGTCGCGACTCGAGAGACTCCCGCTGACGGTGCTGGACAATAGGTCGGTGGCGGTGCGGTGCCGCGGGCAGGACTTCGCGGTCGTGGGGACGGGAGATCCGGCGTTTGGGCCGGGAGCCGCCCGCCCCGCCGACTCCGGCGACGAAGCCGGCGGCGACGCCGCCGCGCCCGACATCCGGCGCGCGCTCTCGGAAGTGGCTCCCGGCACGTTCGTGATCGCCCTGGCCCACAACCCGGCGCTCTGGCCGGAACTCGCGGCGCGCGGGGCGGACTTCACGCTGAGCGGCCACACGCACTGGGGGCAGCTGGCGTTCCCGAAGCTCGGCTGGTGCCTGGCCAGCCCCTTTCTCGAATTGGCGATGGGCGCGCACAGCCGCGGCAACTCGCTCCTCTACATCCACCCCGGGAGCAACTACTGGGGCTTGCCCTTCAGGCTCGGCCAGGCCTCACAGGTGGCGATCATCACGCTGAGGAGAGGGGATAGGACGGGATTGCTGGAGGAGTAGCGACGCCGGTCGAGCCCCGAACCATCCAACCAGATTCCACGCCAGGGGCCCGCGGGGCGAGGCCCCGGGGGCGCCCGAGAAGCAAAGCTAAAGCGAGCCGGAGTCGCCGGCCTGCCGGCGCGGGGCTACGCCCGCGGCCGGGTCAGTGGCACCTCCTCGGCTTGGGCGCGCGGAAGGCTGCCAGCGCGTCCAGCAGGCCTCCGGCATCCTCGTCGACCACCAACAGCTGCCGCTGCCCGGCCTCCACGAATCCCTCGACCACGGCGTGGTCCAGCAGCGCCACCAGCGGATCGAAGTAGCGGTCCACGTCGAGGAGACCCACCGGCTTGGAGTGCAGGCCCAGCTGAGCCCAAGTGAGCGTCTCGAACAGCTCGTCCAGGGTGCCGACGCCTCCGGGCAGCGCCACGAAGGCGTCCGCCAGCTCGGCCATGAGCGCCTTGCGCTCGTGCATCGTGCCCACCACGCGCATGTCGGGCACGCCGCGATGAGCCCGCTCCCACGCCACGAGGGCCTCGGGGATGACGCCGGTGACCTGGGCGCCAGCCGCCAGGGCGGCATCAGCAAGGACACCCATCAGCCCGATGTTGCCCCCGCCGTAGACGAGGCGCAGACCGCGCTCGCCCAGCAGTCCGCCAAGGCGCCGCGCCGCGTCCGCGTAGACCGGACGCGCGCCGGGGCTGGAACCGCAGTACACGCAGACGCTGTTCACGGTCACCCGTCTCTCCCCTGGCCGGCGGCGGGCCGGACGCCGGCCCCGCACCGCCTCGCGGCCGGCAACCAGTCAGACCCGGCCCCGTCCTCCCCCAGCACCCCGTCCAGCTCCGAGAGGAGCAGATCGGCGTCGTCCCGGCTGAACCGCAGCGGCGGCCGGAGCTTGATCACGTTGTGGTGCGGCCCGTCGGTGCCGGTCAGAACGCCGCGCTCCCGCAGTCGGTCGACCACGTAGGCCGCCTCCTCGGCGGCCGGCTCCAGCGTCACGCGGTCGCGAACCAGCTCGACGCCCAGGAACAGCCCCGAGCCGCGAACGTCGCCCACCAGCGGATGACGCTCCATCAGGCCGCGCAGGCCGGAGAGCAGGCGATTCCCGACGCCGCGCGCGTTGTCCTGGAGGCGCTCGTCTCGCAGCACGTCGAGCACCGCGAGCCCCGCGGCGCACGCCACGGGGTTGCCCCCGAACGTGCTGAAGAACTCCATCCCGTTGTCGAACGACGCCGCCACCTCGGGCGTGGTCACCACGGCCGCGAGCGGGAAGCCGTTGCCGATGGGCTTGCCGAGGACCACGACGTCCGGCACGACCCCCTGAGTCTCGAATCCCCAGAAGTGGGTACCCAGACGGCCGAAGCCCACCTGCACCTCGTCGGCGACGCACAGGCCGCCGGCGGCGCGCACGTGACGGTAGACGTCCGCGAGGTATCCCGCCGGCGGCACGATCTGCCCGCCCACGCTCGGCAGCGTCTCGGCGATGAAGGCCGCGATGCCTCCGCCCTGGGCGCGCACCCGTTCGACGATCTCCGCCACATGCCGGGCGTACTTCGGTCCCGCGTCCCGGTCGTCGCGACGGTACAAGCCGCGGTAGTCGTCCGGGATCGGCGCCACGTGGACCCAGCGCCTCCGCCCTCCGCCGCCCGGCCCGTCGAACTTGTAGGGGCTGATGTCGATGAGGCCGGTGGTGTGGCCGTGGTAGGCCGCCTCCAGAACCACCACGTCCCGCCGCCCGGTGTGCGTGCGCGCCAGGCGCAGGGCCAGCTCGTTCGCCTCACTCGCCGAGTTCAGGATGTAGCAGACCCGCAGCGGCTCGGGCATCAGCGCGGTGAGGCGCTCCGCGTAGCGGACCAGGTTCTCGTGCAGGTAGCGCGTGTTGGTGTTGAGGAGCGCCATCTGCTCGTGCACGGCCTCCACGACCCGCGGATGGGAGTGCCCCACCAGCGGCACGTTGTTGAACGCGTCGAGGTAGGCCCGGCCGGTCTCGTCGTACAGGTACTGCATCCAGCCGCGGACGATCCTGAGCGGCTCCCGGTAGGAGAGTCTGACGCTGCGGCCGACCAGCGCTTCCCGCCCCGCCCGAACGATGGTCTTGTCCGGCACCGAGGGCGGGAAGCGCGACGCCGGGATGCCCAGGATGACGTTCGGGTCGGGCGAGAGGCTCTTCCACACCTCGCGCTGGCTCGCGAACGCGACTCCCGGAAAGTCCCGCTCCAGGTCCAGCAGGTCGGTGATGACTTGCAGGTGCAGATGCGGCGGCCAGTCGCCGTTCGCCGGCGGAGCGCCGACGGCGGCGATGCGCTCGCCGCGGGCGACGGAGCGTCCCTCGGCCAGAGGAGCCACCGACGCCGCGTCGAGGTGTCCGTAGAGCGTGAAGAACCGGGGACAGCCGCCGGTATCGTGCCGCAGGATGACGAGCGGTCCGTAGTCCTTGGGCACGGCGTTGTTGGCGACGCGGTGCACGACGCCCTCCAGCGGGGCGTGCACCGGCGTCCCCGGGTCCGCGAAGAGGTCCACGCCGAGGTGGACCGTGCGGCGCTCTTCCAGAGGGCGCCCGCCCGCGGCGAACGCCGGCGTCGTGTAGATGGGCCTGGCCTCGTCGTAGCGGCCCACTCCGACGGCGACGCCGGCGGCCGTCATCTCCCGCCACAGCCTCTCGGTGAGAGCGGGCGTCTCCAGGGCCGCGGGGTCGGCGCCGAGCAGCGGGCTTCCGACTGACAGGTCGAACACGACGCACGGCTCGCCGGCGAGAGCGATGCCCAGCACCGGAGCGAAGGTCCCTGTCCTTGCGGCAAGCCACTCGACGATCGCCGCGCCGTGGGGCACCGGCGGCAGGCCGCAGGCGCCGCGCAGCCGGTAGTGCGCGAGCCGCGGATGGACGGCGCCGAGCCGTTCCAGCGCCGCCCAGGCCGGCGCCTCGCTCACCGCCAGGTACGGATCGTCGGGTTCCGCGCCGCGGCGGCAGGCCGAGTTCACGACGCTCACGGCCAGCCGCGTGCAGATGAGAGGGAAGAGCAGCGCGACCTCTGTCTCCTCGAGGGGGAGGATCTCGTGGTAGCCGGCCACCACGGCGCACGCGGCGGCGAGCGGGTCGCTCTCGCCCAGGAGCGCGTACGCCGCCGCCACCGCCACCTCCGCGACGGTGGCGGTGTGGAGCATGTCTCCGAAGTCGAGCAGGCCGGCCACCTCGCGCGGCGCACCGCGCGCACCGCCGACCAGCACGTTGTGATCGTTCGCGTCAGCGTGTACGACGCCGGCCCTCAGCGAGGGCCACACCGGGGCGACCTCGCGGTCGTACTGCCCGAGGCACCACTCCACCAGCGCGCGGCGCGCCGGGTCCGCGACGAGGCCGAGGTGCTCCCGTATCCAGCCGGCGCGCGCGAAGTCCCACTTCAGCTCGCGCCGCGCGCCGGGGTGGGCGAAGTCGGAGAGCCCGATGTCGAGCCTGGCGAGGAACCCGCCCAGGCCGCGGAGCAGGTTCGCGGACCGCGGCTTGGCTTCCGCCATGGTACGGCCCGGCAGGTAGCTGACCATCCACGCCAGACGCCGCGTGCCGTCCGCCGCCACCGTCTCCGCGACCGCCTCGCCACTGATCGTGTGCCGCACCCGAGGGAGCGGCGGCGACTCCGCCCGCGCCGCCAGGTGCTTCAGGGCCGCGCACTGAAGGTCCACGAAGGAGCGCGCACGCTCCGGGTGCATGACCTTCAGCACCGACTCGCCCCCGTCCTCCGAGACGAGACGGAAGTTGTCGTCGTACTCGCTGGGGAGACGCCGCGCGGTCGCGGCGAGGCCGTACAGGTCCCTGGCCAGCCTCTCGGCGTCCCGCTCGCCCACCCTGAACTGTGGATGTCCACCCACGAGCATGCTTCGGCCCAGCTCCGACTCGACGCGTTGAGGGGATCCTCGGGAACGCCCTGCACGAGTGCGCCGAGCAGCCGGACTCCTGCAGGGCCTCCAACAGCGCTCGGAACGTGTCATCCGCAGGGCGGGAGGGCAAGCGTGGGGAAGCGTCGACTCGTCGGCGCGCCGGGGCGTCGCGCCGCGACCCCTGGCGAGCACCGCCCCGCCGATGCAGGGCTTCGCTACGGCTGCGGCGGTGGGATACGACGCGTTGTCGCGGGCGGATGCCCGGGAGGACGGCTCGGTGGCGCTATCTCGCCCGGCCGGTGAGCGTTGCCTCGATCAGCTGGAGGGCCCGTGGGTCGCCGGACCGCCCCAAGGCGAGGAATGCCGCCCGGCGAACGTCGGGGTCGCGGTGGGAACGGGCGAGGTCAATCAGCAGCGGCACGCCGGTGTCGCGCGGCAAGAGCCCTATCGCGTACACGGCCTGCCTGCGGATCTCGCGGTCGTCCTCGCTCGCCACTATCTCGCCGAGCCCGGCGGCCGCCGAGTCACCGGCCGCGCGCGCCAGCCAGTGGAGGGCGGACCCTCGCGCCCGCCCGGGCCGAGTCGCGTCACGCGCAAGACGCAGCAGATCCCGCCAGACGTCGGCGCTGTCCGCGATCACGGCGGCCATGATGGCCTGCTCCGCGCCCTCGGCCACCTGACCGGCGAGCCCCATCAGGAACGCCGCCGCCTCCGCTGCCGCGACGCGCCCGATGTCGAGACCCGCCGAGTCGGTCCAGCGCCCGCCGACGTACGCTCGGACGCGGTCCACCCTGCCGGCCGCCACCGAGAGCGCCACTCGAGCCACGGCCGAGTCGCAGAAGGAGGGGCTCCAGCCGTCGCCCGGCGAGCAGCAGCAGCCGGAGCCCACGGCGATCCCCGCAGCGAGCGGCCGCGTGCCGCTGTCGAAGAACACGCAGCGCCCGTCGCCGCGCACGTCCCTCCGGGTAACGTACGACATGCGGACCGTCCCGGTGCCCACCGCCCTGACGCGCTCCGCCAGGGTCTGTCCGGCGGCATCGGAAGCCGTGAGGAGCGCCAGCAGCGGCGCGAGAGCGCTCGCGCCGCCGCGCCGCAGCCTGGTCACTGACCCAGCACCTCGAGGAGGAAGCGCACGGCCCGCGGATCGCGCGACTGACCGAGGAGCGAGATCGCCCGGCTGCGCAGCTGCGCGTTCGTCTCAGTGCGGGCGATGTCGATGAGTGCGTCCACCTTTCCCTCGTCGCGCAGCTGGGAGATGGACAAGAGGACGCGCTGCCTGAATTCCTGCGTCCCGGGCTGGCGGTAGAGCGCGACGAGGTCGGCCAGAGACATGATGCCGCTGCGGGCCAGATGCCACCACGCGGCCTGGCTCTCACCCTCCTCGCGGTTCGCGTCCAGCGCGACGGATCTCACGAAGCGGAGGGAGGCCGAGTCCCTGGTCTGCACGAGAGCCTGCAGGATCCTGGATTTGAGTGCCTGGTCGCGAACCGTCGGATACAGGCCGCGGAGGAACTCGCCGCTGCCCGAGGCGCGCCGGCGCCCCAGCGAGTTGACCGCCACGCTGCGGTTCTCCACCGACTCGTTGCTGTCCCTCGCCACGCCCATGAGGAACTGAACGTTGGACGAGTCACCGGCCTCCGCGAGGATCTGGATGACCCTGGACCTGAGTTCCCGCTCGCCGAGCCGCTGGTAGAGCGCGCGGAAGTACTCGCCGTTGTCGCGCGCGTAGCGCCCGCCCAGCCTGCCGATGGCGGTGACGCGCAGGCCGACCGGCCGATCCGATCGCTCTATGTACTGCCGCACCACGTCGCGGGCTCGCGCGATCCGGTGCTGGACGAGTGCGACGAGAGCCTGCTGCTGGAGATCCCTGTCGTCCGACCCGTTGAGAATCGAGTCCAGCACCGCCACCGAGCGGTCGGTGCCCTCCTGGTGCAGCCAGTACACGGCCTGGGCGCGCACTTGAGCATCCGGGTCGGAGCGTGCCGCGCCGAGGAGCACGTCCACCACTTCCTCCGAGCGGGTCTGTGAGACGATGAAGACGGCCCGGCGCCGGAGACCCTCGGAGCACGCATCGCGCCGCTCCAGCACCCGCCGCAGAATGGGCAGCGCCTCGGCCGCGTTCACGTGCGTCAGCGCGTTGAGCGCCGCGATCCGGACGTTGCCCTCCTCTTCCGTGCTGGTGCAGGTGTCGGCCGGCGCACCCGTTCGCGGATACCGGTCGAACACACCTATCGTCGGCTCCAACCGCGGCTCGCGCGAGGGACGCTCCACGTCCACATCGGCGCCGCGCCGCAGCGCTTCGCCCGCCTCGGCGTCGCCCATTCGGGCCAACTGGCCCTCGATCCGCACCGCCAGCACCTCGGCATCGCTCCGCGTCGCGGCGTCCGGGTACCGCTCGGCCTGCGTCCTGAGGAGCGCTCGCGCTCGGCGCAGGGTGTCGAGATTGGCCGGCAGCCGCGAGAGCGCGAACACCTCCCAGTAGTACGAGTCCGCGACGTTCGCCGAGCGAGGGAACCGCTCCCTCAGGCGCCTGAACGCCTGGACGGCATCGCCGTACCTGCCGCGGCTGAGGAGGGCGCGCGCCGCCTGATACAGCGAATCGGCCGCGCCCTGCTGCTGCTCCTCCGCGGCGCCACAGGCCTCCAGGGCCACGCACGCGCCGCCGCCGGCAGCGGTGCCGATCGCGACCTCGGCGCGACTCCCCAGGGTCGCCGCCTGCACCGACGCGCCGGAGGCGCCGGCCAGCAGCGCCGCCATCGCCAGCATTGAACCGATCATCGTCAGAGTTCTCCCCGCTGATACAGCGCCGGCGGCCGGGTCGGCGACGCCGACTGCAGCCGCATCAAGGTTCCGTTGTCTCGCAGCCCCCGCACTATCAGATCCCGCTCTCCCGAGCCGCGCTGGGCCGCCAGCTGGGCGATCTGCGCCAGCACCAGCTCGAGATCGTCGAGCAGCGCCTTGAGCTCGGGATCGTCCGAAGCCGGCGAATCCTGGAGCAGGCGGTTGGTGGACAGGAGATCCCGCGCCCTGTCTGCCGCGTCCGGGTACGTCCGTCCCTGCCTGGCGTCGACCAGGAAGAGCGTGATCAGCACCTCGGCGTGGTCGAAGTACTCCGCCGCCGCGTACCGATAGCCGGCGGCCGACTGCGCTGCCGCGGCCCGGTCGCCGCCCGCGACGACCGGCTCCCCGCCGCCGCCGACCGTGAGCCGGCCGATGCCGACGCCCACGGCCAGCACCGCGGCCGCCGCGACACTCCAGCGCAGCACGAGCGCCGGCCGGCGCCGCCGCTGCTCGGCCAGCTCACGGCGCCGCGCCGCGATCGCCGTCCACATCTCGTCCCGCGGCACCCGCGCAGGCGGCTCGTGCAGCCCGCGCGCTTCCCTCCTCAGGAACTCCTCGAACTCGTCGCTCATGACGCCCACCTCGGCGCGAAATCGCTCAGATCCTCTCGCAGCTGCGCCCTCGCGTGGAACAGCTGTGACTTGGAGGTGCCAGCCTGCACTCCCAGGGTCGCGGCGATCTCCTCGTGCGTGTGACCCTCCACGTCGTGCATGACGAACACCATGCGGCGCTGCTCCGGAAGGCGGGCGATCGCGGCGCCCAGTCTCGCCTTCAGGTCCGGCTCCGCTTGGCGATCACCACTCGCGACGTTCACCGCATCCTCCAGACTCGTTTCGCGCTGCCGGAACCGCTTCACCTTGCGCAGACCGTTGAGGACCACCGACGCGGCCACCGAGTGCACCCAGGACGACAGCGCCGCCTCGCCCCGAAACTGGCCGATCCGCTCGAACACCTTGACGAAGGCGTCCTGGGTGAACTCCCGCGCCAATTGGTCGTCTCCGGCCATCCGGTACGCCAGCCGGTACACCCGGTCCACGTGCCGGTCGTACAGCTCGCGCTCGGCCGCTGGGTCGCCACCCCGGACTCGGGCAATCAGCTCTCGATCGTCCACGCTCTTCCGGGGTCAGAGTTCCAGGCGCGGCGACGCGCCAGGCCGCGTTCCGTCCGGCCAACAGTAGGACACATGGCCACGAATAAGGGTTGCTCGGTCAACGTCAACCGCCAACGTAAGAATTACTTGACATTGAGTACGAAACCGCCTACTGTTGGTGCAACCCGTCCGGAGGGGTTCGACCGTGCCGTTCGTCCTCATCGTCATCGCGGTGCTCGTGCTGGGCCTGCTGGCAATCGGCGTCGCCACGTACGTGGCCCGGCCACCCTTGCCGCCAATCGCCGATTTGCCGCTCACGCCTCTGCAGCGGCGGGCCTGGGCCTGGCTCGCGGTCCAACTGGTGATCACCGCCGCCATCGTCGTCATCCTCGCCAAGGCGGGGCCGTCGAGGTTCTGGGAGGACGAGGCCGTGAGATTGCCCGTGACCGGGCTGTTCGTGCTGGGGGTGGCGGCCTACGGCGCGCAGTTCGGGCTCACCTACTGGCAGGCGTCGCGCGGGAAGCTGGTCCTGGACGAGCGCGACCGGGCTATCCTGGACCGCGCACCGGCGGCGCAGGTTCCGGCGATGCTGGTGACCGTCGCGGCGTGGGTGGCCGTGCTGATGGAGACATACCATTCGGAGGGCCAGGTGCCGGTGGTCTTCCTGGTGCTGATCTTCTGGTCGTGCCTCTTCGTCATCTCGCTCGCGCTCCCGGCCGGCATCCTGCTCGGCTACCGGAGGGGGGGGTGAGCCGTGGCCAAGGCGCAGATCCGGAACCACATCCGCAGGCTGCGGTTCGAGCACGAGGAGATGACGCAGCAGGATCTGGCGGAGCGCGTGGGGTGCACCCGCCAGACCATCATCGTGCTGGAGCAGGAGAGGTACGCCCCCTCGCTGGCCTTGGCGCTGCGCATCGCCAGGGTGTTCGGCGCGAGGGTGGATGACGTCTTCGAGCTGGTGGAGTAGGTGCCGGCCCCTAGAGCGCGGTCTCCTTCAGCACCACGCCGCGCCGGGCCAGCTCCTCGATCATCGGCTGCGCGGGCACGATCTCATCCGGCGCGTACACGCCCGGCCGGGGGATGCGCCCGTCGAGCTGCATGATCGCGGTGATGGACAGCGAGTAGCCGGTGGTGCGCATCATCGCGGTGACGTGGTGCTCCTCGTCGTACAGATCCACCATCTGCCAGCGGGTTCCGGCCGGCCTGCCGTTCTTCGTGCCGGTCGCGTCCACTCGCAGCGCGATGAGGTCCAGCCCCTTCGGCTTGACGAGAGAGGGCGTGGTGGCGGCGATGAACACGGACCGCGGCCGCACCTTCACCCCGTCAACGTCTATCGGCGCGTCGCCGATCAGACCGAGGTCGCGGATCGCCTTCATGATCGCCACGTGCCCGGGGTAGCGCAGCGTCTTGTACTCCATCGTCTGCACCTTCCCCTCGCACGTGAACGGCATCGTCGAGATTCCGCCGCCCGTGTGGAACGCCTCCAGCTTCCCCCACGGAGCCGGGAACTTGATCTCCTCGAGCTCCGAGAGCGCCTCCACCTGGGCGCGCTTGCCGTTCCGCAGCACCCATGAGGGAGTCGTGTAGTAGTCGAGGCATCCCTCGAGGGAGTAGACCACCATGTAGTTGAGCGGGGGCTCCGGCCTCTGAGGCAGGCCGCCGACGTAGATCCTGACGGTCTCCGCAACGTCGAGCCTGCGGATTCCCTCGCCGGCCAGGATGTTGACCATTCCCGGCGCCACGCCGCAGTCGGGAACGACCGAGACCCCGTTCTTGACGGCCAGGTCGTGGAGTCCCTTCTGCTTGAACACGATCTCGGTGTTGCCTCCGAGGTCGCAGAAGTGCTTCCCGGCCTCGACCGAGAGCCTCGCCAACCGGTAGTTGAAGAAGTACGGCGCCGCGCAGCACACGCCGTCCACGCGGGCTATCGCGGCCTTCACGGCCGCCTCGTCGCCGAGGTCGAGTGTGAGCAGCTCGAGGTTCCCGCCGCGCCAGGGGTCGAGGAACGCCGGCGCCTGCGCCA
>Ga0316628_100003399_pt1 | contig 12252 bp, 10 predicted proteins | sample OWC_Aug_M2_C1_D5_FD_207648 | JGI IMG/M metagenome (GOLD analysis project Ga0316628, IMG submission 207648) | Wetland soil microbial communities from Old Woman Creek delta, Ohio, United States - OWC_Aug_M2_C1_D5_C | ecosystem: Environmental > Terrestrial > Soil > Wetlands | place: USA: Ohio...
CACCGCAAATGTAGCCCCAAACACACCCTCCAGGCCTTCGGTCAGCAGCTTGACGATGTTCGGGCTGCCAAAGACAGGTGGGGCGATCCCCAACACGGTAAAGATACCGGAGGCAACTACATACACACCAATTGAGACAGCTTTCTCTGAATACCATTCCGGGGCAGCTCCTGCCAGAGGTAGGGCGCTGATATCGACACCGAGCGTGTTCGCCAACACCGCCCCCAGGGCGATGATGCGGCTGTTATCGACGCAGCTGCCCACGTGGAGCACCGGAGGGATACCCAGCGCCTGGCAAACCGCCTTCAAGCCGGGGCCAGCCAGCTCGGCTGCTTCTGGCACCATCAAGCCGGCTTTGCCATCGGCAACGGTCGCGCAACCCGTTACCAACACCAGGATGTCATTCTCAATCAGGCGTCTGGTCAGCTCGGTGTGACCCAGGTCTTGTTTAATCTTGGGATTATTGCAGCCCACCACACCCACTGCACCACGAATGCTGCCTGCCACGATGGCATCGAGCAGGGGCTTGGGCGTGCCTCCCAAGGCCGAAAGGATCGCCTCGTTGGAGAAGCCGGTCATCATTGGCACAGGGCTGACCGGGATGCGCACCCTGGATGGGATGCGGTTAGCGAAGTTTTCCACCGCCATGCGCACGATTTGCTTGCCGATCGCCAACCCGCGCTCAGGGTCGAAGCTGATATGCTCGACGCCGGGGAATTTTGCTTTGTCGAAGGTGCTGATGACCTTGGTGTGGAAACACTTGGCTGTTTCTGCCACCGAAGGCATGATGCATTGGTAATCCACCACCATCATCTCCACCGCGCCGGTAATGATGCAGAGCTCCTGCATCAGGTGGTTGCCTGCCATAGGGATACCCTTGCGCATCAACACCTCATTACCTGTGCAGCACAGGCCTGAAAGGTTGATCCCGCTGGCTCCATTGGTTTTCGCCAGCTCGAGCAGCTCGGGATCCTGGGAGGCAGCTACAATGACTTCAGAGAGCATCGGGTTGTGGCCATGCAAGACGATATTCACCTGGTCTGCTTTGAGCACTCCCAGATTCATCTGTGACATTTTAGGCGTTGGCACTCCGAAAAGCACATCCGATAACTCAGTCGCCAGCATCGAGCCGCCCCATCCGTCACTGAGGGCAGTGCGGACTGCTTGCAGCAGGATATTCACCCAATCGTTGTCCACACCCATGTTGGTGCGATGTAACATCTCGACATTTTCCCTGTCGATACCCCGCGGGTAGGTGGCAGTCTTGCGCCACAGGTCCTGGCGGGCTTGGGGTGCGCGCTTAGCCAGCATCAGTCCATCATGGCGCATGCCGAAATCTTCCATCATCTGCCATGCTAGGGCATGTGCCACCTCTTGGTCACTCTTACCATCAGTAACAATCCCATATTCATTGGCCAACCTGCGTAGCTTGGCAGGATCACTGATTTTATATACGTCAGTTTTACCCTCACCAACCAGGTGCAATGTTTCCAGGATGTCGCGTCCATGGTCGCTGTGGGCTGAGGCACCTGCGGCTACCATGCGAGCCAGGTTGCGCGCCACAATGATATCCGCGTCGGCCCCGCATACGCCCTTCTGGGGACCATCACCGAAAGGATCCACGCGGCAAGGTCCCATGGTGCAGATGCGGCAGCTGGTGCCCAATTGGCAGTAACCACACTGGGGTTCTTGTTTAGCCAGGCGGTCCCAGACCGTCTCAATGCCTTCGCGATGAGCAATCTCCATCATTGCCCAGGTATCTTCGTTGATACTATGTTTCTTATATCCATTTCCGCTGAACGGTGTCATGGCTCAAGCTCCTTTCTCATCATTGGTATTCAGGTGACTCACTTCAGCACCATAGGCATGCCAGGCTTCAATATTCGCAGGCACGGGTATCAATCCCTCCGATACCTGCCCGACCGCTACGGATACAGCTTCGGAATAGCGTGTGCGGGCGGATTTGACCAGCTCATTCAGCTCACCCCATTCCAGGGCACCTACCTTGCAGGATTCTACGCAAGCGGGAGTATCGCCTAGCCGCTGGCGGTCGAGGCAATGGTCACATTTAATCGCCACAGCAGGGCGACCCGGGGCCGAGCTGGAGGCATAATAGGTGATCACGTCAAATGGGCAGACGATGGCGCACATGCCACAGGCAATGCACTTCTGGGGATTGAGGTAGACAATTTCGGGATAATCCACCGGCCGTGAGATGGCGGCGGTGGGACAGGCCATCTGGCATGGAGCCGGGTTGCAGTGCCGGCACTTATTGGGGAAGGCAGTGTTGAGCACCAGGCCTGGTTCAGCGTGGATGCGTGGTTTCGATGACGGGGATTCGAAAACAGCCAGGAACAGGTTTTTCGCCTGCGAATGAGCCACGGCACAAGCCACCTCACATTGCTTACAGCCGATGCAGCGCTCAGGGTGGATAAAGACAGTTTTCATATCAGGCCAACCTCCTTTGTTATGGATTCGAATAGTTGCTTGACCTAACCGGGACGCACTGATACCGATAAATTCCTCCGATGAAGCAAACCTCCTTTCTATGCTACATTTTTCCTCAATATCTAAGTAACGAAATATACCAATAATGGTGGTCGAGGGTTGATCCTTAAACCTCAGCTTTATATCAGACTAAGCACTGGCAGGTATTTGCCGTACCCTGAGATGAGAGAGGCTGAGATAACTGCATCATCCGATCTCCGCCAGGACAATACTGTAACCCCAGGCGACCTTGCGTTTGGCGTTCATGCCTGTAAAATACCGTTGGTGAAGACCTGCTCCGTCGATATCCACTACATTGGTGAAGCCCTTACTCTCCAGGTACTCCTTCACTTTGCCTTCTGGGATTGAAAATGTCAAACCCTCACCTGAGATCAGTCGTACCCGGCGCATCCGGCTCACCTCGCCGTGTTTCACCGTCCCTTCCAACAAGGCACTATGGATGTAATCGAATATCACCTGGCTGCCTGGGCCAGAATGCTGCCTGATAAAAGCTAATAGGCCCTCCACGGCTGCTGAGGAGAGATACATCAACAGTCCCTCCAGGATGAATAAGGTCTTCAGGCGTTCGTCATAGCCAAGTTCGGGCAGGCGCGCTTCAAGTGTCTGTGTGTTGAAATCGATCCCCGCATAGGTGACAGATGACGGGAGTTCTCCCAGGATCGCTTTCACTTTTTTCATCTTTTCCTGCTGGGTGGCGGGATGATCCACCTCGAATACTTTGACTCCCCGCTTTAATTGCTCGAACCGGTAGGCTCTTGAATCGTACCCTGCCCCTAAAATCACCAGCTGGTCCAGACCATCGTCCAGGGTGGCCTGTAAAACATCATCAATATAACGTGCCCGCGCCACCAGGTATCCATTTACCCCCGGACCAGTCCGCTCGGCATAACCGTTGGTGATAAAAAAGCGAGTGAATTGATAGAACCATCGATTCAGGAATTTTACTGCGTACGGGTCGAAGCAAATGCGCACTCCCTCCGGCTTTTCTGACTCGAGCGCGCGTGCCACTGCAATGCCTGCTGCTGTGATGCTGGATTGCTTCTCCTTCACGCGTATATAGTATTACCAAATCAGTGGAAAATCAATCGTTATATTAAAAAAACGCAGGGAAGACGTTGGTATATTTTAAACAAAGGGAATAGTATGCTTCCAAGAACGCTTGATCGCCTGCACAAGTCCAAGCGACATAACCGTTGTCGATTGATAATCCTATGCAACAGTCAAACCAAAGCTTGGCGAACTTGGTTACACACCGGTTGTAGCAGATACACGCCTGTTGCAGCTTCTTCGAATCAACCGCCTTTCCCATCGCTATTCTCGACGAGGTAAGGCAGTAATGTTTCTCCTATTCGCTGCCCAATTATTTGCTAATCAATGGCAGATTAACAATATAAGTACCTGCCGGGCAGGTGAACTGCTCAGTGATTCCCAGGTTGTACGGCACACTATCACCGGTGTCCTGCCCCTGCAGACTGAGTGTGTAGGTTTCGCCGCAGGTTGCAGCGAAGTCCTTTGCCACCTGGGAAGGGGTATACGTATCTCCCAGTCTAGGTACCGGGTTTGATTGGTCGGTTCGAAAGTCATAGATCATTCGCTGGGTACCGGTACCCATCTGGTAGGTCACCAGTTGAAAGTAAACAAGCTTCTCTCCTGAGGTGACATTGATTGTGAAGGGATCGGCATGGATTTTGCACACATCGCGCCGGGCTAAATAGCAGCCAGCTTGTATTGGGCTGGCAAAAATATTAACCGCTCCCCTGGCTGCTTGTGTGCTTTCTAGACTGAGTGTCAAAATGCAGACCAGGAAAATTAGGATCAGTGATCTCGTAAATTTCCAAGACATAGTGCCTCTTTTCTGCTTTACCGTCTAGGGAGCAGATGAAGGGCAGGTGAACTCACGGGTGAGTCCCAGGTTATAGGTAGCTGGGTTACTGGTATCTTGTCCCTGGAGGCTAATTTCGTACTTATGCCCGCAGGTAGCAGCAAAATCCTGGGAGACTAGTGAAGGGGTGTAAGTGGTTCCCGAGGGGGGTACTGGATTTGACTGATCCGTTCGGAAGTCATAAATGACGGTCTGTAAACCGGTACCGCTCTCAATGGTCATTAATTTAAAGAAAACAAGCTTTGCACCAGTGGTGAGGTTAATGGTAAAGGGATCAACATGCAAGCGGCACTCATTCACATCGGCGATATAACAACCGCCCTGAATGGGGCTGGCATAGATTTCTGGCTCTGCCGTCACCACCTGGTCGGAACGATTATATAGTAAAAATGCAACCGTTAGTGCTAAAAATACGCCAGTCAGCAACAATATGCGTGATTTCATATACATCCTCCTTCAATTGGTTGGGAATAAATAATGATTATATCATTTATATAACTATCATCGTATTTGGCTGATTTATGGCGATTTTCGTGAATTCTGGTAAACGGCGAATATATATTTACAAGATGGCTACCTTCGCAAAAGCCAGGGCGTCCTTAAGACCTCTCTTCATGGCAGAAGCCAGAGCTATTTTACACTGGCTGGTTCGTCGAATCGCTCTTCACCCAGACCCTGATCATTCACGTGATCCGCACGAACAGGCTACCGTTCATCCAGAGCCGGGCCAGCAGGGCACTCATCCTGACTTCCCTGGCGATTGTGGCATTGGGTGCCTGGCTGCCTTACTCACCATTGGCAGGAGCGCTTGGGTTTGTTCCACTACCACCGTTGTACTGGCTGTTGTTATCAGCCATGCTGATGGGCTACGTGCTGCTGACCCAGCTGGTCAAGACCTGGTTCGTGAGGCGATTTGGCGAGGGGTAGAAGGAAGTTTTAAGTACTGTGTCTGGAGGGCTGTGAATGAAGTAAATAAACGGAGGTATATATTCTTATTCATTACCCCAGTATTGAAGGTAAATATTGCTGGATGCTGATGGACAAATTAAATTAAAACCAGTTTCGTTTGTAAATATAGAGCAGAGTAAGCAACTAACAGACAAGAATCAGCAATATTATAAACACCCATTAACCACCCCCAAATGAACACAATTTTGGAGGTGGTTATCGTATTGTGCTTGCTAGTAATCATGATGAAGCCCTGATACTGCTATTGAAGCTCATCTGGTTCTGATGAAATAGACTGTGAGTATATTAGTCCTTATAAGGCTTGGTGAAAGGCCGCTTGATTCGCCTGGCTCACCAAGGAGGGAAATAAATTGATGTACCATATAACTATTGCAATTAATCTGTGTGGGGAAAATGCTGCAAGGTGATTAAGCGTTTCGGCCATCGGATAACTGGGCATACGCCGTTCGAGTAAAATCATCCTGCGGACTGAGTGGCATAAGCTACGATTCGATCGATCGGCATCCTTGTCCCCTCTGCCCAGGCGGCTTCAAAGGCAGGTTCGTCCAGGCAACTGCGTATATCAGCCAAGTACCCATCACAATCGGCTTGGTGGATAAAGATTCGCGGGAGCTTATATTTTTGGCGTAATGAGTCACTGGCACCCAGCAAGATAGCCGCCTTTTCTGGGTCGCCTTGCTTTTGGGCGATAAATGCCAATCCTTCTATGGTCAAGACTGTCAGAGGCTTTACCCACAATTCGTGAGCGGTAAGGCAGGCAGCAGACATGAGATCGAACGCCCGTGAATAATCTCCAACCAGGATTGCGATCCGGCCTCGCCCTCGAGTAACTTCAGCTAATCCAGCACGATCAGCAAGATTCTGGTAGATACCCTCCGCCTCTTGGAAATATGTTTCAGAAAGCTCATAGTTACCCAAGCTTGCCAGCGCATCCCCCAAATTAACCAGGGTGATGCCCATGGAATATTCATCCTTCACTGTCCGCGCCAGCCGGAGCGATTCAGTATAAAGCTCAACCGCTTTTTCAGTGTTTCCCTGGCGTAGCATTGCCAGGCCGAGATTCATCAAGGTAGCATGGATCCCATGTTGGTCCCCCAACCTGCGGCGGATACTCAACGCTTCTTCAAGCATGTCGGTTGCCCGATCGAAGTCGTGGGCCAGCAGGATTCCACCAAGGTTGCTCAACGCTGATGCAAGACCAGCCTGGTCATCTATCTGGCGCCACAGTATAACCGCTTCTTGAAGGCTGGCAATACCGCGGGTGGAATTGCCTACTTTATAGAGGATCCAACCCATGCGAGTTAGTGCCCTCGCCCTAACAGCACCAGCGTTGGTTTCCTGTGCCGCCAAACCCTGTTCCAGCCATTGGATACCCTCACGCCAGTAACCATGCGTCCACCAAAATCTCCATAGACCGGTAGCGATGCGTAGCTCGCATGAGTAGTGCTTATATTCCAGCGCCCAGCTCATGGCAGCCCGCAGATTATCCAGCTCAGCTTCGAGGCGGTTGCGCCAGGCAAGCTGTTGTGCTGATCCGAACTTCTCTTTCTCTGCCTGTTCGGCCAGATCCGCATAGTATTGAGCGTGCCGTTTGGAGATCATCTCAGCCTCGCTGGTCTCCATAAAGCGCTCAAAAGCAAATTCGCGGATCGATTCCAGCATTTTTAGCCGAGGTTCGCCATGGGTATCAGCTGATGAAGTGAGAAGATTGTTATCCACCAGCATTTGCAACCCGTCCAATATCTCCACCTGTGACTGCCCTTCACTACTGCACACAGCTAGGGCAGCCTCGATTGTCCATCCACCTCTAAATACCGATAAGCGCTGGAATAGCCGCCTCTCATTCTCCTCCAGCAGCCCAAAGCTCCAGTCTATCGCGTTGTACATCGTCTGATGTCGCTCAGGCAAGTCTTTCGTCCCACCGCGTAAAACTTCAAACCGACGCTCAAGGCGGGACAACAAAGCATGAGGAGGGAGAAGCTTGATACGGGCAGCAGCTAATTCTATGGCCAGGGGTAATCCGTCCAGGCGATGGCAAATTTCAGCTACCGCAGCTGCGTTTTCATTGGTAATCTGAAAATCCACTCTCACACTCTGACAGCGCTGGATGAAGAGCTGAACTGCTGAATATTGTGATAGTGGTTGTAGCTCAGTTCTTTCCATGAGTGGAGGCAAAGCAAGGGGTGGAATGGGGAGATCTTTCTCGGCGCGTAGGTGTAACGATGCCCGACTGGTGACCAAGATTTTCACAAATGGGCAGGATTCCAGCAAATCGGCAACTTGAGGAGCGGCAGTTAGCACCTGCTCGAAATTGTCCAACAACAGCAACACTTGTTTCTCACAAAGATGCTGTTTTAGCAGTTCATTTAACGATAATCCATTCGTAGGTTCGGTGATATTCAGCGTTTTTGCTATCGTCGGGATCACAAATTCAGGGTTTCGTATGGATTCCAGCCATACCATGTACACTCCATCGCTGAAGTGATCGCGCATCTCAAGCGCGATATGGATCGCAAGACGCGATTTACCAATCCCCGCTGGTCCGGTTAATGTAACTAGAGCGATATCATCCTGTAAGAGCATCTCACAGGCAGTCTTCAGCTCCAGGTCACGTCCGATCAAGGGATTGCGCGGGATGGGGATATTTGTCGGAGCAGTCGGTTTTAGGTCGTCAGATGGTTGTTGCTCGGCACGTGCCGTTTCGAAATATTCGGTCAGCAGGAGGATCAGGTCGTCCTCCACCAACTCTTTTAGCTCTTCGGTAGTTGTGAAGTATTTATAAGAACTGGCATTCTCATCTTTGATCCGCTCAAGCATTGACCCAAGAGCCGGGTCCCTGTTTGGCGAGGGATTCTTGACATAGATTAATCGTGGTAGACCCTTGGATCGGTTGTACTCGTCTTCCAAGCCTGAGAGTTGCATTCCTGGGGCGATCCAGCCATAACTTTGCCAATAGATACCGATGAAGATATGACTTTGAGAAAGATATGCCTGGTATAAATCCTGGGCAGGATGTGGACGGGCGCCCGATTCAAACATGACAGGCGCAAGGCGCAGCTCGGTGATTGCCTGATAGACTGCTTTACGTTCTGCTTCCAGCTCGCGAAGGGTGGAACTGACAAACACACGCAGGCGATGATCTGGGGTTCGGATCAGCACAGCTCGTTTCTTGCGTCGATGCTCGCTCTTCATGGCGGTAAACCCTACCATTAAAATTCGAAAATCGCCTTGCTTGCCTATGCAATCAATTGTACGAATTTGATTATTTATAGAATATTTGTCAGATAACCGATTATACGCTCTTAGTACCTACTATTATTTAAGGATTAGTTAATAAACCGGTATGAAAGAGGAAGGTTCACCTGGGTTAATCTATAGAAATATTGCAATGAAATAGAGACAATGATTAAATTTAACTAATATTCAGGAATCAGAATTCCGTTTAAATGTTCAATAAACGCAGATAGAAGGTCATGTGATTTTTGTTGAATGAATGGTCTATGGCCCGACCGTTGGGATTAGCAGTGTCCATTTGGAGCCACTGTTATCGGTCTTCACCAGGGCAACCTCCTCCCCGGAGGTGGCAACTGCCCAACCGACCTGCTCGCTGACGAAATCCATCTGCGGCGTCCATGTGACGTCGGATATAGGCTTCCAGGTTTTACCGCCATCGGTAGTCAGCTGGATTTTCTTGGATGACGCCCAGCCGACTTCCATCGAGAAGAAGTATATCCGCAGGCCAGGGTAGTCGGTAGATGTCCACGTCTTGCCTCCGTCTTGGGTGGTGTAAAGGTAATAGGAATAGGTGATCTGCGTGCCCTGAAAGTCGTGGCAGTTCACACCCACGTGACCTGAATCATTGCTGAAGAAGAATGGGTCGTATGAGCCGCAAGCGACCATTGATTCATTGCTGAACAACCCGGGGTAACTGGGCGGCTCGGGGAGGGTCACCTCCTGCCAGGATGAGCCAGCGTCAGTTGTCTTATACAGCAGCGCACCGGCTTTCACTCCTTCGCAATCACCGGTCAGCCAGCCATGGGTGGCATCGGTGAACAACATGCCGGTCTTGGTACATGATTGGATGCCTCCATCTGTGTATTGATCGATGATACGTGCCCAGCTGGCGCCGCCATCGGAAGTGCGATAAAGCACGACGAAATCGTGGTTCATGCCCACACCCACGTGCACCAGCAGCCACCCGGCCTGCCCAGCTACTACCTGCAGGTCGGAAGGTTCATAAATATCCGAAAGGCCGGTGAGGTCCAATGGCTGACTGGCTTGCCAGGTGAGGCCACCATCGGAGGTACGCCAGACCACAGCTCGAGCAGGCATTGGACTTCCAGTGAAAATTGCATAAGTCACCCAGGCGGTTTTAGCATCCTGGAAGAAGCCAATGGCTAATTTCCGATCGGCATTCAGCGCCTGTTCCTCGGGTGGAGTGACATCTTTCCACGTAGAAGCGCCATCGGTAGTGTAAAGCACATGATCGCCAACCCCAGCCAGGCTACCAAGTGCCCAACCGGTGGTTGCATCGATCATGTGGATGCTGGTGACGGTGAATTCCTGGCCTGGTGCGAAGTGCGCGATCGGAATTCCAGGAGGTGGGGCGGCGGTTGCCGTAGGAGGCAAGGTGGTCGGGGTTTCAGAGGGGGGTAGGGGGGTGACAGGTGCGGGAGAAGTTTGGGTGGGTACGACCTGGGTTGGCTGTGAGGTGGGCAAGTTCTGGCCAGATGAGGGGGAACAACCCGATAATAATAAACCCAGGATAATGAAGGCAGGCAATCCGAATTTCTTGATCATTTTATCCTCCTAAAACCCATTAACGTTGATTATAGGAGACCTGTTCCAGGTGGCGGTTAAAAGTTTCCTAATATTTAGTGAGAATATATTAGCTGCCAATAGAGGGTCAATGCTGGTTTCAACCATTCTCAGGGTTCACTCCCAATGGCTGGATTTTTACGTAGAGAAGGGGCTCAGGCATCAAATTCACCCACCAGCTGGTCATTCACATACACCGTGTAGTGACCTCCTGAATAGCTGCCGAGTGGGATGGTGGCATTGAAGGGCTGGATCACGGTGATGCACACTTCCTTTGGGTCAAATACCGAATATACCTCCAACCTGATCTCTTTCTGAGAATCAGCCGGAGACACTACCACCCGCAGCTTGTGGCACGGGGTGGATAAGCTACCATTAAGGATCAGGCTCACCTGGGCCGGTAAGCTCTCGCGGATGACCACCCGGCTGCTTTCAAGATCGAGGTACACCTGGCCACGCTCCAGCTTGGCGTCATCGGGTTGAGGTTCATAGCTGGAAGGTGGGATGGCGGAAGGAGTGGGAGAGGGAGTGGCCGAAGACGGTGAGATCAGGCTGCAGCCGGTTATCACGGCAAGCAGGAAGCTCACCGCGAGCGGCAGGAAGGACTCTTTCATTTTTCTAGCTCCTTTGAAAAACCAGCCAGGCGGAGGCAGGCCAGGGTTAGGTCAATTCCGGTGGTGGTAATATGGATTACCTACTTCCAATAGTTTATCCATCAAACTCGCCAAGCAGCTCTCCATTTACGTAAACTGAGTAGTGCCCATCCTCATAGGTACCCAAAAGTATGGCAATCTCGAAAGGTTGCAGCACTGCCAGGCAATTTTGTTTGGGATCGATCAGGGAATAGACCTCTATGTTGATATCGTTCTTGTTATTCAAAGGTGTAACAACCAGGCGGAATGGATTACAGGGGGCTGGTGAATTTCCCCTCAAGACGGCGATTGCCTGGACAGGTTGGGTGCCAGTCGTGAATAACCGGCTATTCTCCAAATCAACAGACACCTCGCCGCGCCTCAATAAATCGTCCCCCGGCTGGGGATCATAACCTGTGCTAAACTCGCCCAGCTTCTCGCCATTCACGTTTACGGCATATTGACCGTTTGAGTAATTACCTAATTGAATACTGGCAGAGAAGGTTTCCAGTTGGGCCAGGCAGGTTGATGCCGGATCGACTAAAGAATAAACTTCAAGGTTGATAGTGAGGTTAGCATCCGGTGGTGAAACCACCACGCGTAGTTTATGGCATGCATCCGGCAAGTTACCCTGCAGGATGACGCTAGCCTGGCTGAGATCAGACGCCGACAGGACGACGTGGCTGTTCGATAAGTCGAGGGAAACTGTATCTCGTGTGAGGTTCTCATCGCCCGGCTGAGGCTCGTAACTGGAACCCGGGAGGGAGGGTGAGGCTGTCTCCGTTGGGATGGGTTCGGGATAGGTCATCGGCGTGGAGGTGGGGTAGGTCACTTGTGGACCCGGATAAGGAGTCGGGGAAGTAGTGGTAAGTGTGCTCCCGGCTTGAGTAGCTCCATCAGATAAACCGCCTCCTGTGCAAGCAGCCAGGAGCAAGATGAAAGCCAGGAAAAGTGGGATAAATTTCGAGGGCATGAGCTCCTCCTTTACGAGATATATCTGATAAAATGGACGCTTTTCTGAGCTACCCGGTTCCCTAACCCTTGATCACCGCCAGGGGGAGTAAACGCGCGACCTTTTTGGCGATGCCTCCGCCCACCACGGCTTCCACCACCTGGTTCACGTCCTTGTATGCCTGGGGAGCTTCCTCAGCCAACCCGGCCATGGAACCTGCCCGGATGTGGATTCCACCTGCTTCCAGGTCCTGGCGGAGCTTTTCACCGCGCACATTGCGTTTGGCCTCATGACGGCTCATCAAGCGGCCAGCCCCATGACAAGTTGAGCCGAAGGATTGGGTCATGCTCGCCTCAGTACCCACCAGCACCCACGAGGCGGTTCCCATGCTACCCGGCACGAGCACTGGTTGGCCGATGGCCTTATATTCATCGGGCAGCTCAGCGGCACCCGGCCCGAAGGCACGCGTGGCGCCTTTGCGATGGACACAC
>Ga0316628_100003401_pt1 | contig 12249 bp, 7 predicted proteins | sample OWC_Aug_M2_C1_D5_FD_207648 | JGI IMG/M metagenome (GOLD analysis project Ga0316628, IMG submission 207648) | Wetland soil microbial communities from Old Woman Creek delta, Ohio, United States - OWC_Aug_M2_C1_D5_C | ecosystem: Environmental > Terrestrial > Soil > Wetlands | place: USA: Ohio...
TGCGCCTACGGCTTCGAGAACCATTGCGCGGTCTCTTCCGTCTCCGCCGACTCCCTCATGATCTGGCCGATGACGGCCCCAATCATCCCCCCGAGGAATATGATCATGATCAGTATGATCGTCCTGTTCAGGAAGAACATGAAGTACAGCCCTGGGAAGATCACGCTGAAGTCGTAGAACACGAACGGTGCCGAATACGCGACGAGCGCGAGCACGTAGCCCAGGAAGACGTATATCAGGACGGAGACAATGGCCCGGTCGGTCCGCCTCAGGAAGTATCCGGAGGGCATCCCGAAGAGCACGGACAGCAGGAACGCGACGAGCATGTTCTTCTCGAGCGAGGGCGAGGATATGTTCGGGAACACGAAGTCGAAGACGATGAACGCGACCGCCGGGATGCTGAACGCAGAGACTGCCAGCATCCACTTGAATTCGTCGAGCCTGACCCTCATGTGTACACCCCCTCTGAGTAGCCCCTCTCGATCCTTACCATGTCGTTGAGATACAGCTCCCCGGAGTACTGGTAGTCGTGCCTGAAATCGCCTATCCAGCCCGTCAAACGGAAGTCGTGTAAGTATGGAGCGGTCTCGAGGGTGTAGTCCACTCCCTGGCCTGAGGAGAAGTTGATGAAGTCCCTTATCTGCGAGATCTTCACGGCCTCGGAGACGATCGCGTAGTACTCGAAGACCGTGGTGTCGTGCGCGTCCACGAAGAGCGATTCGGTCGCGCCCTTGTAGACGGTCGCGAGGGGCAGGAACGGCGATCCGCCCAGGTCTGATATGTCCAAAGACACATACCAGCTGACCGACGAGATCGCCAGGCCGAAAGAAGACGGGTTCCTCAGCTCCACGGAGATCCCGATCCGGAGGGAACCGTTGGACAGCTCGTCCGCATACTCCTGCGCGTTGCCGAGCACAATGCCTTCTCTGGCGTCGACGACCCTGACATAATTCACAGAGCTTAAGATCAGTGCCCCCAGGAAGATCACTGCGGTGAGAGCGCAGAGCAGAGTCACGAACCAGTGTTTCTTGAATTCGCCCAGCACACCCATGTCCTGCACCTCCGAACCAGCGGGAACGCCCAAGCCTGAGGCCTACTTCGGCTCGGGCCTGAACAGGTAGCAAGCCACCTGGTGCCCTCCCCCTGTGTCGAACAGCGGAGGCTCTTCCACGGTATTGAATTTTACCGCGACCGAGTTCTTCGGCCGCTTGACCGGCTTGACGGCGAATCCGGAGTACGCGCGTGCGCACCTCAGGCCGCCCTGGGCCATGCTCTTCAGGAACGCGTCCAGGTCCTTCTCCAAGCGAGACCAGTTGCCCTCCGGACCCATGACCCGGATCTTGACCTTGTTCTTCCTGACCTTGACCGGCAGCAGCAGCCCTCCCAGGCCCTGGCTCGCAGAGGCGGCATATGTCTTGCGGATGGCCTCGGCTATGTCTCTGGCGACCTTGTACGAAGGCTCCTTCGACGAGGTGCAAGTGATAGTGATCATGCCCTTCGAGTCGTCCCGGACGATGCGCTTGACCCCTTTGAACTCGGGGCGCGTCCGCTTCTTGTAGTGCCTGACGTAGTCCTCGAGCAGCGCCTCGACGGTGGAGACGCGGTCCTTCGTCCTCGCTTCGACGACCACGGTGATGATGTTGTCGTTCTGACGCATGTCGGCTATGACTCCGTGCATGGGGTGGTCCGCATCCTTGTACCTGATGATAGAGCTCAGCTGCGAGAACAGCTCCGATGCGAGCTCCTTGGCCGACAGGTTCGCCGGCTTGCACGTGATCTCGAGCTCCCTGTCCGACATCACCCCGTCCACGGCCCTGATCGCCTGGAACATGGGTTCGTTCGCGTGGGCAGCGACCATGTCCCTCAGGGTGGCGAGGAGCGCATCCTGGGACGCGCCCTCCTTGGGCTGCATCTCGAGGACGAACCCGTCCGGCTTCAGCGTGTCGGCGTACTTGCCTATGGCCCCTTCGGGCGCGGTCGCTCCCTGGCCGTCGAGCCATTCCTTGAAGTCATCTCCCTGCCACCCGCAGTCCTTGAAGGACTTGGGGCACCTCGGCCTGAACCTGCATCCCGCTGGTATGTTGGCCGCGCTCGGTATCTCGCCCTTGATCGTGATCCTGCCGTGTTTCGACTCAGGGTCCGGCACGGGCACCGCGGACAGTAGCGCCTGCGTGTACGGGTGCTTCGGTTCGAACACGACCGTTTCCGTCTCCCCGAGCTCCACGACCCGGCCGAGGTACATCACCCCGAGCCTGTCGCTCACGTATCGGGCGACGGCGATGTCATGCGTGATGAACAGGTACGGTATGCCGTACTTCTCCCTCAGGTCGAGCATCAGGTTCAGCACGCCCGCCCTTATCGAGACGTCGAGCATGGAGACCGGCTCGTCCGCGACTATGACCTTCGGCTTGATGACCAGCGCCCTCGCGATGGACACCCTCTGCCTCTGCCCCCCGCTGAGCTCGTGGGGGAACCTGGCGAGGTAATCCTTCCCCGGAGCCAGCCCCGCGTCCTCCAGGGCCTGCACGACCATCACCGTCCGAGCCTCCGGAGTGTCGCCGATGTTGTGGTTGATGAGCGGCTCCATGATGGTCTGGAGGACCGTCGTCCTCGGATTGAGCGACTCGTAGGGGTCCTGGAAGACCATCTGGATGTTCCGTCTGAAGACCCTGATGTCCTGGCCGTCCAGGAGGGCAATGTCCCTGCCCATGAAGTAGACATAGCCGTCCGTCGGGTCCTCGAGCCTGGTCAACAGCCTCCCGGTGGTGGTCTTGCCGCAGCCGCTCTCGCCGACCAGCCCGAGGATCTCCCCCGACCGTATGTCGAAGTTGACGTCGTCGACGGCCTTTATCATGGGGATGTCCTTGGCCAATGACAGGAACGGCTTGGCGAGCTCGAAGTACTTCTTCAGGTTCCTGACCCTGATGACCACTCCCGCCTCCGGCATGCTCACTCAGTCCTCCTGAGCTTGTCCCAGAGCTCTCTCGCGAAGTGGCAGTATGTCACATGCCCCGGCTCTATCTCTATGCCTTCTGGCCTCTCCTTGGAGCACCTGTCCTGGACGTACTGGCACCGGGGATGGAACGTGCAGCCGCTGGGCGGGTTGACCAGGTCCGGCGGGAAGCCCGGGATCGACACCAGCCGGCGTTTCTTGCCCTTGATGGACGGGAACGAGCCGAGCAGGCCCGCCGTGTACGGGTGGGCCGTGTTCTTGAACACCTGGGCCGTCAGGCCCTTCTCCATCAGCAGGCCGGCGTACATGACCCCTATCTTGTCCGAGACCTCGGCCACTACGGACACATCGTGCGTGATGATCATCATAGCCATCTTCAGCTGCTCCTGCAGCTTCCGGATCTCCACGAGCACCCTGTCCTGCGTGATGACGTCGAGCGCGGTCGTGGGCTCGTCCGCAATTATGAACGACGGGTTGAGCGCCAGGGCGAGGGCTATCATGGCCCTCTGCTTCATCCCCCCGCTGAACTCGTGCGGGTAGTTGTCTATTCTGTCGGGGTTGATGCCCACGAACTGGAACAGCTCCTTGGCCCTCTCCCTCGCCTTCTCGTCGTCGACGTCCTCGTGGAGCTGTATCGCCTCGGTTATCTGGTCCCCGATCTTGAAGACGGGGTTGAAGGCGTTCATGGCGCCCTGGAATATCATGGAGATCTCGGTCCACCGGATCTTCCTGATCTCCTCGTTGTAGTCGTCCAGAGAACCGTCCTTGCGCATCGACTTCCTCAGGAGGTCGTACGAGTAGGTGAGCGCCGCGAGCCTGTGCTCCTGCGCTTCGACCAACTGGATCAGCTCCTTCATGTGCCTCAAAGAGGCCTCAGGCATCTGCCCGCCAGCCTTGCCCAGCTCCTCCCGCTGCTCCTGCAGGGGGCGCAGCTCCTCCCGGGTGCGGCCGATATCCGCCTTGACCTGCGAGATCTCCTTCTGCCGGGCCTTCGGGGTCTTCTCGAACTTGCGGTCGTACTCCGCCCTGAGCGCGGCGACCTCTGCGGGCTCCTTGAAGAAGATGTACCCGCCCTTGATGTAGCCGTTGGTGGGCAGCAGCTGCGTGACGGCATATGCGGCGGTGGTCTTGCCGCAGCCGCTCTCGCCCACGAGGCCCATGGTCTCCCCCTTCTCGATGGTGAAGCTGACCCCGTCCACGGCCTTGACCCAGCCGGTCTGTATCTTGAAATGGACTTTCAGATCCTTTACTTCCACCAGGGCCATTCGGTCACCTCTTCCTCAGGCGCGGGTTGACGACCTCGTCGAACGCCCTGCCTATCAAGTAGAACGCGAGCGAGAGCAGCGATATCGCGATGCCCGGGGGCAGTAGCCACCAGGGCGCGTCCAGCGAGTGCCCGCTTATCTGCAGGTACTGCAGCATCATGCCCCAGGTGACGTTGTTCGGGTCCCCGAAACCCAGGAACGCCAGGATGGCCTCGGTCACGATCGCACCGCTGATGTTGAACGTCATGTATAGGAAGGTGAACGGGAGCACGTTGGGCCCTATGTGCCTGAAGATGAGCCTGCTGTCAGAGGCGCCAGAGACGATTGCGGCGTCCACGAAGGACCTCTCCTTGATGGACAGCGTGACCGACCTGATGACTCTCGCGATGCCCGCCCAGGAGAGGATGGCGAATATGATTATGATGTTGAACAGGGACGGGCCGAACGCGGCCGCGAACAGCAGCATGATGACCAGGTAGGGCAGGCTGAGCATCACATCGGTGGTCCTCATCAGCAGGTCGTCGATGAGGCCCGAGTAGAACCCCGCCACGAGCCCCACGATGGTGCCTATGACGACGGAGAAGAGCGCAGCGGATATGCCCACGAGCAGCTCCGCCTGCGTGCCGAACATGACCTGCGTCAGCACGTCATGGCCCTCGTAGTCCGTCCCGAGCGGGTAGTAGTTCCCCGATGGGTACGTCCCGGGAGGCAGGGGCGCGATGTTGACGCCGGTCAGGGTCTCGACGAACAGGGTGTTCTCCTGCGTCACCACTCCCCAGTAGTTGCCCGTCCTGCTCAGCTCGATGTATATGTTGCCGACATAGGTCACAGGGATCTTCGCGCCCCCTCCAGGGGCGCTGAAGGTCGCGTTCACCCGCATGAGCTGGTTGACCAGGTATATGGTGCCCTTGTCGGTGCTGAACATGTATGTGGACTGGCCGACGACATAGAACGGGTCGCTGTTGAGCGGGCCGTCCACGGTCGAGTAGAGCGAGTTGTTGTTCCCGACGAAGCCCGTGTCGGGGTTGATGCCCGCGATGAGCCCCCTCTCGTCGGCCTGGCCGACCATGAGCAGGTACTCGGGGGCGGAGTACAGGGACGATATCACGTAGTCCCTCACGCCGGTCAGTATCGGGGTGCTGGCCCACTTGACGGTGCCGTTCACACGGTAGTGCGAGACGACCCTGCCATCGGTGGTCGCGAGGGCGACGAACTCCTTCCCCGCCTCTCCTATCGGGGAGTACGGGTACTGGAACGCTATCATGTGGTTGCCCGTGACGGGGTCGTAGGGCTGCCCGTCCAGAGTGTAGTTGCTCTCCCAGGTCAAGTTGCCGATCCTGATGTCCGTGATCCTGCCAGTGATGACGCTCTTGGTTATGTTGAGCTTCCAGGCCCTCATCCCGACATCCGTCGGGACGATCACCATGCTCCCGTTCTCGAACTCGCCGTCCACCACCAGCGGGTTCCCGATGATCGTGGCGTTGTCGATGGTGAGCTGGTTGACGAAGTTCACGGAGTCGATCCCCATCTCGAAAACCGTGGGCGGGCGCTTGTTCAGCATCCAGACGTGGTGGTCGTCCGCGAACGCGATCGCCAGTCGGGCGGACTGGACGTACTGAGAGTAGCCGTTCCACAGGTTGGACTGGTAGGTCGGCACGAAGGGGATCTCGTACTCTCGCACATAAGAGAATGTGCTGTCGTACTCGTACAGGGTGGTGTTGTCCGGACTTGCCTCCGAGGGGCTGAGCACGAACATGAACGAGGTGGCGAAGTGGATGTAGCTGACATACATGGGGCTCTCGGGGAGCGTGATCCGGGCGGGGTCGCTGATGACTATGCCCAGCTCCCCGGTCTCCTCGCTGATGCCTCGGTCGACCGGGTATACCAGGCACGTGCCCTCCTCGGAGTACATCAGTATCCTCGTCAGCGGATGGTCTGCCACCGAGTCTGTGAGGCCGACGATCCTTGTCCAGTTGTACCCTTCGAGCAGCTCCCTGGTCGCGTAGTCCGCTATGAAAGTGTCCACGGAAGGTGCCTTGAAGTCCTTGTCGTAGGGCGCTATCCAAGACGCGAACAGGGCTACGAACACGAACCCGAGGACGATCCCGAGGCCCACGAGCCCGGTCTTGGACTGCCTGTAGAGCTTCCAGGTGTTCATGAAGCCCCTGAAGAACTTGCGGGCAGCCTTCCTGCTGGCGTCCTGTATGTCCTTCGCGGACGACTTCGTATCCGTTCCCGGCACCTTCTCGTCGCTCAAATCCGCACCCTCGGGTCAAGGTAGCTGTATATCATGTCCGCCAGGAAGTTGCCGAGCAGGACCATGAGCGTGATGATGTAGAGCGTCGCCTCAGCGACGGGGAAGTCGAGCTGGTACAGTGACTGTATGTAGAGGGCCCCCATGCCGGGGAAGCTGAACACGTTCTCGAGCACGACGGCACCCCCGATGGCGAAAACGAACGCGATGATGAACGAGGTCACGACCGGCAGCATCGCGTTCCTGGCGCCGTGCTTGAACAGCACCTTGCGCTCGGGCAGGCCGATTGCCTTCGCGGTGATCATGTAGCTCTCGCCTATGACGTCCAACATGGCGGTACGCATGAGCAGGACCGTGCCCGCTAAAGACAATAGCAGCAGAACGATCATCGGCAGGGCGAGGTGCCATGCGATGTCGACCAGGTACGGCAGGTTGTCCGTCTTGTCGTACCATCCTGTGAGCGGGAACCATCTGAGTTCTGACGCGAATATGACGAGGAAGATCAGCCCGATCCAGAATGAGGGCATGTTGTAGAACACGAGGCTCGTGACCACGGTGCCCCCGTCCAAGATCCCGCCCCTTTTCCAGGCGATCAGGGCGCCGAGGTATATGCCTATCAGGTACGCGAGCACGGTGGCCCCGCCGAACAGGACCATCGTCCTAGGTATCCTGTCCTCTAGTATGCTCCACACCGACTCGGCCCGGCTGAACGAGATGCCGAAGTCGAAGGTGAGCATGTTGGTCATGTACAGGAGGTACCGCTCCGGCATCGACCTGTCGTAGCCGTAGAGCCGGGTCATGTCCTCTATCTGCGAAGGCTGTATGTTGGGCGCGGTCCTCAGGAGGTCCTGGGGCCTTGCGGGCAGGGCCTCGAACATGATGAAGATGAGCGTAAGGATGATCAGCAGCGTGAGGAATGTCTGAAAACTCCTGGCTATGACGTACCGAGACATTCCAGCCATGGCCGACCCCCTCTCAAGCCTATAAGGTGAGAAACTTCCGTACTCTATTAAAGCTTTGGTCAGTTGTGGTTCGGGCGTACAGAATGGTGGACGGACAGAAGGGTCGATGGGACGGTGCCCGCTCACAGAGGGTAATGAAAACGATTGAAAAGGTTTGAGGGAAAGGGGTTTGTTCGCGTCCTCTAGGCCTTCTCCTCGGGTGCCGCTTCCGCAGCTGGGGCCGCCGGCTTCCTCATCTTCATGAGCAAGACGACCAGCAGAACAACTGCCACGGCCCAGCCTATCCCTGCGACTATCCACGCGAGCATGCTGGACTCCTCACCTACGACGGTGAAGGTCACCTCAGACTCCGTGGCCACTCCCAGGGAGTCGGTCGCTACGACCGCCACGGTGTGCTCGCCCTCTCCGAGGTCCTCGACGAGCCGCGATATCACTACCGTGCTCGCTCCGTCCTCGTCAAGCAGGTCTATAGCCGAGCCGCCGTCGACCGACATCGTGAGCGCAGAGAGGCCGTTCATGTCGAACGCGCTTCCCCTGACGGTCACATCGCCGCCGACGACCTCCTCGTCCTCACCGGGCGCGGAGACCGCGACTGCCGGGGCATCGTTCACCGCGGCGAGCATCACCCTTGCCGTCGACGCCTCGTAGGCGCCTGCGGTGGTGACCTCAGCTGCAATGAAGGCCGCCCTGACGTCCTCGGAGTCCGATGTGTCGATCGCGAATGTGACCATACCATCGGCGTCCGTGGTCGCCTCGGTGTTGAACGCTGTTCCGCCGCTGACGGATATCGAGACAGGCAGGTCAGCTATCGGGTCGCCTGCGAGGTCCGTAACGACCGCGCTCGCGGTCGCAACGAAGCCGATCGGCTGCGTGACGGTCACGGGCTCGAAGGCAGCGAACGCCACCCTGACGATTGGCTCGATGACGAGCTGCGTCTGGCTAAGCAGCGAGATCGCGCCGGCCACGTCAGCCCTGACGTACAGGTCAGGCGTCGTGACTGCCGGCACGTTCGCGTAGGCCGAGCCGTTCCAGGCCGCGCAGACGATGTCCCATGTCGCGTACCCAGTCGCTGTGGTCGTTATCGGGTCCGTGTATCGTCCAGTGGACGGGTCCAACCCGTAGTCTGAGTTGGCGAGGGAGCTCGCCTCATAGACGTATGTCTCAGCGCCCGCAAGGAGGGTGTTCGACTCATCGTACACCCAGGCCTCGATCGTCGTCTCGTCGAAAGCAGTCGTCCTGGCCTGCAGCACCGGGTCAGCTATGGTGTATCTCGTCCCGACGAAGTCCATGCCTCTCCCGTAGCCGTACCCGCTCGTGATCGTCGTCTGGCCCGTTATCATGTGGTTGTAGGTGTTCCAGTCGAAGTCCGCGGTCGAGTCGGGGCACAGGAAGACATTGAGCGCCTGGTCGAGGTGGGCCAAGCCCACTCCTTCGATGGTCATCGTGTAGACTCCGCCGACGATGTCCACTCCGTGTATGTCCAGCGCGACCCACATCTCGAGTACGTCATCCCAGACCCACTCGTCCAGGTACTCAGGCGCGGCATACGATCCCGCAGAGGCCAGGCTCGTTCCGTCGGCCTCCGTCATTATGACCATTCCCACGAGGTCCCAGAGAGTGCTGTACTCTGCGCCGCTCCAGTCCGTCATCTGTCCGTAGTCAGTGGCCGCAACGAGCACGCTGCCCGTGATTCCATCCGCCGCGACTCCTGCGGAGTCGAACACGTGGAAGGTCACGCTGACCGATCCGAGGGCGTCAATGAACTTCGGTGCCGCATAAACCGCGTATCCACCGTACATCGGTGCCGCGGGCGGGCTACCAGAGTCCTCGTAGGTCAGTGTCACTGAGTCGGGTATGCTGTTGGCGGTGGTCGCCATGCCGACGGTGACCCTGACAGCTCCAGAGACGCCCAGGTCCTTGACCTGGACTGCGACATCGGCTGTGCCGTCAGCAGCGGTCGTCACTGTGGTGACGGGGCTGACAAGCATCGTGTCATCGCTGTACCACACGTCGAGGGCCTCGCTTCCGATCGCAGTTCCCGCGTCGTCCATCAGCTTCACGGTGATGGTCGACTCGTTGGCCGCGTCAGTCAGGGCCGTCGTGGTAACGCTCTCGACGGTGACCATGTACCAGTCCGGGGCTGCGTCGTTGTAGACGACTAGGCCGGCAGCGCCGACATTGGAGTACAGGTACCCGTCCTTGGCGACCGTCGCAGACAGAGTCACCAGCATGTGCTGGTTCATCAGGTCCTCTGCAGGCGCGGTGTAGACGAGCACTGCCTGGCCGTTGGCGTCCGTCGTCCCCACTTCTGGGGAGATGGAACCGTAGCCGAGCAGGTACTTGTCGATCATGACGTTAGCGCCCGCGACGACTCCGTTTGCGTCCTTGACTGTGCAGACGACATCGATGGATTCGCCCGCAACGACCGAGGGCTTCTCAGGCGTCACAACTACCGCGATGCCTCCCTTCGTGTACGTGCGTATGCTGGCTTGGTCGGAGTCCTTCGCAGTGCCCATGGTCGCGTTCACGGTCACCGTCGACTGACCGACTGCTGTGCCCGTTACGTCGAACGTGAACACTCCGCCAGCGTCCGTCGTTCCCGTGACTGGGTCCGCTACGACTCCTCCGCCGGTGACGCTGACATCGACCGTCGCGTTCGCGACCGGCTTGCCGAGGTTGTCTATGACCATCACGGTTGCCCCGACAGTGTCGCCAGAGACGACCTTGCCAGGTAGCGTCAAGCCCGTGCTGACGCTCGTCGTGACGGCCCCTCCGCCGCTCGCACCGCCGCCGGTGGAGTATATCAGCGTGGTCCAGCTGAACGCGTTGATCAGCTGGCCGTCGAAGATAGTCCAGTTCGTCCAGACCTTGTTGTGGGCCTCGACGTTGACCTGGTAGAACAGGATGTCGCAGACGTCCGCGTCAGCGACGAGCGCCTGTCCCTGCTTCGTCAGCTCGATCTGCTCCTCGACGAGGAAAGTCGCCCTTGCATCCTGCTCCAACGCGAGGAACTCGTCGGCCATCGCCTGCGTGTCCGCATCAGCCAGGGTGCTCACTCCGCCCAGGTCCGCATAGTACGGGCTCGGGTTGGCCAGGGACCACCATCCCCAGGAGTTCGATCCTCCGATCGGGCTGTATATGTCGAACAGGAGGCTGACGCACTCAGTGTATCCAGTGAACTTCCAGCCGAGTGTGAGCATCTGGTAGTCGTATGCGGTCAGCTTGGCGACCAGCGTGTTGAAGTCAATCGGCTTCGCCTCGCAGTTGATGCCAACGGCTCTCATGTTGGTGGCTATCATCTGGCCCGCTCTGATCCTGATCGGGTCGTAGTCCGCCGGAGGCGTCATCAGCGTGATCTTTTCCATCAGCCTGCCGTCAGGTAGCTCAAGCCATCCGTCGCCGTTGTTGTCCTCGTATCCCGCCTCATCAAGGATCTGCGCAGCGAGTTCGATGTCGAAGGCGTACTTGGTGACCGTCGGGTCGTACCACTCGCCGAAGAACGGCGGGACTGCCGACGAGCCTGCCTGGCCGAAGCCGCCCATGTACACGTCGACGATCTGGTCCTTGTCGATCAGGTGCGATACCGCGCGCCTGAACGACAGGTTGTTCATGGGCTCCTTCTTCATGTTGAACGCGAGGTATCTGTAGCCCGCGTCTGACATGTACTCGAGCTCGATGTTCGGGTCGCTCTGCAGCGACGGGACACGGCCCGCAGTGACTGCCCATGCGATGTAGTCGACATCGCCTGCCTGAAGCGCCAGGATCGCGGTGTCGATGCTCGCGTAGATCTTGTAGTGGACTGCGTCAAGCACCCACGGGAACGAGGGCATCTTGGCTGGTGTCAGCCAGTGCTTGCCAGCTCCGAAGTAGTCCTTGCCCCAGTAGTCGCTGAACGTCCTGATGATCCGGTACGAGTTCGCTACTCCCTCGGAGTAGACGTACGGTCCGGTCCCGATCAAGGCGTCCGTGTCGGTACCCCATGTCACATCGACTAGGTTGTCAACGTCGACATGGTTCTCCCAGATCGCCTTCGGGACTATCGGGAGCGAGAGCGTGCTCGTGAAGAACTGGCCGTACTGCTTGGCCATCTTGAAGTCGACTATGTAGTCGTCGACCCACACGACCCCTGCCAGGAGCTCGGCCTCGCTGACTACCCCGAACCCGGGGTCTCCGATATCGTCCGCGTCGAACGCGGCGATTATCCTGTCAGAGTAAGTCGTGCCGCCTCTGGCCATGAGGTACGAGAAGACGACGTCTTCCGCGTCCATGATGGTCCCGTCGTGGAATTTGACGTTCTCCCGGATGTAGACTCGGACGGTCAGGTTGCCCTCCCAGAAGTCCCAGTCGGTCGCGAGCAGCGCGAACGGCTTCCTGTCATAGTCCGTGCCCACAAGGCCTTCGTAGCAGTAGCCTATGACGTTCGCCTTCCAAACGCTGTTCGATCCGAGGTTGTAGTTGTTGAAGTCAGGTACGTCCTGCTGCATCGCAACATACAACGTGTCCTCCTCAGCTGCTGCCGCTGCAGGCATTGCAGGTATAATCGCCAATGCCGAAACTACAGTCAGCAGAGCCACAAATCCAGCTAGTATTGCTCTATTTTTCATCCCGTCTCATCCTCCATCGTTGCCCCTATATCCAGTAGGATAACTCGGGCCCTCTTAACGCGTTCGTTAGTATATGAATCTTATTAGATTCATTCGTCCAGATACTTGACGTGCTGGCTGCTACGCTTTGACAAGGTCAGTCGGTGCGCGTGACTCCCAGTCGGAATGAGGCCGTCGTCCGGGAGAAAAATCAGGCCTTGTCCGCCGCGGC
>Ga0316628_100003402_pt1 | contig 12248 bp, 12 predicted proteins | sample OWC_Aug_M2_C1_D5_FD_207648 | JGI IMG/M metagenome (GOLD analysis project Ga0316628, IMG submission 207648) | Wetland soil microbial communities from Old Woman Creek delta, Ohio, United States - OWC_Aug_M2_C1_D5_C | ecosystem: Environmental > Terrestrial > Soil > Wetlands | place: USA: Ohio...
GGATTCGACGGCGATGGCAGGATTCCACGAATTGCCGGCAGTGTTCGTGAGCCGCTTTGCCGACTGCCACAGGTTTCCGGCGGTGACCGATTTTCTATAGTAGATCTCATAGTCTCCTGGCGTGTCGTCACTCCACGCCACATGCACGGCATCGCCGCTGACCGCTATGGCGGCATTGGCCGAGGCGCCGGCATTGTTCGTCAACCGCTTGGGATTTTGCCAGGCCGCGCCGCCGTCAACGGACTTGCGGAGGTAGATTTCACCGTTTCCGGGAGTATCGTCATTCCAGACCACATAAACGTTTGCGCCGCTGACCGCGATGTCCGGATAACATGAACCGCCTGGATTGTTCGTGATTTTTTTGGAAGCTTGCCAGGTCGCGCCGCCATCGGCCGACTTCTTGATATAGATCTCATTATTCCCCGGAGTACCGTCGCTCCACGCCACAACCACGTTTGTGCCGCTGACCGCGATGGCCGGGACCCAAGACATGCCCGCGTTATTCGTAAGCCGCTGGGAGGCTTTCCAGGTCACGCCGCTGTCGGCCGATTTGCGGAAATAAATGTCTCGCGACTCATAATCGCCGTCATGCCATACCACGTAAATGTTCGCACCGCTGACCGCGATATCCGGATACTCCGAGTCAGCCGCATTGTTCGTGAGCCGGTTGGCGCTCTGCCAGGTCGCGCCGCCGTCGGTCGATCTCTTGAAGTAAATTTCGAAGTTTCCCGTTGTGTCGTCAAACCAGACCACATAGATGTTGCTGCCGTTGAGGGCGACGGCGGGCGAGCGGGAATCGCCGGCATTGGCGGAAATCCTCTCGGTCCGCCAGAGGGCTTCGACACGCATTGCCGAAAACAGAAAAACCGCGATCAGCACAACCATCATGTTAAACGTTTTCATCTCGCCACCTCTTTGCCGATGGCATTATAATCCGGCTAAAAATAAAAAAGCAAATCTCCCGGTCGCCGCCGCACAAATGAGTGGGCCGGGCGGGATTGACCCAAATTTTTTTTGATACTATAATCGAGCATCGGCAAGGAGGCGCGGTGAAAATATCAAAGAGAGCCCGTCAGGTTCAGGAATCGCCCATTCGCAAGTTGGCCGGCATCGCCAACGAAACCAAGAAACGCGGGATCCGCGTTTACCATCTCAATATCGGTCAGCCCGACATCCAGACCCCGCCCGAGTTTTTCAACGAGATCCGCGCCTTTGGCGAGAAAGTTCTGGCCTACGGGCCGTCCGACGGCCTGGACATATTGAAGGAAGCGATGATCGGTTATTTCTCCCAATACGGTATCAACCTGGGAAAAACGAACATCGTCGTCTCGACCGGCGGCAGCGAAGCCGTATCCTTCGCCTTCGAGGTGGTCGCCGATCCGGGCGACGAGATCATCGTGCCCGAGCCTTTCTACACCAATTACAACGGCTACGCCTCGCTGCAGAACGTGAAACTCGCGCCGGTGACGACCCTGGCCGAAACGGGCTTCCACCTGCCGCCCATCAGCGAGTTCGAAAAGAAGATCAATAAAAAGACCCGCGCCATCCTCCTCTGTTCGCCAAACAATCCCACCGGCACCGTCTACAGCGAGCAGGAGATCCGCGCCATCGGCGAATTGGTCAAGGCCCACGACCTGTACCTGATCGCCGACGAAGTGTACAAGGAATTCACCTACGACGGCAAGACCCACTTCTCGGTCCTGCAGATCGCCGGCCTCGAGGACCGGGTGATCATGGTCGATTCCATATCCAAACGGTACTCGGCCTGCGGCGCGCGGGTGGGAGCCGTGGTGTCGCGCAACGCCGATGTCATGGCCGCCGTCCTCAAATTCGCCCAGGCGCGGCTGTGCCCGCCGACCCTCGAGCAGGTCGGGGCCGTCGGCGCCTACCGGCTGCCGCTGAGTTATTTCAAGGGCGTCATGGACGAGTATCAGCGCCGCCGCGACATCCTCTTCTCCATCCTGACGTCGCACCCCAAGATCGTGCTGCAAAAGCCCGAGGGCGCCTTCTACATCATGGCCAAGCTGCCGGTGCCGGACGCCGACGCCTTCGCCCGCTGGCTGCTGGCGGAGTTCGCCGACAACCGGGAAACGGTGATGGTCGCCCCCGGCGACGGCTTTTACTCCACGCCGGGAAAGGGGAAGGACGAGGTGCGCCTGGCCTACGTGCTGGAAGCGGTGAAGCTGGAGCGGGCCGGCCGCCTGCTCCTGAAGGCTCTGGAACAGTTCCGGGGTTGATCCAGACGGCCTGGAGAATTCAATCTTTCGCTTTCGCCCGCAAATCGGTCAGCGTTGGTTCCGCATCTTTCCCCAGCCACCTCTGCGCTTCCTGCAGGTCGTAAAATACCTGGATTTCCTTGGCGCCGCCCTGGCTCAATTCGCGAAAGGCCTGGTACATGCGGCCCAAACCGAAGATCAGGCTCTTGGTGGCCACGATGGCGAACTTGCTGGCGAGGCTCGGTGTGTCCATGCTCCCGGCCAGGGCCGCCAACTCGCGCATGCGTTCACTGGTGGCGCCGCCGATCTCGGTCACTCCGGTCAGATCAAAAATCTCATCGTATCCCAACACATCGGGACTGGACCAGGCTTGCCGCTGGTAGGCGAAAAATTCATCGCCGCTTACGATGCCGCGGGCTAGAGCGACTACCAGCCGCTGTTCATGGTCGACGGCAAAAGTAATGGCCATGCCCTTCGCCCTCCGCAACGGATGTTTTGTTAAATATATACAGGCAAAAACAAAAAGTCAAATGGAAAACCGCTGATTTCCTTCCCGGCTAGCGGCGGATGGTCTGCTCGCGCAGGGTGCCGACCGACACGTATTCGACAGGCACGAGCGTTTGCTCTTCGATGAATTTCAAATAAACGCGCGCGGACGGCGGCAGTTCAGCGAAACTCCGGGCGCGTCCGGTCGCCTCCCGCCAGCCCTTGAAAATCCGGTAAACGGGCCGTACGTTCTGCAAAATTTCGGGATCGGGATCGAAGCGGTCCGTCGTCACTCCGGCGCAGTCGTAGGCGACGGCCACTTTTATCTCGGCGAAATCGTCGAGCACATCCAGCTTGGTCATGAACATGGCGTCCGCGCCGTTGACCATCAGCGCATAGCGCAGGGCCACCAGGTCGAGCCAGCCGACCCGGCGCGGCCTGCCGGTGGTGGCGCCGAACTCGTTGCCTATCTCGCGCAGCCTCTCGCCGCTGCGGTCGAAAAGCTCGCTGGGAAACGGCCCCTCGCCCACCCGCGTGGCGTAGGCCTTGGTGATCCCCACCACCCGGTCGATGGCCTTGGCCGAGAGGCCGGTTCCGCAGAGGGCGCCGCTGACCGTCGGGTGGGAAGAGGTAACGTAGGGGTAGGTGCCGAAGGAGACATCGAGAAGAGTCCCCTGCGCGCCCTCGAACAGGATGCGCTTACCCTCCCGCCGGTAGCGGTCCAGGAGATAGACGGTGTTTTCCACGTAGGGCCGCAGGAATTCCCCAGCCGCCACGTATTCCTCGAGATAATCTTCTACCCGAAGCAGCCGCCCGCCGAATGCGCCGATCAGCCGGTTGTAGTAGTCGTTCAGCAGGCCGACCCTGCGGCTGAAGCGCTCACGCGTAAGCAAGTCCCGCACGAAAAGGGCCCGCCGGCCGGTCAAGTCTTCGTAGGCCGGGCCGATGCCCCGGCGGGTGGTGCCGATCTTCTGATAGCGGGACTCCTCGAAGATGATATCCAGCTCCTGGTGGAAAGGAAGGATCAACGGTGCGGCGTCGCTGAGCACCAGCTGGCCGAGGGGAAAGCCCAGCTTCTTGACAGCGGCGATCTCCTCTCGCAGGCGCAGCGGATCGACGACCACGCCGTTGCCGATCAGCGAAGCGGTCTGTGGCGAGAAGATCCCCGAGGGCAGAAGGTGCAACACCACCTTCTGGCCGCTGGGGTAGACCGTATGGCCGGCGTTGTGGCCTCCCTGGTAGCGGATCACGACGTCGAAATCCCGGGCCAGGTAGTCGATGGCCTTGCCCTTGCCCTCGTCCCCCCACTGCAACCCCAGTACCAGCGCATTCATTCCCGTTCCTCGAAGAGGCCGCTGATGCGGCCTTGGCCATCGATGTCGACGCGTTCGGCCACCGGCGTTTTGGGCAGTCCCGGCATCAATAAAATATCGCCGGTGACGGGCACCAGGAATCCGGCGCCCGAAGAAATGCGGATGTCGCGAACCGTGATCAGGAAATCCTTCGGCCGTCCCAGCAGCTCGGGATTGTCTGAGAGCGATTTTTGGGTTTTGGCGATGCAAATCGGCAGGCTCTGCAAGCCGAGACGGCGGATCACCTCCAGGTCATCGACGGCTTTATCGGTGAAATCGACATGGGCGGCGCCGTAAATGCGGCGACAGACCGCTTCGATTTTCTGCTCGACGGGCGTGTCGCGCTCATAGAGCGGCCGAAAAGAACGGTCTTCGCACGCCAGGTCGGCCACCACCCGCGCCAGCGCTTCAGCACCGGCGCCGCCGCGCACGAACGCGTCCACTGCCACTGCCGGCACCTTCCGGGAGCGACAATACTCGGAGATGATGGCGATTTCCTCGGTCGTATCGCTTTGGAAGCGGTTGATCGCCACCGCCACCGGCACCTGAAACGCGGCGATGCTGTCGAGGTGTTTCTCCAGGTTCTCCAATCCCTTGGAAACCGCCTCAGGGTCGGGTAGGTGCAATTCGTCGGCCCGCCGGCCGCCGTGCATCTTCAGCGCGCGCACGGTGGCCACCAAAGCGACCACTTGCGGCCGCAGTCCCGATTTCATGGCCACGATGTTGAAAAATTTTTCGGCCCCCAGGTCGAAACCGAAACCGGCTTCGGTGACCACGAATTCGGCGAGCTTGAGGGCGAGTTTCATGGAGACGACCGAGCAGGTCCCCTGGGCGATATTGGCGAAGGGACCGCCGTGGACGAAGGCCGGCGTGCCCTCATTGGTTTGGACCAGATTGGGTCTGAGGGCGTCCTTGAGCAGCGCAGCCACCGCCCCCGCCAGGTTCAGGTCGCCCACGTAAACCGGCTCCCCTTTGTACGTGTACCCCAATAGGATGCGGGATAGCATCTCCTTAAGCTCGGGGTAGGATTCGGCCAGGCAGAGGATGGCCATGACTTCGGACGAGGCTGTAATATGGAAGGACGTCTCGCGGGGGACGCCGTCCTGCTTGCCGCCCAGGCCGACGATGACCTTGCGCAGGGCGCGATCGTCCATATCGAGCACCCGCTCCCATTCGATCCGCCGGGGATCGATCGGCGGGTCTTTGCGCCGAAAGATATGGTTGTCCACGATGGCGCTGATGAGATTGTGGGCGGCGGTCACGGCGTGGATGTCGCCGGTGAAGTGCAGGTTGATGTCCTCGGCGGGCAGCACTTGCGCCTGGCCGCCGCCGGTGGCCGCTCCTTTTAGGCCGAACAGGGGGCCGAGTGAAGGCTCGCGCAGCGTGACGACGGCGCTCCGGCCCAAGCGGTTGAGACCCATGGCCAGGGAAATGGACATGGTGGTTTTGCCTTCGCCGGCGGCCGTGGGTGTGATGGCCGACACCAGGATCAGCTTGCCGTCGGAGCGCTGCTGCCGCGCGGCCAACGCCTGCAGATGAACCTTGGCCTTGAATGCGCCGTAGAGCTCGATCTCCTCCAATTTCAGGCCAACCTTGTCGGCGATGGCGGTGACCGGCAGCAGCGCACCCTGGCATTGTTTCGTCGGCATGGGCGAGGCTCTCCTTATTTGACCTTGATGATCATCAGGGTAAAATCGTCGTTGAACCGGGCCGTCCCGACGAAACTTTTAATTTTTTTGTAGAGGCGATCGGCGATCTCGGCGGCGGGCAGACTGCTGTGCCCGGCGAGGAAGTTGACGATCGGCTGGGAGCCGAATTCCTCCCCCTGGGGATTGTGCGCATCCAGTACGCCGTCGGTGACGATCACCAGCAGATCGCCGATCTTCAGCGGGATGGTCTCTTCTTCATACGCTTGCGCATCGGTGAAGCCGAGCAACAGCCCGCCCTTGGAAAGCTCGCGCACGTTTCCTTCCGACACCAGCAAGGGATAGACGTGGCCGGCATTGACATAGGTCAACGCCGGTTTTTCGTCATCGAGCAGCAGCCAGAACAGGGTGATGAACTTTTTACCCTGGGTATATTCGGTGATCAGCGAATTGGCCTTGGTCATGAACTTGGCCGGCTGGAATAGATACAGTTCATTCAAGGCGTGGAAAATGGCCAGGGAAAAGGAGGCCAATATGGCGGCCGACAGGCCCTTGCCCTCGACATCGGCCACCACCAGCGGCTGCAGGTTCTTGCGCTGGCGCAGCAAATCGTAGTAATCCCCCCCGACCTTCTCGATGGGATGGTAAATGACCGAAATATCGAACCGCTTCAGCGCCGGCAGACTCTGGGGCAGGAGGGACAGTTGGATATCGCGGGCGACGGTGAGTTCGTACTCCATGCGCTTCTTCTCGACGATCTGCACCACGGAGCGGACATTGTCCAGGGCCACGAGTACCAGCCGGGAAAGGAACTGGGTGAATTCCAGGTCCTCGTCCGACAGTTCCCGGCTGTTGAGCTTGTAGCCCAAGCCCAAAATCAGAGATTTGCGCTTGGTTCCGGATACGTTGACCAGGTAATGTATATTCTTCGATCCCAGTAACTGCCGTAGTTCGGGCGTCAAGTCGTCCAGCCGCAGGATGCGCCAATGGTTCGGGAGCGTGCGGATCAGGCGGCGGAAAAGCAGGAATTCGGAGTCGCTGAATTTAAAGCCGCGTTTGCGAAAGAGGCGGCCTGAACCGCCAAAAAAAAAAGCGCGCGAGATGCCGATCGGTCCCATCAGGGTGAGGAAAAATATGCGCAGGATGTAATCGGCGTCCAGGGACTTGTATATGGCGGCCGAAAATTCGTAGATGGCGTTCAGCTGAAATTTGCGGAAATTCAACTCGCGCCGCAACTCGATCAGGCTCTCTTTTGCCATTTAATCATTTCGCAGGTGTTGATGCCGTCCACCGTTTTATACGCGACCGAATCCATGATGCGGCGGATGAGTTCGACGCCCAAACCGCCCTTGCTTTTATTCTTTATCATGCTGCAAAGGTTGATCTCGTGGTCGATCAAATCGGGCGGTGTGCCGCTATAGGTAAGCCTGATTTTCAATCCCTCGGCTTCCAGAAAGTATTCCACGGAAATATCCTGGTCCTCCCGGTTGTCGTAGGAGTGTTTGATGGCGTTGGTGATTGCCTCGTCTACTGCCAGGGAAATTTTCTGCGCGTCGGCGGGGCGGAAATTGTATAGAGTGGCGATGTGTCTGGTGATCTCGACCACCATCTTCAGCAATTGGGTCTGCGAGGGGATGGCGATGGAAAATTCAGGCTTTTCCGAGAACATGGCTGAATTTGGCCATCGCGGCCTGCTCGTCGCTGACGAAATCATAGATCTCGGTGAAACCGACCAGATCGAAAATTTCATAGACCCTTTCGTTGAGCGAACACAGCTTGATGTCGCCGCCCTTTTCCCGCACCTCGTCGACATAGCCCATGATGACGCCCATACCGGCTGAAGTGATATAGTTGAGATCGCGGCCGTTGATGAGAATCTTGAAGTTGTGGTCACCGATGTGCTTGACGATTTCCTTTTCAAAGCGGCCGACGTTGTGGGCATCGAGGTGGCCTTTGGGGTAAATGACGGCCACGTCATTGACCACTTTCGATCGCACCTGAAAATTCCTCATTGATCCCCTCCAAAAAAGAAAGACAATTCCCGGCGGGCGCTTTCCGGAGAGTCGGACCCATGGACGCTGTTTTGCTGCACGGACGTGCCGAAACGTTGGCGCAGCGAGCCGAAAACGGCCTCCGCCGGGTCGGTCACGCCCATCAGCCACCGCCATTCCTCGATGGCCCGTTCCCGCTCCAGCAGCAGGACGTAAATCTGCCCCGACGACATGAAGTCGACCAATCGTTCGTAAAAAGGTTTCCCCCGGTGGATATCGTAAAAAAGGGCCGCCTCCTCTCTCGCCATTTTTAAAGTCTTGATCCGGACGATGGTGAAGTCATGCTCTTCGATGGCAGAAATAATGGACCCGACGATCTTCTTGCGCACCGCGTCGGGTTTGATTATCGCCAGCGTCTGCTCCATCATAAACCTCTTGCTCATTGTAAATCAAAAATAACCGAAATTCAAATCGCCGTCCCCGCGGCGGTTCTGACATGTGCTACAATAGCCTCTGAATATGATAAAAAAAAGAATATGGCACTGGCTGCTGCCGCTCCTGTTGACCGCCCTCATCCTCTATGTATTCCTGCGCCAGACGCCGGCAGCCGAGATTCGCCAGGCTTTCGGCCGCCTGCCCATCGGCTTCGTTCTGGGATACATCGCTCTGTCTCTGTGCGCCGTCGGACTGCGGGCGTTCCGTTTTCACATCCTGCTCTCCCGTGACCTCCGTTTCGGGGACGTTCTCCTGATCACCCTGGTCTACAATTTCTCCGTGGACCTGCTCCCGGCCCGTTCGGCCGCACTGGCGTTCTACGATTATTTCACCAAAAAAAAGGGGGTCAGTCTGGAGAAGGGGACCAGCAGCTTCCTGGTGGCTATGTTCTACGACGCGCTGGCCCTGGCCCTTTTGCTCGGAATCGCCGCGGCGCTGTTGGGGAGCCGACTGCCCGGGCGTTCGATTCTCGTCGGTTTGGCCATCATCATCGCCGCCTCGGTGGCGATCATCTGGGGCGCCCGTCCGGTCATCCACGGGCTGCGCCTCAAGTTTCACCGCTGGCTCTCCCGTCTCCCCCGCGTGGCCGCCGTGCTGGAAACGGTCGAAAACTACCTGCAGCAGCACGAGAGCGCGGGCGAACGGTTGCTCCTGCTGGCTCAGAGCCTGGGCATCCGTTTCTTCAAGTACCTGGCGCTGTACGTTCTTTTCGCCGGCGTGACCGGCACTCCATTGGCGGCGCATTCGTTCGCCTTGGTCAGCTTCGGCATTGCCGCCACCGAATTATCCTCGTTTATCCCCGTGCAGGGAATCGGCGGCATCGGAACCTGGGAGGCGGCCTTCGCCTTTGTTTTTTCGCAGCTCGGTCTGCCACTGGAGAATCCCTTTTTGACCGGACTGGTCATCCACGTGACCACGCAGCTATGGGAGTATGCCGTCGGCTTGGCCGCCTTCCTGTACCTGTCATTCAAGAAAAAGGACTGAACCGCTCAGCGCGACTCTTTTTTCTGGCTGCGGGGATGGAAGCGGTCATAGACCCGCTTCACCTGGTCACGAGCCACGTGGGTGTAAATTTCGGTGGTGGAAATGCTGGCATGCCCGAGCATGAGCTGAACGGAGCGCAAGTCGGCGCCGCTTTCAACCAGATGAGTGGCAAACGAATGGCGGAGCACATGCGGAGTCAGAACCGCACCGACGCCGACTTTTCTGCCATACGCCTTGATGATTTTCCACAGCCCCTGTCGGGTCAGCGGCTGGCCATGGTAGTTGAGAAAGACGAAATCGTCCGAATTATTTTTGACCAGTGCCGGTCGATCGCGCTCCAAATAGGCGCTCAGTTTATCACGCGCGGCGGCGCCGAAGGGAATGATCCGCTCCTTGCGGCCCTTGCCCCGGACCCGTAAAAACGAGTCTTCCAAAAAAACGCCTGCCAACTGCAGCTGGATGACTTCGGAAATGCGCAGGCCGCTGGCATACATCAGCTCCAGGATCGAGCGATCCCGCCGGCCGAGGACGGTGCCCAGGTCGGGACTCTCCAGCAGAGCGGCCACCTCGGCCACGGTCAAATATTTGGGAAGCCGCTTCCAGCGCTTGGGCAAATGGACTGCGGAAACCGGATTCTCTTCCCGCATATCCTCCGCGACCAGATAGTGGAAAAAGCCCTTCACGACGGAAATCATGTGCGCCTGTGATGCGGCGGAGAGTTTGCGCTTGGCTTGGCAATGGAGGAAATCGGTGATGTCCTCCTCGCAAACCGTTTGCACGTCGAGCCTTCGTTCAGATAGGAAGCGGCCGAACGCCGCCAATTGCTGCTGGTAGGAAAGCAATGTATTGGCGGCCAATCCCCGCTCCATGCGCAGATGCGCAAGGTAGCGACGAATCAAATCGTCGGACGCCGGACGACTCCTCATGTTTCCCAATAGGGATTGTTCGCCAACTCCTCGGCCAAAGTGGACGCGGGCCCATGGCCGGGCAACAGCACCATCGTTTTCGGAAGATCGCGCAATCGCTTCAGCGAAAGGAGTATCTCGCGGTCGCTGCCGCCGGGAAGGTCCGTCCGGCCGATATCTCCACGAAACAGGGTGTCGCCGCTGAAAAGCCAGTCGTTTATTCTCAGGCAGACGGAACCGGGCGTGTGGCCGGGGGTATGAATGACCGTCAGGACGAGATCGGCGGAAATGGTGACGATCTCGCCGTCGCCGAGCAGCCGGTCCGGCGGCGGCGGCAACGGAATGCCGAGCATGTCGGAAAACTCGCCGTTGAGTTCGGATGCCAGCATCGGGCGATCGGCGCTGTGCACCATCAGCGGCGCCCGATAGCGGGCCACGAGGGCGGCCGCCGCTCCGCAATGGTCGAGATGGCCATGGGTGAGGATGATCCCAGCCGGCTTGAGATTCTCATCATCGATGAAGCGGATCAGGCGCGCCGCTTCGTCTCCCGGGTCGACGACGACGCATGTTCGGCTCCCGGGAGCGTAAACGACATACGCGTTCGTGCGCAATTCCCCGACTTCGAACGTCTGGAAGCGAAGCGGCTCAGGCCCCATATTTCTTGAAACGGCCGGCATTGGCCATCATCAAGGGAAGAATCTCCATGGCCGGGAATGTCCCCCACACGCCCCGGACGCACGACGACTCTCCGAACTTGGGAACCGCGGACGCAGCGAGCGGCGGGGCGGCGATGCGCTGGAACTGGGCCTTGAGCAAAAACGGATTGGGATGCCAGGAGTGCGCCTTCATCCGCGTGGGCGTCGAGTGATCCCCGGTGATCGCCAGCACGGCCGGCGTCAGTTCCAGTATCGCCGGCAACCACGTGTCGAATTCCTCCACCACAGCGACCTTTTTCTCGAAAAGGCCGTCTTCGCCGTACGAATCCGTCTTCTTGACGTGCATGAAAAAGAAGTCGAAGCGGGAGAAATTTTCCTTCAGGGCCGCCACCTGCTCCTCGATGGTCCGGCCGCACGGGAGCACCTCCATGCCGACCAGCTGCGCCAGTCCGCGGTACATCGGATAGACCGCTATGGCTGCGCTGCGCAAGCCGAACATCTCGCTCAGCGAGGGGATCACCGGCAGCGTGGCGTAGCCGCGCAAGAGGCAGGTATTGGCTGGAAAAAAATCTTTCAGCTCCGCATTGAGGCGGTCGATGAAAGCGTTCACCACGCGCGCCGTCTTGGTCGCCCCGTCGTTTTTCGCTTCGGCGTAGCGAATGGGCTGGGGGACGGCTTCCGGATCGGCGTCGCTGAGGTCCGCGCTCAGGCCAGCGCCGGTCAGCACCAGCACGAAGCGATGCTCTTCTCCCGCATACAGGGAGACGGCGACGTCTTCGATCGAGCGGATGCGCGGGGTCAAATATTCGATGATTTTTCGATTCTGCTCCGACGAAATGCGCCCAGCCCTGCGATCGACGACGAGCCCCTCCTTCAATGAGGCAAAATTGCCCCGCACCGCGAGGTCATGCGGCCCCACCTGCACGCCGACGCCGAGCGCCTCCAAAATGCCGCGGCCGATATCGTAGCGCAGCGGATCATAGCCGAAGAGGGCGAGGTGGGCGGGACCGCTGCCGGGGGTGATGCCGTAACCGATCGACAGCGTCTGGCCGAGCTCACTCTCGGCGGCCAACCAATCCAGATGCGGAGTGACGGCCGTCTCCAGCTCGGTTCGCCCCTTGACCGGCAAGCCCCCTAAGCCGTCGAGCACCACCAACACCATCTTGGCATCGCTCTCAATACTCAGTTTTTTGAAGAGTTTTTCGCGGTCCATCGTTGCTCCTAAAGTGATTATCCTCATAAAATCATTTTAAATCAATATCGGAAAGTTGACAATTTTTGTTATTGAGATTACCACTTTTTATTCTTTGAAGCCGCGAAATGTATCAAAATGGCCGATATAGTGTGATAATCAAATTGGCATTGTTCTTGCCTATTGAAGATGAAGGAGCTCGGATGGTGAACAATAAAAGGAATAATTCGAGCGGTTTCACCCTGGTCGAATTGCTGATCGTCATCGCCATTATCGCCATCATCGCGGTCATCGCCATTCCCAACTTGCTTTCCGCCCTCCAGAA
>Ga0316628_100003403_pt1 | contig 12247 bp, 10 predicted proteins | sample OWC_Aug_M2_C1_D5_FD_207648 | JGI IMG/M metagenome (GOLD analysis project Ga0316628, IMG submission 207648) | Wetland soil microbial communities from Old Woman Creek delta, Ohio, United States - OWC_Aug_M2_C1_D5_C | ecosystem: Environmental > Terrestrial > Soil > Wetlands | place: USA: Ohio...
TGCGAGCATCCCTAATCTTCGGACCGTCATGACAAGCTTTGCCAGTGTCGGCAATCCCTGGGGACAAGAACCGAATGACCGGGCAAATTGGGCTAAAGATCTGGGGGTAAAGGAGTTCGGCGAGGACACGGAGCTACTCTATTTCCCCTGCTGCTATCCCAGCTATGACCCAAGATTAAAGAAGGTCGCTCAAGCCACGGTCAATATCCTCAATAAGGCAGAGGTAGATTTCGGGATACTGGGTCCCAAGGAGAACTGCTGTGGTGAGAGTATACGCAAGGCGGGCAACGAGACATTGTTCAAACGCCTCGCCAGGGAAAACATCAAGACTTTCGTCGAAAACGGGGTGAAGAAAATCCTTGTTTCTTCCCCTCATTGCTACCACACCTTCAAGAACGAGTATCCCGAATTTAAGGTGAACTTCGAGGTGGTCCATATTTCCCAATATCTGTTCCAGCTTGTTAACGAGGGAAGGCTTAAACTGACGAAGGAGTACAGGAAGAAAGTGACTTATCATGACCCATGTTACCTGGGTCGGCATAATGGTATCTATGATGAACCCCGGGAGGTCTTGAAGAGGATACCCGGTTTGGAACTGAATGAGATGGCGGACGCGCGGGAAGATAGTCTCTGTTGCGGAATGGGGGGAGGCAGGATTTGGATGGAGACGGCAAAGGGTGAAAGATTCTCCGACCTCAGACTGGAACAAGCGATCGGGGTTGGGGCTGAGGTGCTGGCAACTTCCTGCCCGTATTGCATCACCCAATTCGAGGATAGCAGGTTAAGCCTGAAGGAGAGTGAGGCCCTACAGATTAAGGACATTACGGAGATTCTCCAGGAAGTGATTTAGGAGATTCGGAAAATACCCGAATCTCTGATTACACCGATTATGGAACGATTACACCGATTAGAAATGCTTTAAAAAACCACTAAAATCTGTGTAATCTTCTTTAAGGATAAGGACATAGAAAAGTGGAAAAAGAACCAGTGGAAAAAGAACAAATGGAACAGCTTTGTAAAAGTCTCGCGGACGGTCATTTTGGAGATGTGATGGTGGTCGGCGGAGGGGTCAGCGGTGTTCAAGCCTCTCTTGATCTTGCCACGGCGGGTTTTAAGGTTTACCTGGTTGACAAGGCACCTGCCATTGGCGGCCATATGGCTCAGCTTGACAAGACCTTCCCGACCAATGACTGCTCCATCTGAATACTCGCGCCCAAACTGGTCGAGGTCGGCCGGAATCCCAATATAGAGGTCCTGACGTATACTGAAGTGGACCGTGTCGAAGGGGAAGCAGGAAACTTCAAGGTCACCCTGAATAAAAAGCCCAGATATATTGTCGAGAGCAAATGCACGGGTTGTACGACCTGCGTGGAATACTGCCCGGTCAAATACCCCGATCAATTTAATCAGGAAATATCGAAGAACAAGGCCGTCCATATCTACTTCGCTCAAGCCATTCCCCTGATCACTTACATTGATGAAAGCTGTCTTTACCTGAAAGAGAAGAAATGCCGTATTTGCGAAGCAGTCTGTAAGAATCAGGCCATCGATTTGAATCAGACGGCGGAGAAGGTAGAAATCAATGTAGGGGCGATCATTCTGTCTCCCGGCCTTGAGCCATTCGATCCTAAGGTGAGGGATGAATATCGCTACGGAAAGTTTGAAAACGTGGTGACCAGCATGGACTATGAACGGCTGATGTGCGCCACCGGACCGTACGAAGGTGAGATCCTGCGTGCTTCCGATAAGAAGCATCCGCACAAAATAGCCTGGATTCAATGCGTCGGTTCCAGACAGGTTATTCCCGGCGGGAACAGCTATTGTTCATCCGTATGCTGCACGTATACCCAGAAACAGGTCATTCTGACAAAAGAGCATGACGCAGGGGCAGAGTGTACGATCTTCCATAACGACATTCGTTCCTATGGAAAGGATTTTGAGCGATTCTACGAAAGGGCAGAGAGACTTCCCGGGATTCGATTTATCAGAAGCTACACATCCATCGTAAAGGAGGACCCGAAAAGCAAGAATGTCACCATACGGTATTCTATCCCCGAGGATGGAGTAAAAGAGGAAGAATTCGATATGGTGGTATTATCCGTTGGATTGAATCCTCCTGCTGACGTGAAGGGCCTGACAGAAAAATTCGGCATTGAACTCAACCCTCACGATTTTTGTAAGGTCAATCCTGTCAATCCTACGGAGACCACCAGGCCTGGGATCTTTGTAAGCGGAGCCTTCATGGGTCCTACGGATATTCCCGAGTCGGTTTTTACCGCCAGCGGAGCCGGCTCCCAATGTGGTGAACTCCTTGACTACCGGCGAGGCAAGCTGGACAAAGAAAGGACATATCCGCCGGAAAGGGATGTCTCCGAAGAGGAGCCAAGGATAGGAGTCTTTGTGTGTCATTGTGGGGCGAATATCGGAAGGATCGTCAATGTCCCTTCCGCAGTTGAATATGCCTTGACCTTACCCAATGTGGTCTACGCTCAGGAACAGCTATTTTCATGTGCTACGAATTGTGCCAAAGAAATAACAGACATGACAAAGGAAAAAGGGCTCAATCGCGTCGTGGTCGCTGCCTGCAGCCCCAGGACCCTCGAACTGTTATTCCGGGATACCCTTCGGGAGGCAGGACTGAATCAATATTACTACGAGATGGCGAATATTAGAGAACATTGCTCCTGGGTCCACGCTAAAGAAAAGGAAGAGGCCACCGAAAAGGCAAAGGATATCATCCGGCTATCGGTAGCCCGCGCTTACCATTTGGAGCCATTACGGGAAATTGATCTGCCTGTCAACAAGGCGGCCTTAGTGGTGGGTGGAGGTATAGCCGGCATGACCAGCGCTCTGAGCTTAGCCAACCAGGGGCATGAGGTTCACCTGGTGGAAAAGGAAAGAGACTTAGGGGGGACGGCAAGAAGAATCCATTATGCCCTGGATGGGCTGGATACTCAGGCCTATTTGCACGATGTCATACGGAAAGTTTACCAGCACCCCTTAATCCATGTGTATACGGATGCGACAGTCACGGAGGCTACAGGTTATGTTGGGAATTTCGTAACAAAGGTGAAGTCAGACAGAGGGGTCGCTGAGATAAAACATGGTGCAACCGTCATCGCTGTAGGTGCGGATGTATATCAACCTACCGAATACCTTTATGGAGAAGATGATCGGGTCATGACCCACCTGGAGTTGGAGGAGCAGATCGCCAAAGGAGGCGAAAAGGTAATCAACGCAGAGAGTCTCGTGATGATCCAATGCGTCGGCTGCAGAAATGAAGACAGAAATTACTGCAGCAGGATATGTTGTAGCGAGTCTGTAAAGAACGCATTGAAACTAAAAGAGATAAACCCCAAGATGGATATCTACATTCTCTTTCGGGATATGAGAACTTATGGGTTTAATGAGGATTATTACAGGGAAGCGGCAGATAAAGAGGTAAAGTTTATCCGCTATGAACCGCAGGAGAAACCACAGGTGAAAGCGGGTGAGTCGGAGGAGGGTCGGCCTGTGCTAAAGGTTACCTTGCCGGATTATATTTTAGGGGACAAGCTTGAGATAGATGCCGATATCGTTGCTTTGGCGGCTGCCATCATTCCCTCCGCAGGAGGCAAGGAAGTAGCCCAATTATTCAAGATCCCTTTGGGCCCGGATGGTTTCTTCCAGGAAGCCCATGTCAAATTAAGACCTGTTGAGTTTGGTGCAGACGGCGTTTATCTTTGTGGAATGGCTCACTATCCTAAGCATATACCGGAAGCGATTAACCAGGCTTTTGGAGCTGCAGGCCGGGCCTTAACCCTTCTCTCGCATGATATCGTCACGGTCTCAGGTTCTGTTTGCGAGGTGGATGAGAGGAAGTGTATGGGGTGTGGGCAATGTCTCTCCGTCTGTACGTATGGTGCCATAGAGTTTCGTGAGACACGACAGGGCAAAAAAGCTGTCGTGAATCCTGTTCTCTGTAAAGGAGATGGTCTCTGTAACGCAAAGTGTCCCACAGGGGCTATTCAACTAAAGCACTTTACCGATGAAGAGCTGTTAGCCCAAATCGACGCAGTGTGCCCAGATGTGTAAAAGGGTACGAATGAACAAAGTAAGGATTCAAGGGGCCAAGGATTCAAGTGAAAGGCATGAAGGTAAAACCCTTGAACCCTCGAATCCTGGAATCCTTGAACCCTGTTTTCGTATTTAAGAGGTGAAAACGAATGAGTGCACAACTTAAGTTTAAGCCAAGGCTCATAGGTTTTGTATGCCAGTGGTGAGCATACGGCGCTGCTGACCTGGCTGGAGTTTCCAGACTACAATATACAACCGAAATCAGGCTTATTCGTGTCATGTGTTCTGGTAGAGTCGACCTGGCATTTGTCCTCCGGGCTTTCTCAAACGGGATGGATGGGGTGTTTATTGGTGGCTGCCGCCTGAATGAATGTAATTATGATACTGATGGAAATTACCATGCACTCAACATGGTGCTTCTCTGTAGAAAAATAATGGAACACATAGGGCTGAACCCGGAAAGGCTAAAGATCGAATTTATGACTTCCGGTGAAGGAATCCTTTTTGCCGAAGTGATGAGTGAGTTTGGCAAGAAGGTGAATAAGCTGGGACCTCTCGGAAAAGCCGAAGGAATTGACCAAAAGGAGTTAAAGTCCAAACTTGCAGAAATTACAAAGTTAGTCCCCTACATCAAGCTGGTGAAAAATGAGAAGCTGGCGTCACGTCTTGAGAGCCCAGAAGAATATGACAAACTTTTCACCAAAGACGAAATAGACAGGTTATTCAGTGAAGTCATCTCGTACTATATCGATCCGGAAAAGTGCCAGGCCTGTATGACTTGCGCCAAGCGATGCCCTGTAGAGGCGATACTCAGTGCCAAGAACCAGATCCATGTGGTCGATCAAGAGAAATGCATAAAATGCGGAACCTGCTTCGAAGTTTGTCCGCCTAAATTTCGTGCAGTGACGAAGATTTCCGGCGAGCCTGTTCCGCCTCCTATTCCTGAAGAAAAAAGAACCATCGTCAGAAAGGGTAAAGAAAAAGCGGAGAAAGATAAGGAGTGAGGGGAAAAATGGTCACCCCAGGAGGATTAAAATGATGAAGATAAATCCGGATCTTATTTCTCCTTGTGGTCTTTATTGCGGAGTCTGTGCCATTTATATCGCGTACCGTGATCATAATCAAAAGTTCAAGGAGCGGTTAGTGAATCTTTACAAGGGAGGGGTTTCCGGCAAAGGTATCCTTCCTAATACTGAAAACCTTTCGATAGAAGATATTAAATGCCGAGGCTGCTTATCTGACGAACAGTTTATGCACTGCCGACAGTGTGAGATCAGGAAGTGCACAAGAGAGAAAGGTTACACCGGATGTCACCAATGCGATGAATTCCCTTGTCAGTATATTGAAAATTTCCCCATGGCTGTAGGCAAAAAGGTTATCCTGCGGGCTATTCCGTATTGGCGAAAGGTTGGTACTGAAAAATGGATTCAAGATGAAGAAGCCCGCTATATTTGTCCTGAATGCGGCAATAAAGTCTTCCGGGGTGCTGTAAAATGTAATCAGTGTAAAGCGAATTTGGATCTGGACTAGGTTTTTATTGGATCTATTTTCTACATAAAGAGGAGGATCGTTTTTGCCATCCCGAGAAGTATTCTGGAATATACAGTACAGTTACGTGATGTACCTATTGGCAGCGATCGCAGTAGCGTTCTGGCTGTTCGGTCTCTACCGGCGCTATAAGCTTTGGCGCCTGGGCAAGCCGGATGACTGCTCTAAGAACATAGGCAAAAGAATATGGGTCTTCATCCGCACCACCGTTGTCGATGTTTTAGCCCACCGGCGCTTTCTTCGCGAACCCTATTCCGGGATCATGCACCTGATTATCTTCTGGGGTTTTATCATACTCCTTATGGCTGCGGCGATTGATGCCGTAACCCATTACACCAATCGTCATATCATTGGTACTCCTTACCTGTGGTTCTCACTCATCGTTGATATGGGCGGCCTCCTGGTTCTGATCGGGATCATCATGGCTGCCTGCCGCCGTTACATCTGGAAACCCGAGAGGCTGAATACCATACTCGACGATGGCATCGGTCTGGCGTTGATTGCGGTGATACTTATTACTGGCTACATGGTTGAAGGGCTGCGGCAGGCGGCTACCGAACTAACCCTTCACCCTGACTGGGCGGTATGGTCCCCGGGCGGATTTGTCTTGGCCAAAGCCTTTGCCGGCATGAGCCATAACTCTCTTTTGTTCTGGCACAGGTTTTTATGGTGGTTCCATTCAGCGCTGACGATCGGTACCTTCATTTATGTCGGTCTGGTGTTTTCCAAATTACAGCATATGGTCGTATCCCCATTGAATATCTTTTTTCGCTCCCTCGGACCCGTAGGATCCCCTGCCCCCATCGATATTGAAAATGCTGAGACTCTTGGGGCGGGGGCCATCAAGGATTTCACCTGGAAGCAGCTCCTTGACTTGGACGCTTGCACCAACTGCGGACGCTGCCAGGATGCCTGCCCGGCGTGGGCGACAGGCAAACCCCTTTCGCCCAGGAAAGTCGTGCAGGACCTCAAAGTCCACATGCTCAAAGCAGCTCCCAACCAGGCGAGTCAATCCGACAGCGCTCCGACCTTGGTCGGGGAAGCGCCAAGCGAAGCCGAAATCTGGGCATGCACCACCTGCGCTGCCTGCCAAGAGACATGTCCCGTCTATGTGGAACATATTGTTAAGATCATTGACCTCAGACGCAACCTGGTGCTGGCGCAAAGCAAGATGCCGGAAACTGCCCAGCTAATGCTCAGAAATATGCAGTCCAGAGGACACCCATGGGCTGGGATCCAGTCGATGCGGTTGAGGGGCGACTGGACAAGTGGTCTGGAACTCAAGCTATTGGCTGAAGGGGATAGCGCGAATACCCTATTCTGGGTAGGCTGCACCGGGGCTCTGGTCGAGCGCAATGTCGAAGCGACTCTTTCCATGACGAGGGTTCTGAAAGCGGCGGGAGTCGATTTCGCGGTGTTGGGTGAGGCTGAGACCTGCTGCGGTGACCCGGCACGAAGAGCAGGCTATGAGTTCCAGTTTCAGATTATGGCGGAGCAAAATATTGAAATTTTCAAAAACCACCACATTAAAGAGATTATCACCTCCTGCCCCCACTGCTATCATACCATTAAGAATGAGTACCCTCGGTACGGCGGCGATTTCAAGGTCGTTCACTATACCCAGCTGATTGCTGATTTAATCAGGCAGGGCAAATTGAAGCTTACCCATAAGCTGAATTCTATACTCACCTATCATGACCCTTGCTATTTGGGCCGTTATAACGGAGTATATCTGGAGCCACGCCGGATCCTGCAGGCTATTTCAAACCCAAAGCTTGAAGAAATGGGACGTTCGCGAGACACGAGCTTTTGCTGCGGCGGCGGCGGCGGACACATGTGGATAGAAGAACAGCCCGGTACGACAAAGATCAATCAAATGCGTATGGAAGACGTTCTCAAGACCGGGGCTGAGACCGTAGTGACCGCCTGCCCCTATTGTCTACAGATGTTCGAGGAGAGCATCGAACATAAACAGATGAAGGACTCGTTGAAGGCAAGAGACCTCGTCGAACTCGTTGAAGAAGCAATGAAGTAGGCCCTAAACTGGCCCAGCCAGGACCAAACAGGGTTTGGAGCTGAAAATCCGAAATCCGAATATCGAAGCACGAAACAAATTCGAATTTCCAAAATTCAAATTCTCTAAACTCTTTCGTTTGGAACATTTAAAATTTGGTCATTTGAGATTGTTTCGAATTTCGGATTTCTTGCTTCGAATTTAGAGCCCCTTGATAGTGAATAACTTTGTTGCCATTTTGCGCACAATTTTATTCATGAGAAATGAGGAAAGGAATCTTATGAATACGATCGTCTGTGTGAAACAAGTACCCGACCCCGAGATCCCACCGGCCAAATTCAAGATTGACCCCGGGACAAAACAGGTTATTCCTCCCCCTGGAGTGCCGCCTGTGATCAGTGTCTATGATGAAAGAGCCGTTGAGGCGGCATGTCGGCTCAAAGATAAACACAAAGGGAAAATAACAGTGATCAGCATGGGGTCAGCGAAAGCTTCCGACGTGGTCAAGCACGCCATATCGATGGGGGCCGACGATGGGTTTGTTCTCCAGGATGCGGCCTTCGAAAACTTGGATAGCTTTGGTACTGCGTATGTCTTGGGGAAAGCGATCCAGAAAATTGGCGGGTATGACCTGGTTCTGTGTGGCCGACAGGCCGCGGACTGGGGCGCCGGTCAGGTGGGCTCTATTCTGGCCGAAATACTCGGCATCCCTGTCGTGACCCTCGCTTGTGATATCCAGGCAGTGGACAAGACGCTTAAGGTAAAGAGGATAGTGAAGGATGGCTATGAAGTGCTGGAAGCTCCTATGCCAAGCCTGGTTACGGTCAGCAGCGAAATCGGTCTCCCTCGTCTTCCCGGTGGAATGGGCCTCATGCTTGCTCGCAAAAAGCAGATTCCGGTCTGGAAGGCGCAGGATATTGGGGCGGAGTCCTCGCAGCTGGACAAGGCGAACGCCCATATTGAGATCACCGGTCTCTCTGTGCCGACCCGAAAGACCGAGTGCGAGATGGTTGCCGGGGGGACTCCTGGTGAAGCGGCCGTCAATCTGGCCGAAAAGATTAGTAAGCTAATATGATTATAAAAACAGGTGGACTATAGACCTTAGACCTCAGACTGAGAGGGAAAAAGCGTAAATGTGTAAACGCGTATACGCGTCCACGCGTTATCGGCCTTGCGCTTGAACGGAGGATATTCCATGGCTAATCATAAAGGTGTTTTGGTTTGCGGTGAGATTGCTGAAGGGAAACTTGCCCCAATCACGATAGAACTCCTTGGAGTCGGAAGAAAGCTCGCCAATGAACTGGGCGAGGACTTAAGTATCCTATTGATGGGTGGCAAAGCAGGCGGCCTGGGTCAGGAGGCAATCGCCTATGGGGCTGACAAGGTCTATGTTGCCGAAGATAGTCTCCTGGATGATTATAACTCCGATGCCTACACTCAGGCAGCGGCTGGCCTTTGCCAGAAAGTGAGCCCTTCCGTTATGCTTCTCGGCCACACGGATGTGGGCTGCGATTTAGCCCCGCGACTCAATGGTCGCTTAGGGGGTGGTCTCGCAATGGACTGCCTGGCGTTATCCATTGACCCGGCGACCAAGCTCCTTGTCTCGACCCGGCCTGTCTTTGGTGGTAACGCCCACGCCACGATGGTATCGAAGTCTGCCCGGCCTCAGATGGCTACTCTAAGACCGAAAATAGTGCCGCCGGCAGACCGCAATGACTCCCGGCAAGGTCAGGTTATTCCTGTAGAAGGCAAGATCGACCCTTCGGCGCTTAAAGTCAAGGTTATCGAACGGATCAAAGAGGAAGTGGAAGGGGTGAAGCTCGAAGACGCTGAGGTCGTCGTCAGCGGAGGCCGTGGCATAGGTGGTGCTCAGAATTTCGGGATGCTCCGGGAGCTCGCTCAAGTTCTGGGTGGCGCTGTGGGTGCTACTCGACCCGCCTGTGACGAGGGTTGGGCGCCGACGAGGCTCCAGGTGGGCCAGAGCGGAAAGGTGGTCAGCCCTAAGCTATATGTAGCCGTCGCTCTCTCTGGCGCTATGTCGCATATCGCCGGCTGTTTGGGATCGAAGTACATTGTGGCTATCAACAAGGATAAAGAGGCGAATATCTTCAACGTAGCCCACTTCGGCATCGTCGCGGACTATAAAGAAGTCTTGCCTGCCCTGACCGCGAAATTGAAGGAGCTAAAATCAAAATAAGCTGCGGAACTTAAACAACCAAACAAAAAAGGGAGCCCGCCAGCTCCCTTTTTTGTTTGGTGTCTCAGTATCGGTGTCGCATCTACACTCCTCATAAGCGGGTGGAACCACGTGGCCTAGATGCGAAACTTCCGTTGACAAATGTCTTGGGAGATTTAGAATAGAGCCAGAATAGGAAAGAGGCAACTTTTTCCAACAGGGAGAAGGTGAACCTGATGGTCAAAACAAAAAACGTGGGGAAGCAGGAGTCGATGGTCCGTTCCATCTTGGGGAGCATTCTGATCGTCCTGTCTTTTTTCATCTCGGGAATCTTCTGGTTGGGTATTGGGTTGATCGGTGCAATCACTGTTGTTTCTGCTCTCTTTAGATATAGACCGTGGAAGGAGTTTTTGCTGAAGGTCTTCAGCAAAGAAGGTGAAGAAAAGGGATAGGTGAATATTTCACCGTTTTATTGAATGGTGGATCAGGGGGATCAGGGGGTAACCCCAGTGATCCAACCAATGAACTGCACATCCGGGCCATCCCTGCCCTATTCTATGCTTGATTCTTTCAAGCAATGATTTTATTTTAATAGGGAGATTTCATAGCTTATAGGAAACGCAAATTAGTAAAAGCCCGGAAGAAAAAAAGGGAGGGTTTTGAAATGAGACACGGAAAAGCAATAATAGGCATCGGGCTTTGCGCCCTGATCTTTTTCCTTTTCTTAAATGCGGAGGAAGCCCAGGCGGCTACCTTTTACGGGAAGATTGTTGCCATCGAAGGAAATGCGATGCAGGTTAAAGGAAGCGATGGCGGAATTTCACTTTTCTGGGTTGGGCATCGAACCCAGTTCAAGCCAAGGGCTCCCTTATTCGGAGACAGGGTGAAGATCGTGTATGTAATAGATAAACTGAAAAGACGGGCAGTCACCCATCTCACCGTCCTCGGGAGATAGCCAACCTCTCAGGTCTTGACGACGTCAGGTATCATGTGCTTCAACGTTTATGCTTATAGTTTCTTCTTTCCTCTGATCACCCCATTCGGAATATCTTGATTTCAGGTTCTAACATGGAAAGAAATGAAAATATAAAATGCCGGAGGTGGATTCTTGGTCACTTTTTGATTGCTTCCCTCATGTTAGCAGTGGTCGCCACGTTTAACTACAGGGTAGATAGTCTTGGACTATTTCATCCGGACAAAGGTCTCCGCTATGCGATGAGAAATGTCCTGGAAGGTAGGATGGTGGCCGGCCTCCTCCCCTATCACGATCGTGAATTCCAAAAGATGATTGTAGAAAACAGTCCCTCTCCGGCGGAGATCGTGGTGCTGGGTTCTTCGAGGAGTATGGAGCTGAGAGGCCGGTTCATTGTTACCCAAAAGACTTTTTTTAACCATTCCGTTGCCGGAGCAACCCTGGAGGATGCCATTGCCATAACGGGCGTTTACAAGGTCAGGGGAAGATTACCAAACACCGTGATACTCGCCCTGGATCCATGGATGTTCAATAAAAATAATGATACAACCCGTTGGCAGGCGCTTATGTTCTATTATAAAAAGATGCTGACGGAGATTTACGGGAAGGCATTGAATATTCAACGAACCCGGCGTTACAAATATCTGGAGCTCATCAATGGTGAATACACTCTGCTCAATGTTAAAGATTTCAAAAAGACCCGGAAGATAAAGGAAAAGAGGGCGCAATATACCACAACCACCACAGAGGTCGATGATTTTGTCCGCGAGCCTGATGGGAGCCTCCATTACCCTTTGAGCATGAGAGATAAGAAGGATGAAGCCCTGCGACAGGCCGCCCGTCGGTATGTGACGAAACCGGAGAGGTATTTTAGAGACTTTCATGCCCTGTCGAATCTGAAACTCTTTGAAGATTTTGTAAATTACTTGAAAGGACAGGGTACCCGGGTTGTCATTCATCTCTCACCGTTTCACCCGGTTGCATACGAGGGAATCAAGGAAAAGTTTCCCATGGTATTAGAAGCCGAAGATTACCTGCGGGATTTTGCTTCGAAACAGAATATTCTCCTGATGGGTTCCTACGACCCTGCAAAATACAATTTCGAAAACAAAGACTTTATAGACGGGTCTCACGGAAATGAGAAGGTTGCAAAGAAAATTTTTGAAGGGTTTCCTTTATAGGTCACATAAATAATAAATCCCCTCTGACGAAGGGATTTAGCATATTCTTATACGGCTTATCAACAATGAAGAACCGTCCCCATTTCTCTCTCTCAAATACTTTATTACGATTGCCTGGGCCTCATTACTCCCTCAAGGGTGTCCGCCGGTCGACCCTTCATGTGGTGTCGCTTGCCGGCGTCTCCTTTGGGAGAAAGGAAAGAGGGTGAGCCGAATCCTCCCTACGAGGATTCGGCTCCATTGGTTTGTGTCTCTACGCATTCGGAAGAGAGGAATCTCTTTACTCCAGCTTGATGTTG
>Ga0316628_100003404_pt1 | contig 12240 bp, 3 predicted proteins | sample OWC_Aug_M2_C1_D5_FD_207648 | JGI IMG/M metagenome (GOLD analysis project Ga0316628, IMG submission 207648) | Wetland soil microbial communities from Old Woman Creek delta, Ohio, United States - OWC_Aug_M2_C1_D5_C | ecosystem: Environmental > Terrestrial > Soil > Wetlands | place: USA: Ohio...
GGGGAACGCCTCGACGCCCGACCCGATCGTCGACCAGTTGATGAAGGACATCCGAACCTCCACGAAGGAAGGAACGGTCAAGGACAACCCGAATCCCCTGTACCAGACGTTCTCGTTCCAGGTGAACGTCAGCAGTCTCAATCGCTTCCCGACCACTCGGCTGGACTACAACATCACCTCGAAGCACCGGCTGAGCGGCGTCTTCAACTACCAGAAGTACTACACGGACCGGGACACGACGAACAACTTCGAGGGACAGTTCCCCGGCTCCCCGGTCTACGACGGGCAGCAGTCGAAGCGCTACGCGTATTCCAGCACGCTGCGTTCGGTGTTGAGCAGCAACATGGTCAACGAGGCGCGATTCGGCGGGTCGGGATCGCCCGTCTATTTCTGGCCGCTCATCAACGCGGACATGTGGAAAGGGACGTCCTTCAACCAAGGAGGCTACTCGCTGCGTTTCAGCACGGCGCTCGGCAGCCTCACCAATCCCGACGCCCGGAACGGCAACAGCGGCGGCGGCAACCAGCAATCGCGCAACGCCGACGACAAGACCTTCGAGGACACCCTCAGCTGGCTGAAGGGCTCGCACAGCCTGACGTTCGGCGTCGCCTACAGCCGGTTCACGGCGTGGATGAAGGACAAGTGGACGGTGCCGTCGATCAACTTCGGCCTGGTCAACGATCCGGGCGGAGCGGGCGTGGATCCGGCGCTGAGCTTCCTGGTCGCGTCGAACTTTCCCTCGGGCGCTGACATGCCGACCATCCAGGGAATGTACGCCCTGCTGACGGGACACGTCAGCGGCATCAACGGCGTCGCACGACTGGACAACGGCGGCACCTACCAGTACATGGGGCAGCTGGACCAGTTGATGCGGATGAACACCCTGAGCGGCTACGCGTCCGACTCGTGGCGCCTCAGGCCGAACATGACGTTGAACGGCGGCCTGAGGTACGAGGTGCTGCTGCCGTTCCAGCCGCTGAACAACGCCTGGTCGAGGCCCACCATCGAGACCATCTTCGGCAGTACCGGCCCGGGTGCCGACTTCGTGCCGGGTGCGCTCGTCACGAACCTGGGCAACCTCTTCAAGCCCGGGGTCCAGCAAGGTGTGCCTTGCCGGACGTCGCCGACCGTCAGCTACTCGTGCTTCTATCCCTACACCAAGGGGACGAGCGGGTACGCGACCGACTGGAACAACCTGGCACCGTCGGTTGGCTTCAACTGGTCGCCGACGATGAAGCAGAGCCTCGCCCGGGCGATCCTCGGTGATCAGCCCATCATCCGAGGCGGATTCTCGATCGGGTACACGCGCAACGGCCTGGGAGATTTCTCCGGCGAGTACAACTACAACCCGGGCGGCTCGATTCCGGTCCAGCGCTCGGTGGGCAACAAGAACCTCGGGACCGCCCCGATCCTCCTTCGGGAGCCGAGCAAGCTCGGTCCCGCGACGTTCGCGTCGACACCGGATTGGCCGCTGACCGACATCAAGACGGCCGATGCGAACATGTTCGATCCGAACATCCAGGTGCCCTACGCGCAGACCTACAGCTTCGGCGTGCAGCGGGTCCTCACCAAGACGCTGGCGGTGGAGGCGAGGTACGTCGGCACGAGGTCGCGAGCGGGGTGGACCGACCTGAACTACAACGAGATCGACATCCAGAACAATCACTTCATCGACGAGTTCAAGGTGGCGATGGCCAACCTGCAGGCGAACATCGCGGCCGGCAAAGGGAACACGTTCGCCTACACGGGCGCGTCGGGCACCAACCCGCTGCCGACCTACCTCGCCTACTTCCAGGGCCTGTCGGCCGACAAGGCGGGGGATCCGAAGAACTACACGAGCAGCAACTTCAGGAGCAGCACGTATTACAACGCGCTGGCGCAGCGGAACCCGCAGCCGTTCACTGCCGCCGGAACGGGTTCGAGCGGGCTCAACGGCAGCCAGACGTATATCGACAATGCCATCAAGGCCGGCCTGCCGCCGAACTTCTTCATGGTGAACCCGGATCTGCGTGGCGGGCTGTTCATCATGAGCAACGGCGGGTACACCAGGTACGACTCGCTGCAGACGGAGGTCCGCTATCGCGCGGCGAGGAATCTGAGGTTCGACGTCAGCTACACGTATGGCCGGCAGATTGGGTCCACCCGCTACTCCTTCAAGGTCGAACGCGTCCAATCCGTGTCGACCGGCGGTGTCCCCCAATCGCTCAGGGCGAACTGGGTGTACGAGTTGCCGTTCGGCCAGGGCAGGTGGCTGGGAGGCGGCGTCGGGCGCGCCATGAACATGCTGATTGGCGGCTGGAACATCAACGGTATCTTCCGCGTGCAGAGCGGCCGCCAGATCGATCTTGGAAACGTCCGCCTGGTCGGCATGACCCAGGCCGACGTCGAGAAGATCTTCAAGCTGCAGTTCGACGAGAACAACCGCGTCTGGATGTGGCCGAAGGACATCCGCGACAACACCGTGAAGGCGTTCAGCGTCAACGCCATCAACGCCGACGGGTACGGAACGCAGGGACCGCCCTCGGGCCGGTACTTCGCGCCGGCCAACGGCCCCGACTGCATCGAAACGATCCCGAGCGGCTACGGGCAGTGCGGAACTCGACAGCTGATTGTCCGGGGACCGCTGTACGCGCGGCTCGACATCAGCTTCAACAAGCGAATCTACATCACGAAGGCGTTCTACTTCGACGTGATGGCGCAAGTGATGAACGCGCTCAACCGCGTGAACTTCACGCCGGTGTCCGGCATCGGCAGCAACCCGGACAGCTTCGAGGTGAGGAGCCAGGACGCCGCCCGTGCGACGCAGCTCTCGTTCCGAGTCAGCTGGTAGTCGAACGGACAGGTGGTGAACGTCAACCGGTCGGCGCGCTCGTGCCGGCCGGTTTCTTTTCGTACGCGCAGATTACGCGGAGCATAGATCCGCTGATTACGCAGAGTATGGATCCGCTGATTACGCAGAGTATGGATCCGCTGATTACGCTGATTACGCCGATTTCTTCACAGTTATGAATCTGTGTAATCTGCGTAATCTGCGGAACAATTCCTCGGCGTGAATCTGCGGAACAATTCCTCGGCGTGAATCTGCGGATCGATTCCTCGGCGTGAATCTGCGGATCGATTCCTCGGCGTGATCTGCGCCGCGTAATCCGGGGAGTCAGCATGCGACGAACGACCTCGGCGTTCCGCACGTCGGTGACCATCGGCCTGGTGGGGCTCGCGCTGACGTCGGCGCCGAACGCCCAGCAGGCGCAGCAGCCGCAGGTGCCGGCGTTCCGCAGCTCCGTGACGCTGGTGCCCGTCGACGTCAGGGTGGTTGACAAGACCGGCAGGCCAATCACCGATCTCGAGCAGAAGGACTTCACGGTCCTCGAGGACGGAGTGCCGCAGCAGATCGGCCAGTTCTCGAGACTGGAATTGGCCACGGAACCGGCAACGCCGGGAGCCACGGTGCCCCGCCGCCTGTCCTCCTTCTCGTTGTCCCCTCAGAAGAACCGCGTGTTCCTCCTCGTGCTGGGCCGCGGACGGCTCCAGGAACCGTCCAAGGGCGTCGATGCTCTCATCCGGTTCGTGCGCGAGCAGTTGTTGCCGCAGGACCAGATCGCCGTGTTCGCCTACGACCGCGCCACCGACTTCACCACGGATCACGAGGAGGTGGCACGGCTGCTCGACCGGTTCAGGAGGCTCCACGAGGGAATCGACATGGAAATCGGCCTGCAGATCAACAGCGGGATGGCAGCCGTGTACGGGGCGCGCGTCATTCCGAGGTCGCTGCAGGGACGAATCGATCAGATCTTCGACAGCCCCACGCTTCAGTCGCGTCCCGCGGCGCCGGGGCAGGCAGCTGGCAGCAAGGTGAACCAGGACGTCAAGGAGCAGACATCCGCGATGCAGCGCGTGGACGTCGAGCGGCAGGCCGAGGTGCTCGACAGGCTCGCTCTTCAGGCCGCGAAGCTGGGCGGTGCAGGCGCTGCGGGCGCGACGCCTCGCGACCCGATGTACACGGAGCTCGAGCAGATGGAGGCAGGCCTGTTCGCCGACCTGTCACTCGACGACTTCATGTCGATCACCGGCCAGAGCCTCCAGGACCTGGGCAACCTGTATGCCGGCATCGAGTACCTCCGGCACCTCGACGGCGAGAAGCACCTCGTGTACGTCAGCGAGAAGGGCATGAACCTGCCGCGGCTCGACGAGGACGAACTGCTGTGCGCGGCCGCGAACGACGCCCGCGTCGTCATCGACACGTTCCAGACGGGTGGAATCTACATCGCCCAGGCGGGAGGCGATCCGGTCAACTCGTGGAGCGAGGCCTTCGCGAAGAAGACGATGAAGACGCTCGCCGATCTGACCGGCGGCGTCTCCGCCGTGATGGAATCCGGCAAGGTGGCGATGGACAGGCTCGACGGGACGACGAAGGCGGGATACGTCATCGGCTACTACCCGGCCGGCGCCCAATGGACCGGCAAGTACCGAGCGATCACGGTGAAGGTGAATCGCCCGGATGCAACCGTCCTGTATCGGCACGGCTACTACAGCCGCCCGGAAATCGGGGCGTTCGACCGCAGGGGGTTCATCACGCGCGATCGCCTGACGGCGTCGCTGGCGTTCAGGCGGACGATCAACGACATTCGCGTGAAGATGGACGCCTCGATGTCGAGAACCGAGAACGGCCACGAGATCACGGTGACGGCGACGATCGACCCGACGCGCCTCGCCCTGAGGGTCGTTGACGGCTATCACGTCGGCGAGATCGACGTCGCGGTGGCGGCGATGGACGAAAGCGGGCAACAGCAGGTGGGGGGCGCGTATCAGAGAGCGCAGGTGAAGCTGTCCGAGGAGGCGTATCAGCGCGCGCGCAAGGACGGCATTCCCTACAAGGCGCGGTTCGTGACGAATCCCGGCGCGCGCAAGGTCCGGATGGTCGTCTACGACTTCAAGGCGGACCTGGTCGGAAGTGCGGACGCGAAGGTCGTCTAACGACGACCCGACGTGCTCAGCTGCTCGACGGCCCGGCGGGCAGCGTCGTTCCGGGGATCGAGGCGCACCGCCTCCTGAAACTGCTGGAGCGCCTCCTGCGGTCTGCCGGTGTTGGCCAGCGCCACGCCCAGGTTCATGCGCGCGCTCTCGAAGTCCGGTTTGAGTCGGACGGCTTCGGCGAAGTGCGGCAGCGCCTCCTGCAGCTTGCCCTGCTGCGCAAGCGCGGCCCCGAGGTTGTTGTGGGCGTCCGGGGCGTCCGGGGCAATGCTCAACGCCGCCCGGTAGTGTGCGATCGCCTCGTCCAGCCTCTGCTGGCGCGCGAACACGGTGGCGAGATCCAGGTGAGCGGCGGCGAGATCGGGCTTCAATCGCAGCGCCTGCGACAGCCTCGACATGGCGTCCTCGTACCTCCCCTGCGTGGCGTAGGTCGCACCCAGCTCGTACTGCGCTTCGGCCGACCGGGGCTGCAGCCGCGCGGCCTCGGCGAAATGCGACAGCGCCTCGTCCAGCCGACCCTGCAGGCGCAGCGTGCTCCCCAACGCGAGGTGCGCGTGATAGGCGTCGGTGTGCATCGTCACCTCGGTGGTGCGCGTCCACATCGACACGCTGTCCCGCCAGTAGCCGACCTGCGCCCGCGCCGAAACGGCGCAGGCGACAACGACGATGACAGCGGCGACGGCCGCCATCATTTCCCGGCGCGGCACGCGGACGCGCGCGAGGAGGTCCGGCACGCCCCACGCCATCATGATGAAGATGCCGATGAGCGGCACGTAGGTGAACCGATCGGCCATGCCCTGAACGCCGACCTGCACGAGCCCGATCACCGGCAAGAGGGTCACGAGGTACCAGAACCAGCCGACGAGCAAGTACGGGCAACGTGCGGCCAGCCGCACCACGGCGAGCGTGATTGCCGCAAGCAGCAGGACGGCGCCGGCGAGCTGCCAGGCGGGGATGGACTGGGGAAATCCGTAGTACGGCACCAGCCCGGCCGGCCACAGCATCTTGCCCAGGTAGGCGACGTAGCTGACCAGCGCGTTCTCGACGCGCAGCGTGAACGGAGCGGCCTGAAGATCGCTCACGGCGCCAGCCGCGCGCTGCGTGAGTACCGCAACGATGCTGCCGGCGAGGGCGAGTGCAAACAGCGGGAGTTTCTCGACCATGAGAGCAAGGAGATTGTCCCTGCCCGCTGGCCTGCCCCGAGCGAGCGCAGCCGAAGTTCGCGAGTCGAAGGGCCCCTGGTCCCCGGTGCGAGTTCTGAGCTCCTGGGCCTTGGTGCGGGTCCCTTGTCTTGTGTGCCGCCTTTCTCGACGTGGCTTCGGAGGGTGGGCCTCGGGTTTCGGGCGGTCGGACGACGACGGCCGGCCAAGGCCCAAGGTCGAAGGCCTAAGGCCGACGCCGCTCAGCCTCCCCAGCGGCCAGACGTCGACGAGCAGCAGCACCAGCGGCAGCGTCACGATCATCGGCTTCGCCATCAAGCCAAGGGCGAAGGTGAGGACCACGAGCACGTACCGCGCCGCGCCGCGCTTGTGGACCCACCACACGTACGCCCATATCGCCATCATCCAGAAAAGCGTGCTCAGGACGTCCTTCCGCTCGGTGATCCAGGCGACCGATTCGACGTGAAGCGGATGAACCGCGAAGAGCGCCGCGACAAAGCCGCTGCGGCCGACCGAACCGGTCAGGCGCCACAGCAGGCCGAAGAGCAGGAGCGTGTTGGCGACGTGCAGGAGCAGGTTGGTGACGTGGTGCGGGCCGGCCTTCATGCCGTAGATCTGGACGTCTGTCATGTGGGAGAGCCACACCAGCGGCATCCAGTAGCCGGCGTGTGCGCTGGTGAACGCCCAACCGATTGCGCCCCACGTCAATCCGCCTGCTACGTGCTGGTTCTCGCTGACTTGCACCGGATCGTCGAGCTGCACGAAGTCGTAGTGCCGGACGGGGGCGAACACCGCGAGGTTGAGGACCATCAGGGCGAGCACCATCGCGACGGCCCACCAGGGGAAGGAAGCACGAAGGCGGGGGTCCACGTCATCGGTCTGGCGCCGGTCTTGGGGCCCGCGAGTCATGTCTCGCGCTCTGAGATGCTCTGTTTGCATGAGCCGACAAGGGGTGAGGACCAATCATTCTACGTCGCCTCGCACCGAGGCTATCCAACGGCGTGAATCCGGCACTCCAACCTCATGGATGACGCGGGCCTGCGCACGTGCACATTCGCGTTTTTCGGCGTTTCCTGGCGGTCTTTGCTGGCACATGAGCTGCTGAGTGGACGGTTCGTTCGCGGCCATCGAACGGCGTCGTCCGACGAAACGCGCGTCGTCCGACCATCCGACTTGACTGGGATGCCGGCGCAGACGTAATGTGAGCCGCGAATTCGGGACCCACTGCAGTCTGGGTCTCGACCTGCTCCCTCCACACGGTGCCGTCCCGAGCGTCCGGTAGGCTTCGTGCCACCCGGACTCGTCTCGAACCGCCGGATCGCCGGCGCCCGTCGCCGCTGCCCCCTTCGTCGTTCGTCGTCCGCCCGCGTCACTCGGCTGTCGCCATGCCCGTGCCCGTTTCGGCGTTCGGTGCTCGCGTCGCCAGCGGATCACCCGTCGCTTCATAACCGTCGCGCCGCCGTCGTCTGATTCCTACCCGTTCGCCGGCGTCATCTTCGCGGGTCGCATTCATACCGTCGGGTTCATACCGTCGTTGGCATCCAGCGGTCGGGCCCCGAGCTCTCTTTCCTGAACGAGCCCGCCTCAGTGCCGGGCGCCGCGGAGGAGAGCCGTGCCTTGCACGCCCCCTCCCTTACGCACGCGTGTATTGCGGCCCTCGTCGTGAGGCCGCTTTCAGCGCCGGTCGCCACGGCGACCGTTCTCGACACGGGTCAACGGAATTCACGCGGACCACGCTCCGGGGACGCCAACGATCTTGGAGGACGCACGTCGGCGTGCCCGGGCGAAACGAGGGGAGGCACGTGTATGTCAAGGTGGCCAATTTGCGCGTTTCTCGGGCTGGTGTTGCTGTTGTCCAGCGCGCCCGCAGTCAATGCCCAGTCCACCGCGTCGATTTCCGGCGTGGTCAAGGACTCCGCCGGCGGCGTCGTCCCCGGCGTTACGGTCGTCGTCAAGGACGAGACGCTCGGGAGCACGTTCCAGGCGCTCACGGGCGCTGACGGTAGCTATCGGGTACCGGCGCTGCAGGCCGGCTCCTACACGGTTACCGCGTCGCTTACGGGCTTCAAGACCGCCGAAGCGAAGGGCATCCGCGTCTCGATCGGGCAGCCGGTCTCGATCACGCTGACGCTCGAGGTCGGCACCCTGGAAGAAACGGTGACGGTCGCGAGCAGCGCCGAGCTCGTCAACACGACGACGGCCACCGTCGCGGCAACGCTGAACGCCGATCAGCTGAACCGCATGCCAACGCCGACCAGAAACGCCCTGAACGCGATCACGTTCCTGCCTGGCGTCAACACGCCGGGGACGAACCGCGATTCGACGATCAACGGCCTGCCGGAAACGTTCCTGAGCATCACGCTCGACGGCGTCAGCAACAACGACAACTTCCTGCGCTCGACCGACGGTTTCTTCGCCTCGGTCTACCCGCGCCAGGACGCCGTCGAAGCCGCGTCAGTGACACTAGCCGCTGCCGGCGCCGAGGTAGGCGGCGGAACCGGCGCCGTGACGATGGCGTTCCAGACGCGGTCGGGCGGCAACCGCTTCTCCGGCAGCGTGTACCAGTACCTGAGGAACCCGGCCCTCAACTCCAACTACTACTTCAACGAAATCAATCACCTGGAGAAGAACCAGATACGCCTGTACCAGTACGGCGCGCGCGCCGGCGGCCCGATCATGATTCCGGGCCTGTTCGACGGCCACAACCGGGCGTTCTTCTTCATCCACTACGAGCAGTTGCGCTTCCCGAACAGCTTCACTCGCACGCGCTACGTGCTGAACCAGCGGGCGCTCGACGGCTGGTTCCGCTACGAGTGCCAGACCGGAGTGGTCTGTGAGGTCAACGTGCTGAATCTGGCGAAGAACAACGGCCAGATCTCGGCGACAGACCCGTTGGTGATGTCGCTGCTCGGCAAGATCGAATCGGCCATGAAGACGACCGGCACGCGCAGCGAATATGACCCGTTGACCGATCAGTACGTGTGGCAGAGTCCGGGCAGGCTGTTCGAGCACCAGCCGACGATGCGGCTCGACTTCAACCTCACGGACAAGCACCGATTGAGCTGGTCGTTCTCGTTCATCACTGCCGAGCGCGACCCGGATTACCTGAATTCTGCAGATGGCCGGTTCCCGGGCACGCCGAACTATCGGCTCTACACGTCCACACGGCCACTGATGTCCTTCACGCTCAGGTCCGCGATGTCCTCCACCATGGTCAACGAGCTGAAGGGCGGGCTCACTGCCTTCTATGGCTACTCGCGCTTCGGCGCCAACTCGAGCAACGGGCCGCAGACGTTCGAGGATTCTGGCGGTTTCGCGATCGATTTCGACGCCAACATCGGCCTGACGAACTGGTACACCCAGCTCACGCCAAGCTGGCGTGCTGCGCCAACTTACAGCGTGTCGGACAACGTCACGCTCCTGCGCGGGAAGCACAGTCTCACCTTCGGCGGTTCGGCGCTCATTTCCACCGCCAAGGAGTACGCGCAGACGATGGTGCCGTCGATCAGCCTGCGCTTCAACACGCTCTTCGATCCCGCAAGGGGGTTGTTCAACTCCACCAACTTTGCGAACGCCTCCTCGGGGCAGCTCAACGATGCCCGCGACTTGTACGCGCTACTTACCGGCCGCGTAGGCACGGTCGGCGGCCAGGCCGCGCTCGACCCCAATACCAACCAGTACGTGGCGTTCGGGCCTCGATTGTTCGCGGGGAGAATCGGCGTCTACGGCGGTTACCTGCAGGATTCCTGGAAGGTGAAGCCGAACCTCACTCTTACGGGTGGCCTGCGCTACGACGTGCAGACCCCGTTCGTGGCGGCCAACGACACCATGTCTGCCGTCACGCTGGCCAGCATGTGCGGCATGTCGGGGATCGGCGACGGCGGGATGTACAGCAGGTGCAACTTCCTCAACCGGCGCACAGACGGCGCCACGCCGGAGTTCATCCAGCTGAAACGAGGCACCGAGGGGTACAAGACAGACCGGAACAACTTCGCACCGTCGGTGAGCGTCGCGTGGCGGCCGAACGTGCAGGGCGGCTTCCTGCGGACGATCCTCGGGAACCCGGAACAGGCGACCATTCGCGCCGGGTGGTCGGTTGCCTACGAACGCCACGGCATGACCGATTGGACGAGCACGTACGGCAGCAACCCGGGCACGACCATCTCGCTGAGCCGCAGCCAGGACAGCGGTCTCGTGTTGCCCGGCGAATCGTGGCCGGTCCTGCTCAGTCAGAAGAACCGCCTGTACAACCAGCCCTTCCCCCAAAGCCCCACCTACCCCATCGCGGTTCGCCCTGCAAGGCTCGACGACTTGTACGGCTTTGCACCCGACATCCAGATCGGGAGGGCGCAGACCTGGATGGTCGGGCTCCAGCGCGCGCTGACCTCGGACATGGCGGTCGAGATCCGCTACGTCGGCACCTACGGCACGGACCAGTGGTCCCAGCTCGACTGGAACGGCATTCGCGGAGAGAACCTGGTCGCCAACAAGTTCATGGACGAGTTCAAGCTGGCCATGGCGAATCTCACCGCGAACAACGCCTCGGGCAGCAGCAGCCGGCGCGGGTCGTTCGCCTACTTCGGTCCGGGCACGAACACGAGCCCGCTGCCCATCTACCTTGCCTACTTCAACGGACGGACGGACTCTACGTCTTCGTCGGCCTACACGGGGGGGTCGGACACCTGGAAGAACAGCACCTACGTGGCACGGCTCGCGGCGCACAACGCCTCGCCGACGGGCGCGGCGGGCGACCTCGACGGCACGCAGCAATTCCGGGACAACGCGGCCAAGGCCGGCTACGCGCCGAACTTCTTCGTACCCAACCCCGTCGTCGGCGAGGTGGGCATCTACGACAGCGGGGCGTTCAGCGACTACGAAGCCCTGCAGCTCGAACTGCGCCGTCGGTTCTCGCGCGGCCTCTCGGCCGGCGTCAGCTATCAGTACGCGATCGAAGGCGGCTCGGCCTTCGACGGCTTCAGCTTCGGCCGGACCATGGTGTACGGAGGGAACCTCCGGCACGCCATCAAGACCCAGTGGGACTGGACGGTTCCGGTCGGCCACGGTGAGAGGTTCGGCAGCGGCATGCACCCGATCCTCAACGGGATCCTCGGCGGCTGGAGCGTCAACGGCGTCGGCCGCATCCAGGCGCGCGTGCTGGACTTCGGGAACGTGCGGCTGGTAGGAATGACCGCGAAAGACCTCCAGAAGATGTACAAGTACTACTTCACCACGAACGCGACGTCGGGCCTGACGGAAATCTGGATGCTGCCCGAGGACGTGAGGCTCAATACGCGTCGGGCGTACAGCACGAGCACGACGAGCGTTGACGGGTACTCGACGAGCCTGGGGGCGCCCACCGGTCGGTACATCGCGCCGGCCAACCAGGCCGACTGCCTGCAGGTTCGCTCGGGTGACTGCGCGCCACGCACGCTGTTGATCCGCGCTCCGTGGTTCACGCGGTTCGACATCGGCGCGGCCAAGCGCTTCGATGTCAGAGGCAGGATGAACATCGAGGTGCGGTTCGATGTTCTCAACATCTTCGACAACATCAACTTCAATCCGGTGACGAGCCCGGGAACGAGCGTGAACATCTTCAAGGTGACAAGCGCTTACACCGACGCGAGCAACACGTACGATCCGGGCGGTCGGCTGGGCCAGTTCATGCTGAGGTTCAGCTGGTAGCTGGACCGACTCAGGAATCAGGATTCGGGATTCAGGATTCAGGTGAAAGGAACGGGGCGCACGTTCCTAGTACCTGACTCCTGATTCCTGACTCCTGATTCCTGACAAGAGCCTCTCTGATGCTGAAGTTCGCTCGTGCGCGGGTGGCCGTCGCGTTGATTGGGCTGAGCGTGGCCGGGGGCGGCTCCTCCCCCCGCCTTGCAGCCCGCCAGCCCACACCCGCCAGCAATCGGCCGGCCCCCCTTGCGGTGGATTTCGTCGCGGTGGAAGCCGACGGCACGCCCGTCGCCGATCTCCAGCCTTCGGACGTCGAGGTCAGGCTGAACGGTCGCGTACGGAAACTCGTGTCCGTTCGCCGCGTAAGCGTCACCCTGCCTGTGCGAGAAGGCGCGATCGGGCCGGTGCCGCCGCCGTATTCGACGAACCA
>Ga0316628_100003405_pt1 | contig 12239 bp, 10 predicted proteins | sample OWC_Aug_M2_C1_D5_FD_207648 | JGI IMG/M metagenome (GOLD analysis project Ga0316628, IMG submission 207648) | Wetland soil microbial communities from Old Woman Creek delta, Ohio, United States - OWC_Aug_M2_C1_D5_C | ecosystem: Environmental > Terrestrial > Soil > Wetlands | place: USA: Ohio...
GGACATCTCCTGGGGAAACCAGATCCGGTCCTATGTCTTCCACCCCTACAACATGGTCAAGGACCACCGCACCGACGTCGAAACGTCGAACATCCAGAACGTGATGGACGGCGATCTCGACGCCTTTATCAAGGCTTATTTGCTGGAATACAACCAATCGTAACCGGAGACGGCTTGGAACCACTCGAGGATCTAAAAAACCGGCGTCTTGAAAAACTGAAAAAGCTCGAGGAGAGCGGCGTTTCCCCGTTCGCCTATTGGTTTGACCGGTCCCACACCGTCCGGGAGGCGCTCGCGCAGCATGCTGCGCGGAAGGACGGGCCTCCGCTCACCGTCGCCCTGGCCGGCCGGCTCATGGCCATCCGGAGGATGGGGAAGGCGAGTTTCGGCCACATGATGGATGCGACCGGAAGAATCCAGATATACGCGGCCACGGACCAGATCGGCGAAGACGCCTACCAGGTCTTCAAACTTCTGGACATCGGCGATTTCATCGGCGTCAGGGGCGAGGTCTTCGTGACCCGGACGGGGGAGATCACGGTCCAGGCGAGGGAACTGACGCTCCTGTCCAAATCGCTCAGGCCTCTGCCCATCGTCAAGGAGAAGATGGAAGGAGACGAGAAGGTCGTCTTCGACGCCTTCGCGGACAAGGAGACCCGGTACCGCCAGCGGTATGTCGATCTCGCGGTCAACGCGGACGTCAGGCAGACCTTCATCCTGCGTTCCGGAATCGTCGCGGAAATCCGCAGCTTCCTCGGGGCGAAGGGTTATCTCGAGGTCGAAACGCCGGTGCTCCAGCCGCAGTACGGCGGTGCGTTCGCCAGACCCTTCGTCACCCATCACAACGCGCTCGACATGGACCTGTTCCTGCGCATCGCGGACGAACTGTACCTGAAGCGGCTCATCGTCGGCGGATTCGAGGGCGTGTACGAAATCGCAAAGGATTTCCGGAACGAGGGGATGGACAAGGACCACAATCCCGAATTCACGATGCTCGAGCTGTATGTGGCGTTCCGCGACTATGTCTTCATGATGGGGCTTGTCGAGGATATGGTTCATTCTGTTTGCGCGGCTCTCTTCAAGTCCCCGACAGTCACCTATCAGGGAATTCCGCTCAATTTCACCCCCCCATGGACGCGAATGACGTTTTTCGAGGCGATCCAGAGGCACTCGGGCGCCGACTGTTCCGACAAGGATGCCGGAGCCCTGCGAAACATCGCCAGGGACCTGCGTCTTGAAATCGAAGGTGATCCGCCAAAGGGGAAACTGCTGGACGAGATCTTCGCACAGACGGCCCAGCCCAAACTCGTCCAGCCCACGTTCATCACCGATTATCCGGTCGAACTGTCGCCTCTGGCGAAACGGCACCGTTCCAAGCCCGGCCTGGTCGAACGGTTCGAAGGTTTCGTCGCCGGCAAGGAAATCTGCAACGCGTTCAGCGAACTCAACGATCCCATCGACCAGAGGCGCAGGTTCGAGGACCAGGCCAGGCTCAAGGCGGCCGGGGACGAGGAGGCCATGGTGTTCGACGAGGATTTCCTGCGCGCGCTCGAGTACGGCATGCCGCCCACCGCCGGACTCGGAGTCGGGATAGACCGGCTCGCCATGCTGCTCACCGACGCGCCCTCCATCAGGGACGTGATCCTCTTCCCGCACATGCGCCTGGAAAAAAGCGAATGAACGACACAACGGAAACCGCATGAAAGCCTGGATGCCATACGAGGCCTTCATTGCGAGGCGGTACCTGGCCGCGAAGCGGAAAACCGGATTCATCAACCTGATCACCTATATTTCCGTGGCCGGGGTGGCCATCGGCGTCGCAGCCCTGATCATTGTGCTCTCGGTGATGAACGGATTCGAATCCGAGGTCCGTTCCCGCATCATCGGCTTCGACACGCATATCCGCATCCGGACCTACCACGATGCGGGCATCGATTCGGCGGCAGCGGTGATCGAAAAAATCAGGGGCATTCCGCACATCGTCGGCGTCTCGCCGTACATTCTCGACAAGGGAATGATCCAGGCGGAGGGGAGGAATGACGGATGCCTGATCCGCGGCGCGGATCCTCGGACCGTGAACGACGTCACCGACCTGGAGAAGAATATCGTTTATGGAAAACTGGACCTGAACACGGTGGAGCGCCCGGGCGGAAGGCCGCTACCGGGAATCGTGCTGGGACGGTACCTGGCCGAGAGGCTCTATGTCGAGCCGGGGGACGTCGTGACGATTTTCGCCCCCACCGGAGTCCATTCCATGCTACAGATGCCCCCGGTCAAGCAGTTCGTCGTGAGCGGGTATTTCGAAACCGGCATGTATGAATACGATAACACCTACGTCTACATCTCCATCCAGGCCGCCCAGGAATTGTTCAGGATGGGCGAAAAAGTCTCCGGGGTCGAAATCCGCCTGGACGATCTGTTCAAAGCCGACCAGGTGGTTTCCGCCATCGAGAAGAGGCTTGGATTTCCCTATTATCCGATGACCTGGTTCGAGATGCGCAAGAACCTGTTTTCCTGGATGCAGCTCGAGAAATGGGCGATGTTCATCATCCTTTCGCTCATCATCATGGTGGCGGCATTCAACATCGTCAGCACCATGATCATGGTCGTGATGGAAAAGACCAAGGAAATCGGGGTGCTCAAATCCATGGGGGCGACGTCCGGCGGCGTCATGCGGATTTTCCTGATCCAGGGGGGCGTGGTCGGCGTGGTGGGAACGGCACTCGGCCTGGCCATCGGTTACGGCCTCTGCTGGGCGCAGTTGAAATACAAGGTGTTTTCGCTTCCCGGTGACGTCTATTTCATCAGCGTGCTTCCGGTCAAGATGGAAATTCAGGATTTTCTACAGATCGGGGCCGCTGCGGTTCTCATCTGCGTGGTGGCTTCTCTCTATCCGGCCAAGAAAGCCGCCTCGCTCATCCCGGTGGAAGCCATCCGCTATGAATAGGAACGTCCGAACGGTCCTTCTCAGGGCTGAAAATTTGCACAAGAATTATCAATCCGCTGAGAATCAGGAACTCCGCGTGATCAAGGGTATAGACTTGAAGATCGCCGAGGGGGAAATTCTTGCCATTATCGGCCCTTCAGGCGTGGGGAAGAGCACCCTTCTTCACATCCTCGGCGCATTGGACCGCCCGACGGCCGGAAACGTCTGGATTCATTCCGAATCCGTTTTCTCCATGCCCGAGACCCAGCTATCCAATTTCCGGAACAAAATGATCGGTTTTGTGTTTCAATTTCATCACCTTCTTCCGGAATTCTCGGCCTTGGAAAACGTGGCCGTGCCTGGTTTTATTGCAAGGCGGAATCCGCGCGAAGTTATTGATTATTCGAAATTTCTGTTGAATCAAGTCGGATTGAATGACCGGATTCTGCACAAACCCCGGGAATTGTCCGGCGGAGAGCAGCAAAGGGTGGCTTTCGCAAGAGCCCTGGTGAACGACCCGGTTCTCGTCCTTGCAGACGAACCGTCGGGAAATCTTGACCTTGCGAACAGCGTTGCCCTGCACCAGCTCATGTGGAAAATGGTCAGGGAGACGAAAAAATCTTTCGTTGTGGTGACCCATAACCAGGAACTTGCACGGGAAGCCGACCGGATTATCGAGCTGTTTGACGGGAGAATCAAACAGTGATCATGGCGTGATATTTGCAAGAATATTTTCGATAATCTCGGCCTCACGCATAGGGGATCAATATCATGATAAAAAACAACTTTTCCCAACGGGTTCAGCTGGTCATTCAGCTTTCCCGCGAGGAAGCGCTTCGCCTGGGACACGATTATATCGGCACCGAGCACCTTCTGCTGGGACTCGTCAAGGAGGGCGGAGGTGTTGCCGTTGAGATTCTTCAAAACCTCGATCTGGATCTTGAAGAGCTGAAGAAAGCGATCGAAGACACGGTGCGTTCATCGGGCGGCACCATCACCGTGGGCAACATCCCCTTCACCAAACGGGCGGAGCGCGTGCTCCGCGTGGCCACGGCTGAGGCCGAACGGTTCAAGTCCAACGTCATCGGAACGGAGCATCTCCTTCTCGCGCTGTTGCGGGATCAGGAGGGCATCGCCTCCCAGGTGCTTCAGAGTTTCGATGTCACCTACGATGCGGTACTGGAGGAACTGGAAAACATACTCAGGGGCACATCCGCCCAGAAGGAGCCCAAGACCAAATCGCACACGCCCGCCCTCGACCACTTCGGACGCGATCTGACCGTCCTGGCCATGAAGGGGGAGCTGGATCCGGTCATCGGACGCGAGAACGAGATTCAGCGCGTGGCGCAGATTCTTTCACGCAGGAAAAAGAACAATCCCGTGCTGATCGGCGAGCCTGGCGTGGGCAAGACGGCCATTGCCGAGGGGCTGGCCATGCGCATCGTGGACAAGAACGTTTCCCGCGTGCTGCACAACAAGCGCGTCGTCACTCTCGATCTCGGAGCCATCGTCGCGGGCACCAAGTACCGAGGGCAGTTCGAGGAGCGCATGAAGGCCATCATGGCCGAACTGGTCAAGATGAAAAATGTGATCCTGTTCATCGACGAACTCCACACCATCGTGGGCGCCGGAGGCGCTTCGGGTTCGCTCGACGCCTCGAACATGTTCAAGCCCGCGCTCGCCCGGGGAGAACTCCAGTGCATCGGGGCGACCACGCTGGATGAATACCGGCAGTACATCGAAAAGGACGGCGCGCTCGAGCGCCGGTTCCAGAAGGTCATGGTCGATCCCCCCTCCGTCGAAGACACGATCAAGATCCTCAAGGGCCTCCAAAGCAGGTACGAGAAGCACCACCGGGTCCGTTACAACGATGAGTCCATCGAAGCCGCGGTGCGGCATTCCGACCGTTACATCACCGACAAATTTCATCCCGACAAGGCCATCGACGTCATGGACGAGGCCGGGTCCAAGGTCCACCTGGCCAACATCGCCGTTCCGCGAGAGGTCACCATGTTTGAGGAGCGGTTGAAGGTCATCCGCACCGAAAAGGAAAATGTCATCCGCAATCAGGAATTCGAAAAGGCCGCCGTGCTCCGCGACCGGGAGAAGAAGCTGGCGGTGGAACTGGACGAGGCGAGAAAACGGTGGGAGGAGGAGGAGGGGGACGTTCTCGCCGAGGTGACCACGGACGACATCGCCGAGGTGGTGGCCATGATGACAGGCATTCCGGTGTCCCGCGTGGCGCAGTCCGAATCCGAAAAACTTCTCAACATGGCCTCCGTCCTCAAGCGAAAGGTCATCGGACAGGACGAGAGCATCGAACTGCTCTCCAGGGCCATATGCCGGACCCGCGCGGGGCTCAAGGATCCGAAGCGGCCGATCGGCTCGTTCCTGTTCCTCGGCCCGACCGGCGTGGGCAAGACCTATCTCGCCAAGGTGCTGGCTGAATACCTCTTCGACGACGAGAACGCGCTGATCCGCGTCGACATGTCCGAATTCATGGAAAAATTCGCCGTGTCCCGGATGACCGGCGCCCCCCCGGGATACGTGGGTTACGAGGAGGGAGGGCAACTCACGGAAAAAGTGAGGCGCCGTCCTTATTCCGTGGTGCTGCTGGACGAAATCGAGAAGGCGCACCCGGACGTGTTCAACATCCTTCTGCAGATCCTCGACGACGGGCATCTCACCGACGGGCTCGGCCGGAAGGTGGATTTCAAAAACACCATCCTGATCATGACCTCGAATCTGGGCACCCGGTTGATCCGGAAGGGCGGGTACGGGTTCAGCTCCAAGGAAGATGAGATTGACTACGATTCCATGAAGTCCGGGATCCTCGAGGAAACCAAGCGGATGTTCAATCCCGAATTCATCAACCGCATCGATGAAGCCGTGGTGTTCCGGCCCCTGAAAAGGGAACACATCTTCGGCATCATCGACCTGGCGCTGGACGAGATGCTGTCCGAGCTCCGCGATAAAAACATCCAGATCCTCTTCTCCGACAAGGCGAAGGAATTCCTCGTGGACAAGGGATTCGATCCCATTTACGGCGCCCGCCAGGTCAGGCGGACCCTACGGAAATACGTCGAGGACCCGATCGCAGAGGAACTGCTGAAGAAGAAAATCAGCGGAAACTCCCAGATCTTTGTACGCCGGAAGGACGACGGACTGGAATTCGTCGAGATGGACCAGGTCCGTTCCGTCGAGAAAAAATCGAAGATAGACCAGCCCACCGAGATCAAGCCCCAGGACACCAACTGACAGGAGAGGAAAGCGCCCGCCCATGGACAGAAGGGAATTCATCGGCCGTTCCGCTCAACTCGCGGCCTTGGCGGCCGTCATCCAGAAGCAATCGGTCTTCGGCTCGGAACCTGCGTCCCCGGACCTGGCGGTGGCCAAAGACGGCACACCCGGAGGCATGGTCCGAAGGGCCGTGGCCGAACTCGGCGGCATGGGCCGGTTCGTGAAAAGGGGCGATGTGGTCGTTGTGAAACCCAACATGTCCTGGGACCGCCTTCCCGAACAGGGCGCGACAACCCATCCGGATGTGGTCCGCGAGGTGGTGACTCTCTGTTTCGAGGCCGGTGCCAGGAAGGTCAAGGTGTTCGATTTCACCCTCAACGAAGCGAGGCGGTGCTATAAAAGGACCGGCATCCAGAAGGCCGCGGAGGAAGCCGGCGCCGAGGTGCAGTTCGTACAGGATCGGAAATTCAAGGCTGTCGCCTTCCCGATGGGCGAAGCCATCAAGTCATGGGAAATCTATCAAGACGTGCTCGATGCGGATCGCCTGATCAATGTCCCCGCCGCGAAGCACCACAACGTTCCCGAGGCCGGCATCTCCCTCGGCATCAAGAACCTCATGGGATTGATCGGGGGTAACCGGGGCCAGTTCCATCGAAATTTTGCAAGGAAGATCGTCGATCTGAGCACGCGCGTGAAACCGGACCTTGTGGTTCTCGACGCCTATCGCATGCTGATCCGGAACGGCCCGAGCGGCGGCAATCTATCCGACGTTGTGCTTAAAAAACACGTGATCGCCGGCACGGATCCGGTTGCCGTGGACGGTTACGGGGCGTCGCTGTTCAACCTGCAGCCCGAGAAAATTCCCTATCTGGCCGAGGCCAAGATGAGGGGGCTCGGGGAGAACGATCTCAAGAAGGTCGTGATAAAAGTCATCGCCTGTACCTCATAATCATCGGATTCCATTCATGCAAACCGCCAGGCGCATTTCGCAGATCCTGTTTCTGCTGTGCTTTCTCGGACTTTTTCTGTTGGCCACCTATCCTCTCGAGACCGGGATACCCGTCGATCTCTTTCTTCATCTCAGTCCGCTCGGCCAGCTGACTGCGGTGACCGCCGCCCGCGCATGGTTTTCAGGCGCCATCGTCTCGCTCGTTCTGCTCGCCCTGACGTTCATCCTCGGCCGGTTCTTCTGCGGCTGGATCTGTCCGCTGGGCACCTGCGTGGACGCATCCGACAACCTCCTGAAGGCTAAAAGCAAGAACCGGTCAACCTCCAGGGGATTGAATCTCCCGTGGCTGAAATACTTCCTGCTGGTCGTTGTCATCACCGCGGCGGTTCTGTCCGTGCAGCTGGCCGGATACTTCGATCCCATTTCGATCGTCACGAGAAGCACGGCCACGGTCCTGTATCCGCTCTTCGTTTTCGCGGTGGAGGGTGTGACGGGGTTTCTCTCCTCGGCGCCGCTTCTTGAATCCACGGCCCTCAAGCTGGACGCTTTCCTGCGCCGTTTCCTTCTCCCCGTTTCTTCCGCGAGCTTTCGCGGAAGCATCCTTTTCGCGGCGGTGTTCTTCGGCATCCTGGTTCTCGCCTTTGCCCAGAGGCGCTACTGGTGCCGAAACCTCTGTCCCCTCGGAGGAATGCTGGGTTTTTCCTCGAAATGGCGCGGGTACAGGAGATCGGTGACGGACGCATGCACCGGATGCGGACTCTGCGAGAAGAAATGCCGGACGGGCGCGATCAATGCCGATTTCATCTCGACCCGCCACACCGAATGCATCAATTGCATGGATTGCCAGGCCGTGTGCCCGGCCGGCGCGGTTCGCTTCGGATTCGTCAAAAAGCCGGAGACCGCTTCAGTGGACCTTTCGAAGAGACGCCTGCTGGGAGCCGGTTTTACCGGTTTTCTCGCCCTGGGTCTTTTCAAGACCGGATATCAGGATCCCGTCCGCAGGGGGAAGGCGATCCGCCCCCCGGGATCGCTTCCGGAAAATGCCTTCCTGGACCGCTGCGTCCGCTGCGGAGAATGCGTCCGGGTATGCTCGACGTCCGGTCAGGGCCTGCAGCATGCCGGGCTTGAAGCGGGCTGGGAAGGGCTCGCAAGTCCGGTTCTCCTCCCTCCCAGGGGCTACTGCGAATACAACTGCAATCTGTGCGGCCAGGTCTGCCCCACCGGAGCCATCCGGAACCTCTCCATGCCCGACAAACAGATCACGAAGATGGGTACCGCGCATTTCGACAAGACACACTGCATCCCGTGGTATTACGGCGAGAACTGCATGGTCTGCGAGGAGCATTGCCCCATTCCGGAAAAGGCCATCAAATTCCGGGAGGAGAGAGTCAAAACCATCGATGGCGTTGAGAACACCGTCCTGCTGCCTTATGTGGTCGAGGATACCTGTGTGGGGTGCGGCATCTGCGCGGTCAGGTGCCCGGTTGAAGGCGACAAGGGAATATTCGTGACCAATGCAGGCGAACAGCGTTCGTCTTGAACGGCGCATCCGCCGCTATCCCGCCAAACCCGTCAGAGGATTATGAGCTCCAATTATTCCACGCTGGGTAAAAGGGTCCTGGTTTCGGTGTTCGGAATTCCCATCGTTCTGGGATCGATGGCTGTCGGACACCTGGCCCTTCCGATCCTGTCCGCCGTCATCGAGCTTGCTGCGCTCTGGGAACTTCTGAAACTCGCTGAAAAGAAGGGATTTTCCCCGGTTCCCTGGCCGGCTTTCGCGGCGATCCTGCTGTTCAATGCGGACCTTTATTTCCGGGGCGGAAACGGTGTCCCGTGGATCGCCACCGGATTCATCCTCGCTTCCCTGATTCTCGAACTGTTCCGGGGAGAACCGCAGGCCACGGCCAACGTATCGGTGAGCGTGTTCAGTGCATTTTATGTCAGCCTGTTTTCGTTTTTCATCCTGATCCGGGAACTGCCCGGCCGCAGGGGCTATCCTGACTCCTCGGGCGGATGGCTGCTCCTGCTGGTCTTCATTTCGATGTGGATTTGCGACACCGCCGCCTATTTCATCGGATCGAGTTTCGGAAAGCACAAACTGTTTCCGCGCGTGAGCCCCAGAAAAACATGGGAAGGCGCGGTCGCGGGATTTATCACTGCCGTCGGCGTCGCCGTCCTCATCAGGCAGTTCACCCTTCCTGAAATCTCGATTCTCGATGCGGCGGTCATCGGAACGATCGTGGGCATTTTTGGACAGACGAGCGATTTGGTCGAGTCGTTGTTCAAGCGCGACGCCGGGGTCAAGGATTCCTCGAATCTGCTCCCGGGGCATGGCGGCATGCTGGACCGGTTTGACAGTCCGCTCCTTGTGGGGCCCATTGTTTACGGCTATCTCATGATCACGAATTTCCATTGAGTTCTGGTTTTGCTGAAATGCATGCGGGATTCCGAAAAAGACCTTGATCGCGGCAAATTATTCCCATCGGTATTCCGGTTATTTCCCGTATTCTTGCCAATAGTTCAATATTTTCAGGCTTATTTCGCATATTTTCAGTGGCATGGAACTTGCTGTCTTTGACTTGTCGTTCACAATTGTGTTGATAAATTAATAAATGGATAGCCCCATGAACACAGAAAAAATTCTTCTGGCCACACAGAACAGCAGGATCGAGAAAGATATCGAAAAATCTTTTTCCAAGGCCAATTTCGATGTCCTCTCGACAAAGGATGTCCTGGATGCCATGAATATACTGAAAAAGGAAAGTCCCGGTGCTTTCCTCCTGGATGCCGAGCTTGCCAACGCCAGCGTCCCGGAAATCAACCGGATCATGAATGACGCCAGCCGGAAGACGGCCCTGGTGGTGCTTTCGAGGAATCAGCGCCCGGCGGACAGAATCAAGGCCCTGAACGAGGGTGCCGATGAATGCCTGAGCGAGTCCGAGGCAATGGACGAACTGGTGGCCAGGGTGAAAGCGCTGATCCGCCGGATCCATCTGCTGGACAGCGCTCCTCACAACATCAAAATCCGGGACATCGAGATCAACATCGACTCGCACGAAGTATTGAAGGCGGGGGTTCCGCTTGACCTGACCTACACCCAGTTCAGGCTGCTGTACCTTCTGGTGACCCATCGCGACACGATTTTCTCGAGGGATGAGATCCTCGAAAAAGTGTGGGGCGAGAATGTCTACGTCACCGATCGGACGGTCGATGTGCACGTCAAGCGGCTCCGGGAAAAATTGGGGGAGAAGACGCAGCCTTCCCGCTACATACAGACCATTCACGGACTGGGATACCGGTTCGCCTGAGCGCATCCCTATGCAGAAGCCATTCAAGCAGTTTCATTCGGCCATCGAGCAGGACATCGCCGCTTCGTTGGGGGACTTCGCGATAGAAAGCCGGTCCGCGCTTCAGCCCGGCCAGGCGGAAGCGATTCTGCGGTTAATGCGGTTGGCCGTCAAACGGCTGCAAGACACGGCTTTCTCCCTCGTTCTGCTCGTGATCAGCATGCCGCTTTTCATGGTCATCGCGATTGCCATCAAGGCGACCTCCCGCGGCCCCGTCTTCTTCCGGCAGGAGAGGATCGGACGCAAGGGAAAAACCTTCAGAATCTGGAAATTCAGGACCATGCGGTCCGACGGCAATGAGAAGGACCACAAGGCGTACGTCGAGTCCCTGCTGAAAAAAAACGATCAGGCCGATGGATCCGGGCTTCTTGAAACCTATGTCGAGTACCTGGACGCCAGGATCACCAGAATAGGCCGCTTTCTCCGGGCGAGCAGTCTCGATGAACTGCCGCAGCTCTTCAATATCCTGGTCGGTTCCATGAGTCTCGTGGGGCCGAGACCCCATCCGGTCTACGAGGTCAATGCCTATAAGCATTGGTACCGCAGAAGGCTCGACGTTAAACCCGGACTGACCGGCTGGTCCAAGCTGAAACTTCGACTCACGCCCCAGGATTACGAGGAGGCGATCCTGTTTGATCTCTGGTATGTGGACAACTGGAATCTCGGGCTCGATCTCAGGATTCTGGTGATGACGGTTCCTTTCGTCCTGTCTATGAAGGATGCCACGTGAGGCATCGAAAGACCGAAGGGTATGAAACGTTTTGAAGGAAAACGCGTGTTGGTGACCGGGGGCGCCGGATTCATCGGCTCCAACCTGACGGATGCGCTGGTTGAGGAAGGCGCGCAAGTCACGGTATTGGACGATCTATTCACCGGCCGGAAGGAGAACATCGCCCATCTGGACAGGATCCGGTTCATTGAAGGTTCGGTCACCCAGTTCGATTGCGTTTCAAGCCTCGTGCGGGAGGCGGAAATCGTCTTCAACCTCGCCGTGCGGAACATCATCGTGTCGACCCATTCACCGCGGCTGGATTTTCAGGTCAACACAGGGGGAATTTTCAACGTCCTCCTCGCCGCAAAGAAGCACGGAATTGAGCGGGTCGTCTATGCGTCGTCGGCCTCCGTCTACGGAAATTCCAGGTACATCCCGATCAACGAAGACGACCGCCTGAACGTGCTGAATCCATACGCGGCCAGCAAGCTTTCCGGTGAGAATTTCTGCTATTCGTTCTACGAGACCTACGGCGTTCCCGTCGTGATCCTGAGGTACTCCAACGTTTATGGAATCAACCAGAGTCCCTTGAATCCGTATTGCGGCGTGGTCTCCAAGTTTTTTGAGAAACTGATGGAAGGCCAGACGCCTCTGATCCACGGTGACGGGGAACAAACGCGCGATTTCACCTATGTCAGCGACGTCGTTGAAGCCACGCTCACAGCCGCTCTGAATCCGAAGGCCATCGGAGACGTGTTCAACGTCGGATCCGGGAAGGAAACGAGCGTCAACCGCATGGCCAAATACATCATCCAGATCACCGGCAAATCGGTGTCTGCCGTCCACATCGACCGTCGGGACATCGACAACATACGCCGGCGCGTGCTGAACATCGAGAAAATCCGGAGGGTTCTGCGCTGGATCCCCGTCACCTCCCTTAAACAGGGGCTGCAACTGACCTATGAATGGCTGAGCCTGACGAAACCATCGGCACCGGCGGCCGCGCCCGACAAGCATTCCGGGGCGAAGGCTTCCGTCCGAGCTTCCTGATCCCGCCGGCACAGG